>Ga0255338_1004077_pt1 | contig 15946 bp, 18 predicted proteins | sample MeOH1_35cm_T4_19_FD_203715 | JGI IMG/M metagenome (GOLD analysis project Ga0255338, IMG submission 203715) | Sandy soil microbial communities from University of British Columbia, Vancouver, Canada - MeOH1_35cm_T4_195 | ecosystem: Engineered > Artificial ecosystem > Sand microcosm > Unclassified ...
CGCGTTGAAGACCGCCTGCTTGGTGGCGGCCTGGGCCTCTTCGGTCTCGGGCGGATCCTGGGTAAGGGGATCGGTCATGCGAATCCCATAAGCGTTACGGCAGCCTAGGCCCTTCCAGGCGTCAGCGCGACAGCTCCTTCATCGCTTTTTCCAGCCCGTCGATGGTCAGCGGGTACATCCGGTCGCCCATGAGCTGTTTCATCACCCCGATCGAGGGGGTGTAGTCCCAGTGGCGCTCGGCGGTGGGGTTCAGCCAGACCATGCGTTCGTAGATCTGCGAGACGCGGTCCATCCAGATCGCGCCGGCCTCCTCGTTCCAGTGCTCCACCGAGCCGCCCGGGTAGGTGATCTCGTAGGGGCTCATGGTCGCGTCGCCCACGAAGATGACTTTGTAGTCGTGGGGGAACTTGTGGAGGATGTCCCAGGTGTTCAGCTTCTCGGCGTGACGGCGCCGGTTGTCCTTCCACACGCTCTCATAGAGGCAGTTGTGGAAGTAGTAGAATTCCATGTTCTTGAACTCGGACCGGGCGGCCGAGAACAGCTCCTCGCAGACCTTGATGTGGCCGTCCATCGAGCCGCCGATGTCGAAGAAGATCAGGACGCTGATCTTGTTGCGGCGCTCGGCGCGCAGGTTGATGTCCAGATAGCCCTTCTCGGCCGTGCCCTTGATGGTCGCGTCCATGTCGAGCTCTTCGGCCGACCCGTCGCGGACCCATTTGCGCAGGCGGCGCAGGGCCATCTTGATGTTGCGGGTGCCCAGTTCGACGCTGTCGTCGAGGTTCTTGTACTCGCGCTTGTCCCAGACCTTGATGGCGCGGCCGTGGCGACCCTTGTCCTGGCCGATGCGGATGCCTTCGGGGTGATAGCCGTTGGCGCCGAAGGGCGAGGTGCCGCCGGTGCCGATGGCCTTGTTGCCCCCCTCGTGGCGCTCCTTCTGTTCCTTCATGCGCTCGGCCAGCGCTTCCATCAGCTTGTCGAAGCCGCCCATGGCCTCGATCTGGGCCTTCTCTTCCTCGGTCAGGAACTTCTCGGAGATCTTGCGCAGCCATTCGGCGGGGATGTCGGCCGCCAGGTCCGGGCTGTCCATCTTCTCCATGCCCTGGAAGACGTGGCTGAAGACCCGGTCGAACTTGTCGATGTTCTTCTCGTCCTTCACCAGGGCCGAGCGCGACAGGTAGTAGAAATCGTCCACCGTGCGGTCGATGACCGCCTTGTCCATCGCCTCCATGAGCATGAGGTATTCCTTCAAGGTCACGGGGACCTTGGCCTCGCGAAGCTCGGTGAAGAAGCGCATGAACATGGGCAGGGCTCGTCGAACGTCCGTTTGAACGCCGAGGATGGGGCGGGGGGGCGCGGATGTCCAGTGCGGGTGGGGGTGGTGCGGCGTTGGAGGCGCGCCCGACCGTCGTTCGGCGTGGAATTCGCGCGGCTTACGCTCATGGCGCGTCATCTCCGCCGGCGCCGCCGAGGGATGGGCCCCCCGGACAAGCCAGGGGATGACGAGCTGAAAAAGGGGATGACGAAAAAGGAGAAGCGGCGGGCCGCTACGCCGAGCTCTTCCAGGGTGGCTTGGCGTAGCCCTTGAGGTCCTTGAGCCAGGCCTGGAGCAGATCGACGTCGGGGTCGGGCAGGTCGCGCCAGCGGGCGGTGTTGTCGGGGTTGAGGTCGAGGTCGGCGCAGATGTCGGCGACGTGTTCGTCGAGATCACGGGTGACGAAGGTCTCGTCGCAGCGCTCGTCGATCAGCCAGTCCTCCAGCCGGCGATAGTACTCGCCTTCCAGCCGCTGCTCGGACTCCAGCTCGCTCTTCTCGAAGCCCTCGGACCAGATGACCCGGCGAACCGCGGTGCGCAGGTCCTTGGCCCGCTGGTTGGCGGCCTCGATATCGCGCGGGAAGGCGGGGCGGGGTTCGTCCTCCACGTGGGGCGGGTGGAGGATGGCGTCGCGGCGGGCTTCCTGCGCTTCCGCGCGCGCTTCACGCGAGGCATTGCGCTCGAACCGCTCGTGCAGGGCCAGGGACTGGCGCAGCGAGCGGCCCATCCGCTGGTAGGTGAGGCCCTTCTCGGATTCCTCCGGCGTGCCGATGGCTTCCAGGTAGCTGGCGTGCGCCGTCTCGGCGGCGACGAGATCGAGCTCGGCCAGCCTCGCCAGCATCTGCTGGCGCCGTTCGGCGATGTCCGCGGCCTGCGACATGAACACAACGAGAACATGAGGCGTGCGCGGGAGTCAAAGTTGTTCGTCTTTTTCTTCTCCTCTCCCAAACGCGGAGCGTCGTGGGAGAGGTTGGGTGAGGGCGGCTCGGCGGTTGGTGCGCCCCGGTGTTGGACCCGAAGGGCGCCAGGCGGGGCCTTGATCCAATCGGAGCGACGGGTCGCAGGTCGGCGCCGCCCTCACCCAGCCTCTCCCACGGCGCTGCCGCGCCTGGGAGAGGAGCCGGCAGAGGATGGGTGGGGGATCAAAGTCCGGGCGTCGAGCGTGCGCCGCCGCCCGGAGGCCTTAAGGACGAGCCGCTGCGTGGCCGCGCTGGCGCGCGGTCCTTGACCCTCCGAGCGCCGAGTGTCGGCTACCCCTTCGGCTTCAGATCCGGCCGTGACGCCAGGAACGCCGCGCGCTCGGCGGCGGTCAGGACCTTGGCCTTCTTCTGGCGGGAGACCTTCGGCGTGGGCGGGGCGTAGACGCCGGAGTTGGGCGAGCCGCCCTTGAGGTCGGAGAGGCGTTTGGGCGGGGGTTTCATGGGAGGTCGTCTCTCGCGATCCGCGGGTGCGTGCCGGATCGGCGACCTCCTTGGCATATTCCGGGGCTCGGCGCTCAGCCCTTCTCGCTGTCCAGGTGCGCCATCTGGGCCTCGGCGTAGCGGCTCCCGGCGACGGCGTCCGCGGGCGAGGCGGCTTCCAGGGCGGCGAGGGTTTCGGCCGACAGGGGCTTGTCCAGGGCGCCCAGGGCTTCGGCGAGGCGGTCGCGGCGGCGGGCTCCGACGAGGGGGACGATGTCGTCGCCTTTGGCCGCGACCCAGGCGATGGCGGCCTGGGCGGGGGTGAGGCCGGCGGCTTCGGCGATGGGGCGCAGGGCATCGGCCAAGGCCAGGTTCTTCTTGAGGTTCTCGCCCTGGAAGCGGGGGCTGTGGGCGCGGAAGTCGCCCTGGGCGCCGAAGTTGGTGGTGTTTCCGCCGATCAGGCCGCGGCTCAGGACACCATAGGCGGTGATCCCGATGCCCAGCTCGCGGGTGGTCTTGAGGACGCCGTCCTCGATGCCGCGGGACATCAGGCTGTATTCGATCTGGAGGTCGGCGATGGGGTGGACGGCGGCGGCGCGGCGGATGGTCTCGGAGCCCACTTCCGAGAGGCCGATGTGGCGGACGTAGCCGGCCTGGACCATCTCGGCGATGGCGCCGATCGTGTCCTCGATCGGGGTGTTGGGGTCGAGGCGGGCCGGGCGGTAGATGTCGATGTGGTCCACGCCCAGGCGCTGGAGGCTGTAGCAGAGCGCGGTCTTGAGCGCGTTGGGGCTGGCGTCGAAGCCGATCCAGGCGCCGGTGGGCGTGCGCTGGGCGCCGAACTTCACGCTGATGACCAGGTCGTCGCGGCGGTGGTCCCTGAGGGCCTCGCCGATCAGCATCTCGTTGTGGCCCATGCCGTAGAAGTCGCCGGTGTCGATCAGGGTGACCCCGGCCTCGATGGCGGCGTGGATCGTGGCCAGGCTCTCGGCGCGGTCGGCGGGTCCGTACATGCCCGACATGCCCATGGCGCCCAGGCCGATGGCCGAGACGGTGGGGCCGGTGTTTCCAAGTTTGCGGGTCTGCATGGGTCGTCTCCGTTCGTGATGACGGACATCTAGACCTGGGCATTGCTGAGGATAATCGGCATTGTTCCGCACGAACTGTGCGGAAAGTCGAACAATGGATCGGCCGGACCTCTACGCGCTGGACAGCTTCGCGGCGGTGGCGCGCCACCGCAACTTCCGGCGGGCGGCGGTCGAGCGCGGGGTGTCGGCCTCGACGCTCAGCCAGACGGTGCGGGAGCTGGAGGCGCGGATGGGCGTGCGGCTCCTGAACCGCACCACCCGCAGCGTGGCGCTGACCGACGCCGGCGCGGCGCTGCTGGGGCGGCTGCAGCCGGCGCTGATGGAGATCGGCGAGGCGGTCGCAGAGGCGCGGTCGGCCCAGGCCCAGCCGCAGGGGGCGCTCCGGATCAATGCGCCGGAGCCGGCCATCGAGCACGTGCTGGCGCCGATGGCCGGGGCGTTCCTGGCGGCCTATCCGCAGGTGCGGCTGGAGATCACCGGCGAGACGGCGCTGGTGGACATCGTGGCCGCGGGCTTCGACGCGGGCGTCCGCTGGGGCGAGAGCCTGGCGCAGGACATGGTGGCCGTGTCGCTGGGGCCGCCGCAGCGGTTCGCGCTGGTGGCGGCGCCGTCGCTGATCGCGCGGGTCGGGACGCCGCGGCACCCCCGCGACCTGCTGGAGCTGCCGTGCGTGCGGGTGCGGTTCCCCAGCGGGGCGGAGCCGGCGTGGGAGTTCGAGAAGGATGGGGAGGCGCTGCGTATCTCGCCCGCGGCGCGGGTCGTCTCGACCAGCCCGGCGCTGCTGATGCGGGCGATCCTGGACGGGGTGGGGTTCGGGATCCCCTTCGAGGAGGCGGCCCGCGAGCACATCGCCGCAGGGCGGCTGGTGGAGGTGCTGGCCGAGTGGTCGGAGGTGTTTCCAGGGCCGTTCCTCTACTACCCCAGCCGCCGGACAATGCCGTCGCCGCTCCGGGCGTTCGTGGATTTCGTGCAGGCGCGGCGGGGGTAGAGGCGGAGAGGTCGCACTCCGCGATCCCATCTCAGCGCGCGCCGCAGGCGCTGTCATTTTGAACCGCAGAAAAACGCAGAAAGAGCGCGGAAGAGGCCGTGGCTGCTGCGCCTTCCGCGTCTTCTGCGTTTTCCGCGGTTTGATTCTTTCGGCGCTGGCGCGCCATGGCGGCGGTCAGGCCTCCGCCGTCTCCACCGCCTTGAGCTTGCGCCAGACGGTCATGCGGGAGACGCCGAGTCGGCGGGCGATTTCGACGGGGCCGACGCCGGCGCGCTGGAGGGCGAAGATCTCGTGGGCGGCGGCGGCCTGGCGGCGCCGGCGGCCGGGGCCGGAGGGCTCCAGCCCGGCCACGGCTTCCAGGACGGCGCGCAGGGCCTGGCCGCTGGGGCCCTGGCTGGTGAGTTCGGGTTCCAGGACCGACAGGCTGGCGCCCCGGGCTTCCAGCCGGTCCAGGGCGTCCAGCAGGCCGCGGCCGCCCAGGGCCAGCCGGTCGAGCCGGGTGACCACCAGTTGGTCGCCCGCGCCGATGAAGTCGAGAATGGAACTCAGGGCATGGCTGCCCGCGCCGGGCTCCTCGGCCCGGACCACCTGGCAGCCCGCCGCCTTCAAGGCCGTGGTGTCCTCATGCGCGGTCGCGTCCCGCAAGCGAACGTAGCCGATCCTCAGCATCCCCACCGTCGATCCTTAAGGTACTCAAGCCGCGACGGCTAAGGTCCCAAATGACGGCGCCCGCGCCAAGACGGGTTGATGTTAAATCGCGGCAATGAAAGGCGGGCGAACCGGGCTGATCTAGGCGAAATTGTGTCGAGAGCCGGTCAATTGCGGCGGTTGCTTGGAAAAACTCTCCGCCGATCGGCGAAGAATGAATTCGCGGTCCGTCGTCTTCCCGACCTTGAACCCATACTCGCCCGCCTTCGCGAAGCCCTGGCGTTCGTAGAACCGCAGGGCGCCGTGGTTCTCGGACCAGACCCCGATCCAGACGTCGCGCGGCCCGTCCGCCTGCAGCCAGGCCATGACCTCGGCGAACAGCGCCTTGCCCAGGCCGCCGCCCTGGCGGTCCCTGGCGAAGTAGATGCGCTTGAGCTCGCCGCAGGACGGGGTGACCTTGTCGTGGGGCAGGCTGGATGGGCCGGCCAGGGCGTAGCCGATGGCCTCGCCCCCGGCCTCCACCAGCCACGACGCCTTGGTCGGATCGGCGAGGTCGGCGCGGGTGCGCTCGAGGCTGTAGGCCTCGGCCAGGAAGACCGCCAAGTCCTCGGCGGAATAGAGGTGCTCGAAGGTTTCACGGAAGGTGCGCTCGCCCAGGGCGGCGAGGGTTTGGGCGTCGTCGGGACCCGCGCGGCGGATCGTGGGCTCACCGGTCGGGGAGGACATGGTCGTGGCGAAAACCTGGGTTAGGATCGAGGGATGACGATTGCGCTCTACACCCATCGGGACATGTTCGACCACCGTCCGGGCGAAGGCCACCCGGAGCGCCCCGACCGGCTGCGGGCGGTGATGGGGGCGCTGGAGGAATCGACCCTGGACCTGGAGCCGCACGAGGCGCCGGTCGTGGCGCGGGCCGACCTGCTGCTGGCCCACGACCCGGCCTATGTGGACCTGATCGAGCGGGCGGTCCCGGCCAGCGGCCTGCGGGTGCTGGACGCCGACACCTACATGTCGGCCGGCAGCCTGACCGCCGCCCGGCGCGCGGCCGGCGCGGTGGTGCAGGCGGTGCGCGACGTGGCCGCGGGCGAGGCGGACCGGGCCTTCTGCGCCGTGCGCCCGCCGGGGCACCACGCCGAGCCCGGCCTGCCCATGGGCTTCTGCATCTTCTCCAATGTTGCGATCGCGGCCTTGGCCGCGCAGCAGGCCGGGTTGGCCCGGGTGGCGGTGGTCGACTTCGACGTGCACCACGGCAACGGCACCCAGGCGGCGCTGGGCGGGCGGCCCGGGACCTTCCTGGCCTCGATCCAGCAGTGGCCCATGTGGCCCGGCACGGGGCATCCCGACGAGCCGGTCCCCGCGAACATCGCCAACGCCGTCTCGCCCGAGGGCGCGCCGGTGGAAGTGTGGCGCAAGGCCTTCGAGGGCCTGATGGACCGGGTGGACGCCTTCGCCCCGGACCTGATCCTGATCTCGGCCGGTTTCGACGCGCACCGGCGCGATCCGGTGAGCGGCGGCGGCCAGAGCCTGGAGGAGGCCGACTTCGCCTGGGCCACGCGCGCCATCGCCTCGGTGGCCAACCAGCACGCCAAGGGTCGGGTTGTGTCCTCGCTTGAGGGCGGGTACGACCTCGAAGCTCTGGGCCGGTCGGCGCTTGCGCACGTGAGCGCCCTTGGGCAGGGGTAGGGTGCGTCTCCAGGATCGATGGCCAACGACGTGAGCGACCAGTCCGCGCCCGTGCGCCACGGCGCCATCGTCCTTGCACGCCACGGCGAGCCGGCGCTTTCGCGCAAGGTGCTGCTGTCGGCGGCGGAGTACCGCGCGTTCTGGGCCAACTACGAGATCGGCGGCATCGTGCCCGGGCAGATGCCGCCCGAGCGGCTGCGCAAGTTCGTGGACGAGTGCGGGGCCCTGGTGTCCTCCACCCGGCTGCGCGCCATCCAGAGCGCCCGGACCATGGTGGGCGAGCGCGAGTTTCCCCACCACGAGATCCTGATCGAGGCGCCGCTGCCGCCCCCGAACTTCCCGTCGTGGTTCAAGCTGTCGCCCAAGCTCTGGGGCTTCATCGCGCGGGTCTGGTGGTGGTACTTCAACCACCACGAGGGCCAGGAGAACCGGGCGCAGGCCGAGGCGCGCGCCGATGAGGCGGCGGCCCTGCTGATCGGCCTGGCGGAACGGGGCGAGACGGTGGTCGTCCTGGCCCACGGCTTCTTCAACCACCTGATCGGCCGCTCGCTGAAGCGCAAGCACGGCTGGAAGCTGGTGGAGAGCGAGGGCTACAAATACTGGTCCATGCGGCGGTTCGAGCGGGGGTGAGGGATGGGGAGTGGACCCCGACTTTCCCCCCCACTAAAGATCACTCCATGTCCGAACCCGCCGACATCTCCGCCATGACCTTCGAGACCGCGCTGGCGGAGCTGGAGCAGATCGTCGCGCGGCTGGAGTCCGGGCAGGCGCCGCTGGAGGATTCGATCCGCATGTACGAGCGCGGCGCGGCCCTGAAGGCGCATTGCGAGACGCGGCTGGAGGCGGCGCGCCTCAGGGTCGAGAAGATCGTCATGGGCGCGGGGGGCGTCCCGGGCGTCGAGCCGGCCGAGTTCAGCTGATGGACCTGGCCCAGCGTGTGGCCGAGGCCGCGGACCTCGTCACCGTGGCCCTGGACGAGCTGTTGCCCCGCGCCGACGGGCCGGAAAGCCGGCTGACCGAGGCGATGCGCTATTCGGCGCTGGGGCCCGGCAAGCGGCTGCGCACCTTCTTCGCCCTCGAGACCGGCCGGATGTTCGACCTGGACGAGGGCTATGTGCTGCGCGCGGCCTGCGCGCTGGAGTGCATCCACGCCTACAGCCTGGTCCATGACGACCTGCCCTGCATGGACGACGACGACGTGCGCCGCGGCCGACCGACCGTGCACATCGCCTATGACGAGATGACCGCGGTGCTGGCCGGCGACGCCCTGCAGGCCGCCGCCTTCGAGATCCTGGCCAATCCCGACACCCATCCGGACGGCAACGTGCGCGCCGAGTTGGTGGCCCGGCTGGCGCTGGCGTCCGGCGCGCGGGGCATGGTCGGCGGCCAGATGATCGACATGCTGGGGGTGCGCGAGGACCTGGGCGGGGTGGCGCGGATGCAGCGGCTGAAGACCGGGGCCCTGATCGCCTGCGCCTTCGAACTGCCCCTGGTGCTGGCGCGCGCGATGGACGCCGAGCGCTCGGCCCTGATGGCCTTCGCCCACGACCTGGGCCTGGCCTACCAGATCGTCGACGATCTGCTGGACGCCGAGGGCGACGCCGAAACCATGGGCAAGGCGGTGGGCAAGGACGCCTCCGCCGGCAAGACCACCTTCGTCACCCTGCTGGGGGTCGACGCCGCCCGCGAGCGCCTGGGCCTGCTCAAAACCCAGACGAAATCCCACCTGGATCCCTTCGGCCCGCGGGCTGAAATGCTACGGGCCAGTGTCGATTTCGTGCTAGAGCGCCAGCAATAGTTGAGGACTGCCGCGTTGCCCCCCGTCACACCCTTGCTCGACACGGTCTCCTCGCCCGCCGACACCCGCGACCTGACGATTCCGCAGCTGAAACAACTGGCTGACGAGCTGCGCGCCGAGACCATCGACGCGGTTTCGCAGACCGGCGGCCACCTGGGCGCGGGCCTGGGCGTGGTCGAGCTGACGGTGGCGCTGCACCATGTCTACGAGACGCCCAAGGACATCCTGATCTGGGACGTCGGCCACCAGGCCTATCCGCACAAGATCCTCACCGGCCGGCGCGAGCGCATCCGCACCCTGCGCCAGGGCGGCGGCCTGTCGGGCTTCACCAAGCGCTCGGAGAGCGAGTACGACCCGTTCGGCGCGGCCCACGCGGCCACCTCGATCTCGGCCGCCCTGGGCTTCGCCGCCGCCCGCGACGCCAAGGGCCAGGACAACAAGGTCGTGGCCGTGATCGGCGACGGCTCGATGAGCGCCGGCATGGCCTATGAGGCCATGAACAACGCCTGCGAGACCACCAAGCAGCTCACCGTCATCCTGAACGACAACGACATGTCGATCGCCCCGCCGGTGGGGGGCATGAGCGCCTATTTCGCCCGCCTGGTCTCGGGCGGCGGCTATCAGCAGCTCCGCAACCTGGGCAAGGCGGTCTCCAAGGCCTTCCCCAAGCCGCTGCAGGAAGCCGCCCGCAAGGCCGAGGAATACGCCCGCGGCATGGTCACCGGCGGCACCCTGTTCGAGGAGCTGGGCTTCTACTACGTGGGCCCGATCGACGGCCACGACATGGACGCCCTGGTCCACGTGCTGCAGAACGCGCGGAAGATCGACGACAAGCCGGTCCTGGTCCACGTGGTGACGCAGAAGGGCAAGGGCTACGGCCCGGCCGAGAACGCGGCGGACAAGTACCACGGGGTGGTCAAGTTCGACGTGGTCACCGGGCTCCAGGCAAAACCTGCCCAGGCGAGCGCGCCGCAGTACACCAAGGTTTACGCCCAGGAGCTGATCAAGCACGCCGAGGTGGATCCCAAGATCGTGGCGATCACCGCGGCCATGCCGTCCGGCACCGGCCTCGACATGTTCGGGGCGAAGTTCCCGGAGCGCACCTTCGACGTCGGCATCGCCGAGCAGCACGCGGTGACCTTCGCGGCAGGGCTGGCGGCGGACGGCATGAAGCCGTTCTGCACGATCTATTCGACCTTCCTGCAGCGGGGCTACGACCAAGTGGTCCACGACGTGGCGATCCAGGGTCTGCCGGTCCGGTTCGCCATCGACCGCGCGGGGCTGGTGGGCGCCGACGGCGCGACGCACGCGGGCTCGTTCGACGTGGGCTTCCTGGGCGCGCTGCCGGGCATGGTGCTGATGGGCCCGTCCGACGAGGCCGAGCTGGCCCAGGCCGTGGCCACCGCCGTCGCCATCGACGACCGCCCCTCGGCGTTCCGCTATCCGCGCGGGGAGGGCACGGGCGCCCAGATCCCGGTGATGGCCGCGCCGTTCGAGATCGGCAAGGGCCGGATCGTCCGCGAGGGCTCGGCCGTGGCCATCCTGTCGTTCGGCACCCGCCTGGGCGAGGCGCTGAAGGCGGCCGACCAACTCGCCGCGCGGGGCCTCTCGGCCACCGTCGCCGACGCCCGTTTCGCCAAGCCGCTGGACATCGACATGCTGCTGCGGCTGGCCCGCGAGCATGAGGCCCTGATCACGGTCGAGGAAGGCTCGGTGGGCGGCTTCGGCGCCTTCGTCCTGCACGCCCTGGCCGAGCACGGCGCTCTGGACCGCGGCCTCAAGGTCCGCACCCTGACACTGCCCGACATCTTCCAGGACCACGACAAGCCGGACCTGATGTACGCGCTGGCCGGCCTGGATGCGGATGGGATCGTGCGCACGGCGCTCTCGGCCTTGGGCGTGGACAACGCTTCGGCGAAGGGCCGGCGGGCTTAGGGCGGGGGCCTTATAGGGGTCCGCCTTTCGGCATCATGTTTGTGAGTGGGTTCGACCCGTCGCAGACGTCGTTTCGTGCAACGCCCAATGGCCAAGGTGCGCCAGAAGCGGTCATTGGCTCTGGGCCGGAAATCGGACGTTCTGCAACGTCTGCGGCGGCAACACCTGATCTCCTGACGCGACGTCCGACGCGCGAACCTGAAGCCTCCCGAGCCATTATACCGACCCTCGAGCAAGGAGCGGCCAGGTATGGACAGACTGGTGATCGGCAACGTCGAGATCGCGGTGGAGGCCTTTGGCGCGCCTGACGCTCCGTTGATTGTGCTGGCGATGGGGGCCACCCTTTCGATGCTGGGTTGGCCAGCGCCGCTCTGCGAGGCGCTTGCCGCCCACGGCTTCCGTGTCGTCCGCTACGACCACCGCGACACCGGACTTTCCACCACCGTCGCGCCTGGCGCCGCGACCTACAGCGTCGAGGACCTGGCCGCCGACCTCACGGGGGTCATCGCTGGCCAGGGCGCTACCCGCGCCCATGTGGTCGGCATGTCGCTGGGCGGCTACGTCGGTCAGCTCGCCGCGCTCTCCACGCCCGATCGCGTCGCCTCACTCACCCTCATCGGCGCTGAGCCCCTCGGTTGGGACGGCCCGCCGCTGCCGCACATCGCTCCGGCCTTCCTCGACCACTTCGAGACGCTCGCCGACCTCGACTGGTCCGACCGCGAGGCCGCTGTCGCCTTCCTAACCGGTGTCGCCCGTCTTTGCGCCGGCTCCGCCTATCCCTTCGACGAGTCGGCCGCCCGTGCCCAGGCCGCCGCCGTCCTCACACGGACGACCAGCCCCGCCAGCGCCTTCAACCACGCCTCGGTCGATACCCGCGGCGACTGGAACGCCGCCTTCCGCCGCATCCCCCAGCCGGTCCTCGTGCTCCACGGCGAAGAAGACCCGATCCTTCCCCTCGCCAACGGCCAGGCCCTCGCCGCTGGCATACCCGGCGCCGAACTTAGGATCCTACCCGGCGTCGGCCACGAGTTGCCTGCCGCTGCGATCCCGGACATCGCCGCCGCGATCGCCGGCGTGGCCGCACGCACCTGACCGCATCCCGTCGTCCGCGCTCAACAAAAGAGACGTCTGGAAGGCCTCACGCATCCCGGAGCAAACGATACCCAAGCGCAGGGTTGAAGCGCATGAGGTGACGGAGCGCGAGACTTCGGCCGACGAACACCTCACTCCTATCGCGTCGGAGGCCAATAATGAGGCGGGCGGCGGCCTCATCTGGCGTCAGCTTCGCCCCGCCGCGCCCCCGGGTCATTTCTGTCGAGACCAAGGGCATTACGACATCGACGATGCGCACCTGCGGAGCGCTGTCTTCGCATTGGTAGCGCAACGCGCGGCTGAAGCTTCGAAGGGCGGCCTTGGTGGCGCAATATCCCGGCGCCGACCTCTTCGGCGCGATCGCCAGGCCACTTGTCACATTGACGACGGCCGCGTGGGGGTGGCGCGCCAGGACGGGTAGCAGCCCTGCGCACAATGCCATCGGCGCCGTGAGGTTTATCGCGACTTCCTGCCTGAGCGCCGCAAGAGAGGCATGCGCCTCACCCGCGACGAAATCAGCAGGCGCCTGAACGCCCGCGTTGTTGATCAGCACCGAAAGCTCTGGGTGACCTGATCTCAGGTCCGCGATCGCGGCGTCCAACGCCGGTTCATCCGCCAGATCGACGACGTATGTCGAGACTTGTCGAGGATGGTCGTCGGCGAGTTGGTCAAGCTGTGCGCTGTCCCGGCCAATTCCAATCACATTCGCGCCTTGGCCGACGAGTTGCCGCGTCAGCTCCCGACCTATGCCGCGGGCCGCCCCGGTCACTAGGACCGTTCGTCCAGACAACTCCATCCAGGGCTCCTGCTCAGGCGTCTGCGGGTCAGGTGGTGAGCCGTACATGGAGCCCAATTCCGCACTGACCCTGCGTTCAACTTGAGGTCAGCCTAGCGGCCTCTTGGCTCCGCTCTATTATCCGCGGCTAATGACGGCTGCATCTTCCCCGCTCCTTCGCACCCTGAGCGCCCTTGCCGGGGTGGACCTGCCAGATGCTCCGACTCTTCTCGCGGCGTCCTCGCAGCGAGTGTTCACGGCAGGCCAGCCCGTGTTTCACCAGGGTCAGCCCGATGGCTACGTCAGGCTGTTGGTCAGGGGCCTCGTGAAGCTGGTGTACGAGGACCCTCGGGGCCGCGCCTTCACAAAATCGATCCTGCAGGATGGCGAGATCTTTGGGAGCATGGCGTCGCTGAACGGCCTGGAGGCCAGCTTCAGCGCCGTGGCCCTTGCCCGAAGCGAGGTGGAGGAGGTCCCCTGGCGGACCTTGGAGCGGCTCGCGGAGCGCCACCATGCATGGGAGACCGTCGCACGGCGTGCGTTCATGCTCTATGCGTTCCGCAAAGAGCAGCGCGAGTTCCAGTTTCTCACCCTGTCCGCAGTCGAACGTTGGGATTGGCTATGCGAGCACCGATCTGAACTCCTGGACCGCGTGACTCAGGCCGAGCTGGCCGCCTACATCGGGGTGACCCCGGTTGGACTTAGCCGGTTGAAGAGCCGAGCATCAAAAAAAGGCTAGTCGAGCGACGCCTCGCGAACGACTCGCTTGCGCAACTTGCGGACACGCAGGCCAAGCCAGTTTTCGGACCTTCCCGTCGACCGCTCGCCCCTCCCGCCGCTTCGCGGGGGAGGTAAGGAGCTATCGCGCCCGGCAAACCTTCAGGAAGTCGTGGGCCTGGGCGAAGGCGCCGGCGGTGCGGATCGCGACGCTGCCCTGCACGACCATGAGTTCGCCGGTGTCAGCGAAGCGGGCGAGCACGGGGTCGGTGGCGTTGAGGCGGGTCTGGATTTCCAGGGGCGCGTCGGGACCGTCGGCGGCGACGCCGGCGCCGGGGTAGCGGTTCCAGACCTCGGCGGCATGCAGTTCGATCACCGCGCCGTCGGCGCGGCGGCCGACCAGGGTGAGATCGACGGCGCCGGAGCCGCGATGGCAGGACAGCGTCACTCGCGGCGCCGGGTCGAGCACCAGGCGCGCGGCGGCGTCGGTGTCGTCACGCCGCCAGCTGAATACCGGATCGGGCGGCCGAAACGACGTGCAGCCGCCCAGGAGGGCGGCTGCGGTCAGGGTGAGGGCGGCAAGCCGGCGCAAGGGTCAGAACGGCGAGAAGCGTTCCACCAGCGACTGGCCGGACGGGGTCTTCTGGACCCGGCTGATGTCGCCGCGGCCGCCGTAGCTGATGCGGGCTTCGGCGATCTGGGTGTGCCGGATGGTGTTGGCCGAGGAGATGTCTTCCGGGCGCACGATGCCGGCCACCGTCAGCTGGCGCAGCTCGGCGTTGGTGCGGACCTCCTGGGTGCCCTGGATCACCATGTTGCCGTTGGGCAGGATGCCGGTGACGACCGCGGCGATGGTCAGGTTGATCTTCTCCTGGCGGTTCACCGAGCCGGCGCCGGCGTTGTTGTTGGCCGAGTTGGTCTCGATCATGGTCGCGGGATCGAACCCGCCCGGCAGGATTTTCCCAAGCGTGGTCTCGAGGCCGAGGAAGTTCGGCACGCCCATGCTGGAGCCCGAGGTGCGCGAGCTGGACGAGGCGTTGTTGGTCTTGGCGCTGTCGTCGATGTCGATCTGCACCGTCAGGATGTCGCCGACGCGGCCGGCGCGCTGGTCGTTGAAGAAGGCGCGCGCGCCCGTGCGCCACAGCGAGTTGGCGCTGGCAGGCTGCGGTCCGGGCTCGCGGACGGAGACGTTGGTCTGGGTGATGGGCGCGAGCTGGGCGGGATAGCCCACGGGGGCCAGTTCCGGCCCGCGGACGGCCTCGGAGACGGTGGAGCAGGCGGCGAGGGGGCTCAGGGCCACGAGGGCCAGCAGGCGGAGACGCATCGGGGCTTCCTTCAACGGAGCGCGTAACGGGAAGAGCGGGCCAGCTTCAGCTGTTCCGCACCGGGGCCGACCGCGGCCTGGCCGGGTCCGATGACCACGGCGGCTACGGTCTTCTTCGACGTGACGTTCTGCACGTTGATCGTCTCGCCGACCGCGCCGCCGGAAAGGGCCTTGGCCTGGAGCGTGAGCGAGACGCCTTGGTTGTCGTAGACGAGGGTTACGATCTCGTTGGCCTTGATGACCATCGGGGCTGCGACATCGCGGCTGGCGACCGCGGCGCCGGCGCGCAAGGCGCGGCGGGCCGCCATGCCGACCATGGCGTCGGGATCGTTCGGCGCATCGGCCGGCGCCATGGCCGCCTTGCCCCAGACCAGGTCCTGCGGCTGGATCATTTCGCCGGCTGAGATCGAGCGGGCCCAGGTCAGGACGTCCACGTTGCCGCGCGCTGCGACACCGGCCGGACCGGCGGTCGCGCCGCCACGTACGACGATCTGGCGCAGGCCCTCGGCGTTCGCCCAGTCGAGCCCGGCCCGCGCCGCCGCGCCGCGCACGGCCGCCGCGCTGAGCATGACGCTGTTTCCGGTGCGCGAGGCCACGGGCGTGGCGCCCGCCGCGCCCGCGCCGTCGAAGATGTCGCCCAGGGTGACCACGCCGTCGCCGTCGACCGCATCGGCCTTCAGCGTCACCGGGGTGGCGGCCAGGGCCGGGGCGGCGAACGCCAGGGCGGCCAGGAACACGAGCGCCTTCATGGGCTTAGGCCTTCACTTGGTTGGCCGTGGACAGCATGCTGTCGGCGGTGGAGATGACCTTGGAGTTCATCTCGTAGGCGCGCTGGGCCACGATAAGGGCGGTGATTTCCGCCACCGCGTCGACGTTCGAGGCCTCGGTGTAGCCCTGCACCAGGGTGCCGATGCCGACCGAGCCGGGGGTGCCGGTGGTGGGGGCGCCCGATGCGGCGGTTTCCTTCAGCAGGTTGTCGCCGATGGCCTCGAGGCCGCCGTCGTTCATGAAGGTGGCGAGTTCCAGCACGCCGACCACGCTGGGGGCCGTCTGGCCCGCCTGGATCGCCTCGACCTGGCCCGCCTTGGAGATCGACACCGAGACCGCGTCGGTCGGGATCGTGATCGCGGGCTGGATCTGGTAGCCGTCCTGGGTGACGAGCTGGCCCTGGTCGTTGACCGACAGG
>Ga0255338_1004078_pt1 | contig 15946 bp, 13 predicted proteins | sample MeOH1_35cm_T4_19_FD_203715 | JGI IMG/M metagenome (GOLD analysis project Ga0255338, IMG submission 203715) | Sandy soil microbial communities from University of British Columbia, Vancouver, Canada - MeOH1_35cm_T4_195 | ecosystem: Engineered > Artificial ecosystem > Sand microcosm > Unclassified ...
TGCTCGCCGCCGCCCCCGCCCTGTTCGCCCTCGGCGTCATGGCGCAGGTCTTCCACTGGCCGCCGCAGAGCCAACCCAATGCCCTGGTGTCCGGGCTGCTCTACACGGGCGCCGTATTGCTCGCGGCTGAAGGCATCCTGCGCCGCAGCGGCCAACGTTTCGGGCTCATGCTCGATGTGGTGTTCCTGGCCGCGATCATGGGCGGCTTGTGGTACTTCGCTTACATCGCTCCGCGGGTGCTGGTGCGCATCTACATCCAGAACTTCGGCTACGGGGCCATTCTGCTCGCCGCCGCGCTCTATCTGACGCCGCTGATGAAGGGCCGCGTGATCGACCGCATCCTATTCTGGACGCTGTTCGTCTTCGCGCTGCACTTCTTCCCGCGCACGGTGCTGACTATCGGCACGCAAGCGCCGACGACCGTCTCGGCCTTCGCCGCGTCGATGTTCTGGCACACTTTGCATCTCTCATTGGCCGTGTTGGGTGCGGCGTTGGCCGCCGCTTTGCTCGCGGCTGCCTTGTCCGATGTCATCGAGGACCTGCGGCACGAGCGCGATGTCGATGGCCTGACCGGCGTTCTGAATCGCCGCGCATTCGAGACGCGCGCCGAAGCGATCCTCGCGCAAGACTGGCGCTTGCCGTGCGCGCTGGTCGCTTGCGATCTCGACGCCTTCAAGCAGATCAACGACCGTCACGGCCACGCGGCGGGCGACCACGTGCTGACCACGTTCGGTGAATTGCTGCGCCATACGGCGCGCGCCTCGGACGTGGTCGGGCGCATCGGCGGCGAAGAGTTCGCGATCCTGTTGCCGGGGTCGCCCAGCAGCGGCGCCTATTTGTTCGCCGAGCGGCTGCGCGCGGGCCTTGCCGCCGCGCATTTCCCGTTCCTGCCCGCGCCGGGGCGGATCACGGCGAGCTTCGGCATCGCCGAGCTCGAGTCGGGGGAGGGCTTTCACCAGCTTCTCGCCCGCGCCGACGCCAGGCTCTACCAAGCCAAGGCCTCGGGCCGGAACCGCACCATCGCGGCCGACACCGACATCGTCTCGCCGCAGCAGAAGCCCTCCCCGGCGTGACGAGCATTCGTCGGGGCGACCGAGGTCGCCTAAACGAACATGGCCGGGACAAAGCCCGGCCACGACGTCGCTGTTAGCGCTGTACGAAGGCCTTAGGCCCCCATCGTCGCCTTGACGATCTTGTCGGGGTCCTCGACCGGCTCGCCGCGCTTGATCTTGTCGACGTTCTCCATGCCGGAGATCACCTTGCCCCAGACCGTGTACTGGCGGTCGAGGAAGCGCGCGTCGTCGAAGCAGATGAAGAACTGGCTGTCGCCCGAGTCAGGGTTGGCCGCGCGTGCCATCGACACGGTGCCGCGCACATGCGGCTCGGCGTTGAACTCGGCCTTGAGCTTCTTGCCCGAGCCGCCGGTGCCGGTGCCGTGCGGACAGCCGGTCTGCGCCATGAAGCCGTCGATGACGCGGTGGAAGACGATGCCGTCGTAGAAGCCGTCCTTCACCAGTTCCTTGATGCGCGCGACGTGACCCGGCGCGAGGTCGGGACGCATCTCGATCACCACGGGGCCCTGCGTGGTTTCGAGCGTCAGTGTGTCTTCCGGCTTGGCCATTTGAAACTCCTATAAGAACGAGAAACTCTTCCGACGACAGCTTACTGCGTGATCGTCGCCTTCTTCACGTAGTCGAGGCGCGGGAAATCCTTGGTGAGATAGGCATTGCCCTCGCGCTGCATGCGGCTCTGGTCGGGACCGCGGCCACGCGGCGCCCCCTCGCCGTATTCGGCATTGAGTTTGTCGACGACCTCCATGCCCGAGATGACGCGGCCGAACGGCGCGAAGCCCATGCCATCGAGATTGGTATTGTCGACGAAGTTGATGAACACTTGGCTGGTGCGGGTGTTCGGCCCGGCCATGGCGAAGGTGACATAGCCGCGCTTGTTGCTCTGCTTGACCGGGTCGTCCTTCACCGGCTTGTCGCGCCAGCCGGCCATCACGCTCGGATTGCCGTTGATGCCGAACTGCACCATGAAGCCGGAGATGACGCGGAAGAAGCGGACGTCGTCATAGAAGCCGCTCTTGACCAGGTTGTAGAAGCGGTCGGCGCCGAGCGGTGCCCAGTCGCGGTTCACCTGGATGACGAACGGTCCCTTCGACGTATCGAACTTGACCTTGTAGGTCGCGGGCGCTGCGGCCTCTTGCGCGACGGCGGGCGCTACGACCGCGCCGGCAAACAGCGACAAAGCGAGCGTCAGGATCAAGCGGCGGCTTTGCATCGTCATCCTCGTGTCAGGGAAAATCAGGCGCCGGCGCGGCCGGCGAATTTCTGTTTCAGGCGCGCGGCGACCGTCGCGGGGACGAAGGCGGAAACGTCGCCGCCCATGCCGGCGATCTGGCGCACCAATGTGGCGGTGATCGGGCGCACCAGCGGCGAGGCCGGCAAGAACACCGTCTGCACCGACGGCGCCATGGTCTCGTTCATGCCCGCCATCTGCATTTCGTAGTTGAAGTCCGTGCCGTCGCGCAGGCCGCGAACGAGGATGGTCGCCCCCTCCTTCACCGCGGTGTTCACCACCAGTCCGGTGAAAGTGATGCAGGCGAGTTCGCACTTGGCGCCCTTGGCCAGCGGCCCGCAGGTTTCCTCGAGCATCGCGAGCCGCTCCTCGGCGGAGAACAGCGGCACCTTGCCGGGGTGCACGCCGATGGCGAGCACCAGCCGGTCGGCGAGCCTGACGGCGTTACGGACCACATCAAGATGGCCGTTGGTGACCGGATCGAATGAGCCTGCGTAAAGGGCGGTTCTCGGCATGCGCGCCGGTCTAACCCGGCCCTGGTTCCCGGGCAAGGCACCCTCGCCCGCGCCCCCGGACTTTTGGCCGGGCGCGCCGTTGAACCTCCCGGCCGGGTGTCACGACCCATGTTCGGGCAGTCGAACAAGGGGCGCCACCGTGCTGAAAGCCGTTTCCGCCGTCCTCACCGCCGCCGCCATCGCGGCTGTCGTCACCGTCCTCTCGGCCCCGGCCAACGGCCCGGTCAGCGCCGGCCCGCTGCCGCAGAGGGAAGAAGCCGCGCTGAAGTCCTGTACCCAACGCGCCTGGCCCTACAACACCTGCGTCGGCACCGCTGTCGGCAATCCGAAGATCCGGCTGGTGACGACCGACAGGCTGGTGCAAGAGTAATCGAATGGCACGGGCTCTCCACGTCATGGCCGGGCTTGTCCCGGCCATCCACGTCTTTAGCGCTTTGCATGGAGGCTCGTGGATGCCCGAGACAAGCCCGGGCATGACGACCTCGGGCGAACGTGCCGACTTCATTGGCCGCATTTTGAGTCCGCTCCGCGCGGGAATGCAGATCAGCTCTGCAAAGCACCCAAAACGTTCCGCGCTTGTTGCCGATGTCGGGCAGCCCGGCTATCTCCGCGCCTGAACGAGCGTTAGAGGCTCGAGCCCAAACGAGCCCACGCCAGTCGATCGGATGCCGCGCCGGCGGCATGACGATCGCCGCCCGCTCCCACTCAGGTGATCCCTTGAATTTCCAAAGTCCGAAGAGCCCCGTGGCTGCGTCCAGTTCGTTCGCGGCCATGAAGTCGTCCGCCTATCGCGTGCAGTTCGCGTCGTACGTCTTCGCCATGATGGCCGACAATATCGAGCACGTGATCAGCTATTGGGTGGTCTTCCAGAAATTCCATTCGCCGGCGCTGGCCGGCTTTGCCGTGCTCTCGCACTGGCTGCCGTTCCTGTTGTTCTCGGTCGCCGTCGGCGCCCTGGCCGACCGCTTCGATCCGCGCCGCATCATCCAGTGCGGCATGCTGCTGTTCATCGTGGCCTCGACCGGATGGGGCATCCTGTTCATCACCGACACGCTGACGATGTCGGCGGCGATGGTGCTGCTGGTCATCCACGGCTGCGCCGGCGTCTTGTGGCAGACGCCGAACCAGTTGCTGCTCTACGACATCGTCGGCCCGGCCGGCCTGCCGAGCGCGGTGCGCATGAACGCGATGGCGCGCTATCTCGGCGTGCTGGTCGGCCCAGCCGTCGGCGGCGCCATCATGCTCTCGCTCGGCCCCTCGCACGGCATCATCCTCAACACCTTGTTCTATTTCCCGATGCTGCTCTGGCTGTTCTGGGCGCCGACCAGCGAGAAGGGCGCGGCGGCCAAACGGATGGCGGTGCGCGGCTTCGCCGATATCGTCGACACGATACGCGCCATCGGCCCGTATCGCGTTCTGACCTCGATGACGCTGCTCGCCGGCATGACGTCCTTCCTCGTCGGCAATGCCTACAGCGCGCAGATGCCGGGCTTCGCCGACGATCTTGGCCACGGCGATCCCGGCGTGTCCTACAGCCTGCTGCTGGCGGCGGACGCCGCCGGCGCCCTACTCGCGGGTCTCGCGCTCGAGGCATGGGGACGTCTCAAGCCAACGGCGCGCACGGCGATCCTGCTCGCCATCCTGTGGAGCCTGTCCCTGCTCGCCTTCGCGACGGTGTCGCATTACGCGGCGGCGATCGCGCTCTTGTTCGCCGCCGGCTTCTTCGAGCTGTCGTTCAACACGATGGCGCAGGCGCTCGTGCAGCTCAACGCGCCCGTGGATATGCGCGGCCACGTGGTCGGCCTGTACAACATGGCCGGGCTCGGCATGCGCGCCTTCAGCGGCATCACCGTCGGCGTCGCGGGTTCCGCGATCGGCATCCACTGGTCGCTCGGCCTGTCGGCCGGCGTGCTGCTGGTGGCGCTGCTCGTGCTTTATCGACGGGCGGCCGCGCCAGCCTCATCCTGAGGAGGCGCGGAACGCGCCGTCTCGAAGGATGAGGCGGGCTCACTGCGAAAGCCTTAGGCCTCATGGTTCGAGACGCGCGGCTTCGCCGCGCTCCTCACCATGAGGGACTAAGGCCGCGACGCTCAGCCTGGCCTTCGCGCCAGCGACAACCACACGCCGCCGCCGATCAACGCGAGGCCCGAGAGGCGGCCGAGCAGTCTGGCGTTGGCCTTGCGCAGGAAGAAGTTGCGGCCCGCCGCCGCCATGAGCGCCCAGCCCGAGTCGGTGACGCCGGCCATGATCACCGACACCACGCACATCACCACGAGTTGGTGACCGGCCGGCAGGCTCGGATCGATGAACTGCGGCAGGAAGGCCGTGAAGAAGGCGATGGTCTTTGGATTGGAGATGGCGACGAAGAAACCGCGGCGGAAATAGACGCCGTGGTTCGGCGCCACCACGGTCTCGCTGACGGCGCCCGCATGCCGCCACGCCTGGATGCCAAGATAGATGAGATAGGCCGCGCCGGCCCAGCGCAGCACCTCGAAGATCGCCGCGGTGTATTCGATGACGATGTTGAGGCCGAAGGCGATCGCCGCGATCAGCACCGCATTGCCGACCGTCGAGCCCGCGACCGTCATCAGCGCCGCGCGCGTGCCGCGCGTAGCTCCAGTCGAGATCACGAGCGTGACGATCGGCCCGGGCGTGAGCACCAGGATCAGGGTGATGAGCAGGAAGGCGGAGAAGAGTTGGTAGTTCACTGAGACCTCCAGTTTTCCGCTGTCATCGCCCGCGAAAGCGGGCGATCCAGTAATCACCGGCTCCCGTGATCCTCGTCAGCGCCGTGGCTACTGGATGCCCCGCTTTCGCGGGGCATGACAGCGCCTGTTACTCGCTCTCTTCCTCGCTCAACCGTTCGACCGACACCACGCGCTCGTCATCGGCCGTGTTGAGCACGATCACGCCTTGCGTCGAACGACCGGCGATGCGGATGCCGGCGACGGTGGTGCGGATGAGCTTGCCGGCGTCGGTGACCAGCATGAGCTGATCCGACTCCTCGACCGGGAACGAGCCGACGATGCGGCCGGTCTTGGCGGTCAGCGCCATCGCCACGATGCCTTTGCCGCCGCGGCCCGTGGTCCGATACTCGAACGACGAGGTCCGCTTGCCGTAGCCACGGTCGGCGACGGTGAGCACGAACTGCTCGGCCGCTGAGAGCTCGACATAACGCTGCTCGCCGAGCTCGATATTGCCGCTGTCGGCAATCTCGGGTGCCTCCTCGGCCTCGACCGGCGCTGCGCCCGCTTCGACCTCCGCGCCGGTGCCGCGCCGGATGGCGCTGGCGCGCTTGAGATACGCCACACGCTCGTCGGCGGTGACTTCGAGATGGCGCAGGATCGACAGCGAGATCACCTTGTCGTCGCCGTCGAGCGCGATGCCGCGCACGCCCATCGACGTGCGGCCGGTGAAGACGCGCACCTCCGGCACCGGGAAGCGGATGCACTGGCCGCCCGCGGTCGTCAGCAGCACGTCGTCCTTCTCGGTGCAGATCTGCACGTCGACGATGCCTTCGCCGGGCGAAAGCTTCATCGCAATGATGCCAGAGCGGCGAACGTCGACGAAGTCCGACAGCTTGTTGCGGCGGACGGTGCCCTTGGTGGTGGCGAACATCACGTCGAGATCGCCCCAGGTCTTCTCGTCCTCGGGTAGCGGCATGATGGTCGTGATGGTCTCGCCCGGATCGAGCGGCAGAATGTTGATCAGCGCTTTGCCGCGCGCCTGCGGCGCCGCCAGCGGCAGCCGCCAGACCTTTTCCTTGTAGACCTGGCCGGCGGACGAGAAGAACAGCACCGGCGTATGCGTGTTGGCCACGAACAGCCGCGAGACGAAATCCTCCTCGCGCGTCTGCATGCCGGAGCGGCCTTTGCCGCCGCGCTTCTGCGAACGATAGGTCGAGAGCGGCACGCGCTTGATATAGCCGAGATGGGACACGGTGATGACCATGTCCTCGCGCTGGATCAGGTCCTCGTCCTCGACCTCGGATTCCTGCTCGGCGATCACGGTGCGGCGGGGCGTCGCGAACTCCGTCCTGACTTTCGCCAACTCGTCCTTGATGATGCCCTGGATGCGCGCGCGCGACCGCAGGATTTCAAGATAATCGGCGATCTCGGCCGCCAACTTATCGAGTTCTTCCCTGATCTCGTCGCGGCCGAGGGCCGTGAGGCGCTGCAGGCGCAGATCGAGGATCGCCTGCGCCTGCTCGGCCGACAGGCGCGTCGTGCCATCGTCCGCCACGCGGTGACGCGGGTCGTCGATGAGCAGCACCATGTTGATCATGTCCTTGGCCGGCCAGTCGCGCGCCATCAAGGCTTCGCGCGCTTCCTTGGCGTCGCGCGAGGCGCGGATCAGCCGGATCACCTCGTCGATGTTCGCCACGGCGATGGCGAGACCGACCAGGATGTGGGCGCGGTCTCGCGCCTTGTTGAGCAGGAACTTGGTGCGCCGCGACACCACCTCTTCGCGGAACGCGATGAAGGCATTGAGCATGTCCTTCAGCGTCATCGTCAGCGGGCGGCCGCCGTCGAGCGCCACCATGTTGGCGCCGAAGGAGGACTGCAGCGGTGTGAAGCGGTAGAGCTGGTTCAGCACCACCTCGCGCTCGGCATCGCGCTTGAGCTCGATGACGACGCGGTAGCCGTCGCGGTCGCTCTCGTCGCGCAGGTCGGAGATGCCCTCGATCTTCTTCTCGCGCACCAGCTCGGCGATGCGCTCGACCATCGTCGCCTTATTCACCTGATACGGGATCTCGGAGATGATGATCGCTTCGCGCTCCTTGCGGATCGTCTCGAAGCCGACCTTGCCGCGCATGATGATCGAGCCGCGGCCGGTATGATAGGCGCTGCGGATGCCGGCTCTGCCGAGGATGATGCCGCCGGTCGGGAAATCCGGGCCCGGCACAATGTTATTGAGATCGTCGATCGACAAGGCCGGATCGTCGATCAGCGCCGTGCAGGCGTCGATCACCTCGCCGAGATTGTGCGGCGGGATGTTGGTCGCCATGCCGACGGCGATGCCGCCCGCGCCGTTGACCAACAGATTGGGGAAGCGCGCCGGCAAGACGACCGGCTCGCGCTCATGGCCGTCGTAGTTGTCCTGGAAGCCGACCGTATCCTTGTCGATGTCGTCGAGCAGCGCCATCGCCGAGCGCTCGAGCTTACATTCGGTGTATCGCATGGCCGCCGGCGGATCGCCGTCGACCGAGCCGAAATTGCCCTGCCCGTCGATCAGCTCGAGGCGCATGGAGAAATCCTGCGCCATGCGCACCAAGGCGTCGTAGATCGCCTGGTCGCCGTGCGGGTGATATTTACCCATCACGTCGCCGACGACGCGCGAGGACTTCACATACTTCTTGTCGGGCGTATGCCCCTGCTCGTGCATCGAATAGAGGATGCGCCGATGCACCGGCTTCAAGCCGTCGCGCACGTCGGGCAGCGCACGCGACACGATCACGCTCATCGCGTAATCGAGGTACGAACGCTTCATCTCCTCGGTGATTGAGACGGGGCGCACATCGGAGGGCTGATCACCCCCCGATTTGGGAGTTTCGTTATCGGACAAGATGGCTTCCTGAAGGTGCCTGAGGCGACCCGGTTTTGTAGCTGATTCACGGCGGCAAAGCCACCCGAAAACACCTCTCGAATGTGGTTGTTCCTGGCGATTTTTCAATAGCTTACGCTAGGTTTTTAAGCGCGGCCAAAGGCCCCGCGGAAAGCGCGTCTCCGCGGCCATTTTTGCCGCCCGCGGAGGACCCAAAACCGCTAGGGTCGGTGCCGCCATGCCGTTCGATTTCCTCGTTCCCGCCCTCGTCACTTTAGTGGTCGTCGTCGATCCGATCGGGCTGGTGCCCGCCTTCATCGGCATCACCGAAGGTCTGCCGCGGCAGGCCCGCCGCACGGTCGCGCTGCGCGCCTGCATCATCGCGGCGGCGATCCTCGCCGGCAGCGCGCTGATCGGCGACTGGCTGCTGCGCTCGCTGTCGATCGGCCTGCCCGCCTTCCGCATCGCTGGTGGGCTGCTGCTGTTTTATATCTCCGCGGAGATGGTGTTCGGCGTCCGCACGGTGCGGCAGACGCAGCAGGCCGAGGAGGCGATCGAGGAGCACGTGCGCAACATCGCCGCCTTCCCGCTCGCCATTCCGCTGATGGCCGGGCCCGGCGCCATCACCGCGACAGTGCTGCTCGCCGGACGCGCCAGTGGCGACCCGGTGCGCCTCACTTTGTTGCTCGTGGTCATCACCGTCGTGGTCGCGCTGTGCTTCATCGCCTTCTTCGCCGCAAGCCGCATCGGCCGCTGGCTCGGCGTCACCGGCAACATCGTGCTGTCGCGTCTCTTGGGCGTGATCCTCGCGGCGCTGGCCGTGCAATACGTCATCGACGGCGCGCGGCTCGCCATCGCCGCCTGAGTCATTGGAATTGCGGACATGGTCTATCTCGAGATCGTCATCGTTCTGGCGCTGATCGTTCTCAACGGTCTCCTGGCGATGTCGGAACTCGCCATCGTCTCGTCGCGCCAGGCGCGGCTGAAGGCGCTGGCCGACCGGGAGGTCGCCGGCGCGCGCCAGGCGGTGGCGCTGGCCGCCGATCCGGGCCGCTTCCTGTCGACCGTGCAGATCGGCATCACTTTGGTCGGCGTCGTCTCCGGCGCCTTCTCCGGCGCGACCCTCGGCATCCGGCTCAGCGAAATGCTGATGGCCGCCGGGATGCCGCGCTTCGTCGCGGACCCGGCCGGCGTCGGCATCGTCGTCGCGGCGATCACCTATCTGTCGCTGATCATCGGCGAGCTCGTGCCGAAGCAGGTCGCGCTGCGCAATCCCGAGCGCATCGCGGTGCGCGTCGCGCCGGCGATGACCGCCCTCGCCCGCTTCGCCAAACCGCTGGTGTGGCTGCTCAACGCCTCCGGCCGTCTCTTGCTGCATCTCATCGGTCAAGACACGCCGAAGGAAACGTCGGTCACCGACGAGGAGATCAAGACGGTCATCGCCGAAGCCGAAAGCGCCGGCGTCATCGCAGCCGACGAGCGCAAGATGATCGCCGGGGTGATGCGGCTCGGCGATCGCTCGGTGGCCGGCGTGCTGACGCCACGCACCGACGTCGACTGGATCGACCTCAACGCCGATTGGGACGCAATCCGCGCGGCGCTCGTCGACAGCAAGCATTCGCGCCTGCCGGCCGGCGAAGACGTCGACACCATGATCGGCGTCGTGCAGACGCGCGACCTGCTCGCCGCCATCCTCTCGGACGAGAATCTCATCAGAAGCGTGAGCGTGCGCGATTTCGTGCGACCGGCGCCGATCGTGCACGACACCGCCGACGCGCTCGACGTGCTCGCCATTCTGCGCGAGGCGCCGGTGCCGGTCGCGCTGGTGCATGACGAATACGGCCACTTCGAAGGCATCATCACGCCCGCCGACCTGATGGAAGTCATCGTCGGCGCCTTCAAGGCCGACACCGAGACGCCGGAAGCGTTCCGACGCGGCGACGGCTCGTGGCTGCTGTCGGGCTCGCTTCCGGCCGACGAGATGGCCGATCTCTTAGGCGTGACGTTGCCGCAGCACCGCGACTACGAGACGGTGGCCGGCTTCGTGCTGGCCGAGCTCGGCCACATTCCGACGACCGGCGAAAGCGTCATTGCGCATGGCTGGACCTTCGAGGTCGTCGACCTCGACGGCCGCCGCATCGACAAGGTGCTGGCGACGAGGCTCAACACCCGCCGCCGCGGCCTCTAAGGGCGACTGCCGTCAGGAACCCGCCGCCCGCGCGCCTGTTGTTTTGCGGGGCGCCGAGGCCGCGAGGACCGCGCATGAAATACATACAATTCTTAGCGCTCGTCTTGACCACGCTGGCGCTGGTGCCCGCCGGCGCGCATCTGTTGGAGCTGGCCAACAAGATCGAACTGGGGGAAACCGATTATTTCATCGTGCAAGCCGTCTACCGCGGCTGGGCCTTCCTCGGCGTGGTGACGGTCGCCGCGCTCATTGCCAACCTCGCGCTGGCCATCGCGACGCGCGGCCAGGGTCCGGCCTTCGCGTTCGCGCTGCTCGCCTTCGTGTGCATGGCTGCGAGCCTGGTGGTCTTCTTCACCTTCACCTATCCCGCCAACGTGGCGACCGACAATTGGACGGCCATTCCCGCCGACTGGGAGGCCATGCGATGGAAATGGGAGATGTCGCACGCGGCCAGCGCGCTCATCACCTTCGTCGCGTTCTGCGCGACGGCCTTGTCGGTGCTGTCGGTACGGCGCTAGACCGGCGCGGCTCTCACCACTTGGCGCGGAAGCCGACCGTGCCTTTGTAGGCGTAGTTGTCGCCGGCATCGGCGAGGCTGGTGTTGAACGACACTTCGCCGTACACGGCGTACTTGTCGCCCGCCCAACGGTAATTGCCGCCGACGCCGACACCGCCCCACAAGCGATCCGTTGCGCTGGCGAACTTCGTGCCCGACACATCGACCGCCGTGCCGTTCAAGAACTCGTAATAGAGATTGGCGATGCCGTAGATGTCGGAGCGGGCAACCCGGCCGTCGTTGTCCTGCGCCACGCGTTGATGATCGAGCGACAGACCGGCGCGGCCCAAAAGGCTTCTGGCCCGGTCGTTCGAGACAACCGCACCGAAGCGGTCGGTGAAGCTGTCGAAGTTGACCGACGAATAGGTCAGTTGCGCCTGTGGCGTTAGCGAGAAATTGCCGCCAAGGGCAACGCGCCGGCCGCCTTCGGCACCGACCGCATAGCCGTAGCCCAACTTGTTGCCGGCGACGGTGCCGGCGAGATCGGACGACAGGTCGGACTTGTACCAGGTCACCTGGGACTGGCCGTCGACATAGAAACCGTTGTCGCCGAACCAGGTGAGCGAAGCGCCGAGGCCGGCCCCTTCGACGTTGATCTTGCCATTGCCGTAGAACGACTTGATGTCGGACGTCAGCGTCGTGTAGTGCGCCGAAACGCCGAAGATCAGTTGGCCGAGATGGTTCGTGAAGGCCAGACCGTCGAAGCCGCTTTGCAGCTTCATCTGATCGGCCGTGTAGGTCGAGCCGGTCGTGTTGGACGGCGTCATCTTCGTATGCTGGCCCTCGACGCGCGCCCAGATCGGCGATGGCGCCCGGACGCTCGACGGCGCCGCCACGTCGCCCGCCCCGCTGTAACGGTCGCCGACGCGCTGCCGGAAGGTCGACAGACCGTTCATGCCGAGCAGGATCTGCCCGTAGGATTCATAAAGCGGCACGCCCGGCTGATAGAGCGGACCGGCCGGCGCGGCGGGCGGCGGATTGATCAGGCTCGAGCGCAGATACCAGTCGCCATCGGCCGGCGTCGCGACGCCGTTCTTCTGCAGCGTATAGGCATAAGCACCGCCGACCACGGCCTGCTGGCCTTGGATGACGTAGTCGCCTTGCAGTGTGAAAGTGCCGTTCGACGCGCCGCCGACATCGACGATCTTGATGCCTTCGACGGTCTGCGCACCGGTGCCGCCGACATTGGTCACGCGCACGAAGGTGCTGCCGGCGGTGTTGCCGGTGACGACGAGCTTGTCGGTTGGCGAACTATCGCCGCCGAGCGCGGACTCGATCTGCAGCGTGCCGCCATTGCCGGTGTAGTTGCCGGCGATCGTCAGCGTGCCGATCGAGTTGCCCGGCGCGATGACGCCGGCATTGGTCGTGTCGCCGACGGTGCCGATACCCTGCAAGCGCCCGGCCGAGAGCACATTGATGGGGCCGCCAAGGACTCCGTTGACCGCCAGGGTGCCGCCCTGGACCGTCGTCAACGAAGTGTATCCTGCATTGTTGCCGCTCAGCGTCTGCATGCCGCCGGCAATCGTCAGCGCGCCGGTGCCCGAGAGCGTGCCGGAGAAGACATCGTTCGCGTTGGTGATCGTCAGGTTTTTCGTGCCGAGCGTGACAAGGCCGCTGCCGCCAAGGCTTCGGATGTTCGTGCCGGCGCCGCTGATACCCGAGGCATCGAAGGTTCCGTTCGCAACCACCCGGCTCGACGACGCGACCGAGCCAACGCCGAGCAGCGCCAACGTGCTGCCGGCATTGATCACCGTCGCACCGGTATACGTGTTGTTCGCGGCGAGATTGAAGATACCGCCGCCGGTCACGGTCAGGCCGCCGACGCCACTGAAGCCCGACGTCGTATCGGTGCCGATGGTGAAGCCCGCCGTATCGACCGTCAATCCGCCCGCGGCGAGATTGAGTTGAGAACCCGCAAAGCCGGTGATGAAGCCGGACGGACTATTCGTCGTGGCTCGCAGAATGCCATTGTCAAAGTTGGCCTGCCCAGCTCCCGATCCCTTGTTCAGAACCGTCGTCGCCAAGGCGCCGCCATTGCTGATGTTAAGTGTGCCACTACCGGCGCTGTTATTGCCTAGACGGATCCCAGCTTGGGCCGTCACCTGGCCGCCATCTTGAATGTTGAGTGTACCTGTGCCGGAAAGACCGACGATCAGCAGACCGACGCTCGTCGTCCATTGCGATCCCGTTCCCGTCACCGTCAGGACGCCGGTCCCTCCCAGACCTTGTCCAATCCGAATGAGGCCATTGCTGGTGAGCGTGCTGCCGTTCTGAATGGTCAGACTGCCTGTCCCACCAGGCGTGCCGATAAACAAATTGGCTGTCGTGCCGGACACCGCGCCGCCAACACCAAGCACGGTTGGATTAGACGACAAGGTGTCGATGCCGACGTTGTTGCCGACGGTTGGCACCACTCCGCCAGACCAGTTCGCGCCATTCGTCCAGTCGCTGCTTGCCGCTCCGGTCCAGTTAGTCTGCGCCGCTGCCGATCCTGCCGAGAGGACCGTGAGCGCCGTAACCGACACGCTTGCAAGGAACAGCCGATGCATCCAGTGCGTGCCGGCCGTGGCCCGCAAGGATGGAAGCCGATGGGAGGTGACCGAGACGGTCCGGACTAGAACCGCGCCGAGATTTGCTTTCGCTGTCGTTCGTACGTTAGCGGCGCTTGCGACGCGCGACGTGACTTTCGGCATTCCCACTTATTCCCAGTGCGTGACAGTCCAACCTTTATCCACCTGAGTCGTAAGAATTTGCTGCAACGCCGCGGCGATTTTTATCCAATTTCATCTGTGAATTAGTGCGCGCCGGCGACAACGCTACGACTATCGATGCGATCGAACAGCCGCGCAATCGTTCAACGCGGCGCTATCAACAAATCGGTGGAGGAACTCGCTTTATGACGAGCGTGTCATGAAAGATTGCGACGCTCACGCCTTCTTCTCGCGCGCGGCTTTGAAGCCGGAGACAAAGCGCGCCAGCGTGTCGGACGTGACGCCGCGCGGCAGCATGACTTCGACGAGCGAGAACATACCGCGCCGGTTGACCGCCGCCTCGAGCGCGTCCACCAGTTGCCGCCGCGTGGCAACGCGCTCGCCATGACCGCCGATCGACTTGGCGATGTCGGCGAAATGCCAGTCGCTGAGATTGTTGAAGGCGGACTCCGGTTGGAACGCGCGCAGCATCTCCCAACTGCAATTGTTGAACAGCACCACGATCGGATCGAGCCCGTAACGCTGACAGTTGCCGAGCTCCCAGCCGGTCATCTGGAACGCGCCGTCGCCGACCAGGATCAAGGGCCGCCGTCCCGTCGCGGCCGCAACACCAACACCGGCCGGCACACCGAAACCCATGCCGGCGTAATAGCCGGGCGCGGCCAAGGCCGTGTTCTCGATCTCCATCGCCGTGAACAGGCAGTCGCCGATGTCGGCCGTCATCGGCATCGGCCCATGCTTGTCGAACAGGTCGTTGATGGCAGCGGCGATGTCGGAGGGCATGATCTCGCGGTCGTCGGCCTTGAGCGCACGCGGATAGCGCATCGGTGCGCGCGCCAGCGATTTGCGCGGCCTGCCCGTCCCTGCCCGCGCGATCAAAGCGCCGATCAGCGCCTCGAGCGGCATGTCGTGATAGACGTGATGGCCGATGCGCACCTCGCGATCGATCGCCAGCATGGTGCGGCGCGGATCGAGCACGCGCTGCGACAGCGCGAAGTTGGTGTCGGACACGATGACGCCGAGCAGCAGCAGCGCGTCGGCGTTCTCGACCAGGCTCGTCACGCTCTCATCGCCCGCCGCGCCGAGATAGGTGCCGGCGACCACGTCCGGCGCATCCTCCATGAGGCCGCGGCCCATGAAGGTCGTCACCACCGGCACGCCGAGCTTGCGCGCGAGCTGCGCCACCTGCGCCTCGACGCCATAACGGCGGATCTCGACGTCGACGATGATGGCGGCGGACTTCGCCGCCTTCAGCCGCGCCACGATCTCATCGGCACATTCGGCCAGTGCATCGGGATCGGCCTGCGTGCGCGGCAACACCGGCACTTCCTCGCAGGGCGCCGCCACCATGTCGCGCGGGAATTCGATGTAGACCGGCAGCGAGCGCTCGCGCGCGCTGCGCAGCACGCGCGCGATCTCGGCCGGCGCGGTGGCGGCATCGTTCAGCACCGCTTGATCGCAGGTCACTTCCTTGAGCACGGCGAACTGCGTGTCGACCGTGCGCGCCTGGTGATGCAGCATGAAGCCGCTGCTGCGCTCGCGTGCGCCCGGCGCGCCGGCGATCAGCACCACGGGCGAGCGCTCCGCGTAAGCACCGGCAATCGCATTGACGGTGTTGAAGGCGCCGGCACCATACGTGACGACGGCAACGCCGAGCCCGGCGTGATAGCGCGCCGCCGCGTCGGCCGCGAAGCCGACACCCGGCTCGTGGCTCAGTTCGTAATGCGGCAGGATGTTGCTCTCTTCGATCACTTTGTAGAGCGGCAACACGAAGTCGCCCGGGATGCCGAAGATCTCCCGCGCGCCATGATCCTTGAGCCCCTGCAACAGGGCGCTGGCCAATGTGGGCATTGACGAAGTCCTAATTTGATCGCGGATGGCCGCTGCAAAGCGGACGCTGTTGACGGCCGTTGTTGGCAACCACTGTGCCAGATCGATCGCACTTCGTCATTCGCCGGCGCGCACGTTCCCGCTGCGCGTCCAGCGCGTCAGTCGCTTTGCAACGATCAGGTGGGCGCCCCGCCCCTACATTGTCGGGCAACGCATCTTATTGGGCCGCCAGCGCACCACGCGCACAGGCGTGCCGAAGCACAATGAGATGTCGCCGCTTTTGACGCCGACGACCGTCACG
>Ga0255338_1004079_pt1 | contig 15944 bp, 15 predicted proteins | sample MeOH1_35cm_T4_19_FD_203715 | JGI IMG/M metagenome (GOLD analysis project Ga0255338, IMG submission 203715) | Sandy soil microbial communities from University of British Columbia, Vancouver, Canada - MeOH1_35cm_T4_195 | ecosystem: Engineered > Artificial ecosystem > Sand microcosm > Unclassified ...
CCGGTATCGCCCGGCGCGTCCGGTTGCCGGACGTCTTGCTCAGCGGAATCAGACAAAGTATTCACTATCGATGTTGCGTGTTATTCAGTTGGACACGCGTTCGTCGTCCTCAGCAGGATGCGGCGCATTGCCGTCCCGGACCGAATCGTCGGCAGCTTCCTGGGAGGAAGCGGCTGTGTCCACGTGGAAACCGTTGGCATGGGCCACCGGCGCGTCGTCGTCTTGACCGCCATCGGCGGGCAACTGCGCAACGCTGCTGTCGTGCGGGTGCGGAGTCTCGTTCTGTTCTGGGTCCGCGCCCACCGCTTGCGCGGTGGATTCGGAAATCTCCGATGCCGGGTCGGCCTGTGGCTCGGCAAAGGCTTCTTCATCGCCGGCCGGTGGGTTGGCCGTGGCAACTTCCTCAAAATCAATCGCCTGCTGGTCCAGCAGCGCCGCCTGAACCTGGGCCTGGGCATCTTCCAGCGGCGGCAGCTCGTCCAGCGTGCGCAGCCCCAGATCGTCCAGGAATGCCTTGGTCGTGGCATACAGCGCCGGACGGCCCGGCACGTCGCGATGGCCGATCACTTCGATCCAGCTCCGGTCCTCGAGCTTCTTGATCACCTCGGTGCTGACCGTCACGCCTCGTATTTCCTCGATATCGCCGCGCGTCACGGGCTGGCGATAGGCGATGATGGCGAGCGTTTCCATCACGGCGCGCGAATACTTGGGCGGCTTCTCCGGATTCAGGCGGTCCAGGAATTCGCGCATTTCCGGCCGGCTCTGGAAGCGCCAGCCGCTGGCCAGGGCCACCAGTTCCACGCCCCGCTGCTGCCAGTCCTGGCGCAGTTCTTCCAGCAACGCACGGATGGTGTCGGCACCGACATCGTCGGCAAACAGACGGCGCAGGTCATTGACGCGCAGGGGCTCCTGCGCACAAATCAGCGCGGTCTCGAGGACGATCTTCGCCTCTTGGGTCTTCATGTGATTGTGTGCAGCCTGTCTTTGCACCTGCTCCCGGACGAATCCCGGAGCACTGGAGATTTCGGATACAGCGGTACCGATGCCACCGCCATCTCATCGCGCAGCCAACTCGCATGCCTATTGCAGCCAGGCAGCCAAGCGGTGCACTTTCGTTCTTTTGCTTCGAGTTGCCGGGTCGGTACCGGCAGAAGATCGTCCGCTTCCGGCTGGCTTCGCCGGTTGTCGAACCTCTTGCGTCGCGCCCTCGCCTACACCCTCTCAGGCGGGACTACTCTCCTTGGAGCGGACATTCGCCTGGACAACCAGATTGCCAAGGCGGCAAGAAAAAACGGATATCGGCCCGGACATGCTTCGTCCTGCGCCTGCGCCACCACTCCACAAGGCCGCCCGGCCTCTTGAACCAGATCTTTTGAACCGGATGAACTGTGGGGGCGGATCCGGCAAGCCGAAGCTGCCCTGGACCCATGGACACGCACCCCAGATCAGGGATGCCGGCCCGGCGACGCCAGGAATTAATGTGGCGCGATACCGTGGTTTTGGCGATTGTATGGCATTCCCGCCTCCGCCTGCAAGCCGCACCGGACCCGGCGTGGCGGATAGCACGAACGCCGACGGCACATCCGGCCATGGACCGGCCCTGAATCGCCCCCTGGATCGGCCATGGGCCCTGGTCAGAGCACCACGCAAAAGCCATGTGCGGCCAGCGTCTCAGGCAGCCAGACCGCCCGTGCCACCCCGACGACGCCGAAGCCGATAATGAGCACGCCGGCCACAGCGCGTATCACCGGCCGCCGCGACAAGTGCCGCACATAGCCCGACAGCCCCGAGATCACCAGCAGGTTGGGCAGCGTGCCCAGCCCGAACGCCGCCAGCACCAGCGCGCCCGAGGCCGCATTGCCGGCCAGCAGCGCAATTGCAAGTGCGCCATAGACCATACCGCACGGCACGAGGCCCCACGCGAGGCCCAGCCCATAACGTCGCAGCAGCGGAGCGTGGCGCCCCACGCTCGCGGGCAGCTTGATGCCCAGCGCCCCGACGCCGCGCACGAGTTCACGCGCCACGCGCGCCGCCAACGCCTCGATTCGCGCCGCGCGCATCGCGCGGCCGCGCAGCAGCCAGAACCCGGACAGCACCAGCATGACGCCCCCCGCGCCATAGAGCCATCGCTGCACCGGCAGATACTCCTGCTTCCACACGGTCGCGCCCACGGCCCCCATCAATGCGCCGAGCACCATATAGGTCGTCAGCCGTCCGGCGTGCATCGTCAGCAGTTCCACCAGCCAGCCGCGTGGCGAGCGATGTATCGCAACCGGCACGCGCGCTTCCGTGCGCTGTTCGGCCGCCATGGCGATGCCGCCACACATGGCGGCACAGTGAACACCGCCAAGCAGGGCAACGATAAAAACGCTCAAAAGCACACCAAATGGCAACTGTTCCTCGCTCCCGCGTCACATCACGCTGTAAAATCGACTCGTCGCGCCCCTGCTGCCATGCGCATTACCAAGAGCCTCAATTGCTTACCACCATCCCCGTCACTGAGATCTCGCCCCGCTGCTCCACATGCGGGATGGGGCAGCTTTGTCTGCCGGTGGGCATGTCCCAACAGGACCTCGCCAAGATGGATTCGCTCGTGCAGGAGCGCGTGCGTGTGCACAAGGGCGAAACGCTTTACCGGCTGGGCGACCCGCTCACTGCAGTCTACGCGGTCCGCTTCGGCACCCTCAAGACACACGTCACCATGGAGGACGGTCGTTCGCAGATCACCGGCTTCCATCTGCCCGGCGAAATCGTCGGGCTCGATGGTCTTGGCGAAATGCAGCATGCCTCCGATGCCACCGCGCTCGAGGACGCCGAAGTCTGCGTCGTCCGCTTCAGCGACTTGCAAGCCCTGTCTGGAGACCTGCCGTCGCTGCAGCACCAGTTCCTGCGCCTGATGAGCAAGGAAATTTCGCAGGACCAGCTCATGCTGATAACGCTCGGCTCGATGCGCGCCGAGGAGCGGCTCGCCGCGTTCCTTGTCAATCTTTCCGAGCGCCTCTCGGCGCGCGGCTATTCGTCCAGCGAATTCGTACTGCGCATGAGCCGCGAGGAGATCGGCAGCTATCTGGGCCTGAAGCTCGAGACGGTCAGCCGCCTGTTCTCCCGCTTCGCCGAGGCCGGCCTGATCCAGATCCGGCAGCGCCATGTCAAGCTGATCGACATGACCGGCATCAAGCAGATCTACAACCGGTCCTGCTGACGCTGGCTCGCCCCGGCCATGCATCCAAGCTGAAGATGAAGGCAAAGGCCGCCCGGGGGTGGCCTTTTTTCCGCAACCCGAGCTACTCGAGTTCATCGGTATCCTTCAGCCGGGTCGGCATCGTGTAGAGCGTCAGTCCGCTCGACAACGCGCAGAACAGCCAGGCCAGCAGGAAACCCACGGTGTAGATCGCCTCGCGCGACGCTTCCACCGGGTGGCCGAAGAAATTCAGGTCGCCCGGATCGACGATGGAAAACACCGTTGCCGTGGCCACGCCGCCGATCAGGAAGGCGGGCCAGAGCACCCACATCAGCCAGCGCAGGCTCATGGTTGCCTCGCTGCCGTACCGTCGGCGCGCCCGGCATGGCGCGAATCGGGGCGGTCCACCTTCTCCACGACCAGCCCGTGCCGCTCCGCATCGTGGACGGGCACATCGGCATGCGTGTTGGCGAGCCAGATGGTCACACCGCAGCCAATTATCGCCAGCAGCGGGCCACTCATCAGAAACCATGGCCACGGCTCCCGCCACCACGGCTTGACCTGTTGCACTGTCATTGCGATCTCCTCATCGTAGTTTTCCCAAGATGCCGTCTCAGAATGATTCTGGCGTCGTTGCGCGGCCTTGCCGTACCACTTGTACTGTCCGCGGCCGCGCGTCTAGCCAGAACCGCTTCGCTTCATCCTGAAACAGCCTCTAAGCGCCCCTGATGCTACAGGCCACGCGGCACGATGAAACTGGTCGATTCCTCGACCTGCGCCTGCGGCCGGGCCGCGCCCAGCCCCTCGCTGGTCACGGTAATGCGGATCTTGTGCGTACCCTGGGGCGCACGTTCGATCGGCACCCGGATGCGCACTGGCAGCAAGCGGTTCGATGTGGGCGCCAGCGACTCCGCCGCCTTATCGTACTCGATCGTCAACCCCTGCAGTTCGCTGCTCTCCGCCTGCACCTGGATGCGCATCGGGGCCTCGGTCGTGTTGATCAGTTGGAGCCGATACACGTTCTCGATCCAGCGGCCTTCCACCTCGCGGCCCAGCGCGCCGCGGTCGCGGATGATGTCCACCTTGAGCGGCGTGCGCATGGCCAGCGAGCCGACAAAGCCCCCCGCCAGCACGGCCCAGATCACCGCATAGATGATGGTCCGCGTGCGGAACAGCCGTTTGCGCGCCGCCACGGCCGACAGGCCCTTGCGCATCGCATTCTCGGAGGTATAGCGGATCAGGCCCCGCGGATACTCCATCTTGTCCATGACCTGGTTGCAGGCGTCGATACACGCGCCGCAGCCGATGCACTCATATTGCAGGCCATCGCGGATGTCGATGCCGGTCGGGCACACCTGCACGCAGATGCTGCAACTGACGCAGTCGCCCAGGCCGGCCGCATGGTGGTCGGTCTTGCGCGAACGACTGCCGCGCGGCTCCCCGCGGCCCACGTCATAGGTCACCACATAGGTATCGCGGTCCACCATGACGCTCTGGAACCGCGCGTACGGGCACATGTACTTGCACACCTGCTCACGCATGAAGCCCGCATTGCCCCACGTGGCGAACGCATAGAACAACATCCAGAATGTCTGCCACGGACCGAGCGAAAGCGCGAGAACCTGGCCGCCCAGATCGCGGATCGGCGAGAAGTAGCCAACGAACGTGAACCCCGTCCAGAGCGCGATCAGCACCCAGAGCGTGTGCTTGGTGGCCTTGAGCCGAAGCTTGCGCAGGCTCCACGGGTCGCCATCCAGGCGGATGCGGGCGATGCGGTCGCCCTCCACATGCCGTTCGATCCACATGAAGATCTCGGTGTAGACCGTCTGTGGACACGCATAGCCACAGAACAGCCGACCCGCGATCGCGGTGAACAGGAACAGGGACAACGCCGAGATGACAAGCAGGACCGCCAGGTAAATCACGTCCTGCGGCCACAGCACGAGCCCGAAGATATAGAACTTGCGTGCGCCAAGGTCGAACAGCACGGCCTGCCGGCCGTTCCATTGCAGCCACGGCGTGCCGTAGTAGACCAGTTGCGTGAGGATGACAAGCCAGACGCGCCAGCTCGAGAACGCTCCCGTGATCGAGCGCGGATAGATCTTGCGCCGGACCTCGTACAGCGTCTCTTCCGAGGATTCTCCGGCTTGCGTCATGGCGGCGGGCCGCCATGACGTATCGCCGTTCGGCCGCGCGGCGTCGCCGGACGCGGCCGAGTCTTCCCGCACCTGAGGTGCGGCATTGGGGGGCGCGTTCATCGTGTGTTCCTCGCGCCCCGGCAGGCGGCTGACCGCCCTGCCGTGGGGCTGTTGATCATTGTCCGGCACCTCCCGTGTTGGAGAGTCCCCAGACGTACGCCGTCAGCATGCGGATGCGCTCGGGCGTCAGGATTTCCTCGTGCGCAGGCATGTGACCATTATGACCCTTCAGGATAGCCTCGACGATGACGCCCTCGGAACTGCCATAGAGCCAGACGCTGTCCGAGAGATTCGGTGCGCCGAGCGCCTGGTTGCCCTTGCCGCTGGCCCCATGGCAGGCCGCACACGTGGTCTTGAACGTGCTCTCGCCACGCGACGCGCGGATCGGATCGGACGCCAGCCCGGACAGCGAGCGCACATACTGCGCCGTGTCGCCGGCCTGCTTGGCGTCGATGGTGCCGGCAAACGGCGGCATCATGCCGTTTCGGCCCTTCGTGATCGTCTGCCGGATCGTCTCGGGCTCGCCGCCATAGAGCCAGTCGCTATCGGCCAGGTTCGGGAACCCGCGGTTGCCGCGCGCATCGGACCCGTGGCACTGCGCGCAATAGTTCAGGAACAGGCGCTGGCCGATCTCGCGTGCATTGGGGTCGGCGGCCACCTGGGGGATCTCCATCGTCAGGTACTTGGCATAGATGTCATGCTGGGCCTTCTCGGCCGCCTGGCGATGCGCCGCCAGTTCGCCCTGCGTGGAAAAGCCCAGTACGCCGGCATAGGACCCGAGCCCCGGATAGAGCGTCAGGTAGCCCAAGGCGAAGATGCACGCCAGCAGGAACATCCACATCCACCAGCGTGGCAGCGGATTGTTCAGTTCGCGCAGGTCACCATCCCAGACGTGGCCGGTATCCTGCGTGGTGCTGGTGCCCTTGGGCATCCGGCGTTGGGAGAACAGCAGCCATACGCACCAGACAATGCCGATCAGCGAAATGGCCGCAATGTAGTAACTCCAGTAATCGGAAAAGAAATCGCTCATGGCTGTGGGTTCCGGCTCGGAATTGTCGTGATCTCATCGGGCAGCGCGAAGGGCAGCATGGCCGACTCCTGATTGGCAGCCTGGCGCCGCGACGACCAGGCCCACCAGCAGATGGCCAGGAATGCCAGCATCGACAGCGCGGTGGCAACTGCGGTAACGATGACCATGGCGGTTACTCCTTGGGCGCCGGGGCCGCGGCTGCGGTTGCGTCGGCGCGCACGTTGCGGCGATTGAGGCCCAGCCCTTGCAGGTACGCCACCATGGCGTCCTCTTCGGTCTTGCCGGCGAGCTCCTTGGGCGCATTCGCGATCTGTTCGGCCGTGTAGGGCACGCCCAGGCGCTGCAGCGCGCGCATGCGGTCCTGGACGTTGTCGGTCGGCAGCGCGGCCTTCTCGAGCCACGGATAGGACGGCATCACCGATTCCGGCACCACGTCACGCGGGTTGCGCAGGTGAATGCGCTGCCAGTCGTCCGAGTAGCGGCCACCCACGCGTGCGAGATCCGGGCCCGTGCGCTTCGAGCCCCACAGGAACGGGTGGTCATAGACCGACTCGCCCGCCGTGGAGAAGTGTCCGTACCGTTCCGTCTCGGCCTGCAACGTGCGCACCTGCTGCGAATGGCAGCCGACGCAGCCCTCGCGGATATAGATGTCGCGCCCCATCAGGCGTAGCGGCGAATACGGAACGATGCCCGCGTCGGGCTTCGTCGTGGAGTGCTGGAAGAACAGCGGCACGATCTGCACCAGGCCGGCAATGCTCACGACCAGGATGGTGGCGATGATCAGCCAGCCGACATTCTTCTCCAGCGTTTCGTGGGTAAAGAAACCTCGTTTTTGTGACATCTCAGCAATCCTCGGCGATCATTGGGCGGAAGCCGGAAGGCTGGCCGGAATCGGGGCGTCCACGGCGGGCTTGCCGACGATCGTTCGCGCCACGTTGTAGGCCATGACCAGCATGCCGGTCAGGAAGCACAGCCCACCCAGTAGACGGATCAGGTAGAACGGGTACTTCGCCTTGACCGCTTCCACGAATGCATAGGTCAGCGTGCCGTCCGGCTGCGTGGCGCGCCACATCAGTCCTTCCATCACGCCGGCGATCCACATCGAGGCGATGTAGAGCACCACGCCGATCGTCGCGATCCAGAAGTGCCACTCGATCAGCCGGGTGCTGTACATGTCCTTCTGCCCGAACAGCCGCGGAATCAGGTAATACAGCGAGCCGATCGAGATCATCGCGACCCATCCAAGTGCGCCAGAATGCACGTGGCCAATCGTCCAGTCCGTGTAGTGCGAGAGCGCATTCACGGTCTTGATGGACATCATCGAACCTTCAAATGTGGACATGCCGTAGAACGACAGCGCCACCACGAGGAACTTGAGGATCGGATCGGTACGCAGCTTGTGCCAGGCACCGGACAACGTCATGATCCCGTTGATCATGCCGCCCCAGGACGGCGCCAGGAGGATCAGCGAGAACACCATGCCCAGCGACTGTGCCCAGTCCGGCAGTGCGGTGTACTGCAGATGGTGGGGGCCGGCCCACATGTAGGTGAAGTTCAGCGCCCAGAAGTGGACGATGGACAGGCGGTACGAGAAGATCGGGCGCCCGGCCTGCTTCGGGATGAAGTAGTACATCATGCCCAGGAAGCTCGTGGTCAGGAAGAAGCCCACCGCGTTATGGCCATACCACCACTGGATCATCGCGTCCTGCACGCCCGCGTAGGCCGAGTAGGACTTCCACATCGACGCCGGCATCTCGATGTTGTTGACGATATGCAGGATGGCGATGGTGAGGATATACGCGCCGAAGAACCAGTTGGCCACGTAGATGTGACGCGTCTTGCGCTTGACGATGGTGCCGAAGAACACCACCGCGTAGGCCACCCAGACCAGCGTGATCAGGATGTCGATCGGCCACTCGAGTTCCGCATATTCCTTGGAAGTCGTGATGCCGAGCGGCAGCGTGATCGCAGCCGCCACGATGACGGCCTGCCAGCCCCAGAACGTGAAGGTGGCCAGCGGCCCGCAGAACAGGCGCGCCTGGCAGGTGCGCTGCACCACGTAGTACGACGTGGCGAACAAGGCACTGCCGCCGAAAGCGAAGATCACCGCATTGGTGTGCAGTGGCCGCAGACGCCCGAACGACAGCCATGGCGTGTTGAAGTTCAGATCCGGCCAGATCAGTTGCGCCGCCAGCAAGACGCCGACGGCCATGCCGACGATCCCCCAGACTATGGTCATGACGGCAAATTGCCTCACGACGCCATAGTTGAAGGTGTCGACGCGTGGAGACGCGGTAGTGACATCCATTCAGACCCCCAATACAGAAGTAAAGATCAATTAACCCTAGTGTTTATGCGACTTTAGGAAGTCGCCGGCATTGACGCGTTGATCCGCGTCAAGCCTCAAATCAACAGACCGAACTGTTGTGGAGGCACGCCACCCATGGATCGCAAAAAACTTGCTTTTCATGGCTTATCGTTGTCGAGCAGGATGGCTTCGCCAGGCCGATCGAGGTCGTCGTACTGGCCCGCACTCAGCGCCCACCAGAGCACGCCGGCGATCAGCACCACCAGCATCAGGCTCATCGGCACCAGGAGATAGAGGGTTTCCATGTTTAGCGTTCCTTGCCCAATGGCATGCCCGGCGCACGTGGCACGCGCAGCAGGCGCCAGGCATTGGCCACTACGAGCAGTGACGATGCCGACATGCCGATGCCCGCCATCCACGCCGTAACCAGCCCGGTGGCGGCCAGCGGGATGGCCACGATGTTGTAGAAGAAGGCCCAGCCGAGGTTCTGCCGCACCACGCGGCGTGTGCGGCGCGCGGCGGCAATGGCTGTGGCGATATCCGCCACGCCGCCATGCGTGAGCACGGCGTCTGCGCCGGCCTGCGCCAATGGCGCCCCGCTGCCGATGGCGATCGAGACCTGTGCCTGCGCGAGCACCGGGGCATCATTGATGCCGTCGCCCACCGCCAGCACCACCGCCCCCTGGCGCTGCAGCGCGGCCACGTAGGCGCGCTTGCCTTCTGGCGTCACGGCGCCCGCCGCGGTGTGCATGCCGAAATGTGCCGCCCACCACTGCACGGCGGCAACGTTATCGCCCGAAACGAGATGGGATCGCACGCCCAGCGCGTCCAGCGCGCGCAGCAGCTCGGGCGTCTGCTCGCGTGCCACGTCGGACAGGCGGAACCGCGCCAGCGGGCCATCCGCCGCCCCGAGCCAGACCTCGGTGGCGCCGGGATGGTCATCCCCGGCCGCACCTGCTGCATCCTCTGCGGCGTCGCCGGCCTCCGGCGCCAGCGCGGCCACGAAGTCGCGCCGGCCCAACCGCACCCGCAGCCCGTCGACGCTCGCTTCGAGCCCCTGTCCCGGCACATTGCGGAGATCGGCCACCGATGGCCTGGCGCGGCCCGCCACCGGTTGCCCGGCATCCAGGAACGCCCGCGCGATCGGATGCTCCGCGCCCTGCTCCATCGCCGCAGCAATCGCCAGGCAGGTCTCCCGATCCAGTTGGCCGGTCGCCTGCGTAGACACCACGGCAAAGCGCCCCTCGGTCAGCGTGCCGGTCTTGTCGAGCACCACATCGGTAACACGCGCGAGCGCCTCCAGCGCGTGGGACCGCGTCAGCAGCACGCCGCGCCGCGACAGCGCCGCGCCGGCCGCCGCCAGCGCCGCAGGCGTGGCCAGCGACAGCGCGCAGGGACAGCTCACCACCAGGACGGCCACCGTCACCAGCAACGCGCGCGACGGATCGATCCAGCCCGCCCAGACGATGCCAGTCACGGCCGCCATCGCCAGCAGCGCACCAACGAACCAGCCGGCCACGCGGTCGGCCAGCAATGCCAGGCGCGGTTTTTCGGCAAGCGCGCGGTCAAGCACCGCCACGATCTCGGCGAGCCGCGTATTGGCGCCGATGCGGTCCACACGCACCTCGAGCGGGCTGGCCGTGTTGAAACAGCCCGCCAGCACGGGCTCGCCCACGCCGCGGCACACAGGCCGCGCCTCGCCGGTCAGCATCGACTCGTCGATCTCGCTGGCGCCGGCCAGGACCACGCCGTCCACCGGCACGATCTCGCCCGCCTTCACGCGAATCCGCTCGCCGGCACCCAGGCGCGCCACGGGCACGCGTTCGGCCAAGCCATCGGCCGCCAGCCGCTCGCACGTGGCCGGCAACTGCCGCGCCAGCATCTCGGCGCCGCTGCGCGACGCCTGCCGCACACGCAATTCCAGGTAGCGCGCCAGCAACAGGAACGCCACGAACATTGTCACGGAATCGAAGTAGACCTCGCCCACGCCACGCACGGTGGCCGCTGCGCTGGCCAGGAAGCCGGCCGCCACGCCGATGGCCACGGGCACGTCCATGCCCACCGCACGCTGCCGCAGGCTGCGCCACGCACCGGCAAAGATCGGCGAGGCGGAATAGAACACCACCGGCAGGGTCAGCGCGAAGCTCGCCCAGCGCATCAACTGCAGCTGGCCCGGGTCGATCGTGGCCTCGTGGGTGTAGATCGGCCACGCGTACATCATCACCTGCATCATGCCGAGCATCGCCACGGCCATGCGCATCAGCAGCCCGCGCCGCTCGCGGCGGTCCTGGCGGTCGCCGCGCGACACCTCGAACGGCCAGGCCATGTAGCCGATGTCCGCCAGCGCGCCCAGCAGCGCCGACACCGATTGCCGTCCCTCATGCCAGCGCACGACCACGCGGCGCGTGGCCACGTTGGCCACGGCCAGTTCCACGCCGGGCAATTGCCCCAGGCGTTGCTCGATCAGCCACGCGCAGGCGGCACAGCGAATGCCCTCGGGCGCCAGCGTGATCTCCGCCTGCCCGTCGCCCAGCGCGCGGACGAATTGCTGGTGCAGTTCGGGTGTGTCGTAGGCAGCCCAGACCGGTTCGGCCTCGCGGCGCGCCGCATCGTCAATGGGGCGCGCAAACCGCGAGGTATCGCCATACAGATGGCCGAAGCCCGCCGCGTGCAGCGTCTGCGCCAGGGTCTGGCAGCCACCGCAGCAGAAACTGCGTGCGCTGCCATCGATGTCGGCAACGAACGACTGGTCAGCCAGCGTCAGCGGTTGGCCACAGTGGAAGCAATCGGTCGAGGATGGCGCCTGGGAGGTTTGGGAGGCGCGGGAATGCGAAACGCCCGTCGTTGCAGGCAGCGCGTGCCGTGCGGTCGAAGGGGGCGGGAGAATCGTTGTCGCCGACATCGCCCCAGAAGGGCCGCCGGCTGGCGCGAGAGGGCGATTAGGTAGGGACTGCATGGCGCGCTTTTAGTACCCATGGATGGTAGGTAACGCAAACGCCATGCGCCTTGATACAGATCAAACCTGGGGGAGCGCGATCAAAATCGTTCCCGTCAGATGCCATTCCGGCCGCTTGGCTGCCTCAGGTCAGCGAGGTGTCCAGGGTCCGCCGCTCGGCCTCGAGGTATTCCCGCGACTGCATCTCGATGATCCGTGACACGGTACGGTGGAACTCGCCGGCCATCTGCCCTTCGGTGTAGAGCGCATCGGCCGGCACCTCGGCGGACATCAGCAGCTTGACCTTGTGGTCGTAAAACACGTCGATCAGCCACGTGAAGCGGCGGGCCTCCGACGACATCCGCGGCGTCATCTTCGGCACATCGGACAGGATCACCGTGTGGAACTGCGACGCCAGCTCCAGATAGTCGTTTTGCGAGCGCGGCCCGCCGCACAGCGTGGCGAAGTCGAACCAGACCACGCCATTGGCCTTGCGCAGCGCCTTGAGTTCACGATGCTCGATGTGAAGGATCGGGGATTCGTCGGCCGTGCCGGCAATGGCCACGAAGGCATCGCGCAGCGCGGCGCTGGCCTCGCGGCTCAGCGGCGTATGGTACGCCTGCACCTGTTCCAGCGTGCGCTTGCGGTAGTCGATGCCGGCATCCACGTTCAGCACGTCCAGCTTCTCCTGCAGCAGGCCGATGGCCGGCAGCACGCGGTCGCGGTGCAGCCCGTCCGGGTACAGCAGGTCCGGGCGATAGTTCGACGTCATCACGAACTGCACGCCGTTCTCGAACAGTTGCTGCAGCAGGCGGTGCAGGATCATCGCGTCCGCCACGTCGCTGACGTGGAATTCGTCGAAGCAGATCAGGCGAAAGCGGCGCGCGATGCGCCTGGCCAGTTCGTCGAGCGGATCGGGCCGGCCACGCAGCTCTTCCAGCTGGCGGTGCACCTCGCGCATGAATTCGTGAAAATGGAGCCGCGTCTTGCGCACCACCGGCACGCAGGTATAGAAGCTGTCCATCAGGAACGACTTGCCGCGCCCCACCCCGCCCCACATGTAGACGCCCTTGGGCACCTCGGGGCGCACCAGCAGCTTCTTCAGCGCACTGTTGCGCCGGTTCTTGTAGGCCACCCACTCGTCGTAGCATTGCTGCAGCCGTGCCACGGCGCGTAGTTGCGCCGCGTCGGACTGGTAGCCGCGCTGCTGCAGTTCCTTCTCGTAAAACTCGGTGACGTTCATGCTGGGGTTTACGCTGGGAGCGTCCGGCGCTTGCCGCGCCGGCGCTGCAAGTGAAAACGGCGCGCCGCAGGGTGCGGCGCGCCGGTGCTCACGCAATGGCAGGCATCAGCCTTACATGTTGAGCTGGCGCTTGTCCACGGCCAGCGCGGCTTCACGCATGACTTCGGACATCGACGGGTGCGGATGGCAGACGCGACCGATGTCCTCGCTCGCGGCCTTGAACTCCATCGCCACCACGGCCTCGGCGATCAGGTCCGACGCGTTGGCGGCCACGATGTGCACGCCCAGGATTTCGTCGGTCTTGGCATCGGCCAGCATCTTCACGAAACCGTCCGAGTGACCCATGCCCAGCGCACGGCCGTTGGCCATGAACGGGAACTGCCCCGACTTGTACGCACGGCCCTCGGCCTTGAGCTGCTGCTCGGTCTTGCCGACCCACGCGATTTCCGGGAACGTGTAGATGACCCACGGAATCGTGTTGAAGTCGATGTGCGGCTTCTGGCCGACGATGCGCTCGGCCACGGCCACGCCTTCGTCCTCGGCCTTGTGCGCCAGCATCGGGCCGCGCACCACGTCGCCGATGGCCCACAGGCCCGGCACCTTGGTCTGGCAGTGGTCGTCCACCTCGATGAAGCCGCGCGCGTCCACGCCCAGGCCCACCGCTTCCAGGTTCAGGTTGTCGGTGTTCGGCACGCGGCCAACCGACACGATCAGGCGATCCACTTCCAGCGTCTGCGCCTTGCCGTCCTTGTCGTCATAGCTGACGGTGACGCTGTCCTTTCCGGTCTTCACCTCGTTGACCTTCACGCCGAGGCTGAACTTCAGGCCCTGCTTGGTCAGCAGCTTCTGCGCTTCCTTGGCCACGCCTTCATCGGCGGCGCCCAGGAATGCGGGCAGCGCTTCCAGCACGGTCACGTCGGCACCCAGGCGGCGCCACACCGAGCCCAGTTCCAGGCCGATCACGCCGGCGCCGATCACGCCCAGCTTCTTCGGCACGGCCGGGTACTTCAGCGCGCCTTCGTTATCGCTGATGAGCTTGTTGTCCACGGTCACGCCCGGCAGATGGCGGGCCTTCGAGCCGGTGGCGATGATCACCTGCTTGGCGGTCACGACCTCACCGGCCACTTCCACCTGGAAGCCCTCGGCGGCCTTGCTGGCAAACTTGCCGTAGCCCTTGAGCAGCGTCACCTTGTTCTTGCGGAACAGGAACTCGATGCCCTTGGTCATCTTGCCGACGATGTCGTCCTTGCGCTTGAGCATCTTGGCCACGTCCACCTTGACGTCGCCCACGGTGATGCCGTGGTCGGCCAGGTGGTGCGTGGCGTTCTCGAATTCTTCCGAGGAAGCCAGCAGGGCCTTGGACGGAATGCAGCCCACGTTCAGGCAGGTGCCGCCCAGGCGCGGTTCGCCCTTGGGATCGTCGAAGGCGTTGCCTTCGCAGCACGCCACATTCAGGCCCAGCTGGGCCGCGCGGATGGAGGCGATGTAGCCGCCGGGGCCGGCGCCGATCACCAGCACGTCGAATTGTTTGCTCATGGAGTTTCCTTCTGGACGGCCTGCTCCCAACCGCCCGGCTCAGCGGGCGGCGGGAATGCAGGTGTCCTTCAATTCAGAGGGAGGAGACGGACGGCTTACAGGTCCAGCAGCAGGCGGGCCGGATCTTCCAGCGCGTCCTTCATGGCCACCAGGCCCAGCACAGCTTCGCGGCCGTCGATGATCCGGTGGTCATAGGACATGGCCAGGTAGTTCATCGGACGGATCACGATCTGGCCGTCTTCCACCACGGGGCGGTCCTTGGTGGCGTGCACGCCCAGGATGGCCGATTGCGGCGGGTTGATGATCGGGGTCGACAGCATCGAGCCGAACACGCCACCGTTGGAGATCGAGAAAGTGCCACCGGTCAGCTCGTCCAGCGACAGCTTGCCGTCGCGGGCCTTGACGCCGAACTCGGCAATCTTCTTCTCGATGTCGGCCAGGCTCATCTGGTCGGCATTGCGCAGGATGGGCACGACCAGGCCGCGCGGCGAGCCCACGGCGATGCCGATGTCGAAGTAGCCGTGGTAGACGATGTCGTTACCGTCGATGGAGGCATTGATGAGCGGGAACTTCTTCAGCGCGTGCACCGCCGCCTTCACGAAGAACGACATGAAGCCCAGCTTCACGCCGTGTTCCTTCTCGAAGCGGTCCTTGTACTTGTTGCGCAGGTCCATCACCGGCTTCATGTTCACTTCATTGAAGGTGGTGAGGATGGCGTTGGTTGCTTGCGACTGCAGCAGGCGCTCGGCGATACGGGCGCGCAGGCGGCTCATCGGCACGCGCTCTTCCGGACGGTCGCCAAGTGCGGCAAAGTCCACCTGAGCGGCCACTTGCTGCAGGGCCGGCTTGGCGGGCGCCGGGGCCGGTGCTGCCTTGGCGGCCGGAGCCGGGGCGGAACCGGCGGCCAGCACGTCACCCTTGGTGATGCGGCCATCCTTGCCGGTGCCGGCAACCTGGCTGGCGGAAAGACCGCCTTCGGCCATCAGCTTGGCGGCCGAAGGCATGGCGATGCTGCTGCCACCAGCGACGGCAGCAGGAGCCGGTGCGGCGGCGGGTGCCGGGGCAGCGGCGGGCGCCGGCGCGGCGGCTGCCGGGGCGACAGCGCCAGCGGTGGCGGCCGTGTCGATCTTGGCGATCACTTCTTCGGCCACGACGGTATCGCCGTCGTTCCGGATGATCTGCGACAGCACGCCGGCGGCGGGCGCCGGCACTTCCAGCACGACCTTGTCGGTCTCGATCTCGATCAGGATCTCGTCCTGGGCAACAGCTTCGCCCGGCTTCTTCTTCCAGTTCAGCATGGTCGCTTCGGCGACCGATTCAGACAGTTGCGGAACCTTGACGTCAACAATAGCCATGGTGAGAAATTTTCCTCGATGTATGCGTGTATGTTCAGGCAGGCCGTACCGGCGCGCAGCCGTGCGCGCCGGTACGGCCGTCTTCTTATTACTTGGTCAGCACAAAGCCCTTGAGCTTGGAGAACGCAGCGTCCAGCAGCGCCTTCTGTTGCTCGTTG
>Ga0255338_1004080_pt1 | contig 15942 bp, 14 predicted proteins | sample MeOH1_35cm_T4_19_FD_203715 | JGI IMG/M metagenome (GOLD analysis project Ga0255338, IMG submission 203715) | Sandy soil microbial communities from University of British Columbia, Vancouver, Canada - MeOH1_35cm_T4_195 | ecosystem: Engineered > Artificial ecosystem > Sand microcosm > Unclassified ...
TGATCGCCCCCCAGCGGATCGCCAGGCGGCGCACCACCGGGGTGAGCAGGTAGGTGGCGGCGGCCGCGAGCACGAGCAGCAGGAGGTAGACCCTCACGAAGCGCCGCCGTCCGCCGGCTCGTCGGGCGGCGCCGGCTCGTCGGGCTGCGCCGGCTCGTCGGGCTGCGCCGGCTCGTCGTCCGGCCCGGCCACGTCCGCGACCGCCCGCAGGTCCGCCAGCGACAGCGCGCCCAGGCGCACCAGCCGCAGCCGGTCGCCGGTGGCGTCGACGATGGTCGAGGGCACCCCGCCGGCCGCGACGCCGCCGTCGAGGTACACCGCCACCGCGTCGCCCAGCTGCTCCTCGGCGTCCTGGGCGGTGCTCGCGGCCGGCCGGCCGGTCCGGTTCGCACTCGACACCGCGAGCGGCCCGGTGCGCCTGAGGAGGGCGAGCGCCAGCGGGTGGTCCGGGACGCGAAGCGCCACCGTCCCGTGGGTCTCGCCGAGGTCCCACGACAAGGAGGGCTGCGCCCGCACGATCAGCGTCAGCGCGCCCGGCCAGAACGCCGCGGCGAGCGCGCGCACCGCGCCCGGCACGTCGGTCGCCAGGCCGTCGAGCGTCCGGACGTCGGGCACCAGCACCGGGGGCGGCATCTGCCGGCCACGGCCCTTGGCGGCCAGCAGCGCGCGGACGGCCTCCGGCGCGAACGCGTCCGCCCCGACGCCGTACACGGTGTCCGTCGGCAGCACCACCAGCTGTCCGCGTCCCACGGCGTTGACGGCCTCGTCGAGCGCGGGGCCCCAGCCGGCGGGGTCCGTGGCGTCCAGGACGCTCATCGGGCGGACCCGGCCAGGGCGCGGGGGCGGCGAGCGATCGGCTGGGAAGGGCTCACGTCCGGTGAGTCTGTCACGTCATCCCATGGTCGGCAGTGGTGCGCCGCACGACGAGGGCGCGCGGGCGACCCGTCAGGTCCGGCACGGTGTGCGGCTCGTCGAACCCTCCGGCGGCCGTCGCGGCGGACCGCAGCGCCTCGGCCTGCACCTCGGCGTGCTCCACCACCAGCAACCCGCCGGGTGCGAGCAGGCGCCGGGCCGCGACGAGCACGGCACGCGGCACGTCGAGCCCGTCGCTTCCGCCGCCGTAGAGCGCGAGGTCCGGGTCGTGCTCGCGCACCTCGGGCTCGGTCGGTTCGGCGTCGGGCGGGATGTAGGGCGGGTTGGCCACCACCACGTCCACCGTGCCGTCGAGCTCCGTGAGCAGCCCCTGGTCCCGCACGTCGCCGACGAGCGCGCGCACGGCGGCGCCCGACGCCGCGGCGTTGCGTGCCGCGAGCGCCACGGCTTGCGGCGACAGGTCCACGGCGACCACGCGCGCCCCCGGCACCTCGGTGGCCACGGCCACCGCGATCGCCCCGCTGCCCGTGCACAGGTCGACGACGAGCGGCGCGGCGCCCGCGCCGACGCGGGCCGCCACCCGCGCGGCCTCGTCGACGGCCAGCCCGGCCACCACCTCGGTCTCCGGCCGCGGGACGAACACCCCCGGTTCCACCGCGAGCCTCAGGTAGCGGAAGGCCGTGGCGCCCACGATGTGCTGGAGGGGCTCGCGGCGCCGTCGGCGGTCGACGAGCGCGGCGTACGCGCCCGCGAACCCTTCGGGCAGCGGCGGCGGCAGGACGAGGTCGAGGCGGTCCACCCGCAGCGCGAAGGCCGCGAGCGCGCGGGCGTCGTGGCCCGGCGAGGGCACCCCGGCCTCGTCCAGCACCGCCTCGGCACCGCGCACCAGGTCCCGTAGCCCGGGACCCGTGCGCCGGCTCTGCACATCCTCACCAGGTCGGTGCAAGGAGGTGCCGACCGCGTGCGGAAGTGCAGAGCCGGCGGGCTCGTCGGTGGGCATCAGCCCGCCGCGGCGGCGAGCCGGGCCGCCTCGTCGGTGTCGATGGCCGACTGGATCACCGGGCCCAGGTCGCCGTCCAGCACCTGGTCCAGGTTGTACGCCTTGTAGCCGGTGCGGTGGTCCGCGATCCGGTTCTCCGGGAAGTTGTAGGTGCGGATCCGTTCCGAGCGGTCCACGGTGCGCACCTGGCTGCGGCGCGCCTCGCTCGCCGCAGCCGCCGCCTCCTCCTGGCGTGCCGCCAGGAGCCGGGCGCGCAGCACGCGCAGCGCAGCCTCCTTGTTCTGCAGCTGGCTCTTCTCGTTCTGCATCGAGACCACGATGCCCGTGGGCAGGTGGGTGATCCGGACCGCGGAGTCGGTGGTGTTGACGGACTGCCCGCCCGGGCCCGACGAGCGGAAGACGTCGATCCGCAGGTCGTTCGGGTCGATCTGGACGTCGCCCTCGTCGTCCGCCTCCGGGAACACCAGCACACCGGCGGCGGACGTGTGGATGCGCCCCTGGGACTCGGTCACCGGAACCCGCTGCACGCGGTGCACGCCGCCCTCGTACTTCAGGTGCGCCCACACGCCGTCCTCCGGGCCCACCGCCCCGCGCGACTTCACGGCGAGGTGCACGTCCTTGTAGCCGCCCAGGTCCGACTCGGTGGAGTCGAGCACCTGCACGGCCCAGCCGCGTCGCTCGGCGTAGCGGGTGTACATGCGCAGCAGGTCGCCGGCGAACAGTGCCGACTCCTCGCCGCCCTCCCCCGCCTTGATCTCGAGGATCGCGTCGCGGGCGTCGTCGGGGTCGCGCGGCACCAGGACGCGGCGCAGGTGCTCGGCGGCGGCGTCGGACGCGGCGCGCAGCGCGGGCAGCTCGGCCGCGAGCTCCGCGGCCTCCTCGCCGTCCGCCAGCTCGACGAGCTCCGCGGCGGCGCGGGCGTCGTCGGACGCGGCGTGCCAGGCGCGATAGGCGCCGACGATCCTGCCCAGCTCGGCGTACCGGCGGCCCAGCCGACGCGCCAGCGCCTGGTCGGCGTGCACGGCCGGGTCGGCGAGCCGGGACTCGATGTCCGCGTGCTCGTCGAGCAGCGGCGTCACCGCCGCGAACTGCTCGCTCACCCCGCTGCCCCTTCGTCGGACCGCCCGGACACAGCAGCAGCGCCGGTGCCGAGCGGGTGTCCCCGCCGTGGCACCGGCGCTGCCGGGAAGCTAGTTGGCCGAGCGCTTGCCGTAGCGAGCCTCGAACTTGGCGACGCGGCCACCGGTGTCGAGGATCTTCTGCTTGCCCGTGTAGAACGGGTGGCAGGCGCTGCAGACGTCGGCGTGGATCACGCCGGAGGTCACGGTGGACCGGGTGACGAACGTGTTGCCGCAGGTGCAGACCACCTGGACCGGCACGTACTGCGGGTGGATACCAGACTTCACGGGGATGCTCCTTGGTGAGGATGCCTCCGGGTCCGGGCGCTGACCGCGCGCGGTGAACCGGCAGACCGACGAACCATGATGCCAGAACACCGGTAAGGCCCGAAATCGTCCCGACCAGCTCCCCATCCCCGCATCCCCGTCACACCCGCCACACGTGGGGCCAGTGGTGCGCATGTGACTGGTGAGGCGCCCCATCCGCCTCTCCCGTCACTCGAGTCACTCGTGTGGCGGGGGTGGACGCGCGGAGCGCGGAGGGGTGGACGCGGGACGCGCGGAGGGGTGGACGCGCGGAGCGCGGAGGGGTGGACGCGCGGAGCGCGGAGGGGTGGACGCGGGACGCGGGACGCGCGGAGGCTGGCGCCGCGACCGCGCCCCTATCCTGGCGCCGTGTCCGAGCACTCGTCCGCCGCTCCGGACACCCGTCCGCTGACGGTGGGTCTGCTGCTCGACGACGGCCTGGACCGCCCGGACGGCGTGCAGCAGTACGTGCTGTCCGTCGCGCGGCACCTCGCGGAGCGCGGTCACCAGGTGCACCTGGTGGCGTCCACCACCACCCGCACCGACCTGGACAACCTCCACGTGCTGGGGCGCCACCTCGGCGTGCGGTTCAACGGGAACGTGCTGTCCACGCCGCTGCCGGCGCGTGCGGCGGACGTCGCCGCGCTGCTGCGTGACGTGCCGTTCGACGTGCTCCACGTGTGCCTGCCCCACTCCCCGCTGCTGACGGGCCGGGTGGTGCGCCGCGCGCCCGAAGACGTCGCGGTGGTGGGGACGTTCCTCATCCTCCCCGAGTCGCGGCTGGTGGCGGCCGGCACGCGCGCGTTGGGGCTCGTCGAGCGCCGGACGATCGCGCGGTTCGACTCGGTCATCGCCCTGTCCGAGCCGGCCGGCGAGTTCGCGCGCGGGGCCTACGGCGTGGGTTCCACCGTGATCGGCATGCCACTGGACCTCGCGGCGTTCCCGGCACCGGCGCCCCGGCCGGCCGCGCCGGGCGACCGCCTCCTGCGGGTCGTCTTCCTCGGCCGGCTGGTGGCACGCAAGGGGCCGCGCGAGCTGGTCGACGCCGCCGCGTACGCCGTCGACCACCGGCTGACGTCGCGGCCCTGGACCCTGACGATCGCCGGGCGCGGCCCGCTGCACGACGACCTGCGGCGCCAGGTCCAGGTCGCCGGGATGACCGACCGGGTGGACTTCCCCGGGTTCGTCGACGAGGACGCGAAGGCCGCGCTGCTCGCCGACGCGGACCTCGTCGTGCTGCCGTCGACCGGTGGCGAGAGCTTCGGGGTCTCGGTGGTCGAGGCGCTGGCATCGGCCGGCGGGCCGGTGCTGGCCGGCGACAACCCGGGCTACCGGTCGACGATGGCCGGGCTGACCGACCAGCTGGTGGACCCGCGGGACCATGCGGGGTTCGGGCGCGCACTGGCGCGCTGGCTGGACGACGACGAGGCGCGGGCGGCCGCCGTGGCGCGCCAGCGCGTCGCAGCCCGCCGCTTCGACGCCGCGGCGGTGATGCCGCAGATCGAGTCGGTCTACCGCCGGGCACTCGCCACCCGCCGCCCCTGACGGCCCCCGCCTCCGTCCCGGCGCCCAAAGCGCAACGTCCGAGGAAGTGGGGGTTGTACCCCACACTTCCTCGGACGTTGGGGGGGAGGGAGGCCGCGTGCCGGCCGGGGCTACACCGTGCGGCCGATCTCCTTCTCGTCGAAGATGCCGCCCGGAGTGGTCTTCTGGACCTGGAGCAGGAACTCGACGTTCGACCTGGTGTCGCGCAGCTTGCCGAGGAGCAGCTCGATCGCCTGCTGCTGGTCGAGCGCACCCAGCACCCGCCGCAGCTTGTAGACGATGCTCAGCTCGTCCTTGGCCATGAGGATCTCCTCGCGGCGGGTGCCCGACGCGTTGACGTCCACCGCCGGGAAGATCCGCTTGTCCGCGAGCGAGCGGTTGAGCCGCAGCTCCATGTTCCCGGTGCCCTTGAACTCCTCGAAGATCACCTCGTCCATCTTCGAGCCGGTCTCGACGAGCGCCGTCGCGAGGATGGTGAGCGAGCCGCCGTTCTCGATGTTGCGGGCGGCGCCGAAGAACTTCTTCGGCGGGTAGAGCGCCGCGGCGTCGACACCGCCGGACAGGATGCGGCCGGACGCCGGAGCGGCGAGGTTGTAGGCCCGGCCGAGCCGTGTGATGCCGTCGAGCAGGATCACCACGTCCTGGCCCAGCTCGACGAGCCGCTTGGCGCGCTCGATCGCCAGCTCGGCGACGATCGTGTGGTCGGAAGCCGGCCGGTCGAACGTCGAGCTGATCACCTCGCCCTTCGTCGAGCGCTCGAAGTCGGTGACCTCCTCCGGGCGCTCGTCCACCAGCACCACCATGAGGTGGACCTCGGGGTTGTTGGTGGTGATCGCGTTGGCGATCTGCTGCATGATCAGCGTCTTGCCCGCCTTCGGCGGCGACACGATCAATCCGCGCTGCCCCTTGCCGATCGGGGCGACGATGTCGATCACGCGCGACGACAGCCGGCCGGGCTCCGTCTCGAGCCGCAGCCGCTCCTGCGGGTACAGCGGCGTCAGCTTGGCGAACTCGGGCCGGCTGCGCGCCTGCTCCGGGGTCAGGCCGTTGACCGTGTCCAGGCGCACCAGCGCGTTGAACTTGGCGGGGCGGTTGCCCTGCTGCGGGCCCTGGTCGCCGTCCCGGGGTGCGCGCACCGCGCCGGTGATCGCGTCACCGCGCCGGAGCCCGGAGCGCTTCACCTGGCCGAGCGACACGTACACGTCGCTGGGCCCGGGCAGGTAGCCGGAGGTGCGGACGAAGGCGTAGGAGTCGAGGACGTCGAGGATGCCGGCGACGGGCAGCAGCACGTCGTCCTCGGTCACCTCGACGTCCTCGAGCCCGGACAGGTCCGGCAGGCCGGGGCGGCCGCCGCGGCCGCGCTTGCGGTCCCGATCGCGGTACCGGTCGCGCGAGCGACGGCGCCGGCCCGTGCCGTCGTCGTCCCCGTCGACCTGGTGCGGATCGCGCTGGTACGGGTTCTGGCCCTGGTTCTGGGTGGGCTGACGCTCGGGCTGCGGGCGCTCGGCACGTCCCTGCTGCCCGTTGGTCTCGCCCGGACGACCTGTCTCGGCGCCGTCGGCACGCACCGGGGCACCGGCGCTGCGGGCGGCCCGTCGCGGGCGACGGTCGCCGCCGTCGCGCTCCTCGTGCGCGACGAGCTTCGCGTCCAGCGCGGCCTCGAGGCCGGCCAACGCATCGCGCTGCACGCGGGGCTCGCCCGGCGCCCGCTCGTCGTCGGCGGACCGCCCGGTGCGGCGCTCGACGACCGGCTCCGCGAGGCGCTCGCCTCCGGCCGGCGTGCTGTCCACCGGGGCGGCAACTCGCTCGGCGGTGCGGGCGGTGCGGCCGGCGCCGCGTCCGCGGCCGTTGCGCGGCGCACCGGTCACGGGCCGCGCTCCGTCCGCAGGGTCCTGGGCGCTCGCCGCGGCGACGCCCTCGGCAGGCGCCTCGCGGGTCACCGACGGTGCGGCGTCGCCGGTCGCGTCACCGCTCGCCGGGCGCGCGGCGTGCTCCGCCCGCGGCGCGCCGCCGCTCAGCGCGGCGAGCAGCTCGGCCTTGCGCATCTTCGATGCGCCCTTCACACCCCGCTCCGAGGCGATCGCCTGGAGCTCGGGCAGCCGCAGCGCGGTCAGCGACCCGGTGCGGGGGAAACCGCCGGCAGCGGGTGCGGCGGTGTCGATGGTGTCCGTCACGAAGGTCCTTCCCCTCGTCGGGCCTCCCGGGGAAACGGGTAGGCCTGTACCCGGTCATGGGACCAGGTGTGGTGTGGCGCGCACGGAGCATTCCTGTCACGCGGGCAGCCGTTCCCGTTCGTCGACTCGCTCGTGGCGCGGACCGCTAGCCAGCGCCAGGCCCACGCGGGCCAGCGGAGGAGGTTCGGGGAACGGGCCGTATCCTAACACCGGCGCAACGCCGGCAAAGGATGAAGGTCAGCGCGTGTCCACGCGCTGCGCCACCGCGCCGACGGTGTCCACCGGCAGCGGCAGCACGCGCCATCCGGCCATCACGCCGCCGAACGCCGCGGCGACCGCCGAGTCCGCGTCCGTCGACGGCAGCCCGTTGGGGCCGGTGTCGGTGCGGCGCGCCAGCACGAGCACCGTCGGCCCGGCCCCCGACACCACCGCCGCCACCCCCCGCGCCCGCAACGCGCCGACGAGCGCGAGCGACTCCGGCATCACCGAGCGGCGGTACTCCTGGTGCAGGCGGTCCTCGGTGGCGACCAGCAGCAGCTCCGGCCGCCGCCCGATCGCCTCGACCAGCAGCGCGGCGCGCGCGGCCTGCGACGCGGCATCGGCGTGCGGCACCTGCGCGGGCAGCACCGCTCGCGCGTGCGCGGTCCGCAGCTCGTACGGCGGCACGATCGCCACCGGCACCAGGTCCGGGTGCACCGGCAGCCGCACGGCGCGGGCGGTCGCGTCCGGATCCGTCCAGGCGACGGTGACGCCGCCCAGCAGCGCGGGCGCCGCGTTGTCGGGGTGCCCCTCCATCGCGGTGGCCAGCGAGAGCACCACGGTGTCGTCGAGCGCCCCCGGGTCGGCGACGAGCGCACGCGCCGCGAGCAGGCCGGCCACCACCGCGCCGGCCGACGAGCCGAGGCCGCGGCCGTGCGGCACCCGGTTGGTGCAGGTCAGGTGCAGCCCCACCTGCGATGCCCCGACGCGGTCGAGCGCCTCGCGGATCGCCCGCACGACGAGGTGGTCCTCCCCCGCCGCGACCGCACCGGCCCCCTCGCCGGTCACCTCCACGACGGCGCCCGGCGACGAGACGGCGCGCACCTCGACCTCGTCGTACAGCCCGAGCGCCACGCCCAGGGCGTCGAAGCCCGAGCCGAGGTTCGCGCTGGTCGCGGGGACCCGCACCCGCACGTGGTCGGCCGCGAACCGCACGGCTACTCCAGGCCGAGCGCCGTGGCGATCGCCACGACGTCGACGCCCACCCGCACCGGGGTCACCTCACCCCCGTCGGGGGTGCGCAGCGCCCAGGACGGGTCCTTGAGGCCATGGCCCGTCACCGTGACCGTGATGCGCGCACCGGCGGGCACGCGGCCCTCGTCGGACAGCCGCAGCAGGCCGGCGACCCCGGCGGCGGACGCCGGCTCGACGAACACGCCCTCGCCGGCCGACAGCACGCGGTGCGCGGCGAGGATCTCCTCGTCGGTCACCGACTCGATCAGCCCGCCGGACTCGTCGCGCGCCGCCTCGGCCTGCGCCCACGAGGCGGGGTTGCCGATGCGGATCGCGGTGGCGATCGTCTCGGGGTGGTCCACCGGGTGGCCCAGCACGATGGGCGCCGCGCCGGCCGCCTGGAAGCCCCACATCGCGGGCGTGCGGGTGGCCGGTCCCGACTCGGCGTACTCGCGGTAGCCCTTCCAGTAGGCGGTGATGTTGCCGGCGTTGCCGACGGGAAGGACGTGCACGTCCGGGGCGTCGCCCAGGGCGTCGACGATCTCGAACGCCGCCGTCTTCTGGCCCTCGATGCGGTCGGGGTTCACCGAGTTCACCAGCTCCACCGGGTACGCCTCGGCGAGCTTGCGGGCGGCGACCAGGCAGTCGTCGAAGTTGCCGTCCACCTGCAGCAGCCGGGCGCCGTGCGCCACGGCCTGGCTGAGCTTGCCCATCGCGATCTTGCCCTCCGGCACCAGAACGGCGCACACCATCCCGGCGCGCGCGGCGTAGGCGGCGGCGGAGGCGGAGGTGTTGCCGGTGGAGGCGCAGACGACGGCCTTGGCGCCCAGGGCGGCCGCCGCGGAGATCGCGGTGGTCATGCCGCGGTCCTTGAACGAGCCGGTGGGGTTGGTGCCCTCCACCTTGAGGTGCACCTGCGCGCCGACCCGCGCGGACAGACCCGGGGCGGGCACCAGCGGCGTGCCGCCCTCGAGCAGGGTGACGGGCACGCGCCGGACGTGCTCGGGCAGCCGGTCGGCGTACTCGGCGATCACGCCGCGCCACTGGTGGGCCATCAGGCTCCCTCGACTCGCAGGACGGACACCACGCGGTGCACGGAGGTCAGCGCCCGCACGGCCTCGACGGTGGCGCGCAGCGCGCGCTCCGACGTGGCGTGCGTGGTGATCACCAGGTGGGCGGTGGGCCCGGCGGGTGCCTGGCGCACCGCCTCGATCGAGACGCCGTGCGCCGCGTGCGCGGCGGCGACCTGGGCGAGCACGCCCGGGCGGTCCGCGACGTCCAGCCGCAGCTGGAACCGTGCGCGGGCCGCGTCGGCCGGCAGCACGGGCAGGGCCGCGTACGACGACTCCACCGGCCCCCGGCCACCGACCACCCGGTGCCGCGCCACGGACACGACGTCGCCCAGCACCGCCGACGCGGTCGGCGCGCCGCCCGCGCCCCGGCCCAGGAACATCAGCTCGCCGGCGGCCGCCGCCTCGACGAACACCGCGTTGAACGAGCCGCCCACCTTCGCCAGCGGGTGCGACTCCGGCACCAGCGTCGGGTGGACACCGACCAGCACGCCCTCGGTGCCGGTCTCGTCGTCGCGCGTGCGCTCCGCGATCGCCAGGAGCTTGAGCGCGTGACCCGTGCGGCCCGCCCAGACGACGTCCGCGCCGGTCAGCTGCGTGATGCCGGTGCGCCCGACGGCGTCCAGCGGCACGCGGGTGTGGAACGCCAGGGAGGCGAGGATGGCGGCCTTGGCGGCGGCGTCGAAGCCCTCGACGTCGGCCGTCGGGTCGGCCTCGGCGTACCCGAGCGCCTGGGCCTGCTTGACCGCCTGCTCCAGGTCCAGCCCCTCGGTGGCCATCTTGTCGAGCACGTAGTTCGTCGTGCCGTTGACGATGCCGAGCACGCGCGTGACGTGGTCGCCGGCGAGCGACTCGCGCACCGCGCGGACCACGGGGATCGCGCCGGCGACCGCCGCCTCGAAGTAGAGGTCGACGCCCGCGGCGTCCGCCGCGGCGTAGAGGGTGGGGCCGTCCTCGGCGAGCAGCGCCTTGTTGGCGGTCACCACCGCGGCGCCGCCGCGGACAGCCCGCAGGATCAGCTCACGCGCCGGCTCGATGCCGCCCATCACCTCGACCACCACGTCGGCGCGGTCCACCAGGGTCCGGGCGTCGGTGGTCAGCAGCGCGCGGTCCACCACGGGGTCACGCGGGGCGTGCAGGTCGCGCACGGCGACGCCGGCGATCTCCAGCCGCGCGCCGACGCGCGCCGCGAGGTCGTCGGCCTGGTCGACGAGGAGCCGTACCACTTCCGTGCCCACCACCCCGGCACCCAGGACGGCGACCCGCAACCGCTCGACCACCGGTGATGCCCCTTCCTCGTCGTCGGGGCACAGCCTACGGGCGGCACCCGCGCCGCAGGGCTGCCGGTCGCGACCGTGAGACGAACGGGCAGCGGCTGGTTGCGGCCTCGGGGCCGGAAGCGCAACCAACGGCTGCCGCTCCGGTGGTGGCTGCGGGGGCAGCGGCCGGGCGGGGAGTGGGCTCAGCCTTCGTCGAGGGCCAGGAGGTCGGCGACCGTCTCGCGCCGCACCAGCACGCGGGCGGCCCCGTCGCGCACGGCGACCACCGCCGGGCGCGGCACCAGGTTGTAGTTGGACGCCATCGACCGGCCGTACGCCCCCGTCGCCGGGACGGCCAGCAGGTCGCCGGCGCGCACGTCGGCGGGCAGCGGCACGTCGTGCACCACGATGTCGCCGCTCTCGCAGTGCTTACCCACCACGCGCGCGGGTACCGGTTCCGCGTCCGACGAGCGGCCGACGACCTCCGCGTGGTACCGCGCGCCGTACAGCGCGGGCCGGATGTTGTCGCTCATCCCGCCGTCGACGGACACGTAGGTGCGGACGAACCCGCCGTCCAGCCGGACCGGCTTGACCGTGCCGACCGTGTAGAGCGTCAGCCCGGCGGGCCCGACGATCGCACGCCCAGGCTCCACCGAGAAGCGCGGCAGCGGCGTCCCCAGCCGCACCGTGGCATCGGCGACGGCGGTCGCGACCTCCTGCGCGACGCGCTCCGGGTCCAGCGGCACGTCGTCGGGCAGGTAGGCGATGCCGTAGCCGCCACCGAGGTCCACCTCGTCCACCAGCACGCCGGAGCGGGAGGCCAGCGCGGCGCGCAGCTCCAGCACCCGCCGCGCGGCGACGACGAAGCCGCCGGGCTCGAGGATCTGCGAGCCGATGTGCGAGTGGATCCCGACGAGCCGCAGGCCGGGCGCGTCCAGCACGGCGAGCAGCGCGCTCAGCGCCGGGCTGTCGCCGCCCTCGTCGGACGCCATCGACAGGCCGAACTTCTGGTCCTCGTGCGCGGTGGCGATGTGCTCGTGACCGCCGGCGTGCACGCCGGTGGTGACGCGCACCATCACGGGCAGCTCGACGCCGCGCGCCACCGCGGCGGCGGACAGCCGCGCGATCTCCACCAGGGAGTCGGCGACCACGCGGCCCACGCCGGCGTCGATCGCCGCCGCGATCTCGTCGTCCGACTTGTTGTTGCCGTGCAGGCCGATCCGGGCGCCCGGGACGCCCGCCGCGAGCGCGACGGCCAGCTCGCCGCCGGTCGCGGCGTCCACCGCGAGGCCCTCGTCGTGCACCCAGCGGGCCACCGCCCGCGAGAGGAACGCCTTGCCGGCGTAGTACACGTCCACCCGCGCGCCCACCTGCGCCAACGCGCGCTCGAACGCCTCGCGGAAGGCCCGCGCGCGCGAGCGGAGGTCGGCCTCGTCGAGCACGTACAGCGGGGTGCCGTAGCGCGCGGCCAGGTCGGCGACGTCCACGCCGGCGACGACGACCGACCCGTCGAGCACGCGCTCGACCCCGGTGGACCAGGGCGAGCCGAGGTAACCCGGACCGGAGGGGGTCACATCCGCTCCGGTGCGTTCACCCCGAGCAGACCCAGGCCGTTGGCCAACGTCTGGCGCGTCGCATCGTTGAGCCACAGGCGGGTGCGGTGCAGGTCGCCCACCGGCTCGTCGCCGAACGGGGCGACGCGCCGCACGTCGTACCACTTGTGGTAGGCCCCCGCGAGCTCCTCGAGGTACCGGGCGACGCGGTGCGGCTCGCGCAGCTGCGCCGCCTGCCCGACGATCCGCCCGAACTCGGCCAGCTGCCCCAGCAGCACCGCCTCGGTCTCGTGGTCGAGGAGCGAGGCGTCGAACCCGTCCTCGCGGCGGACGCCCGCGTCGGCCGCGTTGCGGCCGACGTTGACGGTCCGCGCGTGCGCGTACTGCACGTAGAACACGGGGTTCTCGTTGGTGGCGCGCGCCAGCAGGTCCAGGTCCAGGTCGATCGCCTGGTCGGTCGACGAGCGGGCCAGCGCGTAGCGCGCGGCATCGACGCCGACGGCGTCCACCAGGTCGTCGATGGTCACCACCGTGCCGGCGCGCTTGCTCATCCGCACCGGCTCGCCGTCCTTGACCAGGTTGACCAGCTGGCCGATGAGGATCTCCAGGTGCACGTGCGGGGTGTCCCCGAACGCGGCGCAGACCGCCATCATCCGGCCGACGTAGCCGTGGTGGTCCGCGCCGAGCATCATCACCACGCGGTCGGCGCCGCGCTCGCGCTTGTCGAGGTAGTAGGCGATGTCGCCGGCGATGTAGGCGGCCTCGCCGTCGCTCTTGACGACCACGCGGTCCTTGTCGTCCCCGAACGTCGTGGTGCGCAGCCACACCGCGCCGTCCTTCTCGTAGACGTGCCCCAGCTCGCGCAGCCGCGCCACCGCGCGGTCCACCGCGCCGGACTCGTGCAGCGAGTCCTCGTGGAAGTACACGTCGAACTGCACGCCGAAGTCGCGCAGCGACGACTTGATCTCGTCGAACATCAGCGCCACGCCGCGGAGGCGGAACGCCTCGGTGGCCCGCTCGTCGGGCAGGTGCGTCGGGTCGGGCTCGCCGGCGGCGAGGGCGTCGGCCACCACCTGCTCGGCGATCTCGGCGATGTACTGGCCGCCGTAGCCGTCCTCGGGCGCCTCCTGCCCGCGGGCGCGGGCCACCAGCGAGCGCGCGAACCGGTCGATCTGCGCGCCGTGGTCGTTGAAGTAGTACTCGCGCACCACGCCGGCACCGCTGGCCTCCAGCACGCGCGCCAGGCTGTCCCCCACCGCAGCCCAGCGGACGCCGCCGATGTGCAGCGGCCCGGTGGGGTTGGCGGAGACGAACTCCAGGTTGACCGTGTGGCCGGCCATCTCGTCGTTGCGCCCGTACTCGGCGCCCAGCTCGACGATGGTCCGGGCCAGCTCGCCGGCGGCGGCCGCGTCGAGACGGATGTTGAGGAAGCCCGGTCCGGCCACGTCGACCGCGGCGACGCCGGGGGTCTCGCCCAGCCGGGCTGCCAGGAGCTGTGCGAGGGCACGCGGGGTGGTGCCGGCCTTCTTCGCCAGCTGCATCGCCACGTTGGTGGCCCAGTCGCCGTGCTCGCGTTGCCGCGGACGCTCCAGGTGCACCTGCTCGGGCAGGTCCGACAGGTCGAGGGCGAGCGAACCGTCACCGACGGCATGGGCGAGGGCGGCGCGGACCGCCTCGGCGAGCTGGGCTGGTGTCACCCGCCAAGAGTAGCGACGCAAGTCATCCCCTCTCTGGCCTGGCGAGCGCCCCGACCGGAGGTGTTGACTGTGCGGCACCCCAGCGCAGTGGAAGGCATCCCATGTCACGTCGCACCGGCCTCATCGACTCCGCGGTGGAAGCCTTGGGCTCCCGCATCGCTTCCGGTGAGTGGCCCGTGGGGACGCGCATCCCACCGGAGCCGGCGCTCGTGGAGCTGCTGGGGGTCGGACGCAACACCGTGCGGGAGGCGGTGCAGTCGCTGGTGCACGGCGGCCTGCTGGAGCGGCGCCAGGGGTCCGGCACCTACGTGGTGTCGTCGTCGGAGCTGGCCGTGTCCATCGGGCGCGAGATCGCCGCCGCGCGCCAGCGGGACGTCGTCGAGGTTCGTCGCGCGCTGGAGGTCGAGGCCGCCCGCCTGGCTTCCCGCCGGCGCACCGCCACGGACGCCGCCTCCCTGATGGCCCACCGCGACGCGCGCGCGCAGGCCTACCACGAGGGCCAGATCGACATGATGGTGGACGCCGACCTGGCGCTGCACCGGGCGATCGTCAAGACCGCCGCCAACCCGGTGCTGCTGTCGCTCTACGAGAACCTGATCGACGCGATCGGCGAGAACATCCGGTTCAACTTCGTCACGGACACCCACGGCGCGGACGCGCACGACGGGCTGATCGAGGCGATCGTGGCCGGCAACGACGCCAAGGCCGTCGAGGAGACGTCCGACTACCTGTCGGGGCTCGTGCCGGAGTCGTAGGTCGCGCGTTCGGCGCGGAGGGGTCAACGGGTGCGCCCGACTGGACTCGAACCAGCGGCCTTCTGCTCCGGAGGCAGACGCTCTATCCACTGAGCTACGGGCGCGTGCTCGTCGGGCAGCCCGACGATGCGACGACCGAGACTACCAGCCCCGGCCTGCCGCGCCGTCGGAGTCTCGGGTCGGCCGTGGCCGGGCGACCCCGGCGGTCAGGGGCACGACGAGCCGACCGGTCCACCGGTCGCCTCGGTGGCGGGCGAGTACGCGGCCCACCACCTCAGATGGATCTGCGGGAGAAGGTCTCGCTGGAGCACGCCGCGTGGCAGCCGGCCGCTACCCGCCCGAGGGATCCGGCACGGACTCCGGAGGTAACTCCTCCGGCGGCGTGTAGCCCGCCTCCGGCCCGTCGTTGTCCGAGCCCGGGGTGGGTTCGCCCGGGTTCTCGGCGTCCGGTCCCTCGAGCACGTCGGCGGTCCCCTCGTCCTCCAGCGGCGGGTCGAGGATCGGTTCGTCAGGGACGTGGGCGGTCATGTCGGCCTCCTCCACACTCAGTCGCGTTCCCACGGCGGGGTCTCCTGCAGCTTGTCGTAGTACTTCGCGAGGTGGCTCTTGACGCGGTCAACGTCGTTCTCGGGGAGATGAACGCCGCCACGTGAGCCCTGCACCACCGCGGCGGCGGCCATCACGCCGCGCGGGACCGCGTGCAACCGGCCGTCGATGACATCGGCGATGAGCAGCTTGTAGGACCCGAAGTTCTGCTTCGCGTCGGCGTCGTACCAGACGTGCGCCTCGCGGTAGCGGTCGGTCGGACCGTCCTGGGCACCGGCCCACCTCCGCACGCGCCTCTCCGCGGCGTCGCCGTCCCACTCGCGATCGCGGTCAGCCAGAGGCAGGTCTTGGAAGGGTGTCACGGCCATCGGTCCACCCTGACACCGCAAGGGTCGGCAGGCATCCCGAGCGAGACCCGGCGGCGACCGGGTCGAACGGGTTCCTTTCCGGGTCGGCCGGCGTCACGGAGCGGCGGCCCCTGGCGGAAGACGAGATGCGGCACTCCGGCGGAGGGCCGTCGACGGGCTCGTGGCGCGATCCGCGACAATGGTCGACCGTGACCTACGCGCTCGCCATCTTCGACCTCGACGACACCCTCGCTCCCTCGAAGAGCAAGGTGCACCCGGAGATCATCGACATGCTCGTGACGCTGACGCGCGTCGCGGACGTCGCCGTGATCTCGGGCGGCCGGTTCGAGCAGTTCGACGCCCAGCTGCTGTCCTCGATCCACGACGACGCGGCGCTGGCCCGCGTGCACGTGCTGCCCACCTGCGGCACGCGCTACCTGGTGCACGACGAGTCGGGCTGGGCCGAGGTCTACAACGAGCCGCTCAC
>Ga0255338_1004082_pt1 | contig 15932 bp, 17 predicted proteins | sample MeOH1_35cm_T4_19_FD_203715 | JGI IMG/M metagenome (GOLD analysis project Ga0255338, IMG submission 203715) | Sandy soil microbial communities from University of British Columbia, Vancouver, Canada - MeOH1_35cm_T4_195 | ecosystem: Engineered > Artificial ecosystem > Sand microcosm > Unclassified ...
TGGAAATCGAGCAACTGGTCCAGTCTGGAAATCATCGGCCCTCCCTTCTGCAGGCGCGGGCGGGGTGCTCGCGAAGCTCCCCTCGTCGCCGTACGCATGGAACTACGGTGAGACGGATGCTAGTCCGGTGCGGCTGTGCGCGGTCCGGGGAATAACGCCGTGAACCCGCTCTACTTCCGCCTTTAGCGCGCAGCACACGCTGCTAGGATGCTCTACGTGCGCGAAGTGCCCGGCAGCACGGGCCGTTAGCGGAGGAGCCGTGAATGATGATGAAACGCGGATGGCAAACCTGTGCAGTAATGCTCGCCTGCGCGTGTCCCGCGTGGGCGTCGCCGCAGGAGCGGCCCGATGCCGCACTCATCAAGCGCACGGTCGAGCATTTCGTCGCCCGCGAAACGGCCGGCCTGCCGGGCCGCGTCGCATATACGGTCGCCCCTCTCGATCCGCAGTTCAATCTGCCCGTGTGCCGCTCGGTCGAAGCGTTCCTGCCCGCCGGCGGGCGCCTGTGGGGCAGCACCTCGGTCGGCGTGCGCTGCACGAGCCCGACGCCGTGGACGATGTATCTCACGACGGACGTGCACATCTGGGCCGGCGTCGTGCACATGGCGCGCGCCGTACCGCAGAATCAGCCGGTCACGGAAAACGATCTCATCGTGCAGCAGGCCGATCTCACGCAGCTGCCGGCCGGCGTGGTCACCGAAATGCGTCACGCCACGGGCAAGACCCTGGTGACGACGCTGGGCGCCGGGCAGCCGCTGCGCAGCGACCTGCTGCGCGCGCCGGCGGTGGTGCAGCAGGGCCAGCCGGTAAAGCTGGTGGTGCACGGCCGCGGCTTCACGGTGAGCGGGGAAGGCCGGGCGCTCACCGCCGCGACCGACGGCCAGCTGGTGCAGGTGCGCGTGCAGTCCGGGCATGTCGTGAGCGGTCTCGCCCGCACCGGCGCCACCGTGGAAGTGCGGCAATAAGGGCTCAAGGCTGCTGCCGCGGATGCCGTATCAGTGCTGGGGGGACACGGGTTGCACAAACCGCTAAAGTTTCCGCCGGCGTTGCCGTTACATAACTTGATGACGACCGCCATAAAGGGTTGACGATGAAAATCGACAATGTTTCCAAGGCCGTGACCAGCACGGCAAGCGGCGACAAGCCGCAACGGGCCGGGAAGGCCGAGACCTCCGCGCCCCAGCAGGACACGGTGGAATTGAGCGCCCTGTCCGCGCAACTGCAGACGTTCCAGAGCGATGCCACCGACGGCACCGTCGACACGGCGCGCGTGGACGAGATCAAGCAGGCGATCAGCGAAGGCCGCTTCAAGGTGAATGCCGACGTCGTCGCCGACCGCCTGCTGCAGACGGTCCGCGATCTGCTGCAAAACCGGACACTGCAATGAGCGCCGCAGTGGCGCAGCAGCCGTTCCTTGCGACGCTGCAGGCGGAGCGCGAGGCGACGGCGCGCTTTGTCGACCTTCTCCGGCGCGAGCAGCGCGCGCTCTCGAGCGGCGCAGCCGACGAGATCGACGCGCTGACGCCGCAGAAGGCGAGCATGGCGGAGGAGCTCGCCCACTATGGCCGCGCGCGCCGGTCGCACTTGATCGGGCTCGGGCTCACGCCCGATGCGCACGGCATGCGCTCATGGGCTGCGTCGCATGCGCAGGCCGGACGTGCGTCTGCCGTGTGGGAATCGCTGTACGCGCTCGCCGGACAGGCGCGCGCCCTCAATGAAACAAACGGTGTGCTGATCGAAATGCGGCTGCAGACCTGCGAGCGCTCGCTCGCGGCGCTGAACGAAGCGGCAGGCCGGACTACGCTCTATGGGCCTCACGGCCGCACCATTGCTACGCAGGACGCAGGCAGCAGGACCGCGCTGCGCGCCTGATCCAAAACCCGTGACTGGTGATTGGTGATTGGTCGCGCCGCACTGCGGCGCGTCTTTCAACGACCCACCATTCACCAATCACCACTCACGATTCACCATTCAAGCCCTTCCGGGCTAGGCATGCTTCAGCCGCGCCCGCAGCCGTGCGACCGCCTGGCTGTGCAGCTGACACACACGCGACTCGCTCACGCCCAGCACTTCGCCGATCTCGCGCAGGTTGAGCTCCTGCTCGTAGTGCATGCCCATCACCATCTTCTCCCGCGGCGGCAGCTCTTCGATCGCTTTTACAAGCAGGGCGCGGCGGTTGCCGTCGAGCAGCATGTCGAGCGGCGTACGCTCCGTCTGCACTTCGTGGCTGTCGAGGAAATCGCTGTCCGAGTCCGACAGATCGCCCAGGTGGACGAGCTGGCAGCCGCGCGCGCTCTCGAGCATGTCCTGATATTCCGCGAGCGGCACGCCGAGCTCGCGCGCGATCTCGATCTCGGTGGGCGGGCGGCCGAGCCGCTGCTCGAGCGCGCAAACCACCGTCTCGATGCGGCGCATGCTGCGCCGGGCGCTGCGCGGCAGCCAGTCGGCCTGGCGCAGCTCGTCGAGTATCGCACCGCGCACGCGCTGCGACGCATACGCCTCGAACTGTCCGCCGAACGAGCCCTCGTAGCGGTTCAAGGCGTCGAGCAGCCCGATCATGCCGGCCTGCACGATGTCGTCGAGCTGCACGGAAGCCGGCAGCTTTGCCATCATGTGATGGGCTATGCGCCGCACCAAGGGAGCGAACTGGCTGATGTAATGCTGTTTGTCGACGGTTCCGGTCGCTGTATACATGAGGACACCTATGCGGCAGCGCTCGCCGCCTGCACGCGGCTCGAGCGTATGAGTCGTTGTACGAAATGCTCCATGCCCTCTTCCTGCCGGGCGGAGGGACGCTTCGACAGCAGCCCGGCGAGCTGGCGTATGGCGACAGCGGCGGGCGCTTCCGGGAAAGCATCGATGAGAGGCAGGCCGAGCGCTGCGGCGCGATGAAGCTTGTCGTCGCGCGGCATGTAGCCTGCATATTCGAGCGCCGCGCCGACGTACTGCCGCGCCACGCCCGCCATGTTGCCGTAGATCGCCCGCGCCTCCGGCTCGCCGCTCACCTTGTTCACGAGTATCCGGAACCGGCGCATCGCGTATTGCTGGCGCAGCGTCTTGATGAGCGCGTAGTTGGCAGTGATCGACGAGGTCGTGCGCGACAGCACGAACAGCGTGTCGTGCGCTGCGAGCCCCGTGTTGAGCAGCGCATCGTCGGTGTCGCTCGGCGTGTCGATGAGCACGACGTCGACGGGACAGGCGAGCCACTGGAACGACTCGGTGAGCCGCGTCTGCTCCACGGCGCCCAGATCGCCCAGCCGCTTGAGGCCCTGCGCGACCGGCAACATGCGCACGCCCTGCACGCAGGGAATCAGCGCCTGCTCCAGAGAGCGCGTGCGGTCGATGACGTCCGCGAGATCGTAGCGCGGTTGCACGCCGAAGACGCCGCTCATCGGCGCGCCCTGCGCGGCGTCGAGTATCAGCACCTCGCGGCCGGTCGCCGCGAACGTCGTCGCGAGATTGGCGACGATGCTGGTCTTGCCGACGCCGGCCGTGGCGCTCGCCACGGCAATCACGTGCAGGGACGGGCTCGCGAGAAGCTGCCGCAAGCCTTCGGCCTGATCGACGCGCAGACTAGCCAAGGCGGCCTCCGGCCCTCAGGCGCAGGTCTGCGGCGCCCGAGCGGCTCGCGCCGCCGACGCCGGCGAGCCCTGCCGCGACGTACGGCAGCTGCTCCTCGGTAAGCGTGAACGGCGAGTCACCGGATTGCGGGCGCAGCGCCGACTGCAGCAGCAGCTGGGGATCGGCGAGCTGCAGATCCTCGGGAACCTTCTGGCCGTTCGCGACGTAGTGGAGCTTCAGCCCGCGCCGTATCACGGCATCGAGCACGACGCCCAGGTGCATCGCCTCGTCCACCTTGGTGATGATGCAGCCGTACGCGGTCTCCGCATGGAACGCGCGCGCGACATCGTCGAGCGTGCCGCCGCTGCACGTCGCGTTGAGGAGCAGAATGCGCTGCACCTCCGTGCCGCCGCCTTTGAGCATCGACTCCTGCTCGGCGACGAGATGGTCGCGCTGTCCGACGCCCGCAGTGTCGATCAGCACCATGTGCTTCCCGCGCAGCTCGGAGAGCGCGATGCGCAGGTCCTCGGCGTCCTTCACCGCCTGCACCGACACGCCGAGCAGCCGCCCGTAGATGCGCAGCTGCTCGTGGCCGCCGATACGGTACGTGTCGGTGGTGAGCAGCGCGAGCTTGTCCGCGCCGTGCTTGACGACGCACCGCGCAGCGAGCTTCGCCGCCGTCGTCGTCTTGCCGACGCCCGTGGGACCGACGAGCGCATAGATGCCGCCGCGCTCGACCAGCGTGTCGCGCTCGGCCGCCGAGCGCAGATTGAGCGCGAGCGCCATCTGCACCCACTTCAGCGCCTGCTCGAACTCGCGCCCTTCCGGCAGCTTGTCGAGGACGCGCCGCGCGAGCGCCGGGCTGAACCCGGAATCGAGCAACGCACGCACGAGCTTCGTCTTCGCAGGATCGCGCCGTCCCGCGTCGCCCCAGGAGAGCGCTGCGAGCTGCTCCTCCAGCATGCTGCGCAACGTCTTGATCTCGGCCACCACGCTCTGCGCCATGGCGTCTCCGGCGCACGCGACTGCGGGCACGGATTGCACCATGGGTATGGGTCTCGCCGCGGGTGCCGCCGGCGCAGGGGGCGTCGGCGGCTGCGCCGCTTCGGGCATCGTCGTCAGCCGGGCCGCGTCGTCGGGTGCGAGCGCCACCATCTCCACGCCGCCGTCCACCGGACGATTCGCGAGTATGACCGCGTCCGCGCCCAACGACTCTTTCACGCGCCGCAGTGCCTCTCGCGACGTCGTGGCAAAAAATGTCCGGGCTTTCACGCTTTACCTCCCAGCAGTGATGTCACTTTTATGGTGGCCGCATGCGAGATTTCCGCATGCGAGATGACCTTGAGCTGCGGCAGCGCGCGGCGCAGAAAGCGGGACAGCACGGTCCGCAACTGGGGCGTGGTGAGCAGCACAGCGGGCTGACCGAGCTGTTCCTGACGCTCGACGCAGGTGCGCGCTTCGGCAACGAGCGTATCGGCGAGGCCGGGCTCGATCGCGCCCTGTCCGCCCGCCTGCGCCGCCTGCATGAGCGTGCGCTCGAGCTGCGGCTCCACGGCGATCACCTGCAGGTCGGTGCCCGCCGGATACAGCTGCTGCACGATGGCGCGGCCGAGCGCGACGCGCACCGCCGCCGTGAGCTCGTCGATGTCCTGCGTGCGCGGCGCGTGCTCGGCGAGCGCCTCCATGATCGAGCCCAGGTCGCGCACGTGCACGCCTTCCGCGAGCAGGTTCTGCAACACCTTCTGCACGGCCGAAGTCGGCAACAGCTTCGGCACGACTTCGTCGAGCAGCTTGGGCGCCGTGCGCCCGAGGCGATCGAGCAATTGCTGCAGCTCGTAGCGCCCGAGGAGCTCGGCGGCATTGCTGCGGATGACGTAATCGATGTGCGTGGCGACGACGACGCCCGCGTCCACGACCGTGTAGCCGAGGCTTTGCGCGCGCTCCTTGAGGCTCGCCTCGATCCAGGTGGCGGGCAATCCGAATGCGGGATCCTGCGTGGCCGTTCCCGGCAGCGTGCCGCCGACGCGCCCGGGATTGATCGCGAGATGCATGCCGACGTGCGCTTCGCCGCTGCCCACTTCCACGCCCTTGACGGTGATGCGATAGCCGTTCGGACGCAGCGAGAGGTTGTCGCGGATGTGCACCGCAGGAACGAGGAATCCGATCTCCTGCGCGAACTTGCGGCGCATCCCGCGTATGCGGCGCAGGAGCTCGCCGTCCTGGTTCTTGTCCACGAGAGAGATCAGGCGGTAGCCTACCTCGAGTCCCAGCGTATCGACCGGCGTCACGTCGTCCCACGTGGCGTCCTGCGCTTCGGCGGACACCGGCTGCTGCGCCGGCTGCTCGGAAAGCGATGGCTCGGCGGCGCGTTTCGTGAGCACGTACGCGCCCGCCCCGAGTATCAGCGCGAGCAGCAGGAACGCCACGTGCGGCATGCCGGGGATGATGCCCATGAGCCCCAATATCCCGGCCGTCAGCGCGAGCGCGCGCGGGTTGTTGAAGAGCTGTCCCGCCATCTGCTGGCCCACGTCCTCGTCGGTCGCGACACGGCTCACGACGATACCCGCCGCCACCGAGATGACGAGCGCCGGTATCTGCGCGACGAGTCCGTCGCCTATGGTGAGCAGCGTGTAATTGCGCGCAGCGGCGGAAGCATCGAGATCGTGTTGCAGAACCCCTACGGCGAAGCCGCCGACGATCCCGATCAGCATGATGATGATGCCGGCCACCGCGTCGCCCCGCACGAACTTGCTCGCGCCGTCCATCGCGCCGAAAAAATCCGCTTCCTGAGAGACGAGGACGCGGCGCTTGCGGGCCTCTTCCTCGCCGATCAGGCCGGCGTTGAGGTCGGCGTCTATCGCCATCTGCTTGCCCGGCATGGCGTCCAGGGTGAAACGCGCGCTCACCTCGGCAATGCGGCCGGCGCCCTTGGTGACCACCATGAAGTTGATCACGACGAGGATCACGAACACGACGATGCCCACGGCGTAGTTGCCGCCGACGACGAAATGCCCGAAGGCCTCGATCACCTTGCCCGCCGCGTCGGCGCCGGTATGCCCTTCCAGCAGCACGACCCGCGTCGAGGCCACGTTGAGCGACAGGCGCATGAGCGTCGTGAGCAGCAGCACCGTCGGAAACACCGCGAAGTCGAGCGGCTTCATCGCGTACAGGCTCACGAGCAGCACCATCACGGCGAGCGCGATGTTGAACGTGAACAGCACGTCGAGCAGGAACGGCGGCAACGGCAGGATCATCATCGCCAGTATCATGATGATGAGGATCGGGCCGAGGAACGCGCGCCAGTTTCCGAGATCGAAGCGCGCGAGTCCTATCGCCGGGGTCATTGCGCGGCTCCCAGGGGATCCATGTCAGGCGGCACGGCGAGCGTCTGCGGTGCGACCGGCGGCACGCCGCCCGAGTGCTGGTAGCGCTTCAGCTGGAACACGTACGCGAGCACTTCGGCGACGGTCGTATAAAGGCCTTCTGGAATTTCCTGGCCGAGCTCGGTGTGGTGATACAGCGCGCGCGCGAGGGGCGGCGCCTCGAGGACCGGCACGCGATGCTCCGCGCCCACGTCGCGTATGCGCTGGGCGATCATGTCCGCGCCTTTCGCCACGACCCTGGGCGCGCGCATGCGCTCGCCGTCGTAGCGCAGCGCCACGGCATAGTGCGTCGGATTGGTCACGATCACGTCCGCCTTCGGCACCTCGGCCATCATGCGGCGGCGCGCGGCCTCGCGCTGCATCCGGCGGATGTGCCCTTTGACGTGGGGATCGCCTTCCGTCTCCTTCGCTTCCTGGCGCACTTCCTCGCGCGTCATGCGCAGGCCCTTGTAGTAGCTCCAGAGCTGGTACGGCACGTCGATCGCCGCGATGACGAAGAGCCCGCACACTATGGTGAAGAGACTGCCGGCGACCAGCGCGCCCAAGCTGCGTATCCCGACTTCGGGGGTGTCGGCCGCGAGCGCAAGCAGGCCGTCGAGGTTGTGCATGAGCGTCCACACGCCGACCCCGCCGATGAGCGCGGCCTTCGCGAGCGCCTTCACGAGCTCCATCGCGCCGTGCAGCGAGAAGATCCGCGCGATGCCGGATAGCGGATTGAGCCGCGAGAAATCGACCTTGATCGGGGCCACGTTGATGCGGCCGTTCAGGATTGACGGCGCCAGCAGCGCGGCGACGAAGAACAGGCCCAGCAGGGGCGCCATGGCGAGGACTGCATCCGTGAAGAGATCGCCCAAACGCACGGTCATGTATCCCGGCTCTGTCACCGCGCGGGCGTCGAGCTGCAACCCGTGGCGCACGATGCCCGACATGCGGTCGAACACGTCCCGGCCGAGCATCGACAACCCGGCCGCGCCGGTGAACAGCATGAGGAAGGTCGACAGCTCGAGAGAGCGGACGACCTGTCCCTCCTCGCGCGCCTGCTCCAGGCGACGGGGGGTGGCTGACTGCGTTCGTTCGAGATCGCTTTCTTCGCTCAACTTCCACCTCTGACTGAGGGGAAATTATTGAGCGCGCCGCACCCGATCAATGCGGCAAACAGGCGGGCATTTGTGCCGCAATTCGCGCGGCACGCGAATTGCGAAGGCGAAACGGCGATGAAGCCTCGCTAGAAGCCGAGGCTCTCCAGCAGCTCGTCGACCTGGTTCTGGCTGGTGACCACCTCGCCGCCCGCCTGGGGCTTGATGACGGGGCCGTTCAGCAGCGTGTCGTTCTGCTGCTTCCTGATCGCCCCGGCCGTCTCGTGCCGCTTCTCGGGCGGTATGCAGTCGAGGAGGAGCTGCACCATCTCCTGCTCGAAGCGCTGCACGATGTCGGTGATTTTCTTGATCACCTGTCCCGTAAGATCCTGGAAGTCCTGCGCCATCATGATCTCGGTGAGCTGGGCGTTGGTGGCTTCGGTCTTGCTCGGAACGTCGGTGAGGTAGCTGCGCGTGTCCTCGAGAAGCGCCTTGAATTCCTCGAATGTCAGCTCGCGCGCGTGCATGCGGCGCCAGAGGTCCGAGAGCTTTTGCGCCTGCTCGCCCAGCCGGTCCTGGATCGGACGCGCCACTTCGGTCGCATTCAGCGCGCGGGTGGCGGCCTGCTCCGTCATCATGGCGACATAGGACAGGCGATCGCGCGCATCGGGTATCGACGCCGCGGCCTGTGCGATCAGCCGGTCGTAGCCCAGCTCGCGCAGGCTGTCGTGCAGCACGCGCGTCAGCTGGCCGACGCGATGGATCACCTTGCTCACGTCGTCGATGGTCTCGCCTCCGGTCCGAGGCGCGGGCGGCGGGCTCTCGACCGCCGGCGCTGGGCCCGCAGCCGTTTGCTGTGCGGGCGGCGTTTGCGACTGCGCCTCGCGCGCGATGCTGTCGAACAGCGCCTGCAGTTCCTCGTTGTCTTGGAGCATCCCCACTTGCGTCACGTCGATCTCGCTTACTGTGATTGTCAATGCGACGGCTCGCGCCGCGCCGTCGATTACGCTTTCTCGAGTATCTTGTTGAGCTTCTCGTCCAGCGTGGCGGCCGTGAACGGCTTCACGACGTAGCCGCTCGCGCCGGCCTGCGCCGCCGCGATGATGTTTTCCTTCTTCGCTTCCGCGGTGACCATCAGCACCGGCAGCGCTTTCAGCGCATCGCTCGCGCGAATCTTCTGCAGCAGCGTGAGGCCGTCCATGTTCGGCATGTTCCAGTCCGAGATGACGAAATCGATGCCCCCGCTCTGCAGGCGCTGCAGGGCGACCGCGCCGTCCTCGGCTTCTTCGACGTTGAGGAATCCGATTTCCTTGAGCAGGTTGCGCACGATGCGCCGCATCGTCGAGAAATCATCGACGACCAGGAATCTTAAATTCTTATCCGGCATTCCATCTCCTTCGACAGGCGCGCGCGCGACGCCGTGCATGGCGGCGTATCGGCTGCAGCGGCGCCTGACTGTGTTAACGGCCGTATTGCGGCAAGGTTTAGAGCCCTTGTCATAAAGAAGCACCGGCGGCCGGGGGAACCGTGCCCGGCACGGCGCGGTCCGGTACGCCTGCAGCCGGATCCGGCGCATCCTTCGGCGGGAGGGGCATCGCATCCATCAGCATCGACTCTTCCGCTTTCTTGGTGAGGACCACGATGCTGATGCGCCTGTTCACGGGGTTGAGCGGGTCAGCCTTGTCGAGAAGCACCGACGAGGACAGGCCCACCACCCGCACCACCTTGCCTTCGGCCATGCCGGCCGCGACGAGCTCGCGCCGCGAGGCGTTGGCGCGATCGGCGGACAGCTCCCAATTGCTGTAACCACGCTCGCCCGCCGAATAGGGCTTCGCGTCGGTGTGCCCGGCGAGGCTGATCTTGTTCGGCATGTCGTTGAGCGAGCGGCCGATCTCGTGCAGGATCTGCCGCATATGCGGCAGCAGCTCCGCGCGCCCGCTCTCGAACATCGGGCGGTTCTGCGCGTCGACGAGCTGTATGCGCAGCCCCTCGGTCGTGATGTCGATCAGCATCTGCTTGCGGTACTCGCGCAGGAGCGGGCTCGCGTCGAATGATTTCTCGATCTTTCCCTTCAGATTGCGAAGCTGGGACATCTCGGCGCGCTCGACAGCCGCATCGGGCGACTTGAGATTGATCGTCTTTTTCTGTTCCTCCGTCTCGCCTTTCCTGACCGCGACTTCCCGCCGGGTAAAGTCGCGTCCGCCGCCTTTGAGCACGCTCGCACTGTCCCCCCTGCCGTCGCCGGCGGCGAGCGAAACCCTGAGTGGCGACTTGAAGTAGTCGGCGATGCCCCGCAGATCCTCCTGCGATGTGGAACTGAGCAGCCACATGAGCAGGAAGAACGCCATCATGGCGGTGACGAAATCGGCGTAGGCGATCTTCCAGGCGCCGCTGTGGTGGTCGCGCCTGCCCCGCCTCACCCGCTTGACGATGGGCGTGTTCTTGTCATTTTTCTTACGGGCGTCATTCCGCGACATGGCGAGCGTGCGTCAATGCGCCTTGTGCTGCTTCAGGTGCTGCTCGAGCTCGACGAACGACGGACGCTCGGTGGAGAACAGCACCTTGCGGCCGAACTCGACCGCGAGCGCTGGCGAATAGCCGTTCAGGCTCGCGAGCAGCGTCGCCTTGATGCATTGAAGGAGCTTGGCCGACTCGTTCACGCGCTGCTCGAGCTTGCCGGCGAGCGGTCCGACGAAGCCGTACGCAAGCAGGATGCCGAGAAACGTGCCGACCAGGGCGTGCGCGATCAGCTTCCCGAGCTCGGAGGGAGGCAGGCCCACCGATTCCATGGTGTGCACCACTCCCATGACGGCGGCGACGATGCCGAAGGCCGGCAATGCGTCGCCCATGCGCTGAATGACATGGACCGGCACTTCGCCCTCCGCATGGTGCGTGTCGATCTCGCTGTCCATGAGGCTCTCGATCTCGTGCGCGTTGAGATTGCCGCCGACCATGAGCCGCAGGTAGTCGGTGAGGAACTCGACGGCATGGTGATCGTCCGCCACCTTCGGATACTTCGCGAAGATGGGGCTTTCCTTCGGGTGCTCGACGTCCGCCTCCAGCGACATCAATCCCTCCTTGCGCGCCTTGGAGAGCACTTCGTACAGCAGCGACATCAGCTCCATGTAGACGAGCTTGTCGTACCGCGAGCCTCTCAGCGTATCGGGCAAGGCCTTCAACGTGGCGATGATCGTTTTTTTCGAGTTGCCGACGACGAACGAGCCGGCCGCGGCTCCGCCGATAATGAGCAGCTCCAGCGGCTGCAGCATGGCGGCGAGATGCCCGCCGCTCAGCATGAAGCCGCCGAAGACGGAAAATAGAATGACGATGTAACCGAAGACTACTAGCATGCTTGCCGCCTGGCGCGCGCCGTTTTCCTGTCGCAGCAGATCACACGGCGCTGCAAGCAGGGCCGTGGAACGATGGATTTAGCGTAGCAGGTACGGCGGGGAGCGAACGGGCGAATAAGGCGGGCATCACCCCGCTTTTCGCGGACCCGCGGCGGATGCAACTATGGGCCCGGTATGAAGCGCTCAGGCGGCAAGCGCCTGCGACACCGGCGGCTCGGCTTTGCGGCCTTTGCCGGCGCGGGAAGGCACGTTGCACAAGCCGCAGACATACTCGTGATGCAGGTCGAGCGCGTGGACGACGAAGCGGCCGCCGCAGCGCTTGCATTCCGCGGTGTCGAGAATCCGCTTGTCGAGGAAGCGCACGAGCGTCCACGCGCGCGTGATGCTCAACACCGGCTCCATGTGATTGATGGCGAGATGCTCGAGGTACAGGCGGTAGGCCTTGATGATCGCACCCACGCCCTGCTCCTGCGCGTGCGCCGTCATGAAGCGATGGATCTCCGCGAAGAGCGAGGAGTGTATGTTGGGCTGCCAGCTCAGGAACCAGTCGGTGGAGAACGGCAGCATGCCTTTGGGCGGCGAGACCCGCTTGATCTCCTTGTAGAGCTTGAGGAGACGCTCGCGGCTCAGGTCCGTTTCCGCCTCGAGCAGCTGCAGCCTCGCACCGAGCTCGATCAGCTCCGTGGCGACCCTGATCTGGCGCGCCTGCGACAGTATGCTTTTGTCCTTCTGTCCCATGGCCGCAACTCCCTTCAAGCCGCCTGCTCGAACGGCTGGCGTGCCATCATGATAGCGGCGTGCGCGGGCGACATCTCGGCGGCTCGGCCGTGGTTGGTCACCATCTCGAGCAGCACCCGGTCGTCCAGCCGGAAGCGGCACAACAGGAGATTGGATGCGGCCATCTTGAGTATCTGCCCGGCGGTGAGACCCTCGACGATGTCGGCCACGTCCTTGCTGATGCCCAGACGGTACATGGCGGCCGCGCGGTCCTCTTGCAGCATCTGCTTGGCCAACAGCATGTACGAAAGATTGAGCTCGCGGATTTCGGATGCCAACTGTTGCGGCTGCATAGGTGTCCCCTGACTGTTATATGTGATTATGGTGGTGCCTGCGATGGATTCTCCCGGCTCTGCTAAACGGGAAGAAGACACACTTTTCCAAATCTGGTGTAGGCGTCGCTCGGAGCAGACGTACGAAGTCTTCCTACAAAGCAGCGCCCCGCACCTCACGAAGGCGCGGGCGTACTACGCAGACGACGAGGAGCCTCAGTCGATCATTGCATGGCGCAGATTCCGCAACGGGCACGCACTTCTCGTTTCGAGGGCAGCTCGAGTTCGGCCGCGGGGCCCGCCTTGCCGTAATAGTGGCCCTGCGCGTAATCGCAGCGCTCGCGGCGCAGGATCTCCACCTGCTCCTCGGATTCGACGCCTTCCGCAACGACGCCCAGGCGCAGCCTGCGGGCCAGCGCGAGTATCGCGCACACGATGGCGAGATCGTCGGGATTGGCTGCGACATCCCGTATGAACGAGCGGTCTATCTTCAGCGTATCGATGGGAAAGCGCTTGAGATAGCTCAGCGACGAATAGCCGGTGCCGAAGTCGTCGACTGATATCCCGATGCCGCGGTCCTTCAGCGCTCTCAGCGTCGCTATGGCGCCCTCCACGTCCTGCATCAGCACGGACTCGGTGATCTCTATCTCCAGCGCGCGCGGATCGAGGCCGGTGATGCGCAGCGCCTCGTCGACGTGGCGCAGCAGGCTTTTCTCGGCGAACTGCCTGGGGGAAACGTTGATCGAAATGCGCAGATCGGTGGCGCCGATATCGTGCCAGGCCTGCGCCTGACGGCACGCTTGCGACAGGACCGCAGCGCCGATCCCGACGATGAGTCCGGTTTCATCCGCGAGGGGAATGAAGCGGTCGGGCACCAGCAGGCCGAGCTCCGGATGGCGCCAGCGCACCAGCGCCTCCGCGCCGACCACGCGCTCGGTGGCGAGCGCGACGATGGGCTGGTAGTGCACGGTGAGCTCGTTGCGCTCGACAGCACGCCGGAGCGCGGTTCCGAGAGCCACCCGCCGGGCAGTGCTGCGGGCGAGCTCCCTCTCATAATACCGATAGCTGTTGCCCGCGACGCGCTTCGCCGCGGCGGCGGCGGTTTCCGCATTCACGAGCAATGTCGAAACAGCTGCGCCATCGTCCGGATAGACCGCGACGCCCAGGCTGGAAGTGAGATAGACCTCCGTGCCCGCACTGTCGAACGCCTTCTTGAAGCATCCGACGATCGACTCCGCAAAATGCCGCACGCCGGTGCGATCGTGCAGCCGCTGGCTCAGCAGCGCGAAATGATCTCCGCCCAGGCGGGCGAGCAATCCGCCGGGCCCTATGCACGCCTCGAGACGCTCCGCGGCCTGCTTGAGTATCTTGTCGCCCCCCGCATAGCCCAGCGCGTGGTTCACCTCGCCGAACCGATCGAAGTCGAGCAGGCACACGGCCACCGTGCCCTCGCCTTCCGGCAGCGCGCTCAATGCACGCAGCGCCTCGTCGCAGAAGAGCTCGCGATTCGCGAGCCCCGTCAGGTTGTCGTAGTGAGAGAGCCGGTAGACCTTCGTCTCGGCGACCTTGCGCGCATTGCGGCTCGCGGCGTTGCGCAACTCGCGCTGCACCAGCGGAACCAGGCGCGCGGCGTTGCCCTTGCGCACGAAATCGTGCACGCCTTCGCGCATGGCCGACACCGCGACCTGCTCGCTGATGTCTCCCGAGTAGATGATGAACGGTATGTCCTTGCCGCTTTCCTTGAGCGCCTCGAGCGCGTCCCCGGAGCTGAAGCCGGGCATCGTATGGTCCGAGATGACGATGTCCCAGTCTTCGTCGCGCAGGGCCACCCGCATGTCGCGACTCGTATCGACCCGCTTGTACACGATCTCCTCGCCCGATTGCGCGAGCTCGGCACAAAGCAGCTCGGCGTCGTCCGGGCAGTCTTCTACGATCAGGACTCTCATGTGCGTCTATGGGCTGGAGACATTCATGGGGATGCGCTCCTCTAACGGCAGGGTTACAGGAAACTTTAGGGCGGCCGGCGCGAATCGACCGGATTACCGCGGAGCGGCCTAAAGATCCGGTCGAGGCTGCCGTAACGCCATGAGCATGAATTGGATGCACGGCGAAGAGGCGTGCCCTCACACTCGAGTGTGAACCATTTCCTCGGCGCCGCACCGGGCACGCCGCTCGCGCCGGAAATCGCGCCGCTCATCGGACGGCACTCGCTCCGGCACCGCGCCTTGCCGACAATTGCGCCATTCCGATAAAACGTCAGGGACGGCTCCATGAACAAGAACCGCCGCGCATACGGCTTTTCGCTGATCGAGCTCATGGTCACCGTGGCGATCATCGGCATCCTCGCCGCCGTCGCGATGCCGGCGTACACCGATTACGTGATGCGCGGCAAGGTCACCGAGGCGGTTGCGATGCTTTCCGACATGCGCGTGAAATTGGAGCAATATTTCCAGGACAACCGCACATACGTCGGCGCCTGCGCGTCCGGCACGGTTGCGCCGCTGCCATCGTCCACCGCGGTCAAATACTTCAGTTATACCTGCCCGACGCTCACGGCCACCACGTACACCGTTCAGGCCGAGGGCGTTGCTGCGCAGGGCATGGGCGGCTTCACGTACACCATCGACCAGAGCAACGCGAAGGCAACGACGAGCGTGCCCACCGGCTGGGTAGCGGCGACGACCTGCTGGACGCTGCGCAAGGACGGATCGTGCTGAGATCGGCGCAGCGCGGCGCCCACTTGATCGAGCTCATGATCGGGCTCGCGATCGTCGGCGTGCTGCTGATGACGGGTGTGCCCGCGTTCACGACGTTCATGCAGAACCAGAAGCTGCGGGCCACGGCGGAAACGATCTCCGCCGGCCTGCAGCTCGCTCGCGCCGAGGCGGTGAAGCGCAACGGCCGCGTCGAGCTGGTGCTCACCGACGACGATCCCGTCGCCGCGGGCGTGAGCTCGATCACCGCGAGCGTCAGCGGCAAAAACTGGGTCGTGCGCTATTACGATTCCGCCACGCTGTTCTATCAATTCGTCGAAGGGCGCTCGGGCAGCATCGGCTCGAGCAATCTGGACGCCACGACGGTCGTCGTGACGGCGACCGACGCCACGATTCCATTCAACGGCTTCGGCGCCACGACGCTCGGCGCGGCTGCGACGATACAAATCACCAACCCGACGGGGGGCGCATGCGCCGGTCCGAGCGGCGGCCCCATGCGCTGCCTCAATGTCGTGATCTCGCCCGGCGGACAGATCAGGATGTGCGATCCGGACTCCGGAATTCCCAGCGGAGATACGCGCAAATGCTGACATCGTCGCCAGCGGGCGCTCCCCGCTCTCAAGCCGGCGTCATGCTCCTCGAGGCGTTGATCGGCATATTGATCTTCTCGCTCGGCATACTGGCAATGATCGGGCTGCAGGCGAGGTCCATAGCGGCGGCAGCCGACGCGCAGTATCGCAGCGAAGCCGCATCGCTCGCGGAGCAGATCGTCGCGCAGATCTGGCTGTCCGCGGACCGC
>Ga0255338_1004083_pt1 | contig 15932 bp, 11 predicted proteins | sample MeOH1_35cm_T4_19_FD_203715 | JGI IMG/M metagenome (GOLD analysis project Ga0255338, IMG submission 203715) | Sandy soil microbial communities from University of British Columbia, Vancouver, Canada - MeOH1_35cm_T4_195 | ecosystem: Engineered > Artificial ecosystem > Sand microcosm > Unclassified ...
CCGACGGCTCGGAAATTTATGAATGGACACAGAAGGATTATGCCAGACCACGATCCGACGATTTTTACCCATTACCGCATTTCGACCGGATTCCATTGGTGTTTACCGCACCTTCGGATTTTGAGGTGCAGGACTATAAGGGGAATTTCAATACCTGGGAGGATCTGAGCCGCTTTTACTATACGTTGAATGCCGGTAGGGACCTTTTGCCTCCCAATATCCAGGACGAAGTGAAGGCGTTGATCAAAGGTGCTCAATCCGACAGGGAGAAAATAGGCCGGATTTATAAATGGATGCAAGGAAGATCGCGGTACGTGAGCATTCAGCTTGGAATCGGCGGATGGCAGACCATCGACGCGATGACGGTCGCGAAAACCGGTTACGGCGATTGCAAAGCGCTTACGAATTTCACTCTCGCCGCGCTGAAAGTGGCCGGCGTGCCTGCCTGTGCCGCGTTGATCCGGGCCGGGAAAGAAGCGAAAATCAAGTCCGACTTCCCGAGCAGCAAGTTCAACCACGTGATCGCCTGCGCATTTGCGGGAAAAGATACCGTGTGGCTCGAATGCACAAGCCCGAATACTAAGCCTAACTTCATGGGCAGCTTCACCGGTAGTCGTCCTGCATTGCTCGTATTACCCACGGGTGGAAAACTTGTGATGACGCCCGACTACAAAGCACCGCAGAATGTAAAGGTAAGCAGGGCAACGGTGAAGCTTCACGAGACGGGCGACGGCGAGATCGAGGCGCAGTCGCGGTACACCGGCTTGCAGCACGAGCCCCGCGTGCAGCTGATCCAGTACCGTACCAAGGAGGAGCAGGAGAAATGGCTGGTGAGCCATATCAACCTTCCCAGCATGGATTTACGCCACTTCGAGCTTGCGGAAGGAGTGGAACCCGAGCCGTCGGTGACCGAAAAGCTCAGTCTGAACGTCCGCAACTGCGCTAGCAAAACGGGTACCCGCCTGTTCATTAAACCGAGCCTGATGAGCAGGACGTTTGATATGCCTGCTACCACCGAGCGCACCACCGATTTCTACCTGCCGGTTTCGGAATACAACTTTACCGATCTTGATACGGTATTATACGAAGTTCCGGCCAACTACAAATTGGAAACCATATTGCCTGCATTCCAGATCAGTTCCGGATTCGGTAGCTATGAACTGAAAACGACCTATGAGAACAATAAGCTCATTTGTGCGAGGAAAGTGGTAATGAACGGCGGACGCTACGCATCGAAGGACTTTGCGGCATGGGTCGATTTTTTGAAAAGGATCAGAAAGGCCGACAGGGCACAGGTAGTGTTCGTCGAAAACAAGCTTTGAGCGTATTTTGGGGAGTATGTTAAAATATGTCAGGAATTGATTAAAACATGTGAATATCCGCATGGAAGCATGGATTAATTTTGGACTAAAATTTTAACATAAGCAGGATATGAACAAAGAAGCATGGTACGGCATTTTCCCCGCGTTGGTGACGCCATTCAAATCAGATGATACAGTTGATTTTGAGCTGTTCGGCAAGAACCTCGAAGCGCAGGTTGAAGCAGGTATTACCGGGGTGATCGTTGGTGGTTCGCTCGGGGAGGCCAGTACACTCACCAGGGCCGAGAAAATGGAGCTGGTGAAATATGCTAAACAGGCTCTTCCTGCCGGTCTGCCCGTAGTGCTCGGCGTTGCTGAGCAATCTACCGCCGAAGCGGTGAGCATCGCGAAGGAAGCCGAAAGCATTGGCGCCGACGGCCTGATGATCCTTCCGCCGATGCGCTACAAAGCCGACAACGACGAGACGGTGACCTGGTTCAAGACGATCGCCGAAAGTGTATCGCTTTCGATCATGATCTATAATAATCCTTACGACTACAAGATCGAGGTAACGCTGGATATGTTCGAAGAGCTGGCCAAAGTTCCGAACATCCACGCCATCAAGGAGTCGACGCGCGACGTAAGCAATGTAACCCGCCTGTTCAACAAGTTCGGCGATCGTTTCCGTGTCTTCTGCGGGGTGGATACCTTGATTATGGAAGAAGTAATGCTCGGTACGGATGGTGTGATCGGCGGCCTGGTGGATGCATTCCCGAAAGAAACCGTTGCGATTTTTAACCTTGTGAAAGCGGGTCAATACAAGGAGGCATTGGCTATTTACCGCTGGTACCTGCCGTTGCTGGAACTGGATATTCATCCCAAACTCGTACAAAATATCAAACTGGCCGCTGCCAAAATGGGTATCGGTTCAGAATACGTACGCGCGCCGCGTCAGCCGCTTCACGGTGCTGAGCGGGAGAAGGTGCTCGCGATCATCGATCAGGCCATTGCCACGCAGCCTGAATTGCCCGATTATTTGAATCTGACTGCGGATACGTCGGTGGCATAAGGATATTGGCATTACGACAAGTATTACGGTGCTCTGCACCTAGATTTCGCGAGGTGCAGAGCACCGTAATACTTGTGATTGTGGAAGATTCGATGATCGTGCAATGTGCAGCGCACCGCAAGAGGGATGTTTCGAATGGTCTCAACCCAACCAATAACCGTAATATTGACAAAAAAGCCTTCGATAGTCGTTAGATTTCGAGGCTGGGATTGTTACCATTTTGTCAAAACATCAAATTATGAAATTGTCCGATTTAGATCTTATTCTTGAAAAAGCCCAGGAAGCATTCGTAGCGATGAACGCCTACGCACTGCGCCGCCGGGTTGCATTGATGAACACCATTGCCGACGAGATCGAGGCGCTCGGTCCCGAGCTGATCCAGACGGCTATGGCGGAATCCAACCTGCCCGAGGCACGTCTGAACGGCGAAAAAGCACGGACAGTATTCCAATGGCGAAGCTATGCCGATGCGGTGGAGAAAGGTTATTCGCTCGACGCGAGCATTGACACCGCCAACCCGCAACGTGCCGTGCCCAAGCCTGACATCCGCAAAACGAATGTAGGATTAGGGCCAGTAGCGGTTTTTGGGGCAAGTAACTTTCCGTTTGCATTCTCGACGGCGGGCGGAGACACGGCAAGTGCTATTGCCGCGGGTTGTCCCGTTATCGTGAAGGCACACCCCGGCCATCCGAAAACGTCGCAGATTATGGCGGATGCCATCAGTCGCGGGGTTGCCAAAAGTGGTTTTCCCGAAGGAACATTTGCCCATATTTTTACTGAAACCATTGAACAAGCGCAGGCATTGGTAGCTCATCCGGTGATCAAGGCGGTCGGTTTTACCGGCTCGAATCGTGGTGGGCTGGCATTGGTGGAAGTTGCCAACAAGCGTAAGGAGCCTATTCCGGTATTTGCCGAAATGGGAAGCATTAACCCGGTATTCCTGCTGCCAGGCAAGCTGGGCATAGCTGGTACCGAGTTGGCGAAACAATATGCGGGATCTCTGACATTGGGCGTAGGTCAATTCTGTACCAATCCCGGATTGTTGATCACCGAAGATAACCCTGCGTTGGAAGGCTTCATCGAAGCATTGAACCAGGAGATTGTCAATATCCTTCCCGCACCCATGCTGAATGCGGGCATCGCAGTCGCATATCATGGTAATCGCGAGAAAGTGATCGGTCAAACCGGCGTCGAGCTGGTAGCAGTAGCAGCTGCCGAGGCGGCGGATGGACAAGGTGCTGCAACAGTGGCAACTGTTTCCGGCGTGGACTTCCTGATCAACGACGAGTTGCAAACCGAAGTTTTCGGTCCGTTCGCATTGATCGTGAAATGCCGGAATGCGGAAGAGGTGTTGGCAGTAACTGAGAAACTACACGGCCAACTGACTGCAACATTGCTGGCAACCAGTGAAGACCTGGCTTCGCACCGCGAGTTGGTGGCTGCTATTCAGAACAAATGCGGCCGCATTATCTTCAATAACTTTCCTACGGGTGTTGAAGTGTGCAAATCGATGCACCATGGCGGGCCATTCCCGTCGTCGAGCAACAGCCAGTTTACATCGGTAGGCCCGGATGCGATCAAGCGGTTTACCCGCCCGTTGAGTTTCCAGAACTGGCCCGACGAGTTTTTACCCGATGAATTGAAAAACACCAACCCGCTAGGAATCTGGCGGACGGTGGATAATGAGGTGACAAAGGAGGCGATAGGGCTTTAAGCTTTAGGCTGTAGGCAAAGATACTGGTAAACAAACCCGGCCTACAGCTTAAAGCTTATAGCCTAAAGCTTCGATCAAAAACAAACCCGGCCTAAAGCATACAGCTTAAAGCCTAGAGCCCTTTTATGCGTAAGACTTTTTTCTGTATCGATGCCCACACCTGCGGGAACCCCGTACGGGTAGTCGCAGGTGGCGGGCCGCTCCTTGAGGGCAACAGCATGATGGAGCGCAGGCTCCATTTTTTGAGGGAATTCGACTGGATCCGCAAGGGCCTGATGTTCGAGCCGCGCGGCCACGATATGATGAGCGGCAGCATTCTCTATCCGCCCGTCGATCCGGCGAACGACATCGGAGTATTGTATATTGAAACCAGCGGCTGCCTGCCTATGTGCGGCCACGGGACGATTGGTACGGTGACGATTGCCATTGAAGAAGGCCTGGTAACGCCCAAAGTACCGGGTAAGCTGCGCCTCGAAACGCCTGCCGGATTGGTGTTGGTGGAATATGTGCAGGAAGGCCGGAAGGTGAAGTCCGTCAAACTGATCAATATCAAATCATTTCTCGCAGCTGAAAAACTCACGGTCGAATGCCCTGACCTAGGCACATTGACTGTCGATGTTTCCTACGGCGGCAACTTCTACGCGATCGTCGATCCGCAGGAGAATTTTAAAGGCATTGAAAACTACACTGCCGACCAGCTGATCAGCTGGAGCCGGGTGTGCCGGAAGCGAATGAACGAGAAATACCAGTTTGTCCATCCTGAAAATGAGCATATCAAAGGCCTGAGCCATTTCCTTTGGACCGGCGCACCGCTCGACCCGACTTCCACCGCCCGCAATGCCGTGTTCTACGGCGATAAGGCTATCGACCGTTCCCCATGCGGCACGGGTACCTCCGCGCGTATGGCGCAATGGCACGCGAAAGGCAAGCTCAAAAAAGGCGACCGTTTCGTGCACGAAAGCATTATCGGGTCCAAATTCATCGGAACCGTGGAGGAAGAAACAACTATCGCCGGCAAGCCCGCCATAGTTCCGGGGATCGAAGGATGGGCCGTGATCACCGGGCATAACACCATCTTTATCGACGACGAGGAAGATCCTTATGCATTCGGGTTTCAGGTGATTTAAAGGGCTTTAGGCTGTAAGCTTTAAGCAATAAGCTAATGCTTTATATCCTGAACTAAAGTAATAGAGTTAAAATTAGCTTAAAGCTTATAGCCTAAAGTTTTAAGCAATAAGCCAATGCTTTGTATCCTGAACTAAAGTAATAGAGTTAAAATTAGCTTAAAGCTTACAGCCTAAAGCTTAAAGCAATAAGCCAATGCTTTGTATCCTGAACTAAAGTAATAGAGTTAAAAATAGCTTAAAGCTTACAGCCTAAAGCTTAAAGCAAAACAAAAACAATGAACACCAAAAAAGGCAGCGCTGTCATCATCGGTGGCGGAATTTCGGGTCTGGCTTCGGCCTATTATTTGCTCAAAAGCGGATGGAAAGTGACGTTGCTCGACAAGGGCGATTTGTTCGATAATTGCTCCATCGGCAATGCGGGGATGATCGTGCCGAGCCATTTTATACCGCTCGCTGCCCCGGGCATGATTTCGAAGGGTATTAAATGGATGTTCAACAGCCGCAGCCCTTTTTATGTAAAGCCATCGCTCGATTTTTCGCTGATTTCATGGGGGTTGAAATTCATGAAAGCGGCTACCGAAGCTAACGTCGAGCGCGCAGCCCCGCATTTGCGCGATTATCATTTGTTGAGTAAAAAGCTGTACGAAGACCTTGCCCGCGACGAAAACCTGGATTTTGGGCTGGAAGAAAAGGGCATATTGATGCTCTATAAATCCGACAAGACCGGCGAAGAGGAAATCCACGTTGGCAAACAAGGCCGGCAGCTAGGTCTTGACATCGATATACTCAATCGCGAGCAGGTGCAGGCATTGGAACCGGGCGTTAAACTCGATGTAGCCGGCGCTGTGCATTACCGCTGCGACGCGCATTTATACCCGACTGCATTGGTTAATGGTTTGATCAAGAACATTACCGCGCAAGGTGCGGAAATAGTCAAAAATGCCGAAGTAACGGGTTTTGACATTCAAAACGGGGAAATCAAGCGAGTAAAAACAGCTGCCAGAACTTACGAAGGCGATTTGGTAGTGATGACCGGCGGCTCCTGGCTTCCGCAGCTTGCCAAACAAGCCGGACTATCCATTCCGGTAATGCCCGGTAAAGGTTACTCTTTCATGGAGCCAAATGCGGAGCATCCGATCGTTCATCCCGCATTGCTCCTCGAAGCCCGGGTGGCCGTAACGCCTATGAACGGGCAGGTCCGCTTTGGCGGTACGATGGAACTCGCGCCGCTGAATAATCAGATCAACATGAACAGGGTAGAGGGGATCGTCAATTCAATTCCGCAATATTACCCCGAACTGAATGTGGCTGTTCCTCAAAAGGACCGCATCTGGTACGGTTTCCGCCCGTGCTCACCGGACGGTCTGCCTTATTTGGGCTACTCCAAAAAGCTGAGCAACCTGATCGTCGCTGGCGGCCATGGCATGATGGGTATCAGCCTCGGGCCCGGAACCGGGAAAATCGTGGCTGAACTGGCCGAACGTGTAAAACCTTCCGTGGATGTGGCGCTCTACGACCCTGAGCGGTATCAATAGGCAGCATTTCTGGGGCCATTTTATCGAGTGGGCGGGGCGGGGATATTGTGAGTAGTCCAAATACTTCGTAGTTTACACAGTTTAACACCTGACCTAATAACCTATTACCCCTTATGCCACAAGAAAACACCTCTTTCAAGCCCTCATTAGGTCTTGTTGACGCCACTATGCTCGTTGCCGGCAGTATGATCGGATCGGGCATTTTTATTGTCAGCGCCGACATCATGCGCAATACCGGAAGTGTTGGCTGGCTGATGTTCGTGTGGCTTATCACCGGTTTCATGACGCTCACCGCCGCATTAAGCTACGGCGAGCTCAGCGCGATGTTTCCAAAGGCTGGTGGTCAGTATATTTATCTCAAAGAAGCATATAATCCCCTGATCGGTTTTCTGTACGGTTGGAGCTTTTTCACCGTCATTCAAACTGCCACTATCGCTGCGGTAGCCGTGGCATTCGCCAAATTTACCGCTTACCTGATCCCGCAATTCAGCGAAGACCTGGTTGCACTGGATCTCGGGTTTCTCAAAATAAGTCCCGCCCAGCTACTGTCCATTGTCGTCATAGTGGTGCTGACGTTTACAAATACACGTGGCGTGAACAGTGGTAAAATTATTCAAACCACATTTACATTAACCAAGCTTCTCAGCCTTCTCGGCCTGATCGTTTTTGGGTTGATTTTCATGAAACCCGAAGTATGGGCGGCCAACTGGGGCGAGGGGATGTGGGATTTGCACAAGCTCACTCCGGATGGCAGCATAGAATCCTACACCACCATTGCCGCTTTCGGCGCTATTGCCGCGTCTATGGTAGGCTCTATTTTCAGCAGCGATTCGTGGAATAATGTGACATTCATCGCGGGCGAAATCAAAAACCCGCAACGCAATATCGGTCTCAGCCTCGCATTAGGTACTATCATAGTTACAGTCATTTACGTGCTCACCAACGTGATGTACACCGGCGTGCTCTCTTTGCAGGAAATTGCCGCCGCTGACAAAGACCGCGTGGCAGTATCCGCTTCGCACGTTATTTTTGGCAATGCCGGAACGATCGTTATCGCCGTGATGATCATGATCTCAACTTTCGGTTGTGACAATGGCCTCATCATGTCGGGTGCCCGCGTGTACTACTCCATGGCGAAAGACGGCTTGTTTTTCAAAAAAGTAGGACAATTGAACAAGAATGCCGTGCCGGAAATCGGTCTTTGGCTGCAATGCGTAATCGCCTCGTTGTGGGCGCTCAGCGGAAAGTATGGTAACCTGCTGGATATGATCTCCTTTGTGGTAGTGGTGTTCTACATGCTTACCATCATCGGTATATTCATTCTTCGTAAAAAACGCCCCGACGCGCCGAGGCCGTACAAGGCATTCGGCTACCCGTTCTTGCCTATCATTTACATTATTATGGGCGTGGCATTCTGCGTGCTGCTCATTATCTACAAACCTGAATATACCTGGCCCGGATTGATCATCGTGCTGCTGGGCATACCGGTTTATTACATGGTGGCGAAGAAAGATGTCGCGCCGGTTGAGTAGGAATCAATTTGTAAAAAGGTTAATGCGAGTCTGACATTGGCTCAGACTCGCATTAACCTTTTTGGTTTGTTGATGAAGTGCCCGGATTACTTTTCCAGCAACTCGTCCAGATTATCAAGTGCCATCGTGAAGCCTTCCTTGAAGCCCATCTGCATGATCTGCTCGATGTCTTCATATTTGTCATACTGAATCACTACCGAAACAGTGGTTGTGCCATTGGCTTCGGTGAAAGTATTCGTCCAGGTCGACCGGGCGAACTCCTCATTGAGTGTCCCGTTCTCGTCGCAGAATGCATCGATCCCCGAGAAGCTTTTCTGTGGATTGATCGTCTTGTAATCGAGTTTGGCCCAATGTTCTTCGCCTTCCGGGCCTACCATCGCGTAAAGCCAGGTGCCGCCTTCGCGGAAATCCATGGATTTGGTCCGCGCTTTCCACGGGCGTGGTGCCCACCATTGGTCGAGCAGTTCGCTTTGTGTCCAGGCTGCCCAAACCTTTCCCACCGGAGCGGCAAATTCCCGTTCTACATTGACACGGCTATTCTCCTTGTCTACCGAAAAATTCATTACTAAGCTACTTTTCATTTGAATCGGAATTTAGGTTGATTAATAATTGATCTAATTGATTAAAACGGTCTTCCCAGTGTTTTTTGAACTGTGTCAACCAGTGGTCGAACTCTTTCATTTTGACCGGATTGAAATAATAATGGATCTCCCTCCCGACCTTGTTCTGCGTCAATAGCTCACAATCGGCGAGTACCTTAATGTGCTTCGAAACCGCCTGCCTGGAAGTATCAAAATGTTCTGCCAGCGCATTAGGCGTCATGGACTGCGTCGCGATCAACACCAGAATCGCCCTCCGCGTAGGGTCCGCAATAGCTTGGAATATATCTCCTTTCATACTCGATCGAAATACGCAACTTGATGGTTGCAAATATATATGCAACTTTTGAGTTGCGCAAATTTTTTGGAATTTATTTTGATCTGCTTGCACAGAAGTCTTTATCGTAAAGTAATTTTTCTGCACATTGGGTCATAATCGCACCTTAAAAATCTGAACTATGAAAAGTATGTACAACTTCCTGACGTCGAGGGCGTTGATTGCCGCTGTGGTCATCTCTTTTACATTTGCAGGCTGTCAGGAAACTTCCGTAGAAAACCAGTCGTCCACACCTTCGGAACCTTCCGGCAGTTCGTTGCGGACCAGTGGTGAAAGTGAATTTGTGGATGGAGAATTGCTGATCCAGTTTAAGGAAGGCGTGTCGCCAGCTGCGAAGCAAAAGGCTTTCGACAAAGTGAAGGGGCAACCCGTAGAGAAAATCCTGACAAAGGCGATGGAACGGGCAGGCAAGAAAGAAGGGCTGGCCCTGGTGAAGGTTAATAAAAATGTGTTGGAGGCCATTGCCGAACTCAATGGAGCGGAGGGTGTGGAGTTCGCCGAACCCAATTATGTGTATTACCATACGGCCGTTTCGACGGATACTTATTTTACAAACGGGTCGCTCTGGGGAATGTACGGCCCGACGACGAGCCCGGCGAGCACTTACGGGAGTAATGCCGCGGCGGCATGGGCGGCTGGCAAAACCGGTCTCGCTTCGGTTTATGTAGGTGTGATCGACGAAGGTATTCAACTCACGCACCCCGATCTCGCTGGCCAGGTTTGGGTTAATCCTGCCGACCCCGCAGACGGCGCCGACAACGATGGGAATGGCCTTGCAGACGATACCAATGGATGGGACTTTGCCAATAACGATGCGTCCATCTACGACGGAGGGACCAAAGGCTCGCTCGACGACCACGGCACGCACGTGTCGGGCACAATTGGCGGAAAAGCGGATGGACAGGGGGTAGTTGGTGTAAACTGGAACATCAGGCTGATTTCAGCGAAGTTTCTAGGTCGCCGTGGCGGCACAACGGCCAATGCGGTAAAGGCTGTTGACTATCTCACCAACCTGAAAAACCGCGGGGTTAATATTGTGGCCAGCAACAATTCCTGGGGTGGCGGAGGCTATTCACAAGCACTTTATGACGCTATTGCCCGCGCCAATAATGCGGGAATCATGTTTATCGCTGCTGCCGGTAACGCCGGGACGAACAACGACGTTACAGCCAGCTATCCTTCCAACTACAATCTCCCCAATGTGATTGCAGTGGCAGCGATCGATAAAAACGGTGCCCTGGCAAGTTTCTCCCAGTATGGTGCAACTACCGTAGACATTGGGGCGCCTGGGGTTGCGATCAACTCGACTACGGCCTATAACACTTATTCGTCTTACAACGGCACTTCTATGGCGACCCCTCACGTGACGGGAGCCGTGGCCTTGTATGCGTCTACGCATCCGGGTGCGTCTGTCGCTCAGATCCGCAATGCTATTTTGTCGAGCGCCGTACCGACGCCTTCATTGGCTGGTAAGACGGTTACTGGTGGTCGGCTGGATGTGAATGCGGCTTTGAATAAGTAGGTTAGTTGAACTTTTAAGAGTGGGGAATGGCACTGCGCTGTTCCCTTTTTTGATAGGAACGTTTTGAGCTGTGAAATCGCGAATCAGTAGATATGTGTTAACTTGCGACGTTGTTACAGTTACATTTTAACCTTCCTATGATTCGTCTGCAAACTCTTATTCTTGTTACCATTCTATGTTCTCTATTTGACTCAGAAGCTGTTTGTCAGGATTTAACTGATGTTCGATGGGTATCGACCGATACCACCGTTGGTTCAGTACAAGTTGTGGCTTATTGGAAGAAAGGGGAGAAAAAGAAATACCGCGCTTCGAAGGTAGTCAAGAAGTTCAAGGGGGACAGCCTGATCTCGGAACAGAAAGACTTTGATGCTATTGTGGAATTTGAGGTATCAGACTCGACCGATAAGTCCTATGCAATGACGTATCGGATGCTTGAAAATAAACGTGATACCTCACTTGATACGTTGAAGGGGCTTGATTTGTGGAATGTCAAAAATGAAGATCTCGTATTACGTTATGAAACAGATGCAAATGGTGCTTTTGAATCATTTGCGAACCGTGAGGCGATTGAAGGAAAGTTGGGTGAGTTTTCTCAAATCCTAACAAAAATTGCGCAGGAGAAGTTGAAAGGGGAAGGAGAGAAAAAGGCATTAGCCTCTGTGGTAGATAAAATGGCGGGAGGTAAGGCTCTTTTCGGCAGTGTATACGAAACGTTCATCAGCCAGTTTCATAATTTTCACGGCTACAAGACGGGCCTAAACGATACCCTAAATTATCAGGAAGGTATCATGAATCCCCTCATAGGCAAAAAGATCAATTTTGATTGCTATCTGTACCTTGCCTCTCTCGACTCTCTTGGCATGGCTCGATTTGATGTGGATAAATATGCCGATATGAGCAATTTTGTGAATGATTACACGGCGTTCCTTAAAAAGACAAGAGAAGAGTCTGGCTTGAACCCTGACATGGTCGGGGACAGTGCTTTGCAGAATTTAAATATGAAAATGCATACTTACATGACCACAACTATCGATCTGGACTCCGGCTGGCCAACCTTTTCTAACGTTACCCGATCAGTGGCAGTTCTGCGTGAAAAGCCTGAGGAAACGGAGTATAAGGATGAAATTTGGGAGTTGGATAGTGATTTAGAGGATTTGTAGCGGGTTATTTTCGATAACTGCTTCTGCCGGTAGTATTGTGCTTGGCCTAAAGATCGATTGTGCATCGTGTCGATACACTTTGCAAAATAGGCCCGGGCGTGATTGACTAGGCCAAGGCTTTCGTCCGATGGATCGTCAACAAATGCTTTGAGTGCATTCTCGAAGCCCACGTTTAACAGATTCCGATGAAAGCTCTTCTCTCAATTCTTTCAAATCCGGTGCGTGGGGACCGGCAGTATTGCCAGGCCTAACGTACTGTTTCGTCATTCACGAAAAATGGTGTCGTGGCTACCATAATGGATTAAACACCATTGCGCAGGGGGCAGCGGTAAGCGCGGCAAGTAGTATTATCAAGCCCGAACTCACGAATTATTGGAAATCGGTTCGATGATCGGAAAATGTGCCATTCGGGTTAAATAGGTAAGCCCGTTTGTTTTCTTTTATTTCGGTTAGTATTCTTTCCGTGTCGGGAGTTTTAGTGATCATTTCCTTAACCTGAAAATAAAGCAACTCTCCAACAGTGATACCTACCTTATCCTTATCAAATTCGAGTTGAGGAAGGTCTGCTTTTATTTGGTAACCACTTTTGTCGGAGATTTCTGAAAAAAATACAGGTCTGTTTTTGATGCTTAGGTTGCAATGGGTCGCGATTGCAAACAGCTCGCACATCTGGAAATGGGTGACCGGTGCAGTAATTTTTCGGAGAGTTTCGGCGAGAGCGTTTAGGACGGCACATGAGTCATTCAAGACACATATTATCACCTTTTCATCCATGCGAAAGAGTATTGTCTGCGCAGCTGTGTTGTCATGAAAGTAAAATTGGGGAATCGAGTCATGCTGAATGCCAGGTATGATAAAAACAGAGCCCATCGCTTGTGGAGTGATTTGTGCAGCTGTATAATAGGCTCTCGCAATACAGTGAATATGATGCATTGATTCCCACATATAGGATGCGCCAATTTTAGGACTCTGTTTCCTTTTGTCCATGGACCAATCAAAATGCATATCTTTCAAGTGTGTCTTTAAAAAGATAAGATTTAGCCATTGGAACAGGAGGTTGATATTCTGATGTGAATTTGTCAGTGCGAGAGTAAATTCGTTGAACGGCAATTTTAACAGCTTACTCATTGGAATCTCCACTTTGTCTCCCAGCTCCGAATTGCAGTCTTTACAACATGGAATGGTGTATTTGCCGTAAAGTTGACCCAATTGGTTTGGAAGGTTTATGATCTGACTATGTAGCTGATACCTTGCCAACAGCCAATCAGGGAGAATATGCTCGTTGTTGAATTCTTTCGAATTAGGCGGCGCACCACAAATAAAGCAATGGTTCTGAAGTACAATTTTTTCGTAAAATTCCTCGACACTGAATAGCACTGTTCGGCCATCATCAGTTTTTACGCTGTCATATTCCATTACCTTATTGTTTGGAAAAGTATGAGGCTAAAATACACATTATTAGTTGTTTAAGATAATGGTCATTATCCCCCGCCCCGGAATTTTAACCCCACCCTTCAAACTCCCAACCTTCTCCCTTCTCATATCAACCCCATTCTCCCCGGTAGTCAAATAAACCTCGGCATCCCTCACTCGAAACCCACTGACCTCCGGCTTCAAGACCCGCTCCTCCTTCCCATAATTAATAGCCACCAGCACGACCTGCTTCTCGTTCGCGTAGGCCGATACCATCAAATCCTGTGCAATTTGCTCGTTGCTGAGCTTGTCGCCACGCACGATATTCAGCCGGTGCATTCCCGGGCGGATGAAGCGGCTGTAATGGCCCAAAGCCCACAAATTCTTGGTGGCGGTGATCGTGCCATCGGTATATTCTTTGTTGGCGGGTTTAAGCGCAATGAGGTAATATCGCGTGTCGAAATCCGGGTTACCGGGCTCCCAGCTGTTCCAGAGCTGCCAGGCGGCGGCGTTCCCGTACACGAGGTCGTCGTGGATGACTTTGGAGAGGAACAGGGCGCAGTCGATGGCGGGGATGCGGCCGGTTTTGCCTTCGCGGTAGCCGTCGGCGAGCATGGAGTATTCGGTTTGCCAGAAGGTGACGCTGTATTTGGCGGTCGTGTCGGCCACGTGGCGGCGGATGGCGATGCGGGCGCTGTCGCCTTTGTCGGTGAAGTAGCTGTGGCCGCCGATGAGGGGCGGGAGGTGTTTCAGGTTTTTGAGGGCCAGCTTTCTATCAGGATTGAAAAAGGCTTGCGTTTGTTGGGTCGCGTTACCGGTTTTGCCATAGAGGAAATCGAGCTGGGCGGCTTCGGACAGGAGGATTTTGGAGGTCGAGCCGGTGGCGGTCAATGCGCTGTCGAGGGCTTTGGTGACGTGGGCGATCTCGTCGTTGCGCCAGGGGCTGCCTTCCTGCTTGGCGCCTTGCCCGGGGGCGTGGTACCAATCCCATTGCGGCTCGTTGACGGGGCTGATGTAGTTGAAATGCAACCCCTCATCATCGAAATGCCTCAAAACGGTTGCCAGGAATCCGGCATAATCGCCATAATGCTGCGGTTTGAGGTTCGAGAGATAGTCTTTCGTTGTCTTATATCCCAAACCATTCTTCGTAAACTGCACCGGCGGCGTGTTGGAGAATGCGATCAGGTTTTCGACGCCATACTCCTTTGCTTTTTTGGTAAACCATAAATAACCGGCTTGTTTCGACCAGTCGTACGTGCCATCCGGGCGCAGGAAGCATTCAACGCGTTTTCGAAAGTCGGTAATGCCGCTGCTGTCGCCCTGCTCGGCTGTGCCGCCGCCTATGTTGAAACGCCAGGCCGAAAGTCCGATACCTTTGGGATTGCCATTGGCGTCGAATTCTTTGCTGAAAAGCCATTCCACCATTTGCTCGCGGTTTTGGGCGGGCCAGTTTTTGGCAATGCCTTCGGTAAACCATGCCCCGGCGGCACCGAAGTTGTCGATCTGCTGAGCTTGGTTTTTTGTATTGATTTTAATGACGAGTTCACGCGGTTTCTGGGCGTGAAGCGTATGAATTGCAAGGAATGAAAGCGTGAGAAGCAGCGTTTTCTTCATTGTTAAGGGATTAGGATCAATTTAATTTAGAATACATTTAGACCCATCGCCAACAGGATCAGCACAACCGCCCAGCCGGCGATTTGGAGCGGTATCGAGTGTTTATAACTGCCCATTAGCCGCTGTTTCCGGCTTGCAACGAGCAGAATGGCGAGGGCAATGGGCAGTACAAAGCCATTTAAGGTACCCACAAAAACCAGCACTTTCACCGGCCGACCGACGAGCAGGAAAATGACCGTCGAAATCAGGATAAAAACAATGGTAATATAGGACTGATATTTCTCGACAAGCGGATGAAATGACCTCAGAAACGAAATGGAAGTATATGCCGCACCCACGACGGAAGTAATGGCGGCTGCCCAGATCATCAACCCGAAAAGCTGTCTGCCGAATGTCCCGGCTGCATTTTCGAATACGGAGGCGGCAGGATTTTCGGGATTAATGCGCGCACCGGCGAGGATAATGCCTAGCGTGGCAAGGAAGAGCAGATAACGGATCATCGCGGTGATGAGTATACCGGTAGACGCGCCGCGGTTGACTTCCTTCAATGCACTTTCGCCCCGCACGCCCGAGTCGAGCAGGCGGTGCGCGCCCGCGAAGGAAATGTATCCGCCCACGGTCCCGCCTACGAGGGTAAGGGTAGCGATAGGGTCGAATTTTTCGGGGAAAAAGGTATGTCGGATCGCGTTGCCCAATGGCGGGTGCGCGGTGAACGCGACGTAGATGATGAGTGATATCATAACGAAACCCAGGATTTTGGCGAAAATGTCCATGGCTTTGCCGGCCTCCTTAAACAGAAAAATGCCGATAGCCATGGCTGCGCTGATAATGGCGCCGGTTTGGACGGAAACGCCCGTCATGGCTTCCATGCCGAGGCCCGCACCGGCAACGTTGCCGATGTTAAAAGCTAACCCGCCCGCGACAATGAGAAATGCGAGAAGGTAGCCTAGGCCCGGGAAAAGGTCGTTGGCGAGGTCCTGGGCACGTTTACCGGAAACGGTGATGATTT
>Ga0255338_1004084_pt1 | contig 15931 bp, 16 predicted proteins | sample MeOH1_35cm_T4_19_FD_203715 | JGI IMG/M metagenome (GOLD analysis project Ga0255338, IMG submission 203715) | Sandy soil microbial communities from University of British Columbia, Vancouver, Canada - MeOH1_35cm_T4_195 | ecosystem: Engineered > Artificial ecosystem > Sand microcosm > Unclassified ...
GCCGGGCGTTGTCCGCGTTCTGCTTGACGGTGCCGGTGAGCTGCTCCATCGACGCGGCCGTCTCCTCCAGGCTGGCCGCCTGCTCCTCGGTGCGCTGGCTCAGGTCCTGGTTGCCCGTCGCAATCTGCGTGCTTCCGACGCCGATCGCATCGGCGCCACCGCGCACTTCTCCGACGATCCTTTGCAGGCTGGCGTTCATCTCCTTCAAAGCCCGCAGAAGCTCCGCCGTTTCGTCCCGTCCAACCACTTCGATCTCGCAGGTCAGGTCGCCGCCGGCGACGCGCCCGGCCATGGCGATCGCATTCCGCAGCGGCCGCACGATCATCCCGCTCATGAAGATCACCGTGACCACCGAAACGGCGAGCGCCAGCAGCAGGATCGCGACCAATGCCAGCACCACCTGGCTGTAGGCTTTGCCCGCGCTTTCGTAGCTCTCCTGCGCCAGCCGCGTCTCGACTTCCACCAGCTGAGTGAAGTCCTTGAGCAGCGACTGGAAGCCGGTGTCGGCCGTCTGCATGAGGCTGACGCCGGTATTGACGTCTCCCATGCTCACATCGATCGCCGCGTCCACGTCGGATTCGTACTTCGCGAGCTTCTTGACGATCGCCTGGACGAGCTTGCGCTCTTCCTCGCCGATGGCGGGACTGCCGGCAAACTGCTCGATGGTCTTGTTCACCGCCTTGATCCGTGCCTTCTGCTCCCCGGCGATCTGCTTGATCTTGTCTTCCTGGAGGTTGGCGATCCAGGTGAACAGGCGATAGACGCTGGAATGCACGTCGGCGATCGCCTGCGTGGAATTTGCGGCGAGCTGGTAGTTGCCGAACCGCTGCGTGTACATGGTGCGCAATGTGTCGTGCTGCTGCGTCAGCATGCCGTACGACAGTGCGCCCAACACGATCAGAAAGCCGATAGCCACTGCGGGCGCCGCGACTACCTTGTGCCAAACTTTCATGATGCTGGTCCTCTGCTACCCGGTCGTCGTTGCGCCGCGGCGCGGGAGGTCCCGCGCCGCGGCAAGAATCAGCTCTTGAAGATCCCGCCGCAGACGAGTGCCGTTTCGTCCAGGCGTTCGCAGTACATCGCCTTGTGCTCGACCTTCTTGGTCAGCGGATTGCTGTACTTGTATTCGGTCCAGGAACCGTTCTTGAGCTTGGCCGCCTCGATGATGTCGCGCGAGAAGAGCTTGCCGTCGACATCCTTGGCCTCGATGAAGTTCTTCCCGACGATCTTCGGGTTCGCGCCATGCGCAAGCACGGTGCCATCCGTCTGCTGCACGACCAGGTGCAATTCCCGGTCCCTGAACTGGCCTTCCGCGCTGGTGATCTCGGCGTAGCCCTTGTCCTTGCCGTTGGCCTTGATGAAGGCGATCCCCTTTTTCACCATCGCCACGGCCTCCGCTGCGGTGGCGCGCTCCGCCGCCCACGCCGCCGCACCACAGAATGCCGAGGCCACAATGGCCGCGACCAACGCGACCTTCCTGAATTCCTTGCGTTTCATATCTGACTCCTCTTTCGTTGATTGAAGTTCATGACACATGATTACGGCGCCGCAGACAGGCTCAATGCACGGCACCCACCAGCCCCACGTCGCCTGTCACCCGTCTCCTTCGCGGAATTCCTGCCAAGTCGCCGAGTCCTCGCCGGCGCGTCCCCATTTGGCAGCGCTCACGATCACGCCGCCACCTTTTCCACCAACCCCATCTCGTCGCTGGACATCAGCTTCTCGATGTCCACCAGGATCAGCATGCGCTGGTCCAGCGTGCCCAGGCCGATCAGGTAGTCGGTGTCCAGCGCCGCGCCCATCTCCGGCGGCGGCTTGATCTGGTCCGCGGCGAGCGTGATCACGTCCGAGACGCTGTCGACCACCATGCCGACGACGCGGCCGCGGATGTTCAGCACGATCACCACGGTGAACTGGTCGTAGGTCGGCGTGCCAAGCTTGAACTTGATGCGCATGTCGATCACCGGCACGATGATCCCGCGCAGGTTGACCACGCCCTTGATGTAGTCGGGCGCGTTGGCGATGCGCGTGACGGCGTCGTACCCGCGCAATTCCTGCACGCGCTGGATGTCGATGGCGTATTCCTCGGCGCCGAGGGTGAAGGTCACCACTTCAAGGCGGCCGGCTTGGGCCGGCGCCGCGGTGGCGGCATGCTGCTGTGTCAGGCTGTCCATGTGAGTCGTCTCCGTTCAGGGTTTATCGGCGGGCCGGCGCGGCCACGCATAAGGTGTTTGCTTAAGCAAGGTGCGCACTTTCCCGTTCGCGTCAGAACTCGGTCCAGTCGCCGGCGGCCACCGGTTCCGCCGGCGTCAGGGCGGCCGGCCGCGGCTTGGCCGCCAGGCGGGGGCGCGGCGCGCTCGCCCCGGGCGGCGGCAGGGCGGCGGGAACGTCGCCCGCCGGCGCGGGGCGGGCCGCCGCGGCGGCGGTGCCGGCGCCCAGCTTGAAGATGCTGACGGCCTGCACCAGGCGGCCGGCCTCCTCCTGCAGCGAGAGGGCGGCTCCGGCCGCCTGCTCCACCAGCGCCGCGTTCTGCTGCGTCACCTGGTCCATCTGCGTGATGGCCTGGTTCACCTGCTCGATCCCGCTGGTCTGCTCCTGGCTCGCCGCGGAGATCTCGCCCATGATGTCGGTCACGCGCTGGATGCTGGCGACGATGTCCTGCATGGTGCGGCCCGCCTGCTCCACCAGGGCGGTGCCGGCCTCGACCCGGCCGGCCGAGTCGTCGATCAGCGCCTTGATCTCCCTGGCCGCGGCCGACGAGCGCTGGGCCAGGCCGCGCACCTCGGCGGCGACCACCGCGAAGCCGCGGCCCTGCTCGCCGGCGCGCGCCGCTTCGACGGCGGCGTTGAGCGCCAGGATGTTGGTCTGGAACGCGATCCCGTCGATCACGGCGATGATGTCCACCACCTTGCGCGACGACGCGCTGATCGACTCCATGGTCCGCACGACCTCGCCGACCACGGCGCCGCCGCGGCCCGCCACCTCGGAGGCCGATTGCGCCAGCTGGTTGGCCTGGCGCGCGTTGTCGGCGTTCTGCCGCACGGTGCCGGTGAGCTGTTCCATGGAGGCGGCCGTTTCTTCCAGCGAGGCGGCCTGCTGTTCGGTGCGCTGCGACAGGTTCTGGTTGCCCGACGCGATCTGGTGCGATGCAGTCGCGATCGCGTCGGTGCCCCGGCGCACCTGAGACACGATGGCCGACAGGCTGGAATTCATGTCGTTGAGGGCGCGCATCAGCAGCCCGGCCTCGTCGCTGGTGCGCGCCGCCACGCTGGTGGTCAGGTCGCCGGCGGCGACCGACCGCGCCATGTGCAGCGCATCGCCCACCGGCCGGGTGACGCTGCGGGCAGTGACCCACGCCATCAGCACGCCCAGCGCCACCGCCGCGCCGGTGAGCCCCAGCAGCAGCCACAGCGCGCTGTCGTAGGCGGCCTGGGCCGAGGCGGCCGCCCGGCCGGCGCGGCCCTTTTCCACTTCGTGCAGCCTGGCCAGCAGGTCGACCTGCTGGCGCTGCAGCGGCAGCAGCTGTCCGACGATGAAGTCGTTGGCGTCCGGGTCGTTGCCCACCGCCATCTGCATCGCCTTCTCGACCTTCGGCTCCACCGCCTGCTGCAGCTGCGACACCTCGGCGAAGAGCTTCTTCTGCTCCTCGGTCGCCGCCGCGTCGCCGGCCAGCACGCGGGCCATGTCGTCCTGGGCCTCCTTGAACAGCCCGCGCTGGCGCTTCAGGCGCTCGACCTCGGCCTGCACCACCGGCTTGTCGATCACCAGCGCCAGGTTGCGGTTGGCGATCGCCGTCTCCATCACGGCGCTGCGCAGCGCCGAGACATGCTCCATCTGCTGCAGGTTGACGTTCACCACCTGGTCGAGCCGGCCGGCGATCGCCGCCATCCGGCCCAGCGCCGTCAGCGCCGACGCCAGCAGCAACACCAGCACCACGGCGAACGCCACCGTGAGCCGCACGCCGATCTTGAGATTCCCGAACTTCATTTGCTCACTCACTCTTCAAAAAGCTCTTCATCACGCGCACCAGCTTGGCGGCGTAATCCGGGTCGGTCGCGTAGCCGGCGCGCTGCAGCGCGTGGGCCGCCTGCTGCGCGTCCGGCGCCGACAGCACCCGTGCATAGCGCGGATTGCCGGCCAGGAACCGGGCGTAGTCGGCAAAGGCTTCCTCGTAGCTGCCGTAGGCCCGGAACCTGGCTTTCACCCGCTGGAGCGCACCGTCCACGACCTCGGTGGTCACGGCCTCCGTGACGGCGCCGCGCCACGAGCGGTCCGCCTTGATGCCGAACAGGTTGAAGCTGCGCGCGCCGTCGACCCCAGGCAGTTCGCGCCGGCCCCAGCCCGATTCGAGCGCCGCCTGCGCCACGATCAGCGCCTGCGGCACGCCGGTGGCCTCGCTCGCCGAACGGGCCGCCTGCGCCACCCGGCCCAGGAAGTCCTCGGCCTGGGCCCGCAGCGCCGGCAGCAGGCCGGGCGCACCGTCGGTGCCGGCCGGCGCCTGCGGCGCGGGCAACGGCGGCAGCGCGGCGGCGGCAGCGCGCGGCTGGCGGATGGCACGCGCCTGCGGTGCGGCCGATGCATCCGCGGCCGGCGCCGTGGCTGTGACCGTGGCCGCCGGCCGCGGCTCGCGAACGGCGCCGGCGGCGGCAGGCCCGGCCGCAGCGGCGGCGTCCGTGGCAGCCGCCGGCAGACCGCGCCGCAGCTGGGCATACATCGCGTCGGCCAGGCCCAGCCCGCGGCCGGCCATGGTCTGTGCCAGCTGCTGGTCCAGCATCGACTGGTACAGCTTCTGTCCCTGGCTGTCGAACATGCCGCTGGCCGGCACGGCGTCGCGCATGCTCTTGAGGACCATGTTCATGAAGATCGCCTCGAACTGCCGCGAGACCTGGCGCAGGCCTTCTTCGGGCGAGCGGCGCGCCGCGCGGCGCAGCGAATCGACGCCCTGGACGTCGAGCGCGAGGCGCTGGTCCAGCCCGCCCGCCTGCACCGTCCCGGTCGCCATCGCCGCGCGCCTCAGATGATCTCGAGCTCGGCGCGCAGCGCGCCGGCCGACTTCATCGCCTGCAGGATGGAGATCAGGTCCTGCGGATTGGCGCCCAGGCTGTTCAGGCTCTTGACCACGTCGGCCAGCGAAGCGCCGCCCTGCACGGTCTGCAGGGCGCCGCTGGCCTGGTTGAGCGAGATCTGCGACGTCTGGGTGACCACGGTGCTGCCCGCCGCCAGCGCGTTGGGCTGGCTCACGGCCGGCTGCGTGCTGATCACCACCGACAGGCTGCCGTGCGCCACCGCGCAATCGAGCACCCGCACCGCCCGGTTCATCACCACCGAGCCGGTACGCGCGTTGACCACCACCCGGGCCGCGTCCGGCACCGGCAGCACCTCCAGGCTTTCCAGGCGCGCCAGGAACGCGACGCGGTCCTGCGCCGCCGGCGCGCGCAGCCGCAGCACGCGGGCGTCCACGGCCTCGGCGGTGCCGGCGCCGAACTGCCGGTCGATCGCCTCCACCGCGCGCTGCGCGGTGCCGAAATCCGAGCGATTCAGCTCCAGCGTCAGGCTGTCCGGTTCGCCCAGCGCGGCGGGCACCGCCCGCTCCACCAGCGCGCCGCCGGGAATGCGGCCGGAACCGAGCTGGTTGACCTGCACCTTGCTGCCGTTGGCCGAGGCCCCCATGCCGCCCACCACCATGTTGCCCTGCGCCACCGCGTACACGTTGCCGTCGGCGCCCTTGAGCGGCGTCATCAGCAGGGTGCCGCCGCGCAGGCTCTTGGCATTGCCCAGCGACGACACGGTGACGTCGATGCTCTGCCCCGGGCCGGCGAACGCCGGCAGCGTGGCGGTGACCATCACGGCCGCCACGTTCTTCAGCTGCATGTTCACCCCGGCGGGAATCGTGACCCCGAGCTGCGCCAGCATGCTGGTCAGGCTCTGGGTGGTGAACGGCGTCTGCATCGTCTGGTCGCCGGTGCCGTCCAGGCCCACCATCAGGCCGTAGCCGATCAGCGGGTTGTCGCGCACCCCGCGCACGCTGGCCAGCTCCTTCAGCCGCTCGGCCTGCACCGGCAGCGCGGCGGCGAGCAGGCAGCAGGCCGCCAGCGCGAGGGCGGCGCGGCGGAAGGCAGGCAGGCAGATCATGGTCAGAAAGGCATTGCGTTGAGGAAGAAGCGCTGCAACCAGCCCATGACCTGGGCCTCGTTGATGGCGCCCCTGGAGCTGTACTCGATGCGAGCGTCGGCCACCTGGGTCGAGGCGACGGTGTTGTTCCCCACCACCGTGTGCGGGTTCACCACGCCGGAGAACCGGATGAACTCGGTGCCCTGGTTGATCAGCATCTGCTTCTCGCCGCTGACCAGCAGGTTGCCGTTGGACAGCACGTCGACCACCGTGACGGTGAGCACGCCGTCGAAATTGTTGGCGGCGTTGGCCCCGCCCTTGGCGTTGAGCGCGTTGTTGCCGCTCATGTCGGCGTTCTGGCCGCGCAGCAGGCCGCCCAGGAGCTTGGGCGTGGCGGCGAACTCCACGCCGGCCTTGCCTTCGCGGCTGAGCGTGGTCGCCGAGTTCTTGCTGGCGGCAACCTTCTCGCTGATGACGATGGTCAGGATGTCGCCCACGTGGCGCGGCCGGCGGTCCTCGAACAGCAGGCCGCCGCGCACGCCGGGCTGCCAGATCGCGCCGGCAGTCGCCGCCGGCTGGCGCGCCGGCGGATCGGCGCGCGCGGTCATCGGCTGGTGCACCAGCGGCTGGGTGGGCACCTGGGCGCAGCCGGCGGCCAGCAGCGCCGCCAGGGCGGCGCCGGCACGGCGGATCACGGCGCGGGCGCGGCTCACAACTGGGCCAGCCGCTGCAGCATCTGGTCGGATGCCTGCACCGCCTTGCTGTTGATCTCGTAGGCGCGCTGGGTCGCGATCATGTTCACCAGCTCCTCCACGACGTTGACGTTCGAGCCTTCGATGTAGCCCTGGCTCAGGAGGCCGGCGCCGTTGGCGCCCGGATTGCCCTGGTTCGGTGCGCCCGACGCGTCGGTCTCGGCGAACAGGTTCTCGCCGATGGCCTGCAGGCCGGCCGGGTTGTGGAAGTTCGCCAGCTGGAGCTGGCCGATCTGCACGCTGGCGGTGCTGCCCGCCTGCGTCACCGACACCATGCCGTCGCGGCCGATCGTCACCGCCGTGGTGTTCTGCGGCAGCGTGACCGGCGGCTGCAGCGGGTAGCCGCTGGCCGTGACCAGCTGCCCGTCGCGATCGCGCTGGAACGAGCCGTCGCGCGTGTACGCGGTGGTGCCGTCGGGCATCAGCACCTGGAAGAAGCCGCTGCCGCTGATCGCCACGTCGTAGGGGTTCTCGGTCTTGGTGAGGTTGCCCTGCGCGTGGATGCGCTCGGTCGCCACCACGCGCACGCCGGTGCCTACCTGCAGGCCCGAGGGCAGGCGCGTCTGGTCGGAGCTCTGGCCGCCGACCTGCCGCAGGTTCTGGTACATGAGGTCCTCGAACACGGCGCGGCTGCGCTTGAAGCCGGTGGTGCCGACGTTGGCCAGGTTGTTCGACGTGACGTCCAGCTGGGTCTGCTGGGCGTCCAGGCCGGTCTTGGCGATCGAAAGGGAGCGAATCATCATGTGGGGTTCCCCCGGGACGAGTTGGTGCGCTAGCCGGCGGCCAGCAGCTTGTTGGCGGCCTGTTCGTTGCCGTCGGCGGTCTGCAGCGCCTTCATGTGCATGTCGAACAGGCGTGCATTGGCGATCATGGCGACCATCGCCTCGACCGGATTGACGTTGCTGCCCTCGACGACGCCGGTCGCCAGCGTCACCGCCGGGTCGGCGTCGGCCGGGCCCGCGCCCTCGCGCAGGCGAAACAGGCCGTCATCGCCGCGCACCAGGTCGGCCGACGGCGGGTTCACCAGCTTGAGCCGGCCCACCTCGGCCATGCCGACGGCGGGATTGCCGGCCCCCGACTGCGCCGTCACCGCGCCGTTGGCGGCGATGCTCAGCGCCTGGCCGGGCGGCACCGCCAGCGGCCCGCCGTCACCCAGCACCGGCCGGCCCATGGTGCTGATCTGTCCGTCGGGGCCCACCTGCAGGTTGCCCGCGCGGGTGTAAGCCTCGCCGCCGTCGGTCTGCACCACCAGCCAGCCCTCGCCGCGGACGGCGACGTCCAGCGCGCGGCCGGTTTCGGTCAGCGGGCCGGGCCGGAAGTCGGCTCCCGGGGTGGTCGCGACCACGTAGGCCCGCGTGGCGGCCTGCTCCTCGGACAGCACCGGCACGGCCTGGAACGCGTTGATCTGGGCCCGGAAGCCCGTGGTGGAGACGTTCGCCATGTTGTTGGCGACCACCGCCTGCTGCTCCAGGGCCTGCTTGGCCCCGGACATGGCGACGTACAGCATGCGATCCATGGCGTTCGCGTCCGCTTCGGCCTGGCCGCGCCTCAGCGCAGGTTGACCAGGGCCTGCATCACCTGGTCCTGGGTCTTGAGCGTCTGCGCGTTGGCCTGGTAGCCGCGCTGCGCGATGATCAGGTTGACCAGTTCCTGGGTCAGGTCGACGTTGGAGGCCTCGAGCTTGCCCGAGGCGACGGCACCCAGCGACGAGCCCGAGCCGGGTTCGCCGGTCAGCGGCTGGCCGGAGGCGGCGGTCTCGGTCCATTCGTTGCCGCCGTTGGACTGCAGCCCGGTCGGGTTGGCAAAGGTGCTCAGGACGATCTGTCCGATCAGCTTGGCCTGCTCGTTGGAGTACTTGCCGGTGATCAGGCCGTTGTCGTCGACGGCGAACGAGGTCATCACCCCCGAGGCGTAGCCGTCCTGCGTCAGCTTCTTGACGGCGCTGGTGTTGCCGAACTGCGTGCTGCCGGCCAGGTTCACGCTGATCGCCAGCGGCGCCGCGCCCGTCGGCGCCGGGAAGCTCAGCGCCAGCGTGCTGGTGCCGGTCAGCGCGCCGTTGGTGTCGAATGCCACCGGCCCCACGCTGGCCGGCGCGCCGCCGTCCAGCGTGGTCCTGACGGCCCAGCTGTTGGCCGGCGCCGCCTGCTTGATGAAGAACATGGCCAGTTCGTGCGGGTTGCCCAGCGAGTCGAACACCGTGAGGGCGTTGGAGTAGTTGTAAGTGGTCGAGTCGTTGGCACTGAACGGCGTGGCCGTGGGCGTCACGCTGCGGGCATCCAGGTTGAACTGCGCGCCGACGTTGGCCGTCGCGTTGGGCGTCATGGCCGCCGTGGGCATCTGCAGCGCCGTCGGGGTGCCGCCGGCCAGGCTGCCGTTGGCGGCCACGCCGCGCCCGGTCAGCCGCATGCCGCCGTTGGTGACGATGTAGCCGTCCTTGTCCTGCGTGAACTGCCCGTTGCGGGTGTACGCGATGTCGCCGCCGGCGCTGGTCACGCGGAAGAAGCCGTTGCCGTCGACGACGGCCAGGTCCAGCGGCCGGCTGCTGATCTGCACCGAGCCCTGCGAGAAGTCCTGGCTGATGCCGGCGACGCCCACGCCCAGGCCGATGCGCGAGCCGGCATAGACGTCCTGGAAGGCGATGGCGCCGCTCTTGAAGCCGGCGGTGCTGGCGTTGGCGATGTTGTTGCCGATGACGTCGAGGTTGGCGGCGGCCGCGGCGAGCCCGCTGATGCCTTGGGAAAAGCTCATGGTGGGAGTCCTTGGGTTGTCTGTTCGTGCAAAAGGGTCAGCGGATCATCCGCACGTCGGCCAGCGCCACGCTGCGCCCCGATGCGAGGTCCAGTCCGAAGCTGCCGGCGCGCTGGGTCACGCTGGCCACCTGCGCGTACACCAGCGAGGTTGCCGGCACGCTGTCGGTGCCGTTCGCAGCGCCGACCTGCAGCCGGTAGGTGCCGGCGGCCACGCGCTCGCCGGCGTCGTTGCGCCCGTCCCACGACTGCGCGTGGGTGCCGGCCGGCAGCGCGCCCAGGTCGATGCTGCGCACCACGTTGCCGTGGGCGTCGGCGATCTGCACCGTGGTCGACTGCGCCGACACCGGCAGTTCCACCGCGAAGGCCGCGGGTGCGTCGCCGGCGACCAGGTCGGCACCCGGCGTGAGAACGGTGCGGCCGACCATCGCGGCGGCCTGCAGCACCTGGCCGGCGCCGCTCTGGCCCACCAGCGACTGCAGCGCGGCGTTGAGCTTCTCGATGCCGCTCACGGTGCTCATCTGCGCCAGCTGCGACGTGAGCTCCGCGTTTTCCATCGGATTGAGCGGGTCCTGGTTGTTCAGCTGCGTCACCAGCAGCTTCAGGAAGCGCTGCTCGCTGGCCTCGCCCGAGGGCGCGAGCGCCGCCAGCGACGCGGCGGTGCCGGAGTCGGCGGCTGAAACGGCATTGATGGGCATGAGCTTCTCCTGGCGCGCCGCGCGGGCGCGCCTGAACGTTGCGGTGACGGGTTGGGGTTACTGGCCGATCGTGAGCGTCTTCACCATCAGGGTCTTGGCCGTGTTCAGCACCTCGACGTTCGCCTGGTAACTGCGCGAGGCCGCGATCATGTTGGTCATTTCCTCCACCACGTTGACGTTGGGCAGCGTCACGTAGCCTTCCTCGTTGGCCCGCGGGTTCTTCGGGTCGAACACGGTGCGCGGCGGGGTCTGGTCCTCCACCACCTGGGCCACCCGCACGCCGCCGGCGTCGCCGGCGTCGTCGGCGACGGCCTGGAACACGACCTGGCGCGCCCGGTACGGCTGGCCGTCGGGGCCAGCCACGCTGTCGGCGTTGGCCAGGTTGCTGGCCGTCACGTTCAGGCGCTGCGACTGCGCCTGCATGGCGGAGGCCGCCAGGTTGAAGATATTCATGGTTACCCCTGCAGCGCCGCCAGCAGCGACTTGATCTTGGCGCTCACCACCGTGAGGCCGGTCTCGTAGCGCAGCGCGTTGTCGGCGAAATTGACCCGCTCGGCGTCCATCTCCACGGTGTTGCCGTCGATGCTGGCCTGGGCCGGCGTGCGATACAGCAGCTCGGGACCGGTCGCCAGCACGCCCGGCTGCACCACGTGGCGCGCCGAGGTCGTGGCCAGGGCCACGCCGCCGTCACCGCCCTGCGCCACGGCCCGCTGCAGGGCGCCGGCAAAGTCGATGTCGCGCGCCTTGTAGTTCGGCGTGTCGGCATTGGCGATGTTGGCGGCCAGGACCTCCTGCCGCCGCGCGCGCAGATTGAGCGACTCGCGGTTGAAGGCAAGCGAGGCTTCCAGCTTGTCGATCATGTCCATTCATCCGTCGTGGCAATACGCCGATGGAAATTCATTCTAGGGAGCGGCCTCGTTTCCAATGGCCCGAACAAGGGGGGCTTTGGCCCCCATCTCCCCCCATCCGCCGGCGCCGGTCTTCCTAGAATCGACCCACCTGCCCTGGCCCGGGCCACTGCCTCATGCCATCCGCCATCCGACGCTTCCTGCCGACCGCCGTCGCCCTCGCGCTGGCGGTACCGGCCGCGTGGGCGGCGCCGCCCCTGCCGGCGCCGGTGCAGGCGGCCGTCGACCGCTTCCTGCGCGAGCAGACCGCCGGCCTGCCCGGCGCGGTGAGCTATCGGGTCGAGGCGCCGGCGCGGCTGCCCGACTGCGCGGCGCCGCAGCCGTTCCTGGCCGCGGGCGTGCGGCCCTGGGGCCGGTTTTCGCTCGGCCTGCGCTGCGCCGGCGAGCGGCCCTGGACGCGGTTCCTGCCGGCCCAGGTGATGGTGGAAGGCATCTATTTCGTGGCCGCCCGCACGATCGGCGCCGGCCAGACCCTGGCCGCGGGTGACTTCGAACCGCGCCGGGGCGACCTGGCCGCCCTGCCGCCGGCCGTGGCCACCGAGCCGGGGCAGTTGCAAGGGCGGCAGGCGGCCAATGCCATCGCCGCGGGCGCGCCGCTGCGCCGCGACCTGCTGCAGGGCGCCATCGTGATCCAGCAGGGCCAGCCGGTGCAGCTGGTGGCCGCGGGGCCGGGATTCACCGCCAGCACCCAGGCCACCGCCCTCACCCGCGCGGCGGTCGGGGCCACGGTGCAGGTCAGGACGGCCCAGGGGCGGGTCGTCAGTGGCGTCGCCGGCGAGGACGGCCGCGTCACCCTGGGCGCCGATCGCCCTTAAGTTCCGGCGGAAGCTGCCGATACACGGGGAACCCCTGGGACAAGCATCATGAAGATCGATCACACCACTGGCTCGACCACGGCGGCGCGGCTGCCGGCCAAGGCCGCCGGCACCGCGGCGGCGCGCGCGGCCAGCCCGGCGCCGGCCGTCGATTCGGCCCGGATCCACCAGCTGCCGGCCGCCGGCGAAGGCGATTTCGACGCCGCCCGGGTGGCGGCGATCCGCGAGGACATCCGCGCCGGGCGCTACCAGTTCCATCCGGAGCGCATCGCCGACGGCCTGCTGGCCAGCGTGCGCGAACTGCTGGCCGGCAGCAGCAAGCCATGAGCCGCCGGCCAGCCCGCTGGGCCCCCCGGCGCAGCGCGCGACACCGAAAGGTTGACCAATGAACCCCCTGCTGGAGGCCCTGCTGGCCGAAACGGCATGCCTGGAAGCCCTCATGATCGCGCTGCGGCAGGAGGGCGAGGCCTTGACCGCGGCCGGCACGGTGCAGCTGCCCGCCATCACCGACCGCAAGGGCCGCCTGCTGGAACGGCTGGCCCAGCTGGACGCCGGCCGTGAATCCGTCCAGGCGGCCCTCGGGTTCCCGCCCGGGCGGGCCGGCGCGGACGCGGCCGCCGCTGGCGACGCGCTGGCGCGCGACGCCTGGGCCGGCCTGCTGGGGTTGGCGCAGGAGGCGCGCGAGCTCAACCAGCGCAGCGCGGCCAAGGTGTATACCCAGCTCGATTTCACCGGCAACGCGCTGGCCTGGCTGCAATCGCGCGCCCAGCCCCTGTACGGGCCCGACGGCGCGCGCCGCAGCGCGGGCGGCGGCGCCAGCCTGGCGCGCGGGTAGCCGGCCCGCGCCGATCCCGATTCCCGTGACTTTGTGCCGGCTGCGCTGCACCGGCCCCACCGGCAGATTTACACAACCGTGGCAATGAGGGATGATGCCATGCCGCCTCTCTGACGAGCTTGGAGGGCCCGGCGCCACCCGATCACCGCTTGCATGGCCACCGCCGACTCAGTCCTTTCCGAAACTTCCGCGACGGCGTTGCCAGGCCTGGCCCGCGCCCTGATTTCCGCCGGCAAGCTGGGCCAGAAATCGGCCGAGGACATCTCCCGCAAGGCGCACGCCAACCGCACCAGTTTCCTGGCCGAGCTCACCGGGTCGGGCGCCGTTTCGGCCGCCGACCTGGCCCACACCGTCTCCAGCGCGTTCGGCGCGCCCCTGCTGGACCTGGACGCGGTCGACCTGGCCCGGCTGCCCAAGCTGCTGGACCCGAAGATGTGCCAGGCGTTCCGGGTGGTGGTGCTGGCCAAGCGCAACAACCGCCTGATCGTCGCCACGGCCGATCCGTCCGACCCGCAGGCGGCCGAGAAGATCAAGTTCGCAACCCAGATGGGGGTGGACTGGATCGTCGCCGAATACGACAAGCTCAGCCGCATCGTGGAGGCCGGCACCGCCACCGCCACCGAGACGATGGAAAACATCGTCGGCGACGACTTCGAGTTCAGCGACCTGAACGTCGAGGAGGTCGGCGAGACCAGCGAGGACGAGGCCACCTCCGAGGTGGAGGACGCGCCGGTCGTCAAGTTCTTGCAGAAGATGCTGCTGGATGCGTACAACATGCGGGCGTCCGACCTGCATTTCGAGCCCTACGAGCACACCTACCGGGTGCGCTTCCGGATCGACGGCGAGCTGCGCGAGATCGCCTCGCCGCCGGTCGCCATCAAGGAAAAACTCGCCTCGCGGATCAAGGTGATCTCGCGCATGGACATTTCCGAGAAGCGCATCCCGCAGGACGGGCGGATGAAGCTGAAGGTCGGCGCCGACAAGGTGATCGACTTCCGCGTCAGCACGCTGCCGACCCTGTTCGGCGAGAAGATCGTGATCCGGATCCTGGACCCGAGCAGCGCGCGCCTGGGCATCGAGGCCCTGGGCTACGAGCCGGAGGAGAAGGAGCGGCTGCTCAGCGCCGTCCAGCGGCCCTACGGCATGGTGCTGGTCACCGGTCCCACCGGTTCGGGCAAGACGGTGTCGCTCTACACCTGCCTGAACCTGCTGAACAAGCCGGGCGTGAACATCTCGACGGCAGAAGACCCGTCCGAGATCAACATGCCCGGCGTCAACCAGGTCAACGTGAACGAGAAGGCCGGCCTGACGTTCGCGGCGGCGCTCAAGTCCTTCCTGCGGCAGGACCCGGACGTGATCATGGTCGGCGAAATCCGGGACCTCGAGACGGCCGACATCGCCATCAAGGCGGCCCAGACCGGCCACCTGGTGCTCTCGACCCTGCACACGAACGATGCGCCGACGACGCTGACGCGCATGCGCAACATGGGCATCGCGCCCTTCAACATCGCGTCCAGCGTGATCCTGATCACCGCGCAGCGGCTGGCGCGGCGGCTGTGCCCCGCGTGCAAGGCGCCGGCCGACATCCCGTACGAGAACCTGATCGACGCCGGCTTCAAGCCCGAGGAACTCGACGGCTCCTGGACGCCGTACCGGCCGGTGGGCTGCTCGGCCTGCAACAACGGCTACAAGGGACGCGTGGGCATCTACCAGGTGATGCCGATCAGCGAGGACATGCAGCGCATCATCCTGGCCGACGGCAGCGCGCTGGAGATCGCCAAGCAGGCCGAAGCCGAAGGGGTGCGCACGCTGCGCCAGTCCGGCCTGAACAAGGTGCGCCTGGGGGTCACCTCGCTGGAAGAGGTGCTGGGCTGCACCAATGTATAAACGCGGCAGGTAAGAGGAGCTGTCCATGGCCACGGCCGCCAAGAAGGTGTCGGAATTCGTCTTCGAGTGGGAAGGGCGCGACCGCAACGGCAAGCAGGTGCGCGGCGAGACCCGTGCCTCGGGCGAGAACCAGGTGCTGTCGTCGCTGCGCCGCCAGGGCGTCATGCCCACCAAGGTCAAGAAGCGGCGCATGCGCTCGGGCGCGAAGATCAAGCCCAAGGACATCGCGCTGTTCACCCGCCAGCTCGCCACCATGATGAAGGCCGGCGTGCCGCTGCTGCAGGCCTTCGACATCGTCGGCCGCGGCAACTCCAACGCCAGCGTCACCAAGCTGCTCAACGACGTGCGGATGGACGTCGAGACCGGCACCTCGCTGTCGGCGGCGTTCCGCAAGTACCCGCTCTATTTCAACGCGCTGTACTGCAACCTGGTCGAGGCCGGCGAAGCGGCCGGCATCCTGGAGGCCCTGCTGGACCGGCTGGCGGTCTACATGGAGAAGACCGAGGGCATCAAGTCGAAGATCAAGTCGGCGCTGATGTATCCGATCTCGGTGGTCGTGGTCGCCTTCGTGGTGGTCACCGTGATCATGATCTTCGTGATCCCGGCGTTCAAGGAGGTGTTCACCTCGTTCGGCGCCGACCTGCCCGCCCCGACGCTGTTCGTGATCGCGATGAGCGAGTTCTTCGTCAAGTACTGGTGGCTGATCTTCGGCGGCCTGGGCGGCGGCTTCTACTTCTTCTTCCAGGCCTGGAGGCGCAGCGAGAAGGTCCAGATGTTCATGGACCGCCTGATGCTCAAGCTGCCGGTGTTCGGCGACCTGGTCTACAAGTCGGTGATCGCCCGCTGGACCCGCACGCTCTCGACCATGTTCGCCGCCGGCGTGCCGCTGGTGGAGGCGCTCGACTCGGTGGGCGGCGCCTCGGGCAACTCCGTGTACTCGATGGCCACCGAGAAGATCCAGGTCGAGGTTTCCACCGGCACCAGCCTGACGGTGGCGATGACCAACGCCGGCGTGTTCCCGACCATGGTGCTGCAGATGTGCGCGATCGGCGAGGAGTCGGGCTCGCTCGACCACATGCTGGGCAAGGCCGCCGACTTCTACGAGGCCGAGGTCGACGACATGGTGGCCGGCCTGTCCAGCCTGATGGAGCCGATCATCATCGTGTTCCTCGGCGGCC
>Ga0255338_1004085_pt1 | contig 15931 bp, 14 predicted proteins | sample MeOH1_35cm_T4_19_FD_203715 | JGI IMG/M metagenome (GOLD analysis project Ga0255338, IMG submission 203715) | Sandy soil microbial communities from University of British Columbia, Vancouver, Canada - MeOH1_35cm_T4_195 | ecosystem: Engineered > Artificial ecosystem > Sand microcosm > Unclassified ...
GATGACCACGCGCATGCCCTTGCGGTCGGACTCGTCGCGGATGTCGGAGATGTCGGGGATCTTCTTGTCGCGGACGAGGTCGGCGATGGTCTCGAGCAAGGTCGCCTTGTTGACCTGGTAGGGGAGCTCGTGGATGATGATGGCCTGGCGGTTGCCCTTGATGTCCTCGATCTCGGTCTTCGACTGGACGCGGACGGACCCGCGGCCGGTCTCGAAGTAGTCCTTGATGCCGGCGCGGCCGCGCACGATGCCGCCGGTGGGGAAGTCGGGGCCCTTGATGATCTTCATCAGGTCCTTGTTCTCGATCTTCGGGTCCTTGATCAAGCTGATCGCCGCCTCGCAGACCTCGCCGAGGTTGTGAGGGGGGATGTTCGTCGCCATGCCGACGGCGATGCCCGAGGAGCCGTTGACGAGCAGGTTGGGGACCTTCGCGGGCATGACCGAGGGCTCGGTGGTCGTGCCGTCGAAGTTGGCGGTGAAGTCGACCGTGTCCTGGTCGATGTCGGACATGACCTCCTCGGCGATCTTCGCGAGGCGGCACTCCGTATACCGGTAGGCCGCGGCGGGGTCGCCGTCGACGGAGCCGAAGTTGCCCTGGCCGTCGATGAGGGGGTGGAGCAGCGAGAACTCCTGGACCATGCGCACCATCGCGTCGTACACGGCGGAGTCGCCGTGGGGATGGTACTTCTTGAGGACTTCGCCGACGACGCCGGCGCATTTCGAGTACTTCTTGTTCGAGGCGAGGCCTTCGTCATGCATCGCGTACAGGATGCGGCGATGGACGGGCTTCAGGCCGTCGCGGACGTCCGGCAGCGCGCGTCCGACGATGACCGACATCGAGTAGTCGATGTAGGAGCCGCGCATCTCGGCGCCGAGGTCGCGCTGGATGATGTTGCCGACGGGTTCGGGAGTGAGTTCGGGCTGATCGGGCTTGCTCATGGTCTGGTCTCTCTCTCGTTAAATTAGATGTCGAGGTTCTTCACTTCTTTGGCGTGCTTCTCGATGAACAGCCGGCGCGGCTCGACCTTGTCGCCCATTAGGGTGACGAAGGCGTTCTCCGTGTCGGCGGCGTCGACGACCTTGACCTGGAGCAGGCGGCGCCGCTTCGGGTCCATCGTGGTCTCCCAGAGCTGCTCCGGGTTCATCTCGCCGAGACCTTTGTAGCGCTGGATCTGCGCGCCATGGCGGCCCGCGTCGCGGACCATCTCGAGCAGGTCCTTGAGGCTGTAGCCGTCGACCTCGTTGTGAGAGGTCTTCGCGCGGAACAAAGGCTTGGTGTTCTCGTCGCGCATGACCTCGTACCACTTCAGGTCGAGGCCCATGTCCTTGAACTTCTTGGACAGCGCCTCGAGCTTGGCCATCTCCCAGAGCTCCTGCACGTCGGGCTCGAGGGACTCCTCGTCGGCCTCGCTGAGAGCGGATTCCTCGGGCGCCACCGCCTCGCCTTCCACGATCGCGGCGGGCTTGGCCGGGGCCTTCTTCTTCTCGGCGCGATCCGCGACGAGCTTGGCCTTCTGCTCGGCGACGTAGGCGTCGCGGTACACCTTCCACTCCTTGTCGGAGTAGAAGAAATCGTATTCGCCGGCGCTCTTCTCGACCCGGTAGAGCGGCAGCTTGCCGGCGGCCTGGTATTCGAGGAAGTCCTCGAGGTGGAGGCTCTTGCGGCTGATGTGGCGGATCAGGCTCTCGAGCTCGGCCAGGAGTTTGAGCAGGTCGCGCAGGTCCTCGGCGTCGAGCTTCTTCGACTTGCCGTTGGCCGGGTTGACCGCGGTGACCTCGAGGGAGTTGCGGCCCTCGTTGAGCAGCCACTGCTCCATCTTCTCCTCGGTGTCGACGTACATCTCGGTCTTACCCTTCTTGACCTTGAACAGGGGCGGCTGGGCGATGTAGATGTGGCCGTTCTCGACGAGCGCCTTCATCTGGCGGTAGAAGAAGGTCAGGATCAGGGTCCGGATGTGCTGGCCGTCCACGTCGGCGTCGGCCATGATGATCAGCTTGTGGTAGCGGAGCTTGTCGATCTTGAGTCCGTCCTCGCCTTCGCCGATGCCGGTGCCGATGGCGGAGATGAGGGTGCGGACTTCCTCGTTGGACAGGATCTTGACCAGGCGCGCCTTCTCCACGTTCAGGATCTTGCCCTTGATGGGCAGGATGGCCTGGAACACGCGGTCGCGCCCCTGCTTGGCCGAGCCGCCGGCGGAATCGCCCTCGACGATGAACAGCTCGGAGCGCTCGGGGTCCCGCTCCTGGCAGTCGGCGAGCTTGCCGGGAAGGCTCGAGCCGTCGAGCACGCCCTTGCGGCGGGTGAGGTCCTTGGCCTTGCGCGCGGCCTCGCGGGCCTCGGCGCCGGCGATGGCCTTGGCGCAGATGGACTTCGCGGTGGACGGGTTCTCCTCGAAGAAGGTGACCAGCGCGTCGCCGACGATGGACTTGACGATGCCCTCGACCTCGGCGTTGCCGAGCTTGGACTTCGTCTGTCCCTCGAACTGCGGGTTCTGTATCTTGCAGGAGAGCACCGCGCACAGGCCTTCGCGCACGTCGTCGCCGGTGACCGAGAAGTTCTTGCCCTTCAGAAGGTCGTACTTTTTCAGATAATCATTCACGACACGAGTCAATGCCGAGCGGAAACCGGCCAAATGGGTCCCGCCTTCGGGGGTCTTGATGTTGTTGACGAAGGAGAAGACGGTCTCCGAATAGTCGTCGTTGTACTGGATCGCGAAGTCGACGATGACCTCGTCCTTGTCCTTGGTCATGGAGATCGGCTCGCGATGGACGACCTTCTTATTGTGGTTGAGGTGCTGGACGAACTGAGTGATGCCTCCCTCATAATGGAAGGCGTGGCGCTTGTCCTCGCGCTCGTCGGTGATGGAGATCTTGGCGCCGGCGTTAAGGAACGCCAGCTCGCGCAGGCGGTTCGACAGGATCTCGAAGGAGTACATGTGCCCGTTGAAGATGTCCGGGTCGGGCTTGAAGGATATCTTGGTGCCGTGGGAGTCGGAGTTGCCCGCGGCCTTGACGTCGGCCTCCGGCTTGCCGCGCTTGTAGTTCTGGATCCACATCTTGCCGTCGCGGTGGACCTCGGCCTTCAGCCACTCGGACAGGGCGTTGACGCAGGTGACGCCGACGCCGTGCAGGCCGCCGGAGACCTTATACGCCCCTTTGTCGAACTTGCCGCCGGCGTGGAGGACGGTCAGGATGACCTCGAGGGCGGACTTGCCCTTGAACTTCGGGTCCTTCATCGGGTCGACGGGGATGCCGGAGCCGTCGTCCTTGACGGTGATCGAGTTGCCCTGGTGGATGAACACATCGACGGTGGTGCAGCGGCCCGCCAGGATCTCGTCGACGGAGTTGTCGACGACCTCGTAGACCAGGTGGTGCAGGCCGGACGGACCGGTGCTGCCGATGTACATCGCGGGGCGCTTGCGGACGGCCTCGAGCCCCTCGAGGACCTGGATGTTCGATGCGTCGTATTTCTCATCCTTCTTGGCCATATCTGTCGTCTCCATCGCGGCTTCGGACATCGTCTCCCCCTCCGGTCTTACCGGAAACATCGACGGTCTGCGCCTCTAAATTTTAACGATACGTCGTCTTCACGGCGACGATCCACGGACGGCTAAAGTATTTATTGAGGGACTTAAGAAGCCCTCCCGACCGCATCTGCAGTTCCTGCGCCGCCGCCGCGCTCTTCGGCCTCACGAACAAAGTCCCCTTCTTGACGGCCACGAGCGCCCAGTGCTTCGCGTAGGCGCCGCATTCCTTGTCCCACACCGCGTTCAGCAGGGCCAACTTGTCGTTGACCGTTCCGGCGCGGTACGAAAAACTCTTGACCAGGTCGCCGGCGGTGGACCAGCGCCCGGGCTTCTCCCTCTCCGCGGTCACAGCCTCATCGGCATGACGACGAACTTGTAGTCGCCCTCGCCGCCGGCCGGCTCGAAGAGGGCCGGGTTGACGGGGCTCGTCATCGCCACCGACACGGTGTCCGTGTCGACGTGCTTGAGCGCGTCGACGACGAACTGGGGGTTGAAGGCCACGGAGAACTCGGCGCCGCCGTACTCCACGGCCAGGTCCTCGTTGAACTCGTTGTTCTGGCTCGAGGAGGTGACGTGCAGCGACCCTTTCTTCAAAGCGTATTTGACGGAGCCTCCGCGGTCGACGGCGCAGAGGGAGGCGCGCTTGGTCACGGCGAGGAGGTCCTTGGTCGAGGCGGTGAAGACGACCTCCCGCTTCGTGGGGATGACCTGGTCGTAGTTGGGGAACGCCCCGCCAACGAGCCGGGAGAGGATCGTCGTGTCCTTGAGCTGGAACGTGATCTGGTTCTCCGTCACGGCGACGAGGATCTTCTCCTCGTCGTTCTCCTCGATCTCAAGCAAGGTGATCAGGCGCAGGAGCTCGGAGAGGACCTTCGTCGGCACGATGACCGAGAACTCCTTGTCCTTCGGGACGATCTTCTTGGCGCACACCGCGAGGCGGCGGCCGTCGGTGGAGACCATCTCCAAAGTGCCTTTCCGGGCGGCCCAGAAGACGCCGTTGAGCACGTGACGGGTCTCGTCGGAGGAGGCCGCGAAGATCGTCTTCTTGATCATGCCGGCCACGACCCCGGCGGGCATCTCGAAGGAAGTGGCCTTGTTGAACTCGGGCAGGACGGGGTATTCGGACTTCGGCGAGCCGACGATCCCGAAGCGCGAGCGCCCGCACTTCAAGGAGATCTTCCCGCCCGCGTCCACGGAGAGCTCGATGTCCTGCGATTCGGGCAGGCTGTGGAGGATGTCGGCGAACTTCTTGGCGGGGATGGTGATGGAGCCGTCCGTCTCGATCTCGGCCTTGATGTAGTGCTTGACGCCCATCTCCAGGTCGGTCGAGATGACCTTCACCTTCTTGTCCTCCGTCTCCAAAAGGAAGTTCAAGAGGATCGGGAGCGTGGTCCGGCTGGACAGAGCGGACTGGATGGTCTGGACGCCCCGTGCCAGTTCTTCCTTGCTGATGTTTATTTTCATTTAAATCATCCTCTCCGTCATCGAGCGGGGGACGCGGTGGATAACCCGGCTCCCCTTGGTGAATGTCCGTCCGGACGCTGTGGATAACTCTCCCGGCTTATCCACACCGTCCACAACCTGGCGCTCCGTCCACGATCGTCGTAAAAAGTACACAGACTGTTCACAGGCCGGATGTACATGCGGCGGACACATGGCGGTCATCTTTCCGCCGCCTTGATGTCCGACTGGAGCCTGTTGATGGCTTCCAGGAAGAAGGGATCTTCCTCGATCTTCTTCTCGATCTTCTTGCGCGCGTGCAGCACCGTCGAGTGGTCCTTGCCGCCGAAGGCGCGGCCGATGTCCGTCGAGGAAAGCTCCGTCATCACGCAGGCGAGGTACATCGCGACCTGGCGGGGCGTCGAGATGGACACGGTGCGCTGATGCCCCTTCAGGTCCTTGACGTCCACGGAGTATTTGAGCGCGACGACCCGCTGGATCGTCTCGATCCTGACGGGGGAGGAGTCGTCGACCATGATCGAGTCCTTCAGGATGTCCCGGGCGTCGTCCACGGACAGGGGGGCGCCGGTCATCGCCTGGAAGGCCTTCAGGCGGATCAGGCAGCCCTCCAGGGCGCGGACGTTGGTCTTGACCGAGGAGGCGATGAAGAGGATGACGTCATCGGGCGCGGTGAATCCCTCGTGGGCGGCCTTCTTGCGCAGGATGGCGATCCGGGTCTCGAGGTCCGGCGGCTTGATGTCGGCGACGAAGCCCCATTCCAGGCGGGAGACGAGGCGCTGTTCGAGCGGCGACATCTCCTTAGGGGACCGGTCCGAGCTGACGACGATCTGCTTGCGGGAGTCGAAGAGGGCGTTGAAGGTGTGGAAGAACTCCTGCTCGGAGCGGTCCTTGGCGATCAGGAACTGGATGTCGTCGATGAGAAGGCAGTCCAAGGAACGGTAGCGGGCGCGGAAGGCGTCGATCTGGTTGTTCTGCACCGCGGCGATGAACTCGTTGACGAACTGCTCGCTGGTCGTATAAAGGACGCGGGAGCGCGGGTGGTGCCGGCGGATCGCGTTGCCGATCGCGTGCATGATGTGGGTCTTGCCGAGACCCACCCCGCCGTAGATCACGTACGGGTTGTACTGCGTCCCGGGGCTCTTCGAGATGGACTCCGCCGTCGCGCGCGCGAGGCGGTTAGACTCGCCGATGACGAAGGAGTCGAAGGTGTAGCGGGGGTTGAGCTCGGAGAGGGGGAAGTCGGATTGGGGCGAGGCCTCGGGCACCGGGTCCGAGGGAGGGAGCACGCGCGTCAGGTCGCGCTCGACGCGGAAGTCGATGCCGATCTCCTGGCCGGAGAGGTCGCGCAGCAGCGCGATGAGACGCTTCTGGTAGCGCTCCTTGATGCCGTCCGAGAAGAACTTGTTGGGGACCTTGAGCATCAGGACCCCGCCCTCGAGGGAGATGGCCGAGACCGGCTTGAGCCAGAGCTCGGCGTTCTCATCGCCGATCTCCGTGCGCAGGCGTTCCACGGTCTGATTCCAGAGCTCGATTCCGTCGGCTATTTTCACAGGTTATCCACAGATGTGGATAACTCGGTTATCCACAGGATAAATCGTTGTTTTATATGAGTTTATTTGAATTATACCCGTCTCGTCCGGAGACCGTCGGTCGACGCGACCGCGCGCCCCGGAAATCGCTTCCGGAACGAGCGCTTATACTATCAATTTCGCTTCCATAGAGTCAACCCGGGGCCGCCGCTAGGCGTCCTCGCATTCGTTGACAGCGCGAGGGCCAACCGCTAGAATCTCTCACCTATGGAGATACAACTGACGGCCAAGCAGCTCAAGATCACGCCCGCTCTGCGCGAGTACGTCCAGCAGAAAATGGGGAAGACCCAAAAGTATTTCGACCACATCGTTTGGGGACAGGCTTTTCTGTTCGTCGAGAAGCGCTCTCATAAAGCGGAGATGATCGTCCACGCGCCGGGGCAGACCTTCCGCGCCATCGCGACGGCCGCCGATCTCTACTCGGCCATCGATCTCGCGTCCGACAAGATCGACGCGCAGCTCAAGAAGCACAAGGAGCGGATCAAGAGCCGCCACAAGCCGAAGACCTCCGACACGATGGCCGAGGCCGTTCCTCCCGTCGAGCCGTCCTTCGCCGTCTCGCGACAGCCCGTCTTCCCGATGACCCCCGAGCAGGCCTCGGCGGAGTTCGACTCGTCCGAGCGCGTGTTCCTCGTCTACCTCGACAAGGACACCGACCAGATCCACGTCCTCTACCGCCGCGAGGACGAGAGCCTCGGGATCATCCAGCCGATCCGCAAGCTCAAGCGCTGACGCCGTGCACGCGACGGAACTGACCGTCGGCGAACTCCTCAAGGAGCAGGGCGAGAGGCTTCGCCTCGAGCTCCTGTCGGGGGAGAAGTCCCTCGGCCGCCGGATCACGGTCGCGGACCTCAACCGCCCCGGGCTGGCGCTCTCGGGGTTCCTCGACCGCTTCCGCGCGGAGCGCGTGCAGATCTTCGGCAACGGCGAGCAGGCGTACTGCCAGAAAGCAGACGCGAAGAAGCTGGCCGACGCGCTGTCGGCGATGCTCTCGGTCGCCGAGCTCCCGTGCGTGATCGTCACCCACAACACGCCGGTGCCGCCGGCGCTGGCGCAGGCCTGCAAGAAGCACGGCGTGCCGTTGATGCGGTCCGCCTACGACACGACGACTTTGACCGGCGAGCTGTCCGAGGCGCTCGAGGCGCGGCTGGCTCCGGCGACGACCATGCACGGCGTGCTCGTCGACGTGTACGGGCTCGGCGTCATCATCCAGGGCGATTCCGGGATCGGCAAGTCGGAGTGCGCCCTCGAGCTGCTCAAGCGCGGCCACATACTCGTGGCCGACGACGCGGTCCAGATCCAGCATAGGCGCGGCGGATATCTGAGAGGGTCCTGCCCCGAGCCCCTCAAGAACCACATGGAGGTCCGCGGCCTCGGCGTCATCGACGTCAAGCTGCTCTTCGGCATCGGCGCCATCCTCGACCGCACGCGCATCGAGCTGGCGATCAAGCTCGAGGCGTGGACCGCGGGCACGGCCTACGACCGCACCGGCCTCGACGCCAAGAAGCTCTCCATCCTCGACGTGGAGATCCCCCTCATCCGCATCCCCGTCAGCCCAGGACGCAACCTCGCCGTGCTCATCGAGGTCGCGGCGCTGAACCAGCGCCTGCGCTCGCAGGGCTACTTCTCGGCGGAGAACTTCAACCAGCGCCTCATCGAGCGCATGAAGACCAAGGAGCGCGGGTGAAGAGAACCACGCAGAAGAAGATCTTCGTCATCACCGGGGTTTCGGGCGCGGGCAAGAGCCAGGCGCTCAAGGTGTTCGAGGACTTCGGCTGGTTCTGCGTCGACAACCTCCCGATCGCGCTGCTCGACGAGTTCGCGGCGTTCGTCCAGAAGTCGCCCGCGATGACGCGCGTGGCGCTGGGCATGGACGTCCGCGAGGGCAAGGTGCTCGGCGCGCTGCCGCCCCTGCTGCGCCGCCTCAAGGAGCAGGGCCTCGACGTCAACGTCCTGTTCATCGACGCGGCGGACGCGATCGTCATCCACCGCTTCTCGGAGACGCGCCACCGCCATCCGCTCGGGGGAAAGATCGCCGACGCCGTCCGCCAGGAGCGCAAGCTGCTCGCGCCGATCAAGGGGGCCGCCGACAAGGTCATCGACACGACGCGCCTGACCCTCGGCGAGCTCAAGGAGAAGATCTCCGAGACGCTCGGCCTGACGCTCACCAGGGAGATGACTTTGCAGGTCGTCAGCTTCGGCTACAAGCACGGCATGCCGATCGACGCCGACATCGTCATGGACGTCCGCTTCCTGCCGAACCCTCATTACCTGTCGGCCTTGCGCAAGAAGACCGGCCTCGACGAGCCCGTCCAGAAGTACATCCTGGCCCAGCCCGTGGCGCGACGGTTCCTCAACGATTGGCACAAGCTGATCTCGACCTTGCTCCCGCACTACGTGCGCGAGGGGAAATCCTACCTGACGATCGCCATCGGCTGCACCGGCGGCCGCCACCGGAGCGTGTTCTGCACGCGCTGGCTCGCGCAGAAGCTGCGCGCGACCGGCCACCCGGTCCAGGAATTCCACCGGGACGTCACGTTGTGATCAATTTCATCGTCGTGACCCATGGGGAGTTCGGCGCGTACCTCGTCGAGGCCGCGGAAGGCATCGTCGGCCGCCAGGCCCAGGGGGTGCGCGTCGTCGCCACCTCCTCGCGCCAGCCGATCGAGGACATCCGGCGCCGGATCAAGCGCGCGCTGGCCGAGCTCTCCAATCCCGAAGGCGTGCTGGTCTTCACCGACATGCCGGGCGGCACGCCCAACAACGTCTCCTTCCCGCTGATCCGCGACGAGAAGAACGTCGAGATGATCAGCGGCGTCAACCTTTACATGCTGGTCTCCGCCTTCAGCAACCGCTCCCAGCTGCCGCTGCCGCGCCTCGTCGAGAAGGTCGTCGCCGACGGCCAGAAATCGATCAAGGACATCCGCGCGATGTTCGTCGCCGCGGTCGGGAGCCGCTGATGGGCATCACCTTGCTCCGCGTCGACGACCGCCTCATCCACGGCCAGGTGGTCGAGGGCTGGGTCCCTTTCCTCAAGGTGGATCTCGTCGTCGTGGTCTCCGACGCCGCGGCCGCCGACGAGATCCAGACCGCGCTGATGAAGATGGCCCTGCCGCCCACGGTCGGCCTGCTCGTCCTGCCGGTCTCCGATGCGGCGGCCTCTCTCGCGTCGCCGCAGCTGGCCGCGCGCAAGGCCTTGGTCCTCGTCCCGGGCCCCGCGGAGGCCCTGGCGCTCGTCGAGAAGGGCCTGGCCGTCGACCGCGTCAACGTCGGCGGCCTGCACTACACGGTCGGCAAGGTCCAGCTGGGCCGCGCGCTTTTCCTCGATGAGAAGGACCGCCTCGCGCTGCGCGCGCTGGCGGCGAAGGGCGTGCGCCTCGAGGGCCGCGCCCTTCCCGGCGACGCCGAGGAAGACCTGACCGCCGCGCTGGAGGGAAGGTGAGCGCCGCCGCCTGCGCCGTGCTGGCCGTCCTCGAGCTGGACGCGGTCCTGGTCGCGCAGACCATGGTCTCGCGCCCGCTCGTCGTCGGCGCCGTCCTCGGCGCTCTGACGGGCCAGACCCAGGCCGGCATGCTGTTCGGCGCGGCGTTCGAGCTGCTGAGCCTGTGCGACCTCCCCGTCGGAGGCTGCCTCACCTGGTCGGCCCCGGTCGCGGCGGGCACGGCGACCGTGCTCGCGAGCCGCGGGACCTCGTTCTCCCTCTGCTTCCTGGGCGGCGTCGTCGCCGGGGTCCTGCATTCACGGGCGGAGGCCTTCGAACGCGCCCGGCGCGCGTCGACCGGCGACGCCCTCGTCCGGCGCGCCGAGGCCGGCGGCCCGGCCCTCGGGCTGGCCCTGGGCTCCTCCATCGCCCTGCACGCGGCGATGACCTTCGCGGTGGCCGGAGCGGTCGTCGCCCTCGTCGGCGCCGTGGACCGCGCCTGGTGGGCGGGAGCGCCCGCGGTCCTGCGCGGCGGAGCGGCCCTGGCGGCGTCGAGCGCGCCTTGGATCGGCCTGTCCGGCCTCGCGGCCTGGGGGCTCAAGCGCTCATGAGCGAGCCCATGATGACGCCGGGGATGAAGGCGCGCATCGCCGTGCGGCTGCTGCTGCTCCAGGCGCGTTGGGACCCGGCCCGCATGCAGGGCTCCGGCTTCGCCTTCGCCCTCGATCCCTGGCTCGCGGCCTGTTGGGCCGCGGAACCGACGGCTCTATCGGCGGCCCGTGGGCGCCACCTCGAGTATTTCAACACTCATCCGATCGCGGCGTGGCTCGCGGCGGGCGTCGTCTGCCGCCAGGAGGCCGCGGCGGCCGCCATGACGGGCGCGGCGCGCGAGGCGGCGATCGCCCGGATCGTCTCGCAGAAGGCGTCGCTCGGCGCCTCCCTCGCGGGCCTGTACGATTCCTTCTTCTGGGGCGCGCTGCGCCCCGCGAGCGCGGTGGCGGGCATCATCGCCGCGCAGGCGGCCTACCGCTTCGGCTTTCCGTACGCTCCGGCGTGGGCGGCGGCGACGGCGCTGCTCTTCTACAACGTCCCGGCCGTCGCCGCGCGAGTCGTCGGCCTGACGCGCGGCCTCGCCGAGGGGGAGCGCGCCGTCGCCGCGCTGACGCGCCTTCCCGTGCAGCCGTGGCTCCGCGGCCTGCGCCGCGCGACGGTCGCGGGCGCGGTCGCGTCGTTCGCGATCGGCGCGGGGCTCCTCGGCGGAGGCGACCGCTTGGCCGCTGCCCTGACCTTCGCGGCCGGGATCATCCTCACCTGGCGCGGCGTCTCTCCGCTGGCTCAGCTCGGGTTCGCCGGCCTCGGCGGCATGGCCGCCGCGGCCGCGGGGGTCCGCCCGTGACGGAGAAGATCATGACGGTCAAGAACCGCATGGGCCTGCACGCGAGGCCCGCGGCGAAGTTCGTCGAGGAAGCCAATAAGTTCAAGAGCCAGATCCACGTCGTGAAGGACGGCCTCCAGGTCAACGGCAAGAGCATCATGGGCCTCATGCTCCTGGCCGCCGAGAGCGGCTCCAAGCTCACCGTGAAAGCCGACGGGCCCGACGAGGCCCTGGCGATCGAGTCCCTGTCGAAGATCTTCGAGAAGTTCGAGGAATATGATCGTCATTAAGGGCATCGCCGCCAGCCCCGGGATCGCGATCGGGCGCGCGTACGTGGTCGAGGACGAGGACATCGTCGTCGAGCGCGTGGAGATCCCGCGCGACAAGATCAAGGAGGAGGTCCGCCGCTTCAAGGTCGCGCAGAAGGCGACCCATCGCGACCTCGACTCCGCCGAGCAGAAGGTGCTCAAGGTCCTCGGCAAGCACCACGCCAAGCTCATCGACGCCCACCGGCTCATCCTGAAGGACTCGCTGATCACGCACGACGTCCCCAAACGCATCCAGGAAGAGGGCGTCAACGCCGAGTTCGCCCTGTCCGAGGCGCTCGAGCAGGTCAACCGCCAGTTCGAGCGCATGGAGGACGAGTTCTTCCGCGAGCGCCGCCACGACCTGTTCGACGTCGGCAAGCGGCTGCTGCTGCATCTGATGAAGCGGCAGAAGCGCTCGCTGGCGGACATCGACGAGGAGTGCATCCTCATCTCGCGCAACCTCCTTCCCTCCGACACGATGGGGCTCAAGGAGACGAAGATCATCGGCTTCGCCACCGACCTCGGCGGCAAGACGAGCCACACGGCCATCCTCGCCCAGAGCCTCGAGATCACCGCGGTCGTCGGCCTCTCCGACGTCAGCCGCCGCGTGCGCACGGGCGACACGGTCATCCTCGACGGCGAGCAGGGGCTCGTCATCATCAACCCCGGCCCCGAGACCGTCGCCAAGTACGAGAAGGTCCAGTCGCGGGCCGAGGCCGAGGAGCGCTCTCTCGAGACGCTGAAGGGCCAGCCGACCGTCACGCTCGACGGCCGCGCGTTCAAGCTCGAGGCCAACCTCGACTCCCCCGAGGAGCTCAAGAACGTCGTCGCCCTGCAGGTGGACGGCGTCGGCCTCTTCCGGACCGAATACCTCTTCCTCAACCGCACCGAGCCGCCCTCCGAGGAGGAGCAGGTCAAGGCGTACTCCGCCGCCGTCAAGGCGCTCGAGGACCGCGAGGTCATCATCCGCACGGCCGACATCGGCGGCGACCGGCTCTCCATGCTCGGCATCGAGGGACCGAAGAACGAGACCAACCCGTTCATGGGCCTGCGCGGCGTCCGCCTGTTCCTGCGCCACCTCGACCTGTTCAAGACCCAGCTGCGCGCCATCCTGCGCGCCTCGCTCAAGGGCAAGGTCCGCGTGATGATCCCGATGGTCTCCGCCGTAGGCGAGGTGCTCGCCGCGCGGCGCCTGCTCGAGCAGGCGCGCGCCGAGCTCGCCGCCGAGGGAGTGGTCTTCAAGGAGGAGCTCGAGCTCGGCATCATGGTCGAGATCCCCTCGACGGCCATCCTGCTCGACGCGTTCCTGCCGCACGTCGACTTCGTCTCCATCGGAACGAACGACTTGATCCAATATACGCTGGCCGTCGACCGCATCAACGAGAACGTCACCCACCTCTACGACCCGTACCACCCCGCCGTAATCACCTTGCTCGACTCGGTCGTGCGCGCGGCTCACGCCAAGGGCAAGTGGGTCGGCGTGTGCGGCGAGATGACCTCGGACCCGCGCGCGGTCCCGCTGCTCGTCGGCCTCGGCGTCGACGCGATGAGCATCTCGCCGCGCATGTTCCTGCGCGTCAAGCAGACGATACGCGGCCTCAAGCACGAGTCGATGAAGCGCCTCGTGGCGAAAGCGATCACCTGCGCGGAGTCGGACGAAGTCCGGCGCCTCCTCGAGCAGAACCCCTAGGACACCATGAGCGCCCCCGACCGCATCCGGAATTTCTCCATCATCGCCCACATCGACCACGGCAAATCCACCTTGGCCGACCGCCTGCTCGAGATGACCGGCACCATCGCCCGCCGCGACATGCAGGCGCAGATCATGGACTCGATGGAGCTCGAGCGCGAGCGCGGCATCACCATCAAGGCCAAGGCCGTGCGCATGGACTACACCGCGCCGGACGGCCAGCAATGGCTGCTCAACCTCATCGACACCCCGGGCCACGTGGACTTCACCTATGAGGTGAGCCGCGCGCTCGCCGCCTGCGAAGGCGCCCTGCTCGTCGTGGACGCGACGCAGGGCGTCCAGGCGCAGACCCTGGCCAACGCGACGCTCGCCCAGGCCGTCGGCCTGCGCATCATCCCGGTCATCAACAAGATCGACCTGCCTTCGTCAGACGTCGACGGGACCCTGGAGCAGATCTTCGACGTGCTCAAGATCGTCGAGGACCCGGTCCTCATCTCCGCGAAGAGCGGCGAAGGCTGCCAGGGCGTCCTCGACGCCGTCATCAAGGAGATCCCGGCTCCGACCGGCGACCCGAAGGCCCCGCTCGCCGCCTTGATCTTCGATTCCTCCTACTCCACCTTCCGCGGCGTCATCCTGCTCGTGCGCGTCGTCGAGGGCACGATGAAGAAGGGCATGCGCGTGAAGTTCTTCTCGACGGGGACCGAGGCGATCATCGAGGAGGTGGGCTTCCTCAAGCCGAAGATGAACCCGTCCACCGAGCTCGGCGCCGGCGAGGCCGGCTACCTGATCTGCGGCATCAAGGACATCCACACCGTGCGCGTCGGCGACACCGTGATGGAGAAGGACCGTCCTTTGGCCCAGCCGCTTCCCGGCTATAAAGAGGCCAAGCCCGTCGTCTTCGCCGGGATCTTCCCCATCGACCAGACCGAATACACGGCGCTCAAGTACGCACTCGACAAGCTGAACCTCGAGGACTCCTCGTTCAACTACATGGCGGACTCCTCTCAGGCGCTGGGATTCGGCTACCGCCTCGGATTCTTGGGTTTGCTTCACATGGACATCGTCAAGGAGCGCCTGACGCGCGAGTTCAACCTCGACCTCATCGTCACCGCGCCGAACGTCATCTACCGCGTGCAGACCTACGAAGGCAAGTGGATCGTCATCGACAACCCGGCCAAGTTCCCCGAGCACGGCTTCATCAAGACCATCGAGGAGCCCTACGTCCTGCTGACCATCGTGCTGCCCATCGAGCACCAGGAGCCGGTGCTCAACCTCATCAAGGAGCGCCGCGGCGTGTACGTCGGCATCGAGTACCTCTCGCCCACGCGCATGCTCATCAAGTACGAGCTCCCGCTGGCCGAGATGGTCGTCAACTTCTACGACCGCCTGAAGTCCGTCTCCAAGGGCTACGCCACGCTCGACTACCAGCCCATCGGCGACCGCGAGTCGGACATGGTCAAGCTCGAGATCCTCATCCACGCCGAGCCCGTCGACGCGCTCTCCCAGATCGTGCACCGCGACAAGGCGCAGGACGTCGCGCGCAAGCTCTGCGAGAAGCTCAAGGAGCTCATCGACCGCCAGAACTTCGAGGTGGCGATCCAGGGCCGGGTCAACGGCAAGATCATCGCGCGCGAGACCATCGGCGCCAAGCGCAAGGACGTCATCGCCAAGTGCTACGGCGGCGACATCACGCGCAAGAAGAAGCTGCTGGGCAAGCAGAAAGAGGGCAAGAAGCGGGCCAAGCTCATCGGCTCCGTCGAGGTCCCCCAGGAGGCGTTCCTCGCCGTCCTCAAGATCGACGAGGACGCGAGCTAAAGGAATTTCATGGAAGAAAGACTATTGTTCGTGGGCGTCTCTCTCGGCCTCTTCGCCTGGTACTCCCGCCGCTGGAAGGACCGCGGCGGCCCCGTCTCCCCGCTCCAGTCCGCCCTCTGGCACGCGCTGTTCTACGCCATCGCGGCCTTCTCCATCGTCATGATCATGACCATGGTCTTCGAAGGACGCACCAAGGTCATCGCGCTGTGGGCCCGCGTCCTGCGCGTGGGCGACCTGCTGCCCGCGCTCACCGCCGCCGCCGTCTTCGCCGCCATCGGCTTCTGGCGCGCCTGGTCCAAGGGCGAGAGCGTCGAGAGCCGGCGCTTCTACCTCGACGACGACCTGGAGTGGGCCGACACCGTGTTCTCTTCCGCCCTGCTCGCCTGGGTCCTGATGACCTTCCTCATCCAGGCGTTCAAGATCCCCTCCGGCTCGATGGAGAAGACCCTCCTCATCGGCGACCACCTCTTCGTCAACAAGTTCGTCTACGGACTGCGCGTGCCGTTGTGGGGCAAGCGCCTCCTGCCCCTGCGCAAGCCGCAGCGCGGCGACGTCATGGTCTTCGAGTTCCCGGTCACCGACCCTCGCGACGCGCACTGCGGCAAGATCAACGCGGGCGAGAACTTCATCAAGCGCGTCATCGGCCTGCCCGGCGAGACGATCACCGTCAGCGCCGGCAAGGTCATCGTCGACGGCAAGCTGATGAGCGACGAGAGCTACGCGCAGTGGGACGAGCCCTACCGCC
>Ga0255338_1004086_pt1 | contig 15929 bp, 27 predicted proteins | sample MeOH1_35cm_T4_19_FD_203715 | JGI IMG/M metagenome (GOLD analysis project Ga0255338, IMG submission 203715) | Sandy soil microbial communities from University of British Columbia, Vancouver, Canada - MeOH1_35cm_T4_195 | ecosystem: Engineered > Artificial ecosystem > Sand microcosm > Unclassified ...
GCCGCCTGCGGCGGCCGGAGGCCGGCGCCTGCCGGCGCGGCCGGCACCCGCTCATGGTCGGTTCGCTCCGCTCACCTCCTGCGCCGCCCGTGAGCCCGGACAGTGGAGCCCGGCGCGCTGGCGCGCTGCGCGCCGCTGGTGAGCGGCACACGCAAGCGGCGCCGCCCTCGACCACGCCTCCCGGCCTTCGCTCCCCTGGCGCTGTGGTGAGGTGCCAGTGCCTCCTGCGGACGCACCGGCTCCGGCGCTCCACCACCACGCCGAAGCGCCGACACACACCGTCTGACTGCTGCCAGGCTTCGCGCGCCCTGGTGGGGCCTTCGATTCGCTAGCAGCTTCACCACGAGCCAACTAGCGGGCAGCATCCGGAACGCCCTCTAACGGCGGTTTACCGGCCAACCACTCCGGCAGTAGGGCCACGCGCGAGGCGCACCTTTCGCGGGATTCAGAGCTGTGCCGTGGCGTGGCGCTTGCATCTTGCTCTGTCTCGCGTACCATCTGAGTGTCGGGCTAAGACACCCGGATGGACCGCCGCTCTACCTTGTGCGGCGGTTCTTCCTTTTTTCTTTCCTGTGATTCTGACGGCGTGGCCCTCTGGAGGTATCAGCGACACGCCATGGACCCCTCTATCCTTGGTAGAAGGTGGTTCGCTTTCCGCTTGAACGCGCAACCCACCAAGAGCGGCCGGTCCCTGGCAGGGCCGGCCGTTCGCCCTTCCTGGCGGGTCGTGTGACGATCACTTAGGCAGGTTCCGCCCGCAGACGGAGCCGGCCGCCCGTGCTCATGTCGAGGAACTTCCCACGACGGAGAGCACGCCCTCCCCCGCTCACCTGGCCGATCGAGCCAGGCAGGGGCTCATCCGGGTTGAGACGCAAAGCAGCCCGGTACGCCGCATCCCTCGCGGCGTACCGGGCCTTTCGTGCTTCGCACTCAGCGGCGGTGTCGATCGTCGGAAACGTGCCCCGTTGATGGTGCGCAACTCCGAGTGTGCTCATGTCACCGTGCCTTTGGTGGTCAGTTCCCGCACCCGGTCCTGGCAGACCTGGCGCGGAATGGTTTCCGCTTGAACGCTTGCGAGATTACACCTGTGTGATTTGTGGGCTAGCCAGGTATGACCTGGTTCACCCCAAATAGTTATAAATGACTAGATCAGGTTGACCGTTTGGTTAGTAGCGCCGAGCCGGCCGTCCCTGGCACGAAGCATGATCGGACGGCCGGCCCCAGCGGTCAACTAACCGTCACCATGTCCGCATGTCTATCTCCACGATGTGCTCCCGCACGTAGGAAGCATCGGAGGACGACACCAAGCCCTGATCGACCATCACGTCCGCGATGTAGGCAGCCACGTCGCCGGCATACTCGTCGTGAATCGTTGCGGCCACTTCCTCAGCGTCGCCCAACTTGAAGTCCGCCGAGCCGTGCAGGCCGGCCCGGCCGCGCCGACTCGACCCGTACGCCTCGATTCCGAGGTGTCCGTCCACGCTGACCGTCACCGCCACCTGGTGCCCGGCCTCCGCGGCATCGGCCAGCGGATGCCCCAGGCCCTTGGCCCCGCCACGGATCGCCGTCCGCTTCACCGTCGAGGACGACCAGGACCCGGATTCGCTGCGCCGGGTGGTCGGCTTGCGCACACCCGCGAGGGAACCACGGCGGGTCGTGCGCCGGGTCGGCTCCTGAACCTCGACCGCCTGCCCGCTCAACTTCCGTTCAAGCTGCGCGAGCGCGTCGCGCAGGTTGCGCCCCGGCTTGGTTCCGATCGCCACCTGTCGAACCAGCGACCGGTCTCGCCCGAGCGCTACACCGATGGTCTGATAGTTCTGGCCGCCCTCGACCAGCCGGCGGATGATGTCTCCGGACTCACTCACTGTGCTGCCTCCGCTTCGTCTCGCAGTCGGTAGAGGTCGGCATACGTCTCGGGCCACTCGAACGCCCCGGGCCTGATGCCCTTCACCCGGAACCGGCCCGGCTTGCCGTCGTCAGACCAGACCGGAGCACCGCCGGCCAGGTACAGCGCATCGGTGGCAAACGCCACGATCCGATCCGCCGGGAGGTGCAGCGCGCCGACCCGTTCCTGACCTACACCGCGGCCGGTCAGGAGTCGAGTCCGGGCCCGAGCCCAGACCGTTGCCGACCACTCCGGGTGTGCGGTCTGCTCTGTCCAGGCCGACACCTTCCCGGGCTCAGTCCAGACGAGGTTCTCCCCGACCCGTCGCACCTCGGTCCCGGCCGGCACCTCCGGATCAGGGCCGTCGATCGGTGCCGACCTGGTGATCGGGTGCGCCCGGGTGGCGAAGGCGCCCACCGTGTAGAGCAGGATCGAGCGAATCGCCCGAGCGGCCAGCCTCCCTGTGCGGGTCGGGCTCGCGCTCGCGGACTCCCAGATCGAAACCAGAGCGTCGTGCCAGGCATCGAGCGGCTTGCCCTCATCCCAGGTCATGCCTTCGTGGATGGTCGGTTCCCACCCGTGCTCCATCCCGGCCCAGACCTCGGACCCGTCCGCCCAGGTCGTGAACGTCTGCCCGGGCTGGTTCGGGTAGCACCATCCGCCGCGCCCGTCACCATCGGCCGGAGCCATGAACATGCCGACGTGTTCCCACCCGTCCGGAACCGTGTACGTCACGCGCCACCGGCCCCGGCCCCGGATCACCTTCGTGAAGTCCCGAGCGCTCAGGGCATCGACCTGTTCCCCGGTCCACCGCACCGGCTCTCCGACCGGCATCCCCCAGGTGAGAGCGGCGTACATGAACCGCCCATCCAGGTAGGTGAAGTCATCGGCCCGGTAGACACCGTTGCGGCGCTCACCGGCCGGCGCCGGCCGGAGTTCGATCCGTCCCTGTCCGGCGGTGGCGCCGATCAACTCTCGAACCTCGGCCGAGAGGACCGGGTACGACTTGCCCTCCGGGATGGTCCGCAGCCACAGAGCGCGCCCGGTCGTGGCCGGGGTGTCGGCCAGGCCGGCGCCGGAGAACGCCGGCACACGGTCCAGAGCCTCCCGGAGTTTCATCCACGCATTCGCGCACGTCTCGGCGTCGTCGTCGGTCTCGCCCCACCACGCCGCTGCCCGCATGACCGTCACCCGGTGTCCGCTGGTGTGCGTGAACCGCAGGACCGGGAGGTCGGGATCGGCCAGGTAGTGCGACTCCGGGGACCAGCCCTCCCCCGGGTCGGCCAGGGCCCAGGCCCGGACCTGTTCGGCGATCGTCGCTCCCCCGTCCGGGTCAGCCGGCCGGGCCCCGGTCAGGTAGACACGGCCGGCCCCTCGGGCCAGTGCAGCGGCCAGGACATCGCACACGGCCATGGGTGCCAGGAAGATCGTTTCCTTGCCGTAGGGCCGGCGCTGTCGGGTCGAGACGACACCGGACAGGACCGGGGTCGAGGTGTCCGGAAGGGTCGGCACTGTGTCCGGATCAGCGACACACGAACCGGTGTCACCCTTTTTCTGAGCGTAAACACGTGGCTCGGGTGCCTTCGGCACGGGTGCAATCTGACTGACACGCCCCCGCGACACACCTGCCACCCGTGCCACCTCGGCCGGCGTCACGCCCGCATCAACGGCCCGTGTCACCCACTCGTCGCGCTTGACCTGCGCCCGCTTGACGGCCTTCGTCAACTTCGCCAACTCGTCTCGGTAGCCCCGCAGCTTGTCCAACGTCTGCTCTTGCCGCTTCGTGTGCTCGCTCACTTGCTGCCGCCTTCCGTGGGTCGGGAGTACATCTGCCGGGCCGCCTGCCGGCTGATCCCGAGTTCGTTACCAATCTCGGTCCAGGAGAACCCGAAGGCATCATGCGCACCTTGGGCGCCCTCGGCGATCGCGGCGTCGATCTTCCACCGGAGTTCCCGCAGCACGCCCAGCGCCTCGAGTTCGCCACCGGTCGCACGCCGGGCCATGGCCCGGATCATCCGGTCGAGCATCTGCCCGATTTCAGGGGCCTCGCGCTCCCTCTTTCGACCCATCGGCCGGCCTTCCTTCCCTCGCAATTTTGCTGACAACGGCTTGTTGTCAGTGTTCCGCGCGCCAGTTGAACGCGCTATACGGGCCTCATCTGGGGTGCTCACGCGGCCACAGCCTCGCGTCCCCGGGCGCCGCCCCAGCCGGGCGCGAGTGCCACCATGAACGCCTTCAGCGTCGGCCGTGGGTGGGCCTCTCGGTACTCGGCTATCTCGGTGGCGTACCCGATCGCCTCGGACTCGCAGGCGAGCCACCACGCATGATCGGCGGCACGCCAGCAGTCGGTGACGTACTCGCGCCACAGGTTGCGCCCGATCCGCCGGCCGAGCCGGTCACGCCTCACCGGAAGATCCGATCAAGGACGATCAGGAGCACCGTGCCGACCACGGGCCACCCGAGCACCGCGACCAGCCCGATCATGCCGACCGGCCGAGCACCTCGGCACGGACCACGACGGCCCGGCACGTCGGGCACTCGACCAGATCGAGTTCACTGGTCAGGGCCACGTGCTCGGCCCCGCAGACTGCCTGCCACCGAAGCGGCCACCTGGCGAAATGGAACATCGCACACTCTCGCTTTCCGCTGTAGACACCGGCCCTGGCAGGCCGTGTTGCGTTGTCTGAACAGCACCCACCCTACCCCAGAGTGTTTAGCAAGGTAAACACTCTGGGGTGTCGTGTCGTGCGTGGCGGTTGAACGCTCCCCCGACACGTGGCCCTATGTCGCTGGACACCACAGCCCCCCAGCGATAGGAGCCGCACCCGTGGCACTGAGCGAAGAAGAAGAGGCGGAGTTCCGCGCCATGATCCAGGCGCGGCAGGTCGCCGCGGAGGCCGCCGTCGATGCTGCCACCGAGGCCCAGGCCGCCGCCGCCGATGCCGTCGAGGCCGAGACCCCGAAGGCCGCCGAGGACGCCGCCGTTGAGGCCGTGGCCGCCGCCGCCGAAGCGATCGACGCCGCCGAAGTGGCCGGCACCGAGGAAGCCTACGCGGCTGCCGGTGCCGCGATCGAGGCCGCAGAGACCGCCGTCGAGGAGGCGATCGAGCCCGAGGAGCCGGCCGCCGGCACCGACCTGGCCGAGCCCGAGCCGGAGCCCGAGGTCCTGGCCGAGCCGGAGCCTGAGGTCCTGGCCGAGCCGGAGCCTGAGGTCGTGGCCGAGCCCGAGCCGGTCAAGTCCGACCGGGCCCCGCATCACGATCATTGGTACTTCCGGACGTGGGGCGGCCGGAAGTGACCGACACGATCCCGGGCACGATCCCGGGCACGATGCCGGCCCCGCCGGACCTGGTGCCGCCGGCCCCGCCGGAGGACCGTGCCGCCACGCTTCCGGACGGGCCGCCCAAGCCCGACACCGCGCCGAAGCGGCCGACCACCCGCGCCGGCCGTGCCGCAGCGGCGGCGGCACGCAAGGCCCAGAAGTCGGCCAAGCCGGACAAGGCCCCGAAGGCGCCCAAGTCGGCGCCGCGCAAGGCGAGCCTTGAGACCCGCCTTGCCGGGTCGCTGACCACGCTCGGGACGATGGTGGCCGCTGCCGGTGCCATGACCTCCCCGGCCGTGCAGCTTGACGGCGTGGCGGTGATCCAGCACGCGCCGAACATCGCTGCCGCGCTGGACAAGGTGGCGAAGGACGATCCCCGGGTTGCCGCCTCGCTGGAACGGATGCTGACCGCCGGTGTCTGGTCCGGGCTGATCGCGGCCATGCTTCCCCTGGTCCTGGCGATCGCCGCGAACCACGGTGCGATCCCCGACCACATCGCCGCCATGCTCGGCGCCACGCCGCCGCCGGCCCCGGCGCCGGCCGAGCCGGGCACGCCGGGCCCGGCTGCCGGATCGGTGCCCGTTGTCTGAGGCAGCAATTGAGCGGGTGCCGTGGGAGACGTTCCTGGCCGAGCGGTTCGTGTGGCAGCAGGGCGAGCACGTCACGATGGTGGGCCCGACCGGCTCGGGGAAAACCACGCTCGCGCTGGCGATCCTCGAACTACGTCAGTACGTGCTTGCCTTCGGCACCAAGCCCAAGGACCGGACCATGGATTCCCTGGTCCGGTCCTCGGGCTGGCGGCTGATTCGGACGTGGGACAAGATGCCGAAGCCGTGGCTCTACTCGGCGCTCCGGGTCGTGTTCTGGCCCAAGTTCACGACCCCCGACGACCAGCCGCAGCAGGCATATGAGATCGGTCAGGCCATGCGGGGCGCCTTCGTGCAGGGCGGTTGGTGCCTGTTCGTCGATGAGTTGTGGTATATGGACCACGTTCTCGGGCTCAAGCGGATGATCGAGGCCCTGTGGACTCAGGGCCGCTCCATCGACCTTTCGATCGTTGCCGGCACCCAGCGGCCTGCACACGTGTCACTCCTGGCGTACGACCAAGCGACGCATGTTTTCTTCTGGCGCGACAACGATGAACGCAACCTGACCCGCATCTCCGGGATGAACGGCTTGAACGCTCGTCTGATCCGGTCCACGGTGTCAACGCTCGCAGCACATGAGGTCTTGTACGTCAACACTCGAACCGGCGCCATGGTCGTGACCAAGGCGCCTCCGCGTAGGTAAGGAGCACAGCACCGGATGCACGTTCACATCTCCCCGGTTGAGTTCCTGACCACGGCGGCCTTCGTCGTCATCTTCGGATTCTTCTGGAGGACGCTCGCGGCCCGGTGGTCGGACAACTCGGTTGGTCAGGCCATGGCCTTCATCTTCTGACCGACCCCCCCACTACCCCCACCACCACTCCCCCCGAGAGGACTCCCCCAGCATGGCAGCCACCACCCTCGCCGCCCCGGCGCAGACCGCGCCGAAGGACAAGGCGCCCCAGATCGTCGTTCCGTTCACCCGCGCCGCCCAGGAGCACATCGAGTCGTTCCTCGACGTGTCCCAGGTGATCGGCGCCTCCAACGTCCCCCTGGCCCCGGTGGACATCCCCGCCTACGGCTTCATCCGCGGGATCTTCATCGAGGTGACCGCCACCGGCGGCACCGGCACCGCGGCGGTCGCCAAGGGTGACGCCCCGTTCTCGGCGCTGACCGACATCTCCATCATGGACGTGAACGGCGCCCCGATCGTCGGCCCCCTCGACGGGTTCGACGTCATGCTGACGAACACGTTCGGCGGCTACCGCCGGGCCACCACGAACCCGCGACTGCACCCGGACTACAAGAACGTGCAGACGGACGGCACGTTCTCGTTCCTGCTCTACGTCCCGATCGAGGTCTCCGGCCGCGACGCGCTCGGCTCCCTGGCGAACCTCAACGCCGCTTCGTCCTACAAGCTGCGCGCCACCGTGGCCTCCAAGGGTGCGGTGTACTCCACCGACCCGACCACGCTGCCGACCGTGCGCGTCCGCGCCTGGCTGGACGCCTGGACCCAGCCGGGCCCCAACGACCTGCGCGGCAACCCCCAGGCCACCCAGCCGCCGGCGCACGGCACGACGTCGTTCTGGTCCAAGAACATCGTGAACGTCAACTCCGGCCAGCAGACGATCCGGCTCCAGCGGGTCGGCAACCTGGTCCGCGACCTGATCTTCGTCTACCGCGACGCCTCCGGGGTCCGGAACAAGGCGAACTTCCCCGCGCCGTTCCAGATCTACTGGGACACCCGGCTCCTCAAGGAGTACCAGCCGATCACCTGGCGCGGCCAGATGTCGCAGCGGTTCGGCCTGACCGGTGCCGACGACACCGCGGCGGGCCTGCCCACCGGCGTCTACGTCGAGGACTACATGCACGAGTTCGACGGGCAGGCCGGCGCCGAGTTGCGTGACGGCTGGCTCCCGACCGTGCAGTCCACGCGCCTGGAGGTCTTCGGCAACTTCGGCGCCCCCGGCACGCTGACGATCCTCACCAACGACGTGTCCCCCGCCGGTGAGGTGTTCGTCTGATGGACACCTCCACCCTGTCCGGCGGCCTGGACTCGGCCAAGGTCGCCGGGCTGATGGTGCTCGGCGCGGTCGCCGTGCTGGCGATCAGCCGCCGGGCCTTCGGCGGCGTGCGCGTCGGTCTCGGTGACTGACGCACCCGCACACGACCCCGGCGGCGTCGTGATCGACTTCCCGACGCCGCCGGGTCACCAACCACCAACCCGCAGAGAGGAGAGGTACATGCCCTTCGGACTTCAGACCAAGAGCCTGGTGATCGGCCTGGTGCTCGGCGCGATCGTCGTGCCCCGCATCACCGCCACGCTCGCCAGCCGGTCCGGCAAGTGACCGCCGGACAACAGGCATGGGCCCTGTTGGTCGGGTTCCTGGCCGTGATCGGAGCCTACGTGGCGCTGGTCCTGACCGGTCACGATGCCTCCGGGCTGGTCTCGGCCGTCGTGACCCTCATCGGTGTGACCGGCCTCGGTCTGCACATCGAGAAGCGGACCAAGGAGCAGAACGCCACGATCGCGAAGATCGACCGGCAGACCAACGGGGTCCTCGACCAACGGATCCTCGACGGCACCACGGCCGCCGTGTCCAAGGTCCTCGCCGATCACGGCATCACGCCCCCGCCGCACTAGCCCCCCACACACTCCCCCCTCGACCCCCCTGGAAAGGACGCAAGCAGCTATGAACCTGGTTCTCGGCCTGTTGGTCCTCGGTGTCTCCGCCGGCTCCGTGTGGGCCGGCATCACCGACCCCGAGGGGGGAGTGTGGGCCGGCCTGCGCAACGTCATGTCCGGGCAGACCAACGTCAAGCACACCCGCACCACCGCAGCCATGTTCGCCCAGCAGATCGGCGCCGCCGCTGGCGCCGGCTCCGGCTCCGGCGGCGGTGGGGGAGGGGGAGGCGGCGGCGGGAAGACGAAGGCCCCCGGCCTGCACACGGTCGCCCTGACCAGCGGCGGCACGAAGAACACGTACACCGCCGGTGGAGTCACCTACTTTGCCAACGCTGACGGCACGTTCTCCGCCGACGCGATCGCCGCCGGAGCCCCGGCCACCACCGGCGGTGACTCGGCTCCGACCGGCACCCGGGCCGCGATCATCGCGACCGCCCGCGGCTGGCTCGGAACCCCGTACCTGTGGGGAGGCAACACGACCAAGGGTGTTGACTGCTCCGGGCTCACGAAGGCCGTGTACGCGGCCAATGGGATCACCCTGCCGCGCGTCTCGGCCTCCCAGGCGACCAAGGGCCGGGCCGTGTCCGGTTCTGCCGCCCAGCCCGGGGACCTGGTCTTCTTCGGCTCCCCGGTTCACCACGTCGGCATCGTCTACGGCGATGGGAAGATGCTCAACGCGCCCAAGCCCGGCGGGGTCGTGCGTATCGAGTCGATCGCAGGCGCCGGAATGTCCCCGGTCCGCTACCGCGACGTGATCGGCTGACCCGCCATGTCGATGGGAGAACTCCGCGCCCAGGAGCTGATCGTCGGTTCCCTGGCCGCTACTGCTGCCGTGACCGCCGGCTCCACCCTGGCGAGCGGGCAGGTTCCGGGCCTGCGCCTGGTCGTCGGCCTCGCGTTCACCGGTGTTGGCCTGGCGACGGCTGCCATGGTCGCCCCGGACCTGGCCGGCTCCCTAGCCGTGCTGATCCTGACGACCACCGTTTTCGTCTACGGCCGTCCGCTGATGGACGCCGTATCCACTCTGACCGGTGGCACCACCGCCACCACCACCGCCCCCGCAGCACCAACCAGGAAAGGAAGCCTGCTCGCATGAACGCAGACAAGGCCCTCAGCATCGGCGCCTCCATCGTCACGCTCGCCATGGTGACCGTGGTCGTCTCTCACCCGCAGTCCGCCCAGATCATCAAGGCGACCGGCGCCGCGTTCTCCGGAGCGATCCGCGCCGCCATGGGTCACTGACCCCACGACCCCACCCGACCACCTGACCCAGAAAGGAGCCCCCGATGGACAACCCCCATGAGTCCCGCACCGCGCCGGCCGTCTCCGGCGTGATCGACCTGGACGGTACCGAGATGGGTGCCCCCGGCTCGGCCGCTCCCGCCGGGTCGATCCGCAGTTTCCGGGCCGGCGGAAGCGGCCTGCCCGCACCCGACGCCCCGGCCGTCGAGGACGACAAGCACACCCGCGCCGACCACCACGCCGGCCACGGTCACGCCGATGAGCGGCGCGGACTGACCACGGTCCTCCGCGATGCTTCCGGAGCCGCGGTCGAGCAGTACAACAACCAGCGCACGGCGGTCGTGCTCACCCCCGAGGACCCACCTGCGCGCCCCCGTGGTGGCTTCACCGGTGCCGACCCGACCCGACCGGCGCTGATGATCCGCCCGAGCCTGATCCGCTGGTTCGACAAGGCGATCGCCGAGCACCCGGGCCCGGTGCTCAAGGTCGAGCAGGCCGGCCCGCTCGCCGCCCGTCCCAAGGACGGCCTGGCCGACGTGTCCGGCGCGCAGCCGTTCGCCGGCGGCGCCACCGGCACCCAGCGCGAGGGGATCGGCCCGGGCCGCAACTCGTTCCGGATCATGCCGAAGCCGTGGGACGCGCTGCTCGTGGACACCGGCGGCCCGGCCGTGTCCGCCACCAACCCTGACCCGGCCTACACCGCGGCCGTGTCCCAGGCCCGCAGAGGATTCCGCGCATGAGTGAGACCCCCGACGCCCCCGACATCAAGGGGGCCCTGTCCAAGAAGGTAGGGCCGCTCCCGGTCGGCGCCTGGCTGGCCGCGATCGGCGGCGGCCTGGCGATCTCGTTCTACCTGCGCCGGCACCCCTCCACCGCCGCTCCGGCCACCTCGACCGACCCGGGCACGGTCGAGACCGTCGCGCCCGGGTACGCCGCCACCGGAGGCACCGGGGGAGCGGCCGTGTCCTGGCCGGGCAACATCTCCGGGCCCGTGGACACCGGCGACACGGTCGGGACCACGGAGCCCGTCGCGATCACCTCCAACGCGATCTGGCGCCAGCAGGCCGTGAAGTGGCTTGTCGGCAACGGCGTCGGTGCGATCGCCGCAGAGCAGGCCGTCGGCAACTACCTGGCCGGCGGCGCACTGTCGCTGGCCCAAGCGGAGAGCATCAACAAGGCCGTAGCTGCAATCGGGCCGACTCCCGACGCGGTGCCGACGATCAGCGTCACCGGCCCGACCCCGCCGCCGGAGCCGACCCCGACCCCGGCACCCGGTCCGCCCCCGGGGCCTGCCCCGATCACGACCAACGGTCAGTGGAGGGGAGTCGCGTTCGACTACATGATCCACCACGGGCACACCGGTGTCGCCTCAGGCAATGCCCTGGACAACTACCTCGCCGGCCGCGACATCACCGACTCCGCGAAGAAGGCGATCAACGAGGCGATCCGGGCGATCGGCCCGCCGCCGCAGCCGATCCCGAAGCCGCGCAAGGACAAGGGCAAGCACACCAACCCCGGAAGGTAGAACGTGGACAAGTCAACCGCAGCGCTGTCCCTGGCGGTCGTGAGTGTCGTCCCGGCCGTGTACTCGGTCGCGCTTCCCTCTATGGCCGACTGTCGGGCTCAGTCCGACGACCGGGGACACCTGGCCGCCGGTGAACGGTACGCCGCCCTGGTGGCCGGCGCCGTCGTGCTCGGCGTCGCCGGCGCCACCCGATCCCCGGCGGCGGCCCTGGCCGGCCTGGTGGCCGTGCTCGGGTTCTCGTCGGCCTACCGGTACGCCACCCGCGCCGAGCCGTGAGCACCCTGACGCCGGCCCAGATCGGCACCTACGCGGCCGGCGCCGGGTTCTCCGGCGCCGGCCTGCGCAACGCGATCGCCGTAGCCCTGGCCGAGTCAGGGGGCCGCACCGACGCGGTTGGCACCAACTCCGACCGGTGGCACAGCCGGGACCGGGGCCTGTGGCAGATCAACGACCACTGGCACCCGGAGGTCTCCGACGCTGCCGCGTTCGATCCCGGCCGGGCCGCCGCAGCGGCCTACCGGATCAGCGGCGGCGGCCGGGACTGGTCGCCCTGGTCAACATGGAAGAACGGCACCGCGCAAGCACAGTTCGGCCGGGCACAGTTGGCCGCGAACCAGTCGGCCGGGAGTAGCTCGAACGCTCAGCAGGCCGGATGGTTCCCCGTGATCCCTGGAACCCCGGACGTGAACGGGCTGCTTGGTCTCGGTGATCTGCTCGGCCTCGGCGGGATAACCAACCCGCTCGAGGTCGGCAAGGAGGTCCTGGTCATGGCGGTGAAAACCGGGGCCTGGCTCGCTGACCCGCACAACTGGCAGCGGGTCGCGATGGTCGCCGGCGGGACCGTGGGCATTCTCCTGGCCCTGGAAATGATCGGCCGCTCCGGTGCCGCCGGTTCGACCGCTCAGAGCGTCTCGGCTATCCCTGTCAAGGCAGCCCGGTCCGTTGTTCAGGCCGGTGCCGCGATCGCCAGCGACGGCGCCACCATGGCCGCCGGCGCCGCCGCCAAGGCCGCCCCGAAGGCATGAGAGGACACACGATGGGAACCAGCCCCCAGCCCGCACCCGGCACCCGCCCGGACTTCGATCAGTTCGTCGAGGACCAGACCGGCATCGAGCCCCACCCGATCAAGCCCGAGCCCGTCGAGGTCGTCGTGGTCGAGGCCGTCCGGGTCGAGGAGCAGCAGCCCCGCACCATCTCGACCGAACAGGTCCCGATCTTCGCAGCGAACAGCGGCGCCCAGCGGATCGTCTCGGCGCTGCGCACTCGCAAGCGGATCACGCTGCGGCCGAACGCCGCCAACGTCGTGATCGGTGGCGAAGGAGTGACCCAGGGAACTGGGTTCCTGCTCACCTCGGGTGTTCCGTTCACGCTCGAAACCACCGACGCGATCTATGCGTCCTGTCCCAATGACGCGATCGTGTACGTGCTCTCTGAGATCCGCGAGGGCTGACCGTGACCGACTACCCCGCCGGCGCCGGCCCGTTCGGTGCCGTGTTCTCCGGGGAGGTGTACTCGCCGCCGGCCGGGACTCCTGGCGCGGTGAGCACAGGCACAGGGACCGCCGGCACGCCCGGCACGACCCCGGGCCAGCCGGCGGCCGTCTACGCGACGACGATGCTGGTGAAGTCGTACATCATCGGCGCCACCACGCAGTATTCGTATGCGTACTTCCCTGGCCCCCAGGACCGAACCTGGCTGATCCGCCGAATCATGCTCCTGGCGCCGGACCTTCCGGGAAATGCGACCGTGTACGCGGTGAAGCAGACCCTCAAGGACATCATGACCCCGACCGTCCTCGACTGGAACAAGCTTTACCCGCTCAGCGCCACGCACACCGGGGACATGGACGAGAACGAGGCAAACCCACCCTACGCGCTTGGGGCCGGGTGGAATCTCATGATCGTGTGGGACGGAAACGCCGGAACAGTGCGCACGGATTCATTTGCTGTGCCCAATTGGGCCCGCATCGAATACGACGAGGCGTGATTTCGGAATGGCATTTCACAATGAGGTAAACCCGATCAAGGACCGGTACAGCGGTGGGGAGGGGAGCCTCTACGGTCCCGTGCCGCCGGCCGGAACGTTGAAGCTGACGCGGCAAGGTACGGCCGTGGTCAACACCGACGCAGCGGGAAACACCATCCTCTACTTCGCTGATGCCCTGTTCCCCAATGCCCTGGTGTCCCTGATCGTCACCTCCGGTGACGCCTCGGCCTGGACCGGCAACGCCACGCCGTTCAACTTCACCCGCGGGTCAGCATGGATCGCCTGCCGGAATCCGACACCGGTCAGCGGCACGGTTCGGCTCAACTACGCGGCGTGGGGATGGTAACCGCAGAGGCAGCCGCTCGCGGGATGCTGGCGGCCCGAGAGGCCGCCCACGGGCTGCGGATCTACCACGTCGAGCACCCCACGCCCAAGCACGTCGAGAACAGCCACCGCGGCATCATGCACGCCGCGCACGACCCGCACCTAAACGCGATCGACCTGGACGGTCTCATCACGAAGGCCGACCCCCGGTGTCCGCTGTGCCCACCCGGAACGTGTCGCGGGCACCTGGTCGGGTGCCACTGGCGTACGCCGATGATCCACGACGGGTTCCACGACCCGGCCGGCCTGATGCCCAGGCACAAGCAGATTGACGACATGACCGTGACCGAGGCGCTACGCCTCGAAGCGCACACCAACGGGCACGTCTACCACATGTCTCTACTGCCGGACCTGGTGGCCCACTGTGGGCGCGTCGGCGTGATCGCTGTGGTCGAGCCCAAGCCTGACCCTCGGTGGCTCCTGGACTGGCCCTGGCAGCAGCTAGAGGCCGCCGCGCATGCCAACGGGACTGACCTCCGGGCCCGCGCGCTGCGGAACCTCCCGCACCCTGGCGCCGGTGTCCGCCGGGTGCAGGCGGCACGGCGTAACGGCGTGCCCGCATGGGTGATCTAGGTAGGGCTTGAACGCTGATCGCCGGGACCGCATGGTGTCCACGCGGAAAGCAAATCAACCCAGGGAGAGCAAGCCAATGCACAAGATCGTATTTCCCCCGCCGGAGCCGGAGTTCATCACGGCCCGCTGGTCCGGGGGGCATCAGGTGCCGTCGCTGATCGTCATGCATTCGGCCGTGGTGCCGTGCCGCGAGGGGAGCGCGCGGGCCGTTGCTGACGGATTCGCCCGTGGTGACCGGGTGGCCTCGGCGCACTACTCAGTCGATCCGGGGGAGGTGATCCAGTCCGTGAACGATCACACTGTCGCGTTCCATTGTGGCTACAACGATGGTTCGATCGCCGTCGAGATGTGCGAACTACCCTCGCTCAAGGTGGCGCGCTGGGCATCGCTGCGGTTCCGAGGATCGAACCGCCGGCGGATGTTCAACCGTTCCGCTGAACTGGTGGCCCGGCTCTGCCTGGCGTACGACATTCCCCCCAGGTTCGTCGCCGCCGGCGGCACGTCGCTGCACACGCTCGGGTCGTGGGCGTCCTACAAGAAGCCCGAGCGCGGTGGGATCACCACCCACGCCGCCATGACCAAGGCATTCCACCGATCGACGCACTGGGACCCGGGCGCCTGGCCGCGCTTCCGGTTCATCCGCCGAGTGCGTCGGCACATGCGCCGGCTCGCCGTCGAGGCCCAGGGCGTCCGATGAGGCGCGCCGCCCGCCGCCGGATCCGTGAGGCGGCCAAGACCGCTGAGCGTTCCACCCAGAACCGTCAGGCCGCGCCGCAGGCGGCTCCCGCGCCTCTCCCCGTGGGGAGCCCCCGGCGCGGCCTGACAGCCCGTCTCCGGGCCACCCTGGCCCGCCGTCAGGTGCTCAAGTCGCTGACCCACCCGGCCGCCGCGCCGCTGGTGGCCGTGGCCGTCGTGGCCGTGTTCGCCGCCGTCGCGGTCGGGGCCCTGATCGGCGCCGCCCTCATGGTCGGCCAGCGTGGGGGAGGGGACTGGTGAACCTGACCGAACGAGAGCGCAACCTGATCCGGCACTCCCTACAACGCCAGGTCGAGAGTCTGCTCCAAAACCGGTTCCTGACCGGCCGGAACGAGCGCGAGACGATGGATGAAATCGTGCGCCTACGAGACAAGGTGGCGGCCCTGTGATCCGCACTGGCTCCGTGATCCGCCGCGATCCGCGCCGGCGTGGCCGGCGCGCGATGCTGGCCGTCTGGTGCTGGTGCAGCCGGTTCTACACCATCACCCCCGAGGCAGCAGCCCGAGCCACTGGCAACCCCTGCCCGTCCTGCGGGGACGCATCGTGAGGCGCCTTGCGCGGCGCTTCGTGCTCGCCGTCGCCCGGGAGGTTGTGGAGCGCTCCTGGTGGGCCGCCCGGTGACGTACACGACCGACCCCGGCCGGCATGTCCTGGCGATGTCGTTGTCCGCTCACGCGCTGAGCCTCCGGGCCCGTGAAGTAGCTGACGTGATCGACCGCGCGCATATGTCCGGGCTCGCGATCCCGGCCGCCGTCGCCCCGGCCGTCGAGGTACTCGCGAGCCTGGCCGTGTGCTGGGACGCCAACTCGCGAGGGCTCCCGGCCCCACAGGCAGCAAAGGCCGCGCTCGGCCTCGACACCCCCGGGGAGGTGACATGACGAAGGACGCACCCATCGACGGCGCCCCGGAGCCCGTCGAGGACGACCCGGCCCCTTGCGACGAACTCCCGACCCAGGAGGACGACGACAAGCCCGCCCCGATCG
>Ga0255338_1004087_pt1 | contig 15925 bp, 14 predicted proteins | sample MeOH1_35cm_T4_19_FD_203715 | JGI IMG/M metagenome (GOLD analysis project Ga0255338, IMG submission 203715) | Sandy soil microbial communities from University of British Columbia, Vancouver, Canada - MeOH1_35cm_T4_195 | ecosystem: Engineered > Artificial ecosystem > Sand microcosm > Unclassified ...
CCCGGTGCCGGTTCGAAGTCTATCGTACCGACGAAGTGAGCACCAACTCGACCCAGTTCGTCGGCGGCGACTGGCACTGGCGGCTGTGCGACGAGCACGGCCAGGCGCTGGTCGACGCGGGCGGCTACAGCGACGAACGCACCTGCCGCGATGCGGTGGCGGCACTGCGCGAGCACGCCGGCGATGCCGGCGTCGCACCGGTCCGATGATGCACGACCCGACGACGCGGCTCGCGGTCGCCTACGGGCTGATCGCGCTGATGCTGCTGGCCGGCCTGGCGCTGCTGTGGCGGCGCGCGCGCCTGCGGCGGAAGCGCCGCGGCAGCCGTGTGCGGCGAGCGGCGCCGGTGCGTGCCAGCGCCCCGGCGAGCGCGCTGCCCGCCGCAACCGCAGCGGCCCCGATCGAGCAAGGAATCCCCTGATGACCAAGGAAGAACTGATGCTGCTCGAGGGCAACATCGACGAGGTCATGCCCGACGGCCGGTTCGGGGTGATGCTCGACAACCAGCACCGGATCATCGCCTACACCGCGGGCAAGATGCGCAAGTTCCGCATCCGCTCGGTGGTCGGCGACCGCGTGCACGTCGAAATGACGCCGTACGACCTGTCGAAGGGCCGGATCGTGTTCCGCGAGCGGACCCCCGGGCAAGGCCCCGCCGGCCCGCGCCGCGGCGGGTTCAGGCGCTAGCTTCCCGCCGACAGACTCCCACCACCGGCGCGGTTGCCGCACGGGCGAGCCCGCCTGACGGGCCCGCCGGCTGCCGCCTGCGCGCATCCGGCGATGCGCCCCGCGAGGCTCTCGATGACGACCATTCCCGACATCCTCCTCGGCCGCGATCCGGCCGAGCGGGAGGCGCTCGTGCGCGCGCTCCCCGCCGGGCACGCGGGGGCGCTGTGCCGCGCGTTCGCCGAGTGGGCGCACGCGGGCCAGGTGGCGCCGCAAGGCGACTGGCGGACGTGGGTGCTGCTGGGCGGGCGCGGGTTCGGCAAGACGCGGGCCGGGGCGGAGTGGGTGCTGGGTGCGGCCAGGGCGGCGCGCGAGGACCTGCGCATTGCCCTCGTCGCGGCGACGGTGGACGAGGCGCGGCGGGTGATGGTCGAGGGGGCGAGCGGGATCCTCGCCTGCGCGCGGCCGGGGGAAGTGGTCGAGTGGTCGCGCTCGCGCGGCGAGCTGGCGCTGGCCGGCGGGGCGCGGGCGACGCTGTTCTCGGGGGCCAATCCGCAGGCGCTGCGCGGGCCGCAGCACCACTTCGCGTGGTGCGACGAACTCGCCAAGTGGCGCCACGCGCACATGGGGTGGGACATGCTGCAACTCGGGCTGCGCTGCGGCGCGCGGCCGCGGGCGCTGGTGACGACCACCCCGCGCGGCGGGTGCCCGGCGCTCAAGCGGATCCTGGCGGAGGCGGACACGGTGCTGACCGGCGGCGCGAGCCGCGACAACCCGTACTTGCCCGAGGCGTTCCTGGGCGCGGTCGAGGCGGCGTACGGCGGGACGCGGCTCGGGCGCGAAGAGCTCGACGGCGCGTGGCTCGACGACGTCGCCGGGTCGCTGTGGCCGCCGGCGCTGGTCGAGCGGTGCCGCGGGGCGGCGCCGGCAGCGGACGCGCTGCGGCGGGTGGTGATCGGGGTCGACCCGCCGGCGAGCGCGGACGGGACGTGCGGGATCGTGGTGTGCGCGGTCGACGGCGACGATGTCGGGTGGGTGCTGGCGGACCATTCGGCCGGCGGGCTGTCGCCGGAAGGCTGGGCGCGCAAGGTCGCGGCGGCGGCCGAGCTGCACCGCGCCGACCGGGTGGTGGCCGAGGTCAACCAGGGCGGCGACATGGTGATTTCGGTGCTGCGCGGGGCGGGGATCACGCTGCCGCTGCGGCAGGTGCACGCGACGCGCGGCAAGGTGCGGCGGGCCGAGCCGGTCGCCGGGCTGTTCGAGTGCGACCGGGCGCGGTTCGGCGGGCGGTTCGCCGAGCTCGAGGAGCAGCTCGCGGCGCTGGTGGCGGGCGGCGACTACGCCGCGGCGGGCTCGCCGGACCGGGCCGACGCGATGGTGTGGGCGCTGACCGAGCTGATGCTCAAGGGCGTGGCCGAACCGCGGGTGCATGCGCTGTGAGCGCGCGCGCGGTTGCGCTGCGGCGGGTCAGAACCGCCAGCCGGCCTGCAGCGACAGCGCGGTCGGGCGCTGCGGGGTGTACTGGCGCTGCGTGGCGGCGCGCAGCGGGTTGCCGAACGGGAAGGTATCGGCCTTGCCCGCGAGCAGGTTGTCGAGCCGCAGCGCGACGGTCAGGCGCTCGAAGCGGAGCTGCGCCTCGAGCGTGCTCTCGAGGCGGGCGGCGATCGGCAGGTCGAGCTCGGGCTGGAAGCTGAGCCGGGCGGGGCCGAGGTAACGCAGGCCGAGCGTGGCCTGGAGGTCGGCGGCGCCGAGCGGCCAGCTGCGCGTCGCCGCCGTGCGCACGGTATATTCCGGCACCGCGGGCAGCCGACGGTCGTCGAGCTCGATGCCGGTGGCGTTGCGCACGAGCAGCGCCGACTGCCAGGTGGCCCCGGCGTCGAGCGTCCAGCCCGGCGCGAGCGTGCCGGAGACGGCGATCTCGGCGCCGACGATGCGCGCGTCGCCGGCGTTGGCGGTGGTCAGCAGGCCGTCGGGGCCGAGCATGTCGGACTGCACGTTCTCCCAGCGCGAGTAGTAGGCCCCGAGGTCGAGCGTGGCGCCGCCGACGGTCTCGCGCCAGCCGGCCTCGAAGGTGGCCAGCTCGTCGCCGTCGAGCTGCTGCAGCTCGCCCGCGGGGGACAGGCTGCTGCCGCCCTGGCGGAAGGCCGAGCCGTAGCGGACATATGCCAGCCGACCGCGCCGCGGCTGCCACGACAGGGCGAGCGCCGGGGTCATGCCGACCTCGGTGCGCGCGGTTGCGAGGCGCGCCGCGCCGGCCTCGCGGGTGTCCTCGAAATGGGCGCGATAGAGCCGCGCGCCGGCGAGCAGGTCGAGCGCCGGCGACAGCGCCAGCGTCGCCTCGCCGAACGCGGCGCTGTCGCTGACCACGCGGCGGTCGCCCTGCAGCGGCAGCTCCTGCTGTGACGCCGAGGTGAGCACGGTCGCGGTGTGCTGCCGCGCCTCGACGTGCGACAGCCCGGCAAGCCAGTCGACCGGTCCGGCGGCGCCGGCGAGGCGCAGCTCGCTGTCCCAGGTGCGGTAGCTGCGGTCGGCGTCCATCCGTTCCGGGTTGGCGAGGCCGAACCCGTCGGCGCCCTGCGTCGCGTCGTAGCGGTCGCGGACCTCGTGCCAGGTCATGCCGCTGGCGAAGGTCAGCGCGACCGGCCCGTCGCGGCGGGCGGTCAGCGACAGGTGGCGCAAGTCGTTGTCGTGCGGCTCGGGCCGCTGCGCCGGGCGCGCGCGGGCGCGGTCGGCATAGACATGGCTGCTGTCGGCCGCGTTGAGCCACTGGCCGAACGCGGTGCCGTCGATCCGCCAGCCGCCGCCGGGCTCGATCCCGAGGCCCGCGCGCAGGCCGAGCACCGTGCCGGAGTTGCTGTTACGATCGGCGCCGGTGTCGACCCAGCCGGGCTCCTTCGCGCCGTAGGCGACCAGCCGCACCGCCGCCGCGCCGCGGGCCAGCGGCAGGTTGGCCATCGCCGAGGCCGACGCTCCGAGCCCGCCCGAGGCGAGCCACTCGCTGCCCGCGCCGAGCTCGAACGCCTGGGCGGAGGTGTCGGGCCGGCGGGCGACGACGCGGTAGATCCCGCCGAGCGCGCCGGTGCCGTAGAGCGTCCCCTGCGGCCCCTTGAGCACTTCGACCCGGTCGACGTCGACCAGGCGCAGGTCGGGGTCGGGGGCGGAGTAGGTCAGCCGGGTCTCGTCGAGGATCACCGCCACGGTCGACTGGCTGTCGCCGTTGAACGGGCTGTCGGCCACGCCGCGCAGCGCCATGCGGTTGCGGCCGGGACCCTGGCCGGCCAGCGCGACCCCCTCCATGCGCGCCACCGCCCACGCGCTGTCGCGCGCCGGGTTGCCGTCGGCGGTGTCGGGCGGCGCGACGACTGCGATCGCCACCGGCGCGTCGGCGAAGGCCTGCGCGCGCTTGGTGGCGGTGACGACGATGGTCGCGACCGGCGGCGCCTCGCGCGCCGGGCGAGGCGCCTGCGGGCGGTCGTCGCGCACGGGGGACGGCTGGCGCTCGATGCGCCATGCCGAGGGGCCGACCCGCCGGGCGACGAAACCGGTCCCCGCGAGCAGCTGGGCGAGCGCCTCGGCAACCGTCGCCGCACGAGCGATGCGCGGGGTGCGGACTTGCGGCAGCGCGCCCTCGGTGCCGATCGAGACGCCTTCCTCGCGCGACAGTTCGGCGAGCGCCTGCGGCAGCGTCCGGGCGGAAATCGCGATCCGGCCTTCGCGGGCCTCAGCCGGGGCCCCCGAGGCGATAAGCGCCGCCATCGCGATGCAGCTCCAGCTCCATGAGCTGCGCGAGGTCACGGACCGCAGTGTCGCCATCGCCGATGAACAAGCTTCCCGAGAATCGCCGTTGCGCGAGCGCGCCCGGCACGACCAGCCGCACGCCCGCATAGCGGGCAAGATCGGCGGCCACCAGTTGCAGCGGCGCGGAATCGTAGCTCAGCCGGCCCTGCCGCCACTCGCCGACGGCGGCGGCAGCGACCGGCGAGACCACGGCGCGCGATGCCGCGAGGTCGAACGCGAGCCGCCGCCCGGCGGGCAGGCGGACCGGGGCGGCGAGGCGCGCCGAGCGCACCGCGACCTCGCCGTCGGCCACTTCGACGCGCACGTCGGTGGGGCTCCGGCGGACGTCGAACCGCGTGCCGATGTCGGTCACGGTCAGGTCGCCGGCGGTGATCGTCAGCGCGCGCGAGGGATCGTGGCGGATGACGAAATAGGCCCCGCCGTCGAGCGCCAGCTCGGTCGCGTCGCGCCCGCCGATGGTCAGGCGGCTGCGCGGCGCGAGCGTGGCAGAGGAGCCGTCGCCGAGGGCGACGGTCATTGCGGTCGGGCCGCTCTCGACCGTCACCGGGGTCGGCGGGATGACCTGGCCGGCGATCATCACCGCGGCCAGCGACGCGGCCAGTCCGCTGCCGAGCCACAGCGGCCAGCGGCGCAGCGGGCGCCGCTCGACCGCGTCGTTCGCGCTGGCCAACGAAGCGACGGGCGCCGCGAGCAGCTCGCGATGGTCGTCGAGCAGCGCCGCGGCCAGCGCGGTCTCGTCGTAAGCCTGCCGGTGCCGCGGATCGGCCTCGAGCCAGCGGGTGAAGCCGTCCCAGTCCATGTCGTCGCGCGCGGAGGCGGCCTGCCATGCGGCGGCCTGCTCATCGATCCGTGTGGTGTCCCCGTTCATGGTCGGTTACTCGTTGCCCTGCACGTCAGACGCCGCCGGATCGAAGTATCCGCAGTCCGCCAGCGTCCGGCGCAAGTGTTTCATCGCCACGGCGAGATGCTTTTCCACGCCGCTGAGGCTGATTTGCATGATCCGCGCCACCTCGGCCTGCGGCCATCCGTCGAGCCGGTGCAGCTCGAGCGCGCGGCGCGCACCCGTCGGCAGGCCGGCGATCGCGCGGCGGACCAGCGCCGTTTCCTCCTGGCGCAACAGCGCCTCGTCGGCGCGTGGCGCGGGATCGGGCCGGTCCGCGACCGCCGCGCCGGCGGCGGCGCCGTCCTCGAGCCAGGCGCGATCGCGGCGCATCGCCCGGTGCCGCGCGCGAAGCCGGTCGAGGACCAGGTTGTTGGCCACGCGAAACAGGTACGCCCGTCCGTTGGCAACCGGGCCCGCCGGAAGATTGGCGACCTTGAGCCACAGCTCCTGCAGCACGTCCTCGGCTTCGCTTTCGTCGGCGCAGCGCGCGCGCAGGAACGCGCGCAGGTCGGCGCGATAGACGCCGACCAGCGCCACCAGCCCCGCCCCTTCTGCCGCGCTTTCGTTCATGGTCCTCCGACGACGCGGGCCTAGCGTTGCGCGATTCCGAACAAGCCGCGCGCACGGCCGCCCACGGGCTCTTCATGGACCTTGACGCGCGCGCGGGCAAAGCCGCCGTCGACGAGCGCTTGCGCCAGTTCGCCGGCATCGAACAGCCGGTGAAGCCCCGAGCGGGCGAACCGCCAGCGCTCCATCGTCGCGCGATGGGTGACGTAGACCACCAGCCGGCCGCCCGGCCGCAACCGGTCGTGCAGCGCGCGCACCATCGCGCCATCGGGCCCGGCGAAATAGAGCACATTGAGCAGCAGCACGCCGTCGGCGCGCGCGGTGGCCGGCCAGCCGGCCTCGAGGCTGCCGACCTCGAGCTTGGCCGCGCAGCCGAGCCGGCGCGAGGCGGCGGCGATCATCGCCTCGGAGCGGTCGACGCCGAACACTGCGCAGCGCGCGCGCCGGCGCACTTCGGCCAGCGCCGCGCCGGTGCCGCAGCCGGCATCGAGGATGACCTCGCCGTCCCGCGGCTGCAACAAGTCGACCGCGCGGCGGGTGGCGCGCGTGTTGGCGACGTCCATCGCGCGGCCGAGCCAGCGGCCGGCGAAGCCGCGCGGCTGTGACAGCTGGGCGGCAAGCCGCCGGGCGAGGGTCATGCGGCGCTCAGCCGAGCTGGTGCAGCAGCGCCTGGACCTCGCGCCGGCGCCCGGCGTCCCACACCGGCCGCGCCGGGTCGTGCGGCGCGCGCAGGGCCTTCTGCAGGTACGTCCGCGCGGCGTCGTCGTCGCCCTGGTCGTGGAGGAAATCGCCGTAGAAGTAGTTCGCGTCGAGGCCGGCGGGATCGAGCGCGAGCGCCTCGCGCAGCAGGCGGCGCGCGCGGGCGTCGTCGCCGAACCCGATCGGCGAGCCGGGGACCTTGTAGTACAGCACCCCGAGGCTCATCGCCGCGCCGCCGTTGGCCGCGCGCGGATTGATCGCATAGGCCCGCGCGATCAGGTCGCGGGCGCGGGTGGCCAGGCCGAGCTTGTGGAGGAAGTTCGCGCGGTTGGCCTGCTCGCTGACGACGATGCCCTGCCACAGCAGCGGCTCGGCCTGGTTCGGATAGCGGGCGACGAGCGCGGCGGCCTGCGAGGCAAGCTGGTCGAGCGCCCGCGTCTGGGTGCTCGAACCGCGCACCTCGTAGGCGATATGCGCCCAGCCGTCGTTGATCGCCTTGACGTCCTGCGCCATCGTGACGGCGAGCGCCGGGGTGGCAAAGGTGAGCAGCGCGGCGGCGGCAAGGACAAATCGGCGGGATGCTTTCATGGGGGGCTCTCCAACTTGGGGGGGTCAGGAAAATTCCGCCCGCGCCCGGGCGATCTGCGGGCGCAGGCCCTTGTCGATCACGGCGGGCACGAGCGCGTTGATCGCGGCGTAGAGCGCCTCGAGCGCGCCGAGGCTGAGATGCGCGCGGCGCTGACGGATGGCGGCGACGATCCGTTGCGCGACCGCCTCGGGCTGGTCGGCCTTCATCCCGGCGATGGCGAGGAAGCGATCGACGCCGCCCTTGTTGAACGCCGTGCGCACGGCGCGCGGGTTGACATGGGTCACGTCGACCCCGCTGCCGTGCAGCTCGCGGCGCAGCGCCTGGCTGAAGGCGGCGAGGCCGGCCTTGCTGCTCGAGTACGCGGCGAACCACGGATAGGGGATCGCGCCGAGCACCGAGCCGATGTTGACGATCTGTCCCGAGCCGCGCGCGCGCATCGGCCCGGCGACCGCCTGGGCCAGCGCGGCCGGCACGGCGAGGTTGACCCGGTAGCACAAGTCGAGGCGGTCGAGCGGCTGGTCCTCGTGCGGGCCGAAGCACATGACCCCGGCGATGTTGACGAGGATGTCGGGCGGGTCGGCGCGGAGCCGCTCGCACAGCATCTGCAGGTCGGTTGCCTCGGCGAGGTTGCAGAACAGCGTCACGTCGGCCTGCTCGCAGCGCGCCTGGTCGACGCCGACGACGCGCACCCCGACTTCGCGCAGCAACCGCGCCACCGGGGCGCCGATGCCGCCGGCGGCACCGGTGACCAGCGCCTTGCGGCCTTCAAGCGAACGCATCGGCCTGCTCCAGCTCGATGGCCGCGAACATCGCCCCGAACAGGGCGAAGATCTCGCGCGCCATGGTGACAATCGACTGCCGGTCGCGCCGATCGGCGAGTCCGTTCACCAGCTCGGCAAAGAAGCGCAGGTGCGACTGGTCGAGCGCGCCGTGCGAGGTGAGGTAGGTGAACGCCTGCGGCGGCAGGCCGAGCCGTTCGGCGACGGCGGCGGCGCCGCGGCCGGCAAGCGCCACGCTGACGCTTTCGAGCACGTAGACCATGCCGAAGAAGGCGACCGGGTCGCCCGAGAGGATGCGGCGATAGGCGTGATCGACCATCGCCCGGGTCGCCGGGTGCGGCGGGCGGGACCGGGCCAGCTCGGCGTCGCCGCCAGCCGCGGCGATGTCCGCGAGAATCCACTCCTCGTGGCCGGTTTCCTCGGCGATGTATTCGTCGAGCGCGGCGAGCAGCTCGGGCCGCCCCGCCAGCCCGGCGCGGGCCGCTTGCATCAGCGGCACTGTGTGGCTGACGTGGTGGTAGGCCTGTCCGAGGTACGCGAGGTAGGTCGCCAGATCGATGGTCCCGGCGAGCCCGGCGCGGACCTGCGGCACCGCCAGGAACGCCATCCGCTCGCGCACCGTGGCGTCCTCGAGCACGGTGAAGAAGTCGGGCTCGCGGTCGAGGTAGCGGGCGGCGATCTCGCGCCGTCTGATCCGGCCGTTGCCGGTCAGCAGGCCGTTGCGCGGCGTGAAATGCGCCACCTCGCGCCAGTGGGCGACGCGGGCGTAGGCCGGCAGCGTCGCATTGGCCGCGTAGACCGCACCGGGGAGGTCTGCATCGGGCGTGGCCGGTACCAGCAACGCCTCGGGAAACCGCCGCCCGTCGCCGTAGACCAGCGCCTGGGCGATGCCCGGCTGGTCGAGCAGCGCTTCCTCGACCCACTCGGGGGCGATGTTGCGGCCGAAGCTGGTGACCATGAGGCTCGACTTGCGGCCCTCGATCCACAACCGCCCGGCGTCGTCGATCCGTCCGAGATCGCCGGTCGCCAGCAGCGGACCGAACGGCTCGCCGCCGACCGTCCCGAGGGCCAGGGGTCCCTCGAGCAGGATTTCGCCGTCGGCCGCGAGGCGCGCGCGCATGTGCGGCAGCGGCCGTCCGGCGCTGCCCGCCGGGTCGCCCGGCTGCTGCAGCGACACGACCGAGGCGCACTCGGTCAGGCCATAGCCCTGCAGCACCGGCAGGCCGACGGTCCGAGCCCGTTCGAGCAGCGCGAGCGGCACGCGCGCGCCGCCGACCGCGACCAGGGTGAGATCGGGCAGCCGCTCGCCGCTCGCCTCGAGCGCCGCGACGAGGCCGGCGAGATACTCGGGCACGAGGATCAGCGAGGTTATCCGCCACGCAGCCAGGCGGCGAGCCAGGACGGCAAAGTCGGGATGAAAGGGATCGCCCAGGCCAGCCAGTTCCTGCGATGGACAGACATAGGTGCCTCCAGCGATGACAGTGGCAAACAGCCCGGCGACGGTCTCGAGCAGTATGCCCGGGGGGAGCAGCGCGCAGTGGCGCCCGGCATGCCCGGGACCGAGCCGGTCGACGACGCTCTGGGCGACGCCGAGCATGTGGTCCGCCGACAGGCACACGCCCTTGGCCTGCCCGGTCGATCCCGAGGTGAAGCTGATCCACGCCGTGCCTTGCGGCAGCACGGCGGGTTGCGCATCGGGCACCGGCTGGTCGTCGTGCAGCGAGCGGTACAACCAGCGCGCGCCGGTCTCGGCCAGGGCGTGGCGTTCCTGGCCTTGGGTGAAGAACGTCGGCAGCGACAGCACCGGAATGCGCGCTTCGAGCAGCGCCAGCGCGAGCAGCGCCTCGTCGCTGTGGCGGTCGAGCTTGAGCGCGACCGGCGCGCCGTCGGCGTGCCTGCGGCGCAACTCGCGCGCCAGCGCCTCGATTCGCCCGGACAAGGCGGCGTAGGACACGCCCGCGCCGTCGACCGGATCGATCGCCACCCGGTCGGGCGCCTGCGTGGCCCACCGGTGAGCGGCTGCGAGAAGCGGGCTCACGAGGCGGCCCGCGCGGTCCGGCGGGCGCGCCAGCCGGCGATCGCCGCCTGGCCTTGCGAAATGATCCCGGCGCAGACCCGCGGATCCTGCCGGTAATAGCTGCCCCACTCGGCGGCGTCGGGGCCAAGCCGCTCGGGCCGCGCCGGGCACAGCGCGACGAACGGCACGCCGACCCGCCCGAAGATGCGCCTGAGCGGCTCGGTGAGCGTCGCGACGGCGATCTCGCTGTCGGCCGCGAGGTCGTTGGCGACCGCGCCCCACAACTCGAGCATGACGAGCGCGTTGTCGGCGGCGAAGTTGCCGATCTCGACGATCGCCGAGCGCGCGACGGTGCGCCCGAACGCCCGGCCGAGCAGGGTTTCGACCGGATCGTCGAAATAGTGCTCGAGGAACAGCCCGCCCTCGCTCGCCCGGCGGTAGCCGAGCGCGGCGAGCCGGTCGGGCTCGCGCCCGGCGGCGGCGTAGGCGGCGAAACTCGGACTGGGGGCGGCGCCAAAGGCCTCACGGTACTTGCGCCCAATCAGGGGAACGGCGACGCTCGAATTCATGCAGGGACTCCCGTCGGTCCGTGGCAAGACGCCGCCGGCAGGTGCGGTCCGCAGTCGCAGTGCCAAAATTTTTTGCCGCGGGCGCGCGCGCCGGGAGCGGGCGCGGCAACCGGCCGCCGGGTTCGTGCGTTGACTGGCCAGGCTCGTTTGCGGATGAGGGGACAGGGATGCTCGAGACCGGTCGCAGCTGCTGGCGCATCGAGCGCGCCGGGCGCGCCTCGCTGATCGTCGATGCGGCCGACTACTTCCGGCTGGTGCGGCAGGCGATGGTCGCGGCGCGCGAGCAGATCCTGCTGATCGGGTGGGACTTCGACACGCGCATCGCGCTGCTGCCCAAGGCGGCGGACGAAGGGCCGACCGAGCTCGGCGCGTTCCTCTCGTGGCTGCCCAGGCAGCGGCCGGGGCTGCAGGTGTACATCCTCAAGTGGGATCTCGGCGCGGTCAAGCTGCTCGGGCGCGGGACCACCGCGCTGCGGCTGGCGTGGTGGGCGGCGCGCAACGACATCCACTTCAAGCTCGACGGCGCACACGCGGCCGGGGCGAGCCACCACCAGAAGATCGTGGTGATCGACGACGCCGTGGCGTTCTGCGGCGGGATCGACATGACCGCCGACCGCTGGGACACGCGCGGGCACCGCGACGACGATCCGCGGCGGCGGCGCCCGACCACGCGGCGGCGCTACGGCCCGTGGCACGACGCGACGATGGCGGTCGACGGTGCCGCGGCCAAGGCGCTGGGCGAGCTGGCGCGCGAGCGGTGGCAGGCGGCCGGGGGCGAGCCGATCGCGCCGCCGGCGGGCGCCGGCGAGCGCTGGCCCGAGGCGCTGCCGCCGATGTTCGAGGAGGTCGACGTGGCGATCGCGCGGACGCGCGGGGCCTACGACGGCAACCCGGCGATCCGCGAGATCGAGGCGCTGTTCGTCGAGCACATCCGCACGGCCGAGCGGTACATCTATGCCGAGAACCAGTATTTCGCCTCTCGCCGGATCGCGCAGGCGATCCTCGAGCGGGTGCAGGCGCCCGGATGCCCCGAGATCGTCATCGTCAACCCGCGGACCGGGGCCGGGTGGCTCGAGGAAGAAGCGATGAGCCCGGCGCGGGCGCGGCTGCTGCAGGCGATCCGGCGGGCCGACAAGGCCGGGCGGTTCCAGATGTACTACCCGGTGACCGCCGAGGGGGCGGACATCTACGTCCATGCCAAGGTGTTCATCGCCGACGGGCGGGTGTTGCGGGTCGGCTCGGCGAACATGAACAACCGCTCGATGGGGCTCGACAGCGAGTGCGACCTGGCGATCGACGCGGCGCTGCCGGCTAACGCGGCGGCGGAGCCGGCGATCGCCGGGCTGGTGCACGACCTGCTCGCCGAGCACCTCGGCAGCGACCCGGCGGTGGTCGCGGCGCAGATCGCCCGGACCGGCTCGCTGATCGCGGCGATCACCGCGCTGGCGCACAATCCGCGGCGGCTGGTGACGATGCCGCCGTCCGCGCCCAACGCGGCGGAAGCCGCGCTGGCGGAGAACGAGCTGCTCGATCCGGAGGGCTCGTCCGAGGACTTCGAGCGGATCGCCCGGCCGGGGCTGCTGCGCGGGCTGCGGCGGCGCGTGCCCTTCGGCCGCGGACGACGCGCGCCGTAGCCCCGGGCCGCGCGCGATTGCCCTATCGGGCGGGTGCCATATACTCGCCGCCGTCCGCAGTACCCGAGCGAAGGGGAATCCATTGCCGCCGACCGAGGCCCTCACCTTTCGCGGGTCAGGGCTGACCAAGGTCTACCGCACCGGCGAGACCGAGGTCCACGCGCTGCGCGGGGTCGACCTGTCGATTCCGCAGGGCGAGGTGCTGGTGTTCCTCGGGCCCTCGGGCAGCGGCAAGTCGACGCTGCTCAACATCGTCGGCGGGCTCGACCGGCCGACCGAGGGCACGCTGCACTACCGCGACCTCGAGCTGACCGCGCTGAGCGAGGCCGAGCTGACCCGCTACCGCCGCGCGCACATCGGCTTCATCTTCCAGTTCTACAACCTGATCCCGAGCCTGACCGCCGAGGAAAACGTCCGGCTGGTGACCGACATCGCCGACAACCCGATGCCGGCGGCCGACGCGCTGGCGCTGGTTGGCCTCGCCGACCGGCGCGACCACTACCCGGCGCAGCTTTCGGGCGGCGAGCAGCAGCGCGTGGCGGTGGCGCGCGCGGTGGCCAAGCAGCCGGGGGTGCTGCTGTGCGACGAGCCGACCGGTGCGCTCGACAGCGCCACCGGGGTGCGCGTGCTCGAGACGCTGGCGCGAGCCAACCGCGAGCTCGGCACGACGCTGGTGCTGATCACCCACAACGCCGGGATCGCGGCGATGGCCAATCGCGTGCTGCACTTCCTCGACGGGCGGATCGCCCGCGAGGAGGTCAACGCGGCGCCGGTCGAGGCGGGTTCGATCCAGTGGTGACGGCGCTCGACCGCAAGCTGCTGCGCGACCTGTGGCGGATGCGCGGGCAGGCGCTGGCGATCGCGCTGGTGCTGGCCGCCTCGACCGCGACCTTCGTGCTGTCGATGGGCGTGCACGGCTCGCTGACCGAGACCCGCGACGCCTACTACGCGCGCAACGCCTTTGCCGACGTGTTCGCCGACATGACCCGCGCGCCGCGCAGCGTGGTCGGGCGGGTGGCCGCGATCCCCGGGGTGCAGCGCGCCGAGGGCTCGATCCGGCAGTACGCGACGCTCGACTTTCCCGGCCGCAGCGAGCCGGTGCGGGCGCTGATCGCCTCGGTCGACGAGCGCGGGCGCGACACGCTCAACCGGATCACGCTGCGCACGGGGCGGCTGCCTCGCGAGGGCGAGGCGGGCGAAGTGGTCGCCGACGAGGCGTTCGCGAACGCCAACGGGCTGACACTCGGCGACGGAGTCGAGGCGGTGATCTACGGCACGCGCCAGCGGCTGACGATCGTCGGCGTCGGATTGGCGCCGAACTACATCTACGCGATCGCGCCCGGCGACCTGATCCCCGACAACAGCCGCTTCGGCATCTTCTGGATGGGCGAGCGCGCGCTCGAGGCGGCGACCGACCGCACCGAGGCGGTCAACACGCTGGCGATCCGGCTGCAGCGCGGCGCCTCGCAGGCGGACGTGATCCGCCAGCTCGACACGATCCTCGCGCCGTACGGCGGCACCGGCGCGTACGGGCGCGAGGATCACCTGAGCCACGCGTTCCTCGACAACGAGCTGATGCAGCTCGAGGCGATGACCAAGGTGATCCCGCCGGTGTTCCTGGTGGTCGCGGTGTTCCTCGTGTACATCGTGCTCGGGCGGATGATCCGCACCGAGCGGACGCAGATCGGGCTGCTCAAGGCGTTCGGCTACACCGACCTCGCCGTCGGCTGGCACTATCTCAAGTTCGCGCTGGCGATCGCCGTGCTGGCGGCGGCGATGGGCATGCTCGGCGGGGTGTGGATGGGCCGGGCGATGACCGGCCTCTACGCCGAATACTACCGCTTCCCGTTCCTCAGCTACCGGCTGTCGCCGGCGGTGTTCGTCGGCGCCGGCGCGCTCTCGCTCGGCGCGGCGGCGCTCGGGGCGATCGGCGGGATGCGCAGCGCGGTGCGGCTGAGCCCGGCGGTGGCGATGGCCCCGCCGCCGCCGCCGGTCTACCGCGCCGGGCTGGTCGAGCGCTGGGGGCGGCGCGCGGGCTTCACCACCGTCGGGCACATGATCGTGCGCCACATCGCGCGCTGGCCGGGGCGCTCGGCGGTCACCGTGTTCGGGGTGAGCCTGTCGATGGCCCTGCTGTTCTCGACCATGCAGTTCCTGGACGCGAGCCGGACGATGGTCGATTCGTTCTTCCTGCGCGGCCAGCGGCAGGACCTGACGGTGACCTTCATCGAGCCGCGCAACGAGCGCGCGCTGCACGCGCTGCGGCATATCCCCGGCGTGCTCCGCGCCGAGCCGACGCGCGGGCTGGCGGTCAAGCTCAGCCACGGCAACCTGACCGAGCGGACCGCGATCGAGAGCGCCGTGGCCGACTCGCGGCTGACGGCGCGGATCGATGCCGACGGCAGCGAGATCGCCCTGCCGCCCGCGGGGTTGATGCTGAGCCGCCAGCTCGCCGACCAGCTCGAGGTCAGGGCGGGCGACCGGGTGCACGTCGAGGTGCTCGGCGGCCGGCGGACCGAGGCGATGCTGCCGGTCGCGCGGATCGTCGACGAGTTCATCGGCGCGCGCGCCTACGCCGCCGAAGGCACGATCGAATCGCTCGCGCGCGACGCGGCGCCGGCGGGCGCGGCGCTGGTCAGTGTCGATCCGGCGATGCAGCAAAGCGTGCTCAAGGCGCTCAAGGACATGCCGGTGGTGCTCGGCGTGACCGAGCGCGACGCCTCGGTGCGGCTGTTCGAGCAGATGATCGACGAGAACCTCTACACGATGCTGGCCTTCTACATCCTGTTTGCCTCGGCGATCACGGTCGGGGTGGTGTACAACAGCGCACGCATCCTGTTCGCCGAGCGCGAGCACGAGCTGGCGACGCTGCGCGTGCTCGGCTTCCACCAGAGCGAGGTCGGCACCGTGCTGCTCGGCGAGCTCGCGCTGCTGATCGCAGCCTCGGTTATTCCCGGATGCCTGATCGGCTACTGGATGGCGCAGATGATGACCGAGATGTTCAGCTCCGACCTGTTCCGGCTGCCGTTCGCGCCCTCGCGGGCGTCGTACGGCTGGGCCGTGGTGATCGTGATGGCCGCGGGCCTGGCGACGGCGTTCCTCGTCGCGCTGAGGGTCTTGCGGCTCGACATGGTCGAAGTCCTGAAGGCGCGCGACTGATGGGGGAACGCATCAAGCGCTGGCGCTGGGCGATCCTGATCGCCGCGCTGCTGCTGGCGGGGCTGGCCTATGCCTTCTGGCCGGCGGCGACCGCGGTGGACGTCGCGCGGGTCAGCCGCGGGCCGATGAGCGTCGGGGTGACCGACGACGGGGTGACCCAGGCGGAGGACTACTACGTCGTGACCGCGCCGGTGACCGGCTACCTCTCGCGGATCGAGCTCGAGCCCGGCGACCCGGTGGCGCGGGGCACGCTGATCGCGTGGATGACCGGACGGCCGTCGTCGCCGCTCGATCCGCGCACGCGGCAGGAGCTGCGCGGCGCGCTCGCCGCGGCCGAGGCGGCGGCGAGGGGCGCGGACGCGTCGCTGGCGCAGGCGCGGCGCGACCTCGCGCGCGCCGAGGAGCTGTCGGGGCGCGGGTTCCTGCCGCGCGCGCGGCTCGAAAGCGCGCGCACGCAGGTGGTGACCGACGCGGCGGCGGTGCAGCGCGCGCGCGCCGAAGCGGCGCGCATCCGGGCGCTGCTCGGCCAGCCGCAGGGACCCGGCCAAGGCGAGCGGGTGCCGGT
>Ga0255338_1004088_pt1 | contig 15902 bp, 10 predicted proteins | sample MeOH1_35cm_T4_19_FD_203715 | JGI IMG/M metagenome (GOLD analysis project Ga0255338, IMG submission 203715) | Sandy soil microbial communities from University of British Columbia, Vancouver, Canada - MeOH1_35cm_T4_195 | ecosystem: Engineered > Artificial ecosystem > Sand microcosm > Unclassified ...
TGGGCCCTGGCAGCGCAGGGCCGAGAGGAATCTCCACTTCCAGGCCACCGCCGGTCAAGGAGACATTGACCCCTTCATCCGTGTGGTAGACGTCGCCGGGCTTGAATCCCGTGGCCTTGAACTTGGTTTCATATCCCTGGGCATGAAGGCTGTTGCCCAAGAAACCCACGAGAGATAGAACGATGACAAACCTACTGAGCGACATATGCGGCCCCGCGGAAGGACAGGACACAGCCTCACGAAGAGGTTGTGAAAGCCATGAATCCCGTCAGGTGTATCCATCGATTAGGCAGGATTCGCATGGGCAAGACGTGTTAAATATTGTTAATTTTTACAACACACGGGCCGTCCATAGTTTTGGCCGCCATTCGCGAGGCAAATGGAAAAGCATGGCCTGATGGCCGTCCGAAGGGTGGGGGCCCGGGGCCGCCACTGCTTCTCGGCAGTCCGATTTTGCTTCCTCTTCCGGGCGTACAGAAGAAGATCGGAGCCGTGACTCCGATCTTCTTGGTGGTGGCTGACGTACGACTTCGGTCACGTCCGCGTGACCCGAAGGAGGCAGACTCGACCTGGCGTGTGGTTGGGCCGCGCCCGCGGACGCTGCGCAGGCCCCACTGGGGCGGCCTTGCTCGCTATGGGCACCATTCGGCTGGATTGGCTACATCCTGGCAGCAACCGACACTGAATCCGACCGGGGTACGCGCAGCCCGGAGGGGCAGACTCGAACTGCGCGCGTGGCTGGCCACGCCCATGTACGCTGCGCAGGCCCCACTGGGGCCTTGCTCGCTATGGGCTACCTGGCCGCCACTGCTTCTCGGCAGTCCGAGTCCTTGGCTTGGGTGGGCGTACAAAAACACCGGAGCCGCTCGGCTCCGGTGTTCTGTGTGGTGGCTGGAGGCAGACTCGAACTGCCGACCTAGGGATTATGAGACCCTCGCTCTAACCACCTGAGCTACCCAGCCATGAAGGAGCAGTCTAGCGTGGGCGCGGGTCTGCGTCTACTTCAGATCGTCCACGAGCACCACGATGAGACGCTTGGGACCGTGGACGCCGTAGGCGAGGGTCTGCTCGATGTCGGCGGTCTTGCTGGGACCGGAGATCATCAGGGCGTTGGGGGGCAGGGCGTGGCCCCAGCCCAGGGCCTTCACGGCGGACCAGAAGCTGTCCTGGATGGTGGAGGCGCGCAGCAGGGCGATGTGGATGGGCGGCACCAGGGACATGAGCCGGGGCTCGGCGGAGCCGGGCATCAGCAGCAGGCCGCCGGTCTCGGCCACACCGCCCACGGTGCCGGTGAAGCCGGCATCGATGTCGCCGAACAGCTCCTGCTTGAAGGCTTCCACGGGGCGGTCGTAGGGTTTCAGCTCCGGTCCGCCGGGCGCCCAGGCGGCGGCGAGGGCCGCGCCCGCTTCGCTGGTGGGGCCGTACAGCAGGTTCTTCAGCCCCTCACGGTCGCAGAAGGCGCGGACCACGGCGGGCCAGTCGGCGGGAGTGGCTTCGAGGAATTCCGTGTGGACGGCCTCCATGCCCTTGCGCAGCCGGGTCACGCGTTCGGCGGCTGGCCATTGACGGCGCTCGAGAACCGCCGTGTCGAGGGCGGGCAGGGCGCCCGAATCGCCGGCGGCGCGAAGACGTCCGAGGATGGCGGTGCGGGAATCCGGGGCGGACAGGTTCGGACTACTCATGGGAGACTCCCTCGGCGCGGAGGCGTTCGGTGAGCGAGCGGCGGGCCGGAACGGGCTTGGTGCGGGACTGGGTCCAGTTCCTGATCAGCGGGGCGTTGGCGGGCAGCGCCCTGCCGAAGCGCGTGGCGAACCAAGTGGCGACGCGGTAGAGGGCGGGACGCTTGAGCACGCCGGCCCAGAGGCGCCAGGCCCAGTCTTCGGTGGCGGTGCGGCCCGTGCCCCTGCCGGCCACGGTCGAGCCCACATCATCGTGGGTGGCCTCCCGGCGCAGGCGCACCAGGATCTCGGGGATGGGGATCTCCACGGGGCAGACCTCGCCGCAGGCGCCACAGAGGCTGGAACCGTGGATGAGGTCATGGCGGACGCCGACGCCCTCCATCTGCGGGGTGAGGATCTTGCCGATGGGGCCAGGATAGATGGCCTCGTAGGCATGGCCGCCCACGCGGGTGTAGACCGGACAGTGGTTCATGCAGGCGCCGCAGCGGATGCAGCGCAGGGTCGCGCGGAGCTGGGGATCGGCGTAGATCCGCGAGCGGCCGTTGTCGAGGATGACCAGGTGGACTTCCTGCGGGCCGTCCTTCTCGTCCGCGCCCCGGGGCCCGGTGATGAGGTTGAAGTAGGTGCTCACCGCCTGCCCCGTGGCCGAGCGCGTAAGGATGGCGTAGAGCGGTGCCACGTCCTCCAGCCGTGCCACGACCTTTTCGAGGCCCATGACGGCGATGTGGAGAGGCGGCACGTGGGTGCTCATGCGGCCGTTGCCTTCGTTCTCCACCAGGCACAGGGTCCCGGTCTCGGCCACGGCGAAGTTCACGCCGGACAGGCCCGCGTCGGCGTCGAGGAATTTCTGGCGCAGCACCTTGCGGGCCATGGCCGTGAGCTCGTCGACATCTTCGGTGTACTTCGCATCCTTGATCTTCTGGCTGAACTGCCGGGCGATCTGGTCTTTGTTCTTGTGGATGGCCGGCATGATGATGTGGCTCGGCGTCTCGCCATCCAGCTGGATGATGTACTCGCCCAGGTCGGATTCCAGAGCCTCGATGCCCTTGGATTCGAGGAAGGCATTGAGATGCATCTCCTCGGAGACCATGCTCTTGCCCTTGACCAGGGTCTTGGCGCCCTTGGCCTGGAGGAGGCCCAGGATCAGCTGGTTCGCCTGTTCGCAGGTCTCGGCCCAGTGGACCTTGATGCCGTTCTTGGCGCAGCTGGCTTCCAGTTGCTCCAGCAATTCCGGCAGGCAGAGGAGGCTGCGGGACCGGATGGCCGTGCTGAGGTCGCGCAGGTCCTGGAGGTCCCGCGGATCGGGGAACTGGGCCTTGCGCTTGGTGATGAGGCCGTCCATGGCGCGGCGGAAGTTGGCCCGGAGCTGGGGATCCAGCAGGGCCTTGGCTGCTGCATCGCGGAAGTGGATCTCTTTCTCAGCGTGCACGGGTGCGCTCCCAGAGGAATTCGGCGATGTGCTGGACCTTGAGCTTGCTGCTCTTGGCCTCCAGCGCGCCGTTCACGTTCATCAGGCAGCCGCCGTCCGTGGACAGGACGAGGGAGGCGCCGGTGGCGGTGGCGTCCGCGATCTTGTCGGTGATCATGGCGCCGGAGATTTCGGGATGGCGCACGGAGAAGGTGCCGCCGAAGCCACAGCACTCGTACTCCCGGGTGAGGGGCGCGAGCTCGACGTTGGCGAGCTGGCCGATGAGGGCCTGGGGCTCGCCCTTCAGGCCCAGGTCGCGGACCGCATGGCAGGAGCTGTGCCAGGTGACCTTCACGGGCTCCCCGAGATCCTCCAGCTGCACATCGAGGACCTCCACGAGGAACTGGGTCAGCTCGTAGACCCGGGCGCTGAAGGCGCGGACCTTGGCCTCGTCGGGCTGGCCGTGGAACAGCTCGGGATAGTGGACCTTCATCATGCCCGCGCAGCTGCCGGAGGGCAGAATCACGGGCAGATCCTCGGGGAACAGGGCCACCTGGGTGCGGGCCACGTCCCGGGCCTCCTCCCAGTAGCCGCAGTTGAAGGCGGGCTGGCCGCAGCAGGTCTGGCCGTCGGGGAAGACCACCTCCACGCCGGCCCGGCGCAGGAGCTGGATGCCGGCCATGCCGGCATCGGGGAAGAACAGATCCACCAGGCAGGTGCCGTAGAAGTAGACCTTCTTGGGCTTGGTACCGTTCACTTGGAGACCTCCGGTCGGGTCGCGGACTCGAGCAAGTATAGGAAGCTTCGGTAGACCTGGCCCGTGGAACGGGTCATGCCGACCTCGCAGGTGCGGCTGCTGGCGAAGTAGCCATCGAAACGTTCGGCCTTCACCTCCCGGGCCTCATGCTTGGTGGCGGAGGCGGTTAGCTCGGCATGGGTGAAGCCCCGGTCCCCGGCGAAGCCGCAGCAGCCGGCGTCCCGCGGCACCACGACCTTGTCGGCGCAGGCTTTGGCGACCCCTTCCAGCTGAGGCAGGAGGTTCATCTTCGTCACCGAGCAGACGGGGTGGAGGACCACGGAACCCACCTTGCGGGTCACCTGGAGGCGGGGTAGCAGGACATCGTTGGCGAAGGCGGTGCTGTCGATGATCTTCAGCTTGTCAAACTTCGCCTGGTTCTCAGGCGTGAGATAGCCACGGCTGGTGAGCACGCCGTAGGTGCAGGGGCTGGTATCCATCACGATGGCGAGTCGGCCCTGCTGGCTCCACTCCCAGAACTTCTCGATGGTGCGGTTGATGGTGTAGCGGTGGGCTTCATCGTAGCCCTTGGAGGAGAAGGGCACGCCGCAGCAGGTGCCTTCCACGTCGAGGGGGATGTGAACGGGGTAGCCGGCCCGTGCCGATACCTTCACCAGCGCCTCCACCAGGCTCATCTCCTCGGGTTCGCCGGGCAGGTGGCCCATCATGCGGGAGAGACAGGCCGGGAAGTAGATGGCCTGGGCGCCCTCCAGGGAAGTCACGGGAAGCGGCACCTTGGCGGGCTTAGGCATCTCCGGGCTCCACTGGTGAGAGGCGCCGAAGGTCTTCATGATCCGGGTGATGAAGGGCATGGCCTTGGGCCCGAAGAGGCTCTGGACGAGATGGCCGCTGCGCAGGGCCAGGCGCATGGCCGGCTCCACCGTGGCGAAGTTCCGGGCCACGGACAAGGCGATCTTCTGGGCGCGGCGGCTGTGGCTGGCCCGGCGGAACCGCTTGGTGAGCTGGCCAGTGTCGATGCCCACGGGGCAGGCGGTGGCGCACAGGCCGTCCGTGGCGCAGGTGTCCAGGGCCATGTAGGGGAAGGCCTCCTGCAGGGACGACAGCAGGGCGGGGTTCTCCCGGTTGCCTTCGAGGCGGGCCATCTCGCGGCGCACGACGATGCGCTGCCGGGGCGTGAGGGTCAGCTCACGGCTGGGGCACTTGGGCTCGCAGTAGCCGCACTCGATGCACTTGTCGACTTCCTCTTCCACGCCGGGCATGGGCTTGAGGTCCGACAGGTGGCACTTGGGGTCGGCGTTGAGGATCACGCCGGGGTTCAGCAGCCGCTGGGGGTCGACCAGGTTCTTGAGCTGCTCCATGACGGCCTTGGCCTCGGGGCCCCACTCGGCTTCCACGAAGGGCGCCATGTTGCGGCCCGTGCCGTGCTCGGCCTTGAGGGCGCCGTCGTACTTCTTGACCACCAGTTCCACCACATCGTCGATGAGCGCGGAATAGCGATCCACCGCGGCCTTGTCGTTGAACGACTGGGTGATGACGAAGTGCAGGTTCCCGTCCTTGGCATGGCCGAAGAGGATGGCCTCGTCATAGCGGTGCTTGGCAAAGAGCTTGGTGAGGTCCACCGCGGCATCGGCCAGTTTGTCCACGGGGAAGGCCACGTCCTCGATGAGGACCGTGGTGCCGCGGGCGCGCACGGCACCCACGGACGGGAAGGTGCCCGAGCGGATCTTCCACATCAGGGCCTGCTCCACCGGATCGTGGGTAAAGCGGGCGGGCTCGATCAAGGTCAGGTGGGCGGCGGCGTCCAGGGCCAGGCGCTCCAGCTCGGCGCGGGCGGACTCGTCGCGCCCCTGGAACTCCACCAGCAGCGCGGCAGCGCCTTCCTGCAAGGTCTTGATGGTGGGCGGTGTGCCGGCCTGGTTCTCCACGGACCGCAGCGAGGCACGGTCCAGCAGCTCCAGGGCCGCGGCGCCCGCATCGCGCAGGGGCACAATGGCCGCGCAGGCGGCGTGCAGGTCGGGGAAGATCAGGAAGCCCGTCACCTTGACCGGCAGGTCGGGCACGGTGTTCAGCACGGCTTCCGCGATGAAGGCCAGGGTGCCTTCCGAGCCCACCAGCACGTTGCGGAAGATGTCCACCGGGCGCTCGTAGTCGATGAAGGCGTTGAGCGAGTAGCCCGTGGTGTTCTTCATCTTGTACTTGGCGCGGATGCGCTCGGCCAGGGGCCGGTTGGCTTCGAGATCCTGCTTGAGCTTCAGGAGGCCTTCCGCGAGGGCGGGCTCGGCCTCGCGGAAGCGCAGGTCGGCATCCGGCGCGGCGGTGTCGATCACCGTGCCGGAGGGCAGGACGAAGGTGAGCGATTCCAGCGTGTGGTAGGCGTTCTGGGTGACACCGCAGCACATGCCGCTGGAGTTGTTGGAGAGGATGCCCCCCACGGTGCAGGTGTTGATGGAGGCGGGATCGGGGCCCATCTTGGCCCGATAGGGCCGCAGGGCGTGGTTCACGTGCGCGCCGATGACGCCGGGCTGCACCTTCACCTGGCCGCCACCCTCCAGCACCTGGATGCCCCGCCAGTTGCGGGCCACTTCCACCAGGATGCCGTCGGACACGGACTGCCCCGAGAGGCTGGTACCCGCGGCCCGGAAGGTCATGGGGGTCCCGAGTTCGCGGCTGAGACGGAACAGGGCCTGGACTTCCTGCACGCTGCCCGCGAAGGCCACGGCCTTGGGGATGAGCCGGTAGAAGCTCGCGTCGGACGCGAAGGCGATCAGATCCACCGGCCGGTCGAGGACACGGTCGGGACCGACGATGGACACGAGGGATTCCCTCAGGGAAGTGGCGGTGGCGGTGCTCATGAGAAACATCCTCTGGATCAGGCGATCGCGAAAAAGGTCCCGCCGGCCTGCAGGGGCGCGGCGGGACCCGGGTCTTACGTCAAGATGCCGCCCGGCCTACTTGGCAGGGGCGGGGGCGGGCAGGGTGGCCGGAGCGCCTGGAGCCGCAGGCGCGGTCACAGGGGCAACCACCGCGGGGGCCGCGGGAGGAAGCTGCGGCATGAAGTTGGCGGGCAGGACCTTCGCGTAGAGGAAGATCACGACGCCGACCATGGCGGCCAGGGCCAGACTGTGGAAGAACACATAGCGGAGGATGGTGCCTTCCTCGCCCTGCTGGTTGGTGGCGACGGAGGCCACCACGAGGCTCTGGGCGTCGATCATCTTGCCCATGACGCCGCCGGTGGTGTTGGCCGCGGCGGTGAGGATCGGGTTCAGGCCCAGCTGCTGGGCCGTGATCTTCTGGAGACCGCCGAACAGCACGTTGGAGGAAGTGTCACTGCCCGTGAGGGCCACACCCAGCCAGCCCAGCATGGCGCTGAAGAAGGGGAAGAGGACGCCAGTGCTGGCGAAGGCCAGACCCATGGTTGCGTCCAGGCCCGCGGACTTGGACGTGAAGCCCAGGGCCAGCATGGCGGCGATGGTGAGCAGGGACATCTTCACGCGATTGATGGTCTTGCCGAAGATCTTGAGCAGTTCCAGGGGGCCGAAACCGGCCAGCAGGCCGCTGCAGATACCGGCCAGCAGCAGGCTGGTGCCCGTGAGGGAGAGCCAGTTCAGGGTCCAGGTGGCGGGTTCGGGCGAGGCCTTGGCGACCACGGGAGGAGCCTTGATGACCATCTTGTGCAGCAGGGGCATTTCGTAGGTCTTCGTCGTGTAGCCGGCGAGGAAGTTGGGCTTGTCCTTGGTGCCGCCGTTCAGGAAGGTCTTGACCTGGGGGGTGCCCCAGGCGAACACGAACAGGGACAGGAATACCCAGGGCATCCAGGCCTTCACGACCTTGCTGGTGCTGTGGTCGGGAGCGGCTTCGTGCGCGTCTTCACGCTCGTGCTCGTAGCGCCAGATGGTCTTGGGCTGCCAGATTTTGAGGAACAGGACCAGGGCCGCCATGGAGACGATGGCGCCGATGATGTCCACCAGCCAGGGGCCGTGGAAATTGCTCACGAGGAACTGCGTGATGGCGAAGCTGCCGCCAGCCACCAGGCAGGCCGGCCAGACTTCCAGCATCGCCTTGCGCCCCGCCATGGTCCAAATGATCCAGAAAGGGACGATCAGGGAGAAGATCGGCAGGATGCGGCCCGCAGCGGCGCTCAGCATCTCGAGAGGTAGGCCGGTCACGCCAGCGAGGGCGATGAGCGGGCTGCCCAGGGCGCCGTAGGCCACGGGAGCCGTGTTGCCGATGAGGGCGATGCCGGCGGCCTGGAGGGGACGGAAGCCCAAGCCGATCAGCATGGCCGCGGAAATCGCCACGGGCGTGCCGAAGCCGGCGGCGCCCTCAATGAAGGCGCCGAAGCTGAAGGCGATCAGCAGGGCCTGGATGCGTCGATCCGCCGCCAGACCGGCGATGGAATGCTTCACCACCTCGAAATCACCGGACTTCACGGTGATGTCGTAGATGAAGATGGCGTTCAGCACGATCCAGCCGATGGGAGCCAGGCCGAAGAGCGCGCCATTGACGGCGGCCATGCTGGCCATGCCCGTGGGCATCTTGTAGACGAGGATGGCGACCGCCATACAGGTAATGAGGCCCAAAATCGCTGAGTAGTGGGCCTTCACATGTTTGGCCAGAAAGCCCAGCAGCACGAAGACCGGCAATGCGGCCACCAGTGCGGAGAGGAAGATATTCCCCATGACGGGGGAATAGACTTGGGTCCAGGGGGTCATGCAGCCTCCAAGAGGGGGGAAGGGGATGAAGAGGTAGAGTTTTTGGAAAGATCCTGGAGGAAGCCTACAATGGGTCTAGTGGTCAGACCATAGTGAAGAGAACTGCTTTTGATCACATTTCGCATCTGTCCCGTTTTTCATTATTTAGGATGTTTATATATGGAACTCACACCGATCAAGTCCAGGAGGCTCTACGAGGAAATCGTGGAGCAGATCAAGCACCTCATCGCCGACGGGAAGCTGAAGCCTGGCGACAAGCTCCTCGCCGAGCGCGATCTGGCCGACCGGTTCCAGGTCAGCCGGGCCTCGGTGCGGGAAGCCATACGGACCCTGGAGATGCTCGGCATCATCGACATCCGCCCCGGTGAGGGCACCTTTGTCCGGGGCACTGAGACCGACGACATCATCCGGCCCCTGGCCATGTTCCTGGCGGTGGAGCGCAACTCGCTGCTCGACATGTTCGAGATGCGCCGGATCTTTGAGACGGCCACTGCAAGCCTGGCCGCCCAGCGGGCCACTTTCGAGGAGCTCGACCAGATCGAATCCATGCTGGCGAACATGCGGGAGCGGCTCAACCTGAACGATTCGGAGAAGGGCGAGGAATTCGATGCCGCCTTCCACTACGCCGTGGCGGAGGCCACCCACAACAGCCTGCTGACCAAGCTCTTCAAGACCGTCTCCGAGGAGTTCGCCAAGGCCAATTCCGTGGCCCGGCGGCAGCTGTACCATGACAACGTCCAGAACCCCCAGCGGATCATCGACCAGCACTCCGAGATCCTCCAGGCCATCCGCTCGGGCTCGCCCCAGAAGGCCTCCGAGGCCATGCTGGCCCATCTGAACTTCGCGGAAGGCGAATTGCGGAAGTGGATCGTCTAAGCGCATCGCCAGCACGTCCTGTGCTGGCGATGCGCAGATGGTGGCCCCGGTGGGGTTCGAACCCACGACCAAGCGGTTATGAGCCGCCAGCTCTGACCGCTGAGCTACAGGGCCGGGGCCAGTGTAGCAAACGCGGGCGCGGTTCTCCGGTCACAAGCGCGGGAGCCTGCGCCTCCTTGAACGAGGCTGGGCCGACGAGTCGCAGGAAGCGCCGGGCCCGGGGCAGGGGATGAGTTGGAGAATGGCTGGTAGCATGAACCCTTTGCTCATCACCCCATCGGAGTCGGAACCGTGACGGACGAGAACCAGGTCGCAGGGGCCGGGGAGGCTGGACAGGCCGTGCTGGAGGCGGCCCACGCCGCCCTCATGGAATTGCGCGGCAGTTGGAATCAGACCCAGGTGGATGACTGGTGCAGCAAGGTGCTGGAGCGCTCCGGCCGGGTGGTGCTCACGGGCATGGGGAAGTCGGGACTCGTGGCCCAGAAAGTGGCGGCCACCCTGGCTTCCACGGGCTGCCCCAGTCTGTTCCTCCATCCGGCCGAGGCCCTTCACGGCGACCTCGGGATGGTGACCCGGGAGGATTCCGTGCTCGCCCTCTCCAATAGTGGAGAAAGCGAGGAGGTGGTCCGGCTGCTTCCGAGTCTGGTTCGCCTGGGCATCCCCATGGCGGCGATCACCGCCCGGCCCGAGAGCACCCTGGGGCAGGCCGCTCACTGGACCTTCACCTACCGGCTGCCCCAGGGCGAGGGTTGTCCCCTGGATCTGGCGCCCATGGCCAGCACCACGCTCCAGCTGATCTGGGGCGACCTGCTCGCCGCCAGCCTCATGTCCCGCCGGGGCTTCACCCGGGATCACTTCGCCCTGAATCACCCCGCTGGAAGTCTTGGCGCGAAGTTAATGAAAGTGAAAGCCTTGATGCACACAAATTGGCCCGTGGTCACGGCCGCGACGGGACTGACCCAGGTATTGAGGGCCATGACGGAGGGGCGACTGGGCATGACCAGCGTCATGGATGGGCCGGAACTCCTGGGCGTCATCACGGATGGCGACATCCGTCGCGCCCTGGAGGCTGCGGAGCGGGAGGGACGGAATCCTCTTGGCCTCCGGGCGGAGCAGATGATGACCCGCACCCCGGCGATGATCGGCGAAGACGCATTGGCCCTGGAAGCTGCCGGTTGCATGGAAGCCCGGAAGATCACCTTCCTGATGGTTGGGCAGGCAGATCACCCCAAGGGCCTCATCCACATCCACGATCTGTTGGCGGCAAAGGTCTTGTAGATTCGGGTTGCCGTTCTTGGCGTTGATTCAAGGTTACATAATATACATTATCGAAAGTTAAATCTGGACTCCAAGGTGCCTTCCGTACTGACCCGATACGTCCTCCGGCGCTGGGCCACCCCTTTCCTGGGTGCCCTGTTCTTCTATGGGTTCCTGCTCGTGTCCTGGGAGATGGTCACCATCTCCCAGGAACTCTTTTCCCAGGGCGCACCGCTGCGCTGGATGATCCCACTCCTACTCCTTTCCATCCCGGAAACCCTCTCCATGGTTCTGCCCATGGCGGCAGTGCTCGGGGGCCTTCTGGGCACCCAGCAGATGATGGAGGGCTCCGAACTGGTGGCGGCCCAGGGTCTCGGTGTCGGGCGTCGGGCCTGGTTCGCGCCCTGGTCGATCCTGGCCTGTGGGCTCCTGCTTCTGGCCTCCATCAATGCCCATCTGCTGGTGCCCGCCTCGGCCACCCTCCAGCAGACCCTGCGCCACAAGATGACCGAAGTGACCAAAGCCAGGTTTCTTCGACCGGGCAACCCGCCCTGGCATCCCCCTGGTTCCCCGGACACGGCTTTATGGGTATCCGCGGGTGGACAGGTCCACATCATGGAATCCACACCCCAAGGCACCCAGCACCTGACCGCCTCCCGGATGACCTACGCCATGGAGAGCAACGCCTCCGGAGCTGCGGAAGTCCAGATCCACCTGTCGGACCTGCAAGGGGCTCTCTACCAGCCTTCTGGCGAAGGCAGTGTGATCCACATGAGGCAGGAACAGCAGACCCTGCGATTCGCCCTTCCCTCGGGTCCCCGCCTGCTCGCCCCGGTTCCCCTGAGATACGAGTCGTCGCGGGCCCTGCTCCGGACCTACCGGGATCCCGGAATCCCGGCAGCCCAGCATCGGCTTTCCGCCATCGAACTCGGCCGGAGGATCACCCTTCCCCTGGCCGGCATCTCGCTGCTGCTCATGGGAATCGCCTTGGGCTTTGGCCATCCGCGGTTCTTCCGGGGAGGGGCCGTCATCAAGAGCCTTGGCGTGATCCTGGTTTATTACTTGTTGATGAAGTTCCTTGAAAACATGATGTTGGGTGGAAAAGTTGAATCCGTCTATCCGATCCTCGTCCTACCCTTCCTGTTCCTTGGAGCCGGTTGGCTCATCCTCAACCACAGGCTCTCACCCCACCGTTCCCGCTCTGGCCTGGGCCCTTTCCTCCTGCGTCCCTTGGGCCGGGTCCTGCACCTCTCGCCTCTCCATGCCCGGGTGGTCGCCGCCAAGTCATCCATCATTCAATGGATCCATGGCCAGGGGACTCGCCGGGGCATTTTCCGCCATTGGTCCACCCTCGCCTGGTGGCGCAACTGGGGTTTGACGCTGGGCAGCCTCCTGGCCCTCGACCTTCTCATCGAGTTTTCCAATCTGGCTGGTGACCTTTCGAAGAATCAAATACATCTAATTGTTTTCATTAAATATTGGTTCTGGAATCTTCCACCGTTCCTGGAGGTCGCCTTCCCCATCTCCTTCCTGCTGGGTACCATGCTCGCCCTGTCCGAGGCGGCCCTGAACCGCGAGTGGCTAGCCATCCGTGCCGGTGGGGTCAGCCTGATCCAGTGGATCTGGGCCGGCCGCTTCGCCTGGGGCGCTGTGGCCCTGGCGACCTTCCTGCTCCAGGCGGGCCTGGCCCCCGTGGCCAGAACGCACTCACGGGAACTCTATCAACAGATCCTGCAGCGCCCACCGGGTTCCACCTCCACCTCTCCCTGGATGCACCTCGGCTCCACGGGTGTCCTGTGGCATCTCTCTCCTGACGTCCGCTGGGGCTTCCCCCTGAAAGGGCCTGGCGAGGCTCCGATCCTCCTCCGGTGGCAACCCGGAGCGGAACGCTCGGAAGCCCTGGCCTGGGGGGGGATGCGCCTTGTGGCGGGCCCCTCCACCGAAGTGCTGTTCCCTGATCGGGCCCTTCGGGCGGCTCCCTCCGCCTCCGAAGCTCAAACCCTTGATCTGGTCCAGTGGCAGCGATGGGCCCCGGATCCTGAGCGATCCTACCTCCTGTGGAGTCGCCTTCTGGGGTGGCTGGCTGGCCCACTACTCGTCCTGGCCATGCTCTCCTATGCGTTTCCGGGGCCCCGTCAGGGACGTGGGCAGGCGATCGGCGCCGGCTTGGTCGGCGGCCTCGTGTTCCTGGGGCTCCAGACGCTGTTCGGGGGAGCGGCCCGAGCCTCCGAAATTCCAACCTACTGGGGCATCCTGGCCCCCTTCATGGTCCTGGGGGGGACTGCCCTGGTCCGCGTTTCGAGGCTACGGACATAGCCACGCCCGACGATTCGGACTCTTGGACCTGAAGCCACCGGGAATGAGAGAATGGATACAGGTTGCTCCATTGCCAACCTGCCAGAGTCATTCCAGGGGACCCTAATCGTGAGCTCTTTGCTATCTCGTGTTCAACAGGTCCTGGTGGAGCATCCCCTGCTCCGGCCAGGGGACAGGATCCTCGCCGCCATGTCCGGCGGGGTGGATAGCTCCGTGATGGCCGCCCTGCTCCACCGGGCCGGCTACGAGGTCATCGGCATTTCCATGCAGCTCTTCGACAAGAAGGCTGTTCGAGCTTCCGATGGGAAGTGTTGCACACTCGATGATTTTCAGGATGCCAGGAGAGTGGCCTACGAGATGGGCTTCCCCCACTATGTGATGGATTTCGAAACCCGCTTTCGGGATACGGTCATTGAGGGCTTCATCCAGGGGTATCTGGATGGGGAAACTCCCAGCCCCTGCATCCGTTGCAACCAGCACCTCAAATTCTCTGCGCTGATGGAACGGGCGGAATCCCTGGGTGCCCCCTTCGTCGCCACGGGCCACTACGCGACCATCGCCCATGAAGGTGGCCGTTGGCACCTCCGGAAGGCCTCAGATCCGGCCAAGGATCAGAGCTACTTCCTCTTCCACCACACCCAGGCCACGCTGGCGCGAACCCTGTTTCCCCTCGCCCAGCTCACCAAGCCCGAGGTCCGGAGCCTGGGCGCGGAGCTGGGCCTGCACCTGGCTGAGAAACCTGAAAGCCAGGAAATCTGCTTCGTCACCCAGGACCGCTACGACGGCTTCCTGGAAGCCGAGGGTCGGGACCCCGGCAGAGGGGACGGGGACATCCGCCATCTGGACGGCCGGATCCTGGGCCGGCACCACGGCTACTGGCGGCACACCGTGGGCCAGCGCCGGGGGTTGGGTGTTGCCTACGCCGAGCCCCTGTACGTGGTGCGGGTCGAGCCCGCCACCAATACGGTCTGGGTGGGCGGCGAGGCCGACCTCCTGGGCCATGATCTGCTGGCCCGGGAACTGAGCTGGGTGGATACCCCTCCCCACGGCCCCCTGGCCTGCCAGGTCCGCATCCGCAGCCGCTCCCTGGAGGCTGAAGCCCTGGCGATCCCTCTGCCCGATGGCCGGGTCAAGGTCGCCTTCGCCGAGCCGCAGCGGGCCATCGCGGCTGGCCAGGCGGTGGTCTTCTACCGGGACGGCGAGGTGCTGGGCGGCGGCTGGATCGACGCCCGGTCGGACTGAAACCGGGAGATCACTTTCCGCCCAAGGTGTAGGCCACGCCTGGATAGCTTACGAAATGATAGAGGTTGGCCTCCGCGGTCGCGCCAAGGCCCAGGTCCCGGACCGGGATCTGGGGAAAGCTGATGGAGGTGCCGAAGGCCACCGGCTGTCCGACGGGAGCAGACAAGCCCAGGTCCCGGGCGGTTTCGTCCAGCAGCAGCAGGCCGAAAGGGATGGAGAAGCGGCCGCACCAGGGCATGCGGTACTGGTCGGGGTTCTGGGGATTCACCACCGCCATGAAGAACTCCCGGGCCTTTGCGGTCGACATCGGACCCGCCAGGGGACCCCTCAGCAATTGGCGGTCCCGCTCGAGGGCTTCCGTATAGGCCGCCACGCCCCCGCTCCCGTGGGGCGTGTATTTGAAATCCTCGCCGTAATGGATACCATCGGAGGAGATGACGATGGCCAGATCTCGCCCGAGGGACCAGCCGCGAGCCTTCATGCTTTCCCCCAGGGCCTTCCCGAGGTGCGCCGCCAATTCCTGGAACCGTTCGAACGAGGCGGCAGGCACCAGGATGGACACGATCTCGACCTTCGGATCCTGGTGCTTCAGCCAGTAGGCGATGGCTTCGACGGAATGTTCGCTGTCCTGCATGGCCGCATCCCGGATGACATCCGCGGCCGGGATCCGGGCCAACAGGTCCTCACGCAGGTCGGAGACCTTGATCTCCCCGTCTGGAGAACGCCAGGCGCGATAGGGATCGAACACCAGGGCGTTCTTGGCACCGAAGCGGCGGTATTTGTGGAAGACGCCCACCAGCACGACGGTCCTGGCCTTCACCAGCGGCAGCAGCTGCCGGTACACGCGTCCCGCGTAGAGGTAGTCATCATGGGGGCAGATGAGGCCAACGGCCCCGGGAGCAGGCATGGGCCCGAGGGCTTCCGGCGCCGGCGGAAGGGCGGACCGCTCCCACACCTTGGCCATCTGCTCCTGCCTCGACGCGAAGCCTACGGCATCCTGCTGGCCCCGGAGGTCCCCCTCGGACGGGATGCCCATGCCCTTCCGGACCTCTGCCAGCGTGGGGCGCTGGGGCGGGACCGGCAGCGTGGCAAGCGAGGCCTGGGCGAAGGCGGGGAAGCATACCGAGAGACAGGCACAAACGGCCGCGGTGAGGCTCATGGTGGGATCTCCGGAACCACCGTAGCAGCCCCGTTCGCGCATCCGCGACTTCGATTCAGATAGGCGCAAAAAAGCCCCCTTGCGGGGGCTGGTCTGGAGGCGCCGATCGGAATCCGGTTCCCGCCGCGCGGCTGGCTGCGCACGGCCCTAATCGCCGGGGACGCCACATCGAGTGGCGTCCCCGGCGGGGCCTACCTGCGCGCCATCCGCGATTTCGATTCAGATCGGCGCACGAAAAAGCCCCCTTGCGGGGGCTGGTCTGGAGGCGCCGATCGGAATCCGGTTCCCGCCGCGCGGTTGGCTGCGCACGGCCCTAATCGCCGGGGACGCCACATCGAGTGGCGTCCCCGGCGGGGCCTACCTGCGCGCCATCCGCGATTTCGATTCAGATCGGCGCACGAAAAAGCCCCCTTGCGGGGGCTGGTCTGGAGGCGCCGATCGGAATCGAACCGATGGATACAGGATTTGCAGTCCCGGGCCTTACCACTTGGCTACG
>Ga0255338_1004089_pt1 | contig 15899 bp, 12 predicted proteins | sample MeOH1_35cm_T4_19_FD_203715 | JGI IMG/M metagenome (GOLD analysis project Ga0255338, IMG submission 203715) | Sandy soil microbial communities from University of British Columbia, Vancouver, Canada - MeOH1_35cm_T4_195 | ecosystem: Engineered > Artificial ecosystem > Sand microcosm > Unclassified ...
TCAAGATGAGTGGACCTTCAGGACACCCCATGACCGCGACCTCCGCCCACTCCCTGGAACCCCTGCTCGCCGAATGCCGCAAGGTGATCGTGGGCCAACCCCAGCTGCTCAACCGCCTGCTGGTGGCTCTGCTCTGCCGCGGCCACGTGCTGCTGGAAGGCCTGCCGGGCCTGGCGAAGACGCGCACGATCAAGACGCTGGCCGCCGCCAGCCACACCAGCTTCCGCCGCATCCAGTTCACGCCGGACCTGCTGCCCAGCGACGTGGTGGGCACCCTGGTCTTCGATCCCAAGCAGCTCACCTTCACGCCCAAGCGCGGCCCCATCTTCACGAACCTGCTGCTGGCGGACGAGATCAACCGCGCGCCCTCCAAGGTGCAGGCCGCCCTGCTGGAGGCCATGGAGGAGCGCCAGGTGACGCTGGGCGAGGAGAGCTTCCGCCTGCCGGATCCGTTTCTTGTGCTGGCCACCCAGAACCCCTTGGAGCAGGAGGGCACCTTCCCCCTGCCCGAGGCCCAGATGGACCGGTTCCTGTTCAAGCTCCGCGTGGACTATCCCAAACAGGAGGATGAAGTGGAGGTCCTCCGCCGCGCCCACCTGAACGGTGACGAGGTGAACCCCGTGGTGGATGCCGCGAGCCTCCTGGCCGCCGGCCGCGAAGCGCAGAAGGTGCGCCTGGACGACGCCATCCGGACCTACATCGTGCGGCTGGTGCAGGCCACCCGGCCCGGCCACGGCAAGGTCTGGAAGGGCAAGGAGCTGCTGCGCTGCGGAGCCAGCCCCCGGGCCTCGCTCTCACTCCAGGCCTCCACCCGCGCCCTGGCCTACCTCCAGGGCCGCGACCACGTGCTGCCCCAGGACGTGGTGGACCTCGCACCCGACGTGCTGCGCCACCGGCTCCTGCTGACCTTCGAAAGCGAGGCCGACGGCGCCACCACGGACCAGGTCATCGCCCAGCTGCTCCAGGCCGTACCCCGCCCCTGAACCTGATCTGCGCTCCACCTCCCGCCACAGGAGAACCTCATGGCCGCCCCGACCCGCCCCCAAATCACCAGCATCACCCTCAACCTGCTCATGCCCGATGGCACCACGCGGGTCCACATCATCGATCCAGCAGCCTGCGACGCGCTCGTGTGGAGCGATCGCGCCGTGCATGTCTTCGGCAAGTTCTACGACAAGGGCGGCCCCGCCGAAGGCAAGCGCATGAGCCGGGAGGATTTTCTCCGCCACTTCCCCCAGGCCGCAGCCCTCATCGGAAACCAGCCCGAGATCCTGATGACCCCCGCCGTAGTGGATCAGCTCTGGACCCTGCCCAAGGCCGACGGGACTACTCCCGCTTTCCTGTCCAAGAGCATTATTAATCCCGTGAACGGCTAGAAGGCCCGCCACCGTGGATTCAGTGCCCTTCCCCGCCCTCGGGCCTGCCTGGCGGCGGTGGGGGCTCCAGAGGCTTCACGAAAATCGGCCAGGGTCATCCAGAATTCAGGGTCCACGGGCTTAAGGCGTACCAAGTCATTAGCGATAGCTTCCCCAATCACTCGCGAATTGGTTCGTTGGGATGGACGTTCTGTACGCAGTGTGAAAGTGAGGTAGCGGAGCCGCAAAGTACCGAACTGCACTGGATCATCTGAATTCTGATCCAGGGAAAGAGGCAGCTGTTCTACCTCCTCGATGTAGGCGCTTGGATCCAGGCCTTTCTTCAGGGCATAGGCGGCCGCAGAGGTGAGCGTATCCATGAAGAATGGGGTGATGGTCGACGTTGAGGCGTGAGCCTGTTGGGCCCTTTGGAAGGCGGCCCGCGCCTGGTCCACGATCACCTTGGGGTCCTGCCTTTTGTTGGCCAGATTGCGGGCCTGGACGGCCCGGGCGATCTGAATGCCGCGGTGATAGCCCACATGTGCAGGCTGGGACTTCAGTGCTGCCTCGTAGGCGCGCGCCGCCTCCTCAGCATCAAGGGCGGGGTCCCCACCGTTCGCCATTTCGGCCCTTGCCAGAGCCTGGGCGATACCTCCCAGATGGGCTTGAAAGTAGGAATCCTCGACATGAACATCAGCCAGGGCGCGAGCCTCTCGAAGATAGGGCTCTACGGCCGCACGGGCATAGGTGCCTCTCATTCGGGAGGTATCGATCCAGGCCAAGAGAGCGGAGCTACGGATGTTGAGGAGGACGATGTGCCCCGGTTCAAGGCGTAGGCCCGAATCTGCGGCGGAAATCGCTTCCATCAATCGTGCCGAAGGATCCTGCCCCCGGCTCAGCAGGCGATAACCCTCCGTTCGCAGAACCGAGGCTTGGGCTGCATACACCTCGACTTCGGAGGGGTCCCGTCGAATGGCCTCGCTGGCATCCGCCTTCGCCTGGACCAGCCAGGAGGTTGGATCGAGCTCCCGGAAGGTCAGAAACCGAGCCATCTCGCCTCGCGCCCTGGCCCGCCAGGCCAGGGGTTCGGCGGCGGAAGGATCCAGCTGGGCCCAGCGGTCGGCCACAGCCACCTGGGCCAGGACCGGAGCCTTGGGGTCCGCCCCGGATTGCCAGCCCAGCGCCACGGCCTCCTGCCAGCGCCGCATGTCCAGGCGGAGGAGATCCACATCGCAGGGGGCCCGGAGTTCCGCTTGCGCAAGGGCCCGGCCCGCCGCCTCCAGGGCGGGCGTGGCGACCTGCGCTTCCTGGGCGACGCGCGCCTGGGCCAGCCAGGCCTCGGCCTCCAGCCGCAGGGCCTCATAGAACCAGGGGGCCTGGACCTGGGCCTCCCGCGCCAGCCGGACCGCCTCCTGGGGCTGCCCCTCCATCAACATGAGCAGCCCCGCCCGGAAGGCCGGGGGCTCCAGGCTGGCACTGGCGCCGCGCCGCAGCCAGTCGGCCGCGGGCACCCGCAGCGTCTCCTTCAGCTCGTCGAGCCGACGCTGCCTGAGCTCCGGATCGGGTAGCGCGGAGGCCTTGCCCAGCTCGATCTGGTAGATCGCCGCCAGGGCCCGGCCTTCGGCATGGGCCGCCTCTGGAGTCCGGAACCCCAGGGCCCAGGCCTGTTCCAGCTGGGTCCGGGCCCCGGACGGGTCGTCCAGGGCCAGGTGCGCCCGCCCCAGCGCGTAGGCGCCCGGCGCCGCAGCCAGCGGCCCGGCCACGCGGACTTCCTGGGACAGGGCCGCGACGCGAGCCCGCAGATCCGCCTGATCACGCGTGAGATCCCTTGGTGGCTGGATCCGCAGGTAGCGGGCCAGGGCTTCGATGCGTTCGGCGGCCTGGGCGAACCGCTGGGCGTGGGCAGCCTGGGTCTGGGCCCGCAGCCGCTCCCGCAGGGCCAACCCGCCGAAGACCGCGATGGAGAGGCAGACCGCGGCCGAGGCCACCACCAGGGCCTTGCGCTTCCGGGCCCAGTGGATCATCCGTTCCACCGGCGTGGCCGCCCGGGCCTGGATGGGCTCGCCGTCCAGGATGCGCTGGAGATCCTCGCCCAGGGCCCGGGCGGTGGCATACCGCCGGCGCGGGTCCTTCTGGAGGCAGGTGATCACCACGGTATCGAGGTCGGCCGGGATCGTGGGCACCCGCATCCGGACCGGCACCGGATCGTCCTTCACGATGCGCGTCATGCAGTCGAGCCCTTCCCCTCCGAAGGGCGGATCCCCAGTCAAAAGCTCATAGAGGGTGGCGCCCAGGGAATAGACATCCGTCCGGCGGTCCAGCAGGGCCGCCTTCCCCCGCGCCTGCTCAGGGGACATGTAGCTGACGGTACCCATCACCTGGCCGGTTTCCGTGAATTTCCCGCCCTCGAGGCCCCGGGCCAGCCCGAAATCGAGCACGCAGGCCCGGGTGGACCCGTCCTCCAGCCGCTCCACCATGAGGTTGGCCGGGTTCAGATCCCGGTGGATGAGACCCACCCGGTGGGCCGCATGGACACCTTCGCAAACCTCGGTCATCAGGCGCAGCAGCGCCTCCAGCGCCAGGGTGGACGCGGCCTTCAGGAAGGTCTCCCCGTTGATGAACTGCATGACGATGTACGGCTGGCCGCGCCACTCACCCACCTCGTGCACCCGGCAGACGTTCGGGTGGTCCACCCGGGCCTGCAGCTGGGCCTCCTGGACGAACCGCTGCAGGAGCGCCGGGTCGTCCCGCCGGAGGAGCTTGAGGGCCACCACCCGGCGGAGGCGGGAGTCCGTGGCCCGGAACACCCGGCCCATGCCCCCTTCGCCCAGCAGTTCGAGGGCCTCGAAGCGGCCCCAACGTTCGAGGGTCCTGGCCCTGAAGATCCCGCTCTGCCGGAGCCCGACGGAGGGAAGAGCCGCCTCCTGGCCGGACGCCGACGGATCCGCCAAGGGAACCATATCCGTGGCCTCCCCATCCGCTGCCGCGTGGGTTCGCGCCGTGATCTCCATGGACCAGTGGCTCGCCTCCGTGGCCTCCAGATCGGCCAGTTCCTGTTCCAGCATCAGGCGGTCACCGCCATCCAGGCGCCCGGAGGCCACCAGGTCATCCAGGTGGCCGCTGATGTCCCTGGGTTCGAGGAACCCACGGGCCACGGCCAGGGCCAGCACCCGCTCCTCAGCGGTCGCCATGGCTGCTTCTCCGCACGGTTCCGCTCCTCGATGAACCGTTCATGGTGCCCCCTTTTGGGGTTGCAGGTGAAGCACTTCCCGAGTTGACCGGGGCCGGGGCGGGGGTCAGACTGGCCATGGCCCTGGCGCCGGAAAGGAGGTTCGATGGGACGACAATCCGACCTCTCCGAACCTCCGTCGTGGTGCGCCGCCCGCTGAGGCGGCCATTCCCGCTCCCCCGAATCCGCCCCCTGAACGGGATGTCGGCGTGCCCCACGGCGCCGCATCCATCTGACCGGACCGGCCCATGATCCACCGCTTCCTCGACACTGTCTGGGGCCAGGCGATGAACCTGTTGACGGCGCCCATCCGGCACCGCCGCTGGATCGACCTGCTCGTGCTCGCGGCCCTGGCGGGCACGCTGGCAGCGCTCTGGCTGGTGGGGAAGGAATGGACCGCCGTCCAACGGCCCACGGTGCAGATCGCCCTCAGCGCCTGGGCCCTGCCCAAGTACCTCCTGCTGTCCCTCATCCGGGCCATCGCGGCCTACATCGTGTCGCTGGCCTTCACGCTGGTGGTGGCCTACTGGGCCGCCAAGGACCCGCGGGCCGAGCGGGTCCTGGTGCCCATCCTGGACATCCTCCAGAGCGTGCCGCTGCTGGCTTTCCTCCCGCCGGTGCTGCTCCTCATGCTCACGCTCTTCCCCCGCAGCAACATCGGGCTGGAGCTGTCGGCGATCCTGCTCATCGTCACCTGCCAGGCCTGGAACATGGCCTTCAGCTTCTACCAGTCGCTGAAGACCCTGCCCAAGGAGCTGGAGGAGACCTCCAGCCTCTACGGTTTCACCTGGGTCCAGAAACTCCGCTGGGTGGAGATCCCCTTCGCCACGCCGGGCCTGGTCTGGAACTCCATGGTGAGCGTGGCGAACAGCTGGTTCTTCCTCATGTCCGCCGAGGCCTTCCACGCGGGCAACAAGAACTTCCAGCTCCCGGGGCTGGGATCGTACATGAACACGGCCGTGGAGCAGGGCAGCACCCGCGCCCAGATCTACGCCATCCTCACCATGCTGGTGCTGGTGATCCTGCTGGATCAACTGGTCTGGCGGCCCGTGGTGGCGTGGTCCCAACGCTTCCAGGTGGACGAGGGCGGCGAGGTGGATCCTGGCGAGAACTGGCTGCTCCGCCTCTTCCGCCGCTCGCGCCTCCTGAAGTGGCTGGAGAAGCGGCGCAATCAGCGCCTGCACCAACGGACCCCCCGCCCGGCGCTCCTCCGCAAGGCCCAGGAGGAATTCCATCGGCCGGGCCGGCTCGGATCCTGGGTGGCCACGTCGGCCATGGTGGGCATCCTGGGGCTGCTGTCGCTGGGAGGGTTCTCCGTCGTGCGGCTGCTGGCCGAAGTGAGTGGCGCGAAGTGGCTGGTCCTGCTCAAGGCCGGCGGGGCCTCCTTGTCGCGGGTGCTCCTCTCCACGTTCCTGGCCACCCTCTGGACTCTGCCCGTGGGCCTGTGGATCGGCATGTCGCCGAAATGGTCCCGGCGCCTCCAGTCCGTGGTGCAGGTGGCGGCCTCCTTCCCATCCTCCCTGATCTTCGCGTCGCTCATCCTGGTGTTCAGTTCCCTGGGCATCGGCCTCGGCGTGAGCTGCGTGCTGCTGATGGTGCTGTCCACCCAGTGGTATCTGCTCTTCAACATCATCGCGGGGGCCCAGGCCATCCCCGCAGACCTGCGCGAGGCCGCCACGGCCTATCGGATGTCCCTGTGGAAGCGCTGCTGGAACCTCTACTTCCCGGCGGTGTTCCCCTTCCTCGTCACCGGTTGGGTGACCGCCACCGGCGGGGCCTGGAACGCGAGCATCATCACGGAGATCGTCACCACCCGCCAGCACACGCTCCGGACCTTCGGCCTGGGCGCCGAGGTGGTGCTGGCCACGGAGCAGGGCTCCATGCCCCACCTGGCCGCCAGCGCCCTCCTCATGGCGGCCCTGGTCGTCCTCTTCAACCGTCTCGTCTGGGTGCCTCTCTATCGCCTGGCCGAAACCCGCTACGCTCTCAACCGCTGAGGTGGACATGCAGCAGCCCTACACCTCCCCCATCTGCGAACTCCGCGGCGTCCAGATGCGCTTCCCCGCGCCCCGAGGCGGCGTCCAGCGCGTGCTCGAAGACATCCGCCTCGAGGTGCGTCCGGACGAGATCCTCTGCCTCATCGGCCCCAACGGCTCCGGCAAGTCCACCCTGCTGCGCCTGCTCGCGGGCCTCATGCCCCCCACCCAGGGCGAGGTCCGCCACCACGGCGAGAAGCTCGATGGCCTGAACCCGGGCGTGGCCATGGTGTTCCAGAGCTTCGCCCTCTACCCCTGGATGACCGTGGAGGAGAACGTTCGCGTGGTGCTGCGCGCCCGGGACCTGCCCGAGGGCGAGGTACGCGAACGGGCCCACCAGGCCATCCGCAAGGTCGGCCTCGAGGGTTTCGAGGAGGCCTTTCCCCGCGAGCTCTCCCGCGGCACCAAGCAGCGCGTGGGCGTGGCCCGGGCCCTGGCCGTGGACCCCGAGATCCTGGTCATGGACGAACCCTTCAGCCAGGTGGACGCCCTCACCGCCGAGGCCCTCCGGGCCGAGATCATCGACATCTGGGCGGACAAGGAACGCAACCCCTCGGCCATCGTGATGGTGAGCCAGTCCATCCGCGAGGCCCTGCTCATGGCCGACCGGGTGGCCGTGCTCTCCGGCAGCCCCGGCACCCTGCGGACCATCGTGGACGTGCCCATGGCCCGGCCCCGCGACAGCCGCTCGCCCGAATTCATGAAGCTGGTGGATCACCTCCACGACATCTTCACCAGCGCCGAGCTGCCCGACGTGCAGATCACCGCCCCCATTCCCAGCGCCGCCGCCCAGGAAGACCAGGTGGAGCCCCTGCCCATGGCCCAGAGCGGCGACATCCTGGGCCTGCTGGAGTTCCTGGACGCCCAGGGGGGCACCAGCGACCTGTTCCAGGTGGCCTCGCACACCCATGTCGCCTTCGAGAAGGTGCTCACCACCGTGAAGGCCGCGGAGATGCTGGACCTGGTGGACACGCCCAAGCGCGGCGTCCTGCTCACCCCCCTGGGCAAGCGCTTCGTGAATGCCAACATGGACGACCGCAAGGACCTGTGGCGGGCCCAGCTCCTGGAGTTGCCGCTCTTCCGCGTGGTGCAGGAAATGATGCGCCTCGAGGATGGGGAGCTGTCTGAAGAGACCCTCCTCCAGGAACTGGCCACACGGCTCCCCATGGAGGATCCGGAGAAGACCTTCGAGACCCTCGTGGCCTGGGGTCGCTTCGGAGAACTCTTCGCCTACCGCGAGGAGCGCGGCGTCCTCACGCCGGAGTAGGCTTCTTCTCCGCCATGGGTGGCGCGAAGGCGCAGGCGGCGATGCCGGCCAGCACCAGGAGCGCCCCCAGCCCCTGCGTGGGCCGCACGGATTCCCCCAGCAGGAGCCAGCCCAGGATGATCGTGGCCACAGGCTGGGTCATGAGTCCCATGGCCCCCACGTTCGTGGACACGTGGCCCATGCCCCAGGTGATGAGCCACCAGGCCACCACCTGCACGCCCAGGCCCAGGCCCGCCAGGGCCCACCAGGCGCGGGGCGGATAGCCGCTGAACGCTTCACCCTGCGCGAAGCCCAGGACACCGAACCCCACCGTGCAGCAGAGCACCACCCAGAACAGGGCCTCCGGCGCACTGAGCTCCTGGCGCGCCCGGCCCAGCACCAGCGTGAAGGCCCCATAGGCCAGGGACGCCAGGGCCCCCAGCAGCTCGCCCAGCCCCGTGCCCCAGCGGGCGCCCTTGGCCAGGCCCAGCACCAGGGCCCCGGCCAGGGCGAGGCTCACGCCCATCCAGAACCGGCGCCGCAGCCGGGCGCCCATCCAGACCACAGAGACCACGGCCACCCAGATGGGCGCCAGCGTGACCAGCAGCGTGGCGTTGGCGGCGCTCGTGTGATGGAGGGCCGAGTGCCACATCCACAGGTCGCCCACAAAGCAGAGGCCCGCCACGCCGGCCCAGAGGCGGGCCCGGCCGATGCGGGGCCGCGCCGACCCCCGGGCCCGCCAGGCGAGCCAAGCCACCGGCGGGAGGGCGATGGCCATGCGGTAGAACCCCACCGCCAGCGGGCCCGCAGGGGCGGCCCAACGCACGAGCATGGCCGCGAACCCCAGGAGCGAAGCCCCGAGGATCAGGGCCGCCAGGCCTCTCGGATCCGGCGTCCCCGCCTGTGTCCCATCCATGGATCCAGCATCACCGCCGGATGGGTCGGCCCGCAAGTGGGCTGAGCCTCAGTTCGCCCAGCGGGAGACCTGGTCCCAGACATCCTCATCCCGGGCGGGTCCGTTCAGCAGGATGGCGAAGACGCGCACGTGGCCATCGAGGGTCTGGAGGTAGCCGCAGAGGCTCGTGACCTGGTCGAGATGGCCCGTCTTCACCCGCACCCGGCGGGTGAGGTTGGGGTCCTTCATCTTCAGCTTCCAGGGCTCGCCCCCGATGATCTTCAGCGACGAGACGAACTCGGACCCCACTTCGAAGTCGTGGTACGCCCCGCGGAGGATGATGGCCAGGGTGCGGGCGGACAGGCGGTTGTCCTTGCTCAGGCCCGATCCGTCCGTGATCTGCAGCGCTTCCGGTCCCAGGTTGAAGGCCGTGCGGTAGAAGGCTTGCACCCGCTGGATTCCGCGGGGCCAGGAGCCGGCGCCGAACCGCCGCACCAGCATCTCGATCATGAAGTTGTTCGACCACTTGTTGATGTCCTGCACCAGGGCCCGCAGGGGCGGCGAAGCCCAGGCGGCCAGCTTGCGGGGAAGGCCCGGGCCGTTGGCGTTGACCCGGCCCTCCACCGCGATCCCCGTCTCCTGGAGGATGCGCTGGATGGCCTCCCGGGCCCGGCGGTCGGGATCGGCCACGATGCGCCCATTCTCATCCCGGTTGAAGTCCACGGACAGGGCCCGCACGACGGGCAGGGTATCGGCGGAGGTGTTCTCCCAGCCCAGGGGCTCCCGCTGGGCATCGAAGGCGCTCTGATCGAGCCGGATGGTCCCGGTGATCCGCTGGAGGCCCAGCTTCTTCAGCGCCTGGGCCAGCAGCCAGATGCGCTCACTGGTGAAGAGGGGGTCGCCATCGCCCTTGAAGGTGAGGTCCCCCTGCACCACGCCATCCTTCAGGTCGCCCCACACCTCGGTCTCGATGGTGGTGTCCGGCTTCAGCGTCTTCAGCAGCGCGTAGGTGGTGACCACCTTGGTGGTGCTGGCGGGCACCAGGGCCTGGTCATCGTGATGGCGCTCCAGGACCTTGCCCGTGTCGGCGTCCCAGATTCCGGCGGAGACGGCGACGCCGCGGGCTTCCAGACCCCGCGCCCAGGCCCGGAAATCCTGGGCTTCCGAAGGCAGGGTGGACAGCAGCAGGAAGAGGAGAGTCGGGAGGGACAGCCGCATGGGACCTCATGGCTTCGGGAGGGTTGGCACGGTCCCCCGGAGGCTGCGCCGGGTCCGTTCGTTCTCCGTGGTGGCGCCTCCGCCGAGGAGGTTCTCATCGGCGGTGAACAGCCAGTCCCGCACCAGGGTCTTGCCCTGGTAGGCGTGGATGCTGTCCTTCTCGGAGCGGCTGCGCACCCCCACGATGGGCAGGCCCTGCGTATCCCCGGAGGCCCCCGCCTGCACCTGGGTGACGAGCTGCCACTCACCGCTGCTGGTCATGGGATCCCTGTATTTCTGGCGCAGGATGCGGGGCCGCACTTTCATCACCTCGTCCAGGTCCGTGGGATAGCGCTTGGTCTGGGCGAAATAGACCCGGAGGGCCGTGGCGATGGCCTCGCCCCGGAAGATCAGCTCGGCCTCGTTCTCCCGCTGGACCTCGGCGCTCAGCCGGGGGCCTGCCTTCAGGAGCAGCACGCCCATCGCCACCGCCAAAGCCAAAGCCAGGGCCATGGTGAAGCCGCGCTGGGTGCTGGATGGATGAGAGGACTGCATGAATGCTCCCGGGCCTAAATTATCAGGCCCGTTCACCCTTCCGTGCCATGAGCTCGGAAAAAGCTTCCACAACCCCTGGATCGAACTGGGAACCGGCTTCGTTCCTCAGCTCCACCAGCGCCTGGCGGAAACCCTGGGGCCGACGGTAGCCCTTGCCGCTGGTCATCACCTCGTAGGCCTCGATGAGGCCGATGATGCGACTGCCCATGGGGATGGCCGTCTCGCGCAGCCCCTCCGGGTAGCCCCGGCCGTCCCAGCGCTCGTGGTGGTGGCGGATGATCCGGATCACGTCGAAGGGGAACCGCAGATCCTTGAGGAAGATCGCCGCCAGTTCCGGGTGGTCGCGGACCTTCCGCTTCTCCGCTTCGGTGAGGGTGGGCTTCGCGAGCATCTGGGGATCCAGCAACAGCAGGCCCACATCATGGAGGATGGCGGCGATGCTCACGGCTTCCACATCCTCGGTGGGCAGGTCGAGCATCAGGGCCAGATCCCGGGCCAGGCGTGCGGTGGCCAGGCTGTGCGGGCGCAGGCTCGGCAGCCGGCCTTCGCCGGATTGCAGGATGCGGTGGCTCACAGACAGGAAGGCGTGGTGGTACCGCTCGTGGAGACGCGCCTCCTGGAGATGGAGCGCCAGCACCCGGCTCAGCAGCTGGATGGCCTCGACCTCGGAAAGGGAGAACGAATGGTCCTCCAGGCGGAACACCATCACCAGGTCGTGGCCCTGGGGCGTCTCGTTGAGGAGGAGGGGCATGTAGGTGGCGAAAGCGCCCGTCAAGGGCGGCACCTCGGGCATCTCCGTCCGGCTGATGAGGCGCAGCTCCGGTTGCCGCACTGCCGGCAGGTGGAAGGTGGCGTGGGCCAGGATCTGCTGCTGGAGATCCGGGGACAGGGGGAGGGTGCTGAAGGCCAGGATGGGGCGGATCTCCTCGGGATCCTCGATCCAGAGCGCCACGGCCGTGGCGGGCAGGATCTGGCTGATGAGCCCCGCGATCTCCCAGAAGAAACTCCGCAGCTCGGGCGGCACCATGCCTTTCTGACGCTCGGAGTTCACCGGCGCGGGAGCCACCCAGCCGCTGAGGGTGCGATCCGCCTCCCACGGCAGGGAGGTGTAACCGTCCTTGCCTTCGGGAAATCCGTAGAGACGCTCCTTGTGCGAGGGCCCGGTGGACGGGATGCCCTGCCCGGCGCGCTGCGCGACCGGAACGGCGGAACGGGTCGGTGCCAGGAGGCGCTCGGGCTCGGGGGCGACCTCTCCGATGAGATCCGCCGCGGTGGGCAGCCCCTCCGGCACCAGCCCTGGGCCGATGGGCTGCATTGGAACGGCGGAGCGGGAGCCGCTGTACAAGTGAAACTCCTTCAGGGCCTCCACCAGATCCCCACAGATGGCCAGGGTGGGCGGCTCGTCCCGCTCGGTTTCGAAGGTGCCACCCTTGATGCGGTCCCGCTGGATGAGCAGGCCCACCCAGTCGCCCTGGAGGTAGACCGGCGTGATGAGGTAGCGGGGCCACTCCCCGCCTTGCCCGAAGGCCGACAGCTCCGGCGATTCCGAGGCGTCGTTCACCACGTATGTCCGGCGCGCCCGCTGGGTCCTCAGCAGGAGCGGGTGCCCCTCCGGAATGGACACCGGCGGCCGGGTGCCCCGGGGCCACCCATAGAAGCTCACGACCTCGAAGGCCCCCTGGCCCGGCACACGCAGGAAGAGGGCCCCCTTCGTACTGCCCACCTCTTCCATGCAGCGGTAAAGCACCTGGGAGCACCGATTTGCCAGCGCTTCACCGAGGATGAGAGGGGAAACCGCCATGGGGCGCATCCAGACCGAAGGGTTCGGGAGCCCATCATGGCAGAGCCCCGGGCGGCATATCCAGGCGTATTCCCGGGGGACTGGACGATTTTTTACGAAGGTGGAGGTTCCTGGAGCGAGGCCACGGTCAGCTCCCGCGCCGCCCAGCGGGTCAGTCCCGCCAACTGCCGGCCGTGGCCACATTCCGCCAGGGGCGCGCCCAGCACCTTCAACCGGGCCACCACCGCCAGCCAATCCACCGGCAGGGCCACGGAGGCGATGCCCTCATCCCAGGCTGCCGCGCCCGTCGTGAGCAGGCGCCCGTCGAAGTGGGAGATCAGCGGAAAGGCCGGATCCGCTGGCTGCACCGCTGCCAGCCTCCGGGTGATGGCCGGCACCAGGGCCGCCATGTGGGGGCCGTGCAGGGGGTGCTGCACCGGCAGCAGGCCCGCCTTGAGGGCGGAGGGTCCGAGGTCCCGCACCAGCGCTTCAAGGGCGGGCACAGGTCCGGAGACCGTGAACTGGGCCTGGCCGTTGCGGTTGGACAGCACCAGCTCCGGCTGGCCTCCGAGCACCCGGCGGAGTTCCAGTTCCGGCACGCCGATCAGGAAGGCCATGCCCATGGTCCCCGCGCCGAAGGTGGCCTCGCTGAGATCCTCCACCGCGGAGATGAGGTCCAGCGCCGCCTCCAGGGGCACCACCTCGGCGGCCACCAGGGCTGAGTAGAACCCCATGCTGTGGCCCGCGGCGGCCGCTGGAAGCGGCAGCCCCGCCTCCCGCCAGGCCCGGTAGACGCCCACGGAGTGGGCCAGCACGACATAGGGCGCGAGGCGCTGCTGGCGCAACAGGTCCAACGGTCCCTCCGCCATGGCCCGCCGCAGGGGCTGGCCCGTGCGGGCCTCCGCCGCCGCCAGCGAGTCTGCCCAGGCTGGGTGAGCCTCCCAGCCCCGGGACATGCCCACGGTCTCGGTGCCCTGACCGGGAAACAGGAGGGTGGAGGCGGGCTCGGGCATGGCTCCGAGCATAGGGTGCCGGAACCCCCGCCATCCAGTAGTCTGGGGGCCATGCCCCCCCTTCCCTCCCCGGCTCCGCTGCCCTGGCAGCAGATTCCCTGGCACCAGCGCCGCTCGTACTGGGAGCTGGACGAGGACCGGAGGCGGGAGCTGCGGGAAGCCCTGGAGACCGAGGCCGCGGATCTGGCCCGCCATGCGGGCCCCGCCCTCGACGACTACGCGGCCCGGCCTGGAACCCTGAAAGGCCAGCTGGTGAACGGCGACGTGCTCGCCACCCTGCTACCCACCTTGCGGCAGAACCCCACCCAGGGCTACGAGGCCCTGGAGGACCCGGCGGGACGGGCCGCCGTGCACCTGAATGCCCTGGGCAAGCGCCTGCGCGACCGGGCCCTGGCCCATGCCCAGGGCGGGCCGGTGATCATCTTCATGGGCGGCCAGGCCACGGGGAAGACCACCAACGCCCTGGCCATGGGACCCGCCTTCGGCGCTGTGTTCGACGCGCCCCACACGGATCCCGACGGCGTGGCCTTCCTCCTGGATCGCATCCGGCAGGCGGGTTGCGGCGAGGTCCATCTCGTCTACACAGACCGCGACCCCGGTGGCGCCCTCAAGGCCATGCTGGCCCGTTCCGAGCGCGAGGGCCGCTACGTGCCCTTGGGCCGCATGGCCCGGGCCCACGCCTGGGCCCCCTTCACCTTCCTGGGCCTCGCCCCCCGGGCGGGCCGTTCCCTGCGGCTCTACCACGTGCGTGTGGCCGATGAGGGTCCGGATCTCATGACGACGGGGCACGAGGCCGTCGCCAGCGTGCGGGCGCGCCCGAAACCGGTCGATTCCGTGGTTGCCTACCAGCTCCAGACCGCTTACCTTTCCCTACTAAGGATCCAAACCCATGACCCCCGAACCTGGTACCCGCGGGATGTGCTCGCAGGACTCAACCGAACCCTCGACCCTTGGCGCCGAAGCGAAGCCGACCATCTCCTTCGCCGATTTCTCGAAGCTGTGGCAGAGCGAGGTGCCAAAGGTGATCCAGGCCCACGAAGAGGACCGGTTGGAGGTCCGGAGGGGCCTGGGCCTCGCGTAGGCTGAATTCGCGTAGCGAATTCTCATGTGAATCCGTGCAGCGGATTCACTCGTGATAGCCCATCATCACCAGCAGGCACGGCCCTCCGGCGATGACGTTCATCCCCAGAGCCTCCGCCGCTTGGATGGCCGCGTCGCTCTCGGCGCCGGGCTGCATCCAGATGTGCTTCACGCCCGCCACCGCAGCCTCGCGGACCACCTGCTCCGTGGTTGCGGGTGGCGTGATCACGGAGATGGCCGGCACCTTCACGGGCAACGCGCCCAGTGAGGGATAGGCCTTCAGACCCTCGACCTCAGGCGCCTTCGGGTTGATGGGATAGACCTCCTTCCCATGTTGCTGGTAGCAGCGCAGCACCTTGTTCCCGTATTTCGAGCGGTCCGTGCTGGCCCCCACCACCGCGAAGGGACCCGAGGCGAGGAAAGACTGGATGCGGTCTTGGACGGACATGGGAACCTCCAGGGCAGAAGACTTTAACCGCGAAAAATACGAAATAGCGCTAAAAGGAGGAATGCGGCCGTTCCCGCCCCATTCCGTTTTCGCGGCCTTTCGCGTTTTTCGCGGTTCCAATCTTTACTGCAACGACTGGATGGCCCTCACCTTCATCTCCCCGCGCAACGTCTCGACGGCTTCGCAGGCGGCGAGGGCGGCGCTGAGGTTGGTGAGGCAGGGGATCTTCAGGCGCAGGGCCTCGCGGCGGATGGCGCTTTCGTCGAAGAAGGCATCGCGGCCCAGGGGCGTGTTGATGACCCACTGGACTTCGCCGTTCTTCAGCAGATCCACCGCGTTCGGCCGGCCTTCATTCACCTTGAAGATCTTGCGCACCTTGAGGCCCGAGGCTTCCAGCGTGCGGGCCGTGCCCTCGGTGGCGCAGAGGCCGAAGCCCAGCGCCACGAGCTTCTGGGCCAGCTCCGGCAGGCGGGCCTTGTCCTTGTCATTCACCGTGAGGAACACGGTGCCCGACAGCGGCAGGGGAATGCCCGCGGCCAGCAGGGCCTTGGCGTAGGCCTCGCCGAAGCCTTCGCCGATGCCCATGACCTCGCCTGTGCTCTTCATCTCGGGGCCTAGGACCGGATCCACGCCCGGGAACTTGGCGAAGGGGAACACCACGCCCTTCACCGACACGGCGCGAGGGACGCCGTCCGTGACGCCCTGCGCCTTCAGGCTCTGGCCCAGGCCGATGCGGGCGGCGACGCCGGCCCAGTCCATGCCCGTGGCCTTGCTCACGAAGGGCACCGTGCGGCTGGCCCGGGGGTTGGCCTCCAGGCAGTAGGCGATGCCGTCCTTCACGGCGAACTGCAGGTTCATGAGGCCGCGCACACCCAGGTCGAGCGCCAGCTTCCGGGCGTAGCCCTTCACGGTCTCCAGGATGTCCTCGGGCACGCCCAGGGCGGGAATCACGGCATAGCTGTCGCCGCTGTGGATGCCCGCCTCCTCGATGTGGGCCAGCAGGCCGGCGATGACCACCTGCTCGCCGTCGCACACCACGTCGATGTCCAGCTCCTGGGCGCCGTC
>Ga0255338_1004090_pt1 | contig 15895 bp, 12 predicted proteins | sample MeOH1_35cm_T4_19_FD_203715 | JGI IMG/M metagenome (GOLD analysis project Ga0255338, IMG submission 203715) | Sandy soil microbial communities from University of British Columbia, Vancouver, Canada - MeOH1_35cm_T4_195 | ecosystem: Engineered > Artificial ecosystem > Sand microcosm > Unclassified ...
CGCGCATCTTTTCTTCTTCGAAGAGACCCTGCCAGCAGGTGCCCAGTCCCTGATCTGTTGCCGCTAGGATCAGGTGCTCCATCGCCAGACCTGCATCCAGCATATAGAAGTCCTTGCCCTCCCACACCTCAGATTCAGAGGGTGCAGCGCAGAGCACTACAACAGTCGGGGCTTGCAGCAATGCCTTGGCCCCAGGATTGGTTGGAGAGAAGACTCCGGCTATAGCGGAACGCTTCGCTTCGCTGGTAATTACCATAAAACGCCAGCACTGCAGGTTTTTCCAGGAGGGGGCCTGCCTGGCTGCTTCCAGAATGTAAGCAAGCTTTTCCGGTTCCACAGGATCGGGTTTGAAGGCCCTGATACTGCGGCGTTTTTTAAATACCTCACCAAATTCCATACTGATCAGTCCTTTCAGTCCGATTGATTTTTATTTATCCGTCCTGTACGAGCCCCCTTAAGGCTGATCGAATACTGAGAGTATCCGTCGGGCGATAGTGTAGGGGTCTAGTTTGCGCTCCGCTCCCTCCTCGAGGAGTTTTGACATCTCTCCGCTGTCCCCGACCTTACTCCACAACAGCTCCTTAAGATAGTGTTCGACTGTTTCGGTTACCTCGGCCTTTAGCTGCGCTGCTCGCCTGGAGGCGAATTCTCCGGAAGAATTCGCAAATTCCCGGTGCTTGTCAATGGCTGCTACTAGTTCTGGAATCCCCTTGCCGTCTAGGGTAGAGGTCTTCACTACGGGTGGGCGCCAGTTTGGGTTTTGTCCATGGCCGAGATCAAGCATAGCTTCAACTTCCGCAGCGGTCTTATCTGCCCCGTCGCGATCACACTTGTTAACTACAAAGACATCCGCTATTTCCATGATGCCGGCCTTAATTGTTTGAATGCTGTCCCCTGCTCCCGGATTCAGTACCACCATTGTGGTATCCGCAGCAGCCATGATATCCAATTCGGACTGTCCCACCCCAACTGTTTCAACCATAATCAGATCTCGGCCGTAGGCGTCAAGGACCTTGATGGCCTCTTTGGTTGCCCGGGCCAATCCCCCCAGGCTCCCCCTGGTGCCCATACTGCGAATGAACACCCCCCTGTCCAGGGCATGTTCCTGCATCCTGATCCGGTCCCCAAGAATGGCTCCGCCGGTAAAGGGGCTTGTTGGATCCACAGCGATAATGCCGATACTAAGCCCTTGCTTGCGGAAGTAGGCAGTCAGGGAGTCCACCAGGGAACTTTTTCCCGCCCCAGGTGAACCCGTAATGCCGAGAATAAAAGCTTTGCCTGTATGCGGAAAGATCCCGCTTAATAGTTCTTCTTTATCTGGCGAATTGTTTTCAACCAGAGTAATTATTCGGGCCGCTGCCCGGCGGTCTCCCGTCAGCAGCCGTTGTACTAATTCGTGCATGTCTCCTCCAGTTTAGTATTCTATTCCTTCCCTGGCCTGAACTCCTGAAGAATAGTGGTGCTTAACTTCCTGAACCTCGCTGATCAGATCCGCCCTTTCAAGCACCTGGGGCGGAACATAGCGTCCCGTCAGGACCAGATCCAAACTGACGGGTTTATTCCGGAGGAGATCCAAAACCTCATCCAATGGTATCAGGTTGTAGTCCAGGGCCACATTTATCTCATCAAGCACTACTAGCTCATATTCCCCGGACATTACTGCCTCCTTGGCCGCATCCAGACCCTGCCGGGCCAGCCTGAGGTCTTCTTCCGAGGGACTGCCCTTAATGACGAAGGTTTCCAGGCCGGATTGAATCAGGGTTAGCAGTGGTAAGCTGGAGGCCAGTCTGACCTCTCCGTAGTTCTTGCTGCCCTTCATAAATTGGAGAAAGTAGACCTTTTTCCCGTGTCCCATGGCTCGCATGGCTAGCCCAAGTGCCGCGGTGGTTTTGCCTTTGCCGTTGCCAGTGTAAACCATTATCAGTCCGTTGTGTACCATGTATGGGGTTCCTCCTTGGTTGGGGGTCTTACTTTACCAGATTCTTGGCTATGACGATACGCTGGATCTGGTTGGTTCCTTCGTAGATTTGCGTGACTTTGGCATCGCGCATGTAGCGTTCAACCGGGTATTCACTGCTATATCCGTAGCCGCCGAAGATCTGTACTGCATCCGTTGAAACCTTCATGGCTGTGTCCGTGGCATACATTTTGGCCATGGAGGCTTGCTTGGCATAGGGCAGGCCTAGCATCCTCAAGTTCGCGGCCTGATAAACCAACAGCCTGGCTGCTTCTACCTGGGTCGCCATATCTGCGAGCATAAACTGAATGGCCTGAAAGTCCACAATTGCCTTGCCGAATTGTTTGCGATCCTTGGCGTATCCGAGGGCTGCATCGAGAGCTGCCTGGGCAATCCCCAACCCCTGCGCTCCGATACCTATCCGTCCTCCATCCAAACATGCCAGGGCTGCTTTGATCCCTTCCCCCTCTTTACCTAAAACATTTTCTACAGGGACCATGGCTTCTTCAAAAATCAACTCTGTAGTGGAAGATGCGTTAAGACCCATTTTCCTTTCCGTTTTGCCGATTTTGAAGCCCGGGGTACCCTTATCTACAAGAAAGGCAGTAATCCCTGCCGCCTTTTTACTCTTATCCGTTACCGCCAATACCGTGAACACTCCAGCATAGCCGCCGTTAGTGATGAACCTTTTGGTTCCGTTTAGGACGTAGTTATCGCCTCTGCGCACTGCGGTCGTGGAAATACCAGCAGCATCTGAACCCGCATTGGGTTCAGTCAGAGCAAAGGCTCCAATCATCTCACCCGAAGCCAGCCTGGGTATGTATTTGCGTTTTTGTTCCTCTGTACCAAAATACAGAATCGGCAGGGTTCCGACCGAGGTATGGACCGCCAGAATTACCCCGTGGGATGCGTCCGCCCTGGAGATCTCCTCAATGGCCAGAATGTACGAAAGAAAATCAGCGCCAGCGCCACCATACTCCTCCGGAATTGGAATTCCCATCAAACCGTTTTGCCCCATCTTCTTGATGTTTTGCAGCGGAAACTCGTGACTCTCGTCATACTGAGCCGCAACCGGCATAATTTCCGTTTGGGCAAAATCCCTGACCATATTCCGCATCATTCTTTGCTCATCCGTCAGAACAAAGTGCACGTATTGCGCCTCCTGTCACAGTCCCCGAACTTATTTCCCGACGAAATTGGCTTTGCGTTTTTCCACAAAAGCCGTCATTCCTTCCAGGTTTAATTACGAGTAAATATAAAAGCCGCGACCAGTTTTACGTCCCAGCCAGCCAGCTTTAACATATTTGCGTAAAAGCGGGCAGGGGCGGTACTTGGAGTCCCCAAACCCTTCGTGCAGAACTTCCATGATGGACAGGCAGGTGTCCAAGCCAATCAGATCAGCAAGAGCAAGCGGTCCCATAGGATGGTTCATACCCAACTTCATTACGCTGTCAACTGCTTCAGGAGTGGCAACCCCTTCGTGTACAGCATAAACAGCCTCATTGATCATGGGCAGCAAGATCCGGTTAGCTACAAAACCCGGCGCATCGTTCACTTCCACGGGGGTTTTGTCCATTTTCAGGGATACTTCTTCCACCGTCTTATAGACTTCATCAGAGGTGACAAGTCCACGAATGACCTCTACAAGCTTCATCACCGGCACCGGATTCATGAAGTGCATACCAATCACTTTTTCCGGACGCTTAGTTACCGCCGCAACTTCCGTTATGGGCAGGGAGGAGGTATTTGTGGCGAGAATAGCGTGTTCCGGCGCGATAGAATCCAACTCAACAAAAATTTGGGACTTTATCTTCATATTTTCTACGGCCGCTTCTACAACCAGATCAGCATTTTTAGCATCCTGCAGGGTTACAGAGGTTTTGATTCTAGCCAGGATTTGATCTCTGGCCTCTGCGCTGAGCTTGCCCTTTTCCACGTTGCGGCTGAGATTTTTAGAGATTACCCCGAGTCCCTTCTGAACGAATTCCTCCTTGATATCGTTCAGGATAACACTGTAGCCCGCCTGAGCGGCTACCTGGGCGATACCGCCGCCCATTTGGCCGGCTCCGATCACCATGATGGTTTTTACTGACATGATTTTACCTCCACTGTTGAATTATTATTAAGCCCTTACTATCCCTAGGGTTTGTACGTGATAAATCACTAAAATATATTTAGAAAAACTTTAGTCAACCTTGATGAGGATCGCATCCCCTTGGGCAGCGCCGCTGCATATAGCCGCAATGCCCAAACCGCCCCCGATACGGCGCAGTTCATAGATCAAGGTAGCGATGATCCTGGCCCCGCTTGCACCAATAGGATGTCCCAGGGCAATAGCTCCTCCATTGACATTGACCCGTTCCGGATCCCAGCCGGTAATTTTGCCACTGACCAGAGCCACCGCAGCAAAGGCCTCATTCGCTTCAATGCGAGCAATATCGCTGATCTTTAATCCCTTTTTTGCCAAAAGTTTGTTAATCGCCAGGCCGGGAGTTGTTGCAATATAAGCCGGCTCCTGTGCAACGCTGGCGTGACCGAGAATCCTGGCTAAAGGCTTTTTGCCTAAACTCTCTGCCTTTTCCAAGGACATTACAACTAAGGCCCCAGCCCCATCATTTACTCCAGGTGCATTACCCGCAGTCACTGTCCCGTCTTTGACGAAAATAGGGGACAGGGCAGCCAACCCCTCCAGGGTTGAAGAAGGGCGCGGACCCTCATCCGTAGTTACAAGCTTAGGGTCCCCCTTTTTCTGCGGTATAGCTACCTCAACAATCTCCTCCGTGAATTTCCCATCACGAATAGCAGCTACCGCCTTCATTTGGGAATTATAGGCGAACTCATCCTGGGCCTCGCGGCTGATTCCATACTCCTTGGCAACAGTAGATCCATGTACAGCCATATGTACATCATGGAAAGAACACCATAAGCCATCATTCACCATCAGATCAACGAGTTGGTCATTACCCATTCGCACTCCCCAGCGGGCCTTCTTTATGCCAAACGGTGCGTTGGACATGGATTCCATGCCGCCGGCCACCATGATTTCTGCATCCCCAGCGCGGATTATCTGGTCCGCCATGGTCACACTGCGCAGCCCTGAGGCACATACTTTGTTAATAGTTTCCGAGGTTACCCCAAGCGGCAAACCCGCCCTAATGCTAGCCTGGCGGGATGGTACCTGGCCCGCTCCTGCTTGCACCACCATACCCATGATAACATTGTCGACAGCTTCACCCGGAATTTCCGCACGGCTTACCGCTTCTTTAATTACCACAGCACCCAGGTCAGTTGCCTGTATGTCTTTGAGGGAACCTCCAAAGGTCCCAAACGGAGTCCTGGCTGCACTGACAATAACCGTCTCGCGCAAAAAAACGGCCTCCTCGCAAGTAATTTTCTGATTAGCCTGATTTTCTACAGGGGAAGGAGGAATTCCTGCTGAATTTTAAAATCTCTAAGCAATTCCATTTCTTAGAAGAACAGACTGTGCTTCACCACTTTTTAGATGTATTATTCCTTCAATCTCAGCTAGTCCTAGAGTAAACCATAGATATATTCTATAACTTTTAACCCTGAAGTTCAAATATATCCTAAAACGGGAGAACCCAAAGAGAAACTTCCCTTTGGGTTCTTGCTGAAACCTGCGAATTCCTTTAGTCAATGTTAACGCCGAGGGGCAAAATCATCAAAAAGATTATATTCCTCTGTAGGTTTACTGTCAAAGCTGGTACGCCAGTTTCTGCTCTCCCGCCCCACTCGGACATTAAACCCTGCTATACCTCCGATGCTCCCTAAAAATGTGGCAATAGCAATGGTCTCAAGCGCTCCTGTCCAGTTAATCGGCAGAGCCACAGCCAAAAGCAAGATCCCCGCAACGCTGTACACCAAGCCTATGAGCGCTCCATGTGCCAAGCCCAGGCTTTTTGCGCGCATGCTCCCCTTAAAGGAACCGATCAGCGCCGACCCTGCTAGGCTGATATCGACCAGGAAAGAGAAGTTAACGCTTACTGCGGTTACTGCCTGAGACCATAAGACCCCCGCGAGCAGAGCTAAGAAGGTTATAGCCAGAGCCAAGCCCGCCCCGTAAAATACTGCTCCAGAACTAATCTTATCCTTGGGTTTTTTTATACTCCCGTAAGACGGGTATTCATCTAGAAAGTTATCTCCGTAAATATCCCGCTTTTTCTCATCCACACTAATCCCCTCCCGCTGATCCTTGTCTAATTAATCATTATGCAGCATGTCCCAGTTTATGCGGACTATTCTAGACAATTTACGAAAACTTTGATAATGCAGAAGAGACTCGTCAGTTGTTGACGAGTCTCTTCTGCATTATGTGCTGTTTACATTGTCTCTACAAGGAATCGGCCGCAAGTTGGGGTGAGAGAAAAAACTTCAGTTCAGTGCATGTTAAAGACTGCGAAGATGAATACGAGGTAAAAGACCCCCCCCGAGAGTAATTGAACAGGCTTGATCCTGCCCTTAGTACGCACGTACCAGTATGGAACAGCAGCGGCTAGGATGGCTAGCAGAGCGCTCACAATTGCCAAAGGCTGCAATTCCCATGGGGTAAGTAATATTCCGATTGCAGGAATTATGGAGCTTTGAAAAACCATTGCACCCGATATATTGCCCAAAGCCAGGGTATCCTTGCCCTGCCTGATCCAAATCACGCTGTTGAATTTCTCCGGCAGTTCCGTTGCCACCGGGGTTATGATCAGGGAAAGAATAAAAGGCGGTACGCCATATATTAGGGAAATGTGGCTAACAGAATTAACAAAGCTTTTGGCCCCAACCACTATTAACAGCAAGGCTCCCACTACCTGCAGCGCAATTACGGCAGAGGGCGGATGTTCAGATTTCGGAGCTATGTATAAAGCAGGAACATCTCCTCCATCTACCTCTTTGCCGTCCCTTACGGTCTGATAAGCATAAACCAGATAGGAACCCAACAAAAATACAGCCGCAACCACCTTGGTTACGTGATTCGGGAAAAAAGAAACCAGTATCGCAACAGTGTAAGAAATCAGGAAAAAGCGCAAGTCCCGTTCGAGAATAGACTTGTCTAGCAGCATATATTCGCGGCGCTTTCCTCCTACCCGGGTGAACAGCGCAGCAATTCCGGAAATCAAAAAGGCCAACGTGGCCAGCATGAAAGGGGCACCCAGGATTGCCCCGACCCCCACTTCACTCGACTCCTTAGTGCCCCCGCCAAAGACAATGGCAATTACAGGCACCAGAGTTTCCGGCAGCGCCGTACCAACCGCGGCCAGGATACTGCCAACTGCCCCGGCCCCTAGACCCAAACGCTTTCCCATCCATTCTACACCGTTGGTAAACGCCTCGGCTCCGAGTAAGATTATACCTAAACTAATAAATAGAAAAGCAAAGTCTTTCATTAATTCACCTAACCAATAGGGAAAACCCTAACTCTCCCTTTAATATATGCTATTTGCCAATACTATCACACAGAAGATTCCTCTACCGTTCCGGTAATCTCAGCTACCAGACTATGTAGTTCCTCTTTGCCCAAAGCAGTTTCTGCAGAAAAAGGCAGAATCACATCAGTCCCGGGAAGCTCCAGTCCTTCCTTAATCTCCTTTAGATGCTTCGGAATTTGCCCACGGGCGATTTTGTCAGCCTTGGTAGCAACTACCAAGGTCGGAATTTCCTTGACCATGAGCCAATGATGCATAGCCTGGTCATCCTTGCTCGGAGGGTGGCGCATGTCCACAAGCTGGATGACAGCCCGCATTTCCTTGCGGTTATTCAGGTAGGAGTCAATCATCCGCCCCCACTGAGCCCTGGTATCCTTGGAAACCTGTGCAAAGCCATAACCCGGTAAGTCAACGAAATACCAGGCTTCATTGATCAGATAATAGTTTAGAGTGGCGGTCTTGCCGGGTCTAGAGCTGGTGCGGGCAAAGTTCTTGCGATTAAGAAAGCAGTTTAACATAGAAGACTTTCCGACATTGGAGCGGCCCACCAGAGCAATCTCCGGCAGGCCGGTTGTCGGATACTGTTTGGGACCAACCGCACTGATAATAAACTCGCTTGAAGTAATCTTCATGTCGCCACTCACTTAAAGGTCCACGGTTGGGGTCATTTCCGACATTTCCCCCATCGCCAGGGAAAGGTTCGTAAAGTCGGGACTGTCAGCAACCGCGGTAGGAACCAGGGCATTGGTCAAAACCTCATCCATGCTTTCTACCAGGACAAATGTCAGGTCCTGCCTGACCTTGGCGGGGATGTCCTCCAAGTCCTTCTTATTGTCCTTACACAAGATTATGGTTTTCACTCCAGCCCTTCTGGCAGCCAAAACCTTTTCCTTGATTCCCCCGACAGGAAGCACCTTGCCGCGCAGGGTTATTTCACCGGTCATTGCCAGGTCGCTGCGCACCGCCCGGAAGGAAAGAGCGGAAGCAAGCGCGGTGGCCATTGTTATCCCGGCCGAAGGCCCATCTTTGGGAATCGCCCCCTCAGGCACATGGATGTGGATATCGTTCTTTTGATAAAAATCCTCCGGTATACCAATCGATTTAGCCACGGATCGAATGTAGCTGTATCCTGCCTGAGCGGACTCCTTCATTACATCGCCCAGCTGACCGGTTAAGGTGAGCTTACCTGTCCCAGGCAGGACAGTGACCTCAATGGTCAGGACATCCCCGCCCACCTCGGTCCAAGCCAACCCGGTAGCAGCCCCAACTTCAGGCACATTGGCAGCCATGCCAAAGTGGAACCTGGGAATCCCGAGGAAATCCGGCAGCATGTCTGCTTCAAGGGACACTCCCTCAAGGTTTCCTTTGACGATTTTGGTAGCGGTCTTGCGGCAAACGTTTGCCAGTTCACGCTCCAGGTTGCGCACTCCTGATTCACGAGTATACTCCCTGATCAATCTCAGCAGGGCACCGTCACTAACCGTTAACTGCCCGGCTTTAAGACCATGGTTCTTAAGCTGCTTGGGCAGCAAATACTGCTCAGCAATGTTGGCCTTCTCCTCTTCCGTGTAGCCCGCAAGATGAATTACTTCCATCCTGTCCAACAAGGGACGGGGAATAGAATGCAAGGTGTTGGCTGTCGTAATAAACATTACGCTGGAGAGATCGAAGGCTGCTTCGATAAAGTGATCGCTGAAATTGCTGTTTTGTTCCGGATCTAAAACCTCTAACAATGCGGAAGAAGGGTCCCCTCTGAAATCCGCATTCATTTTGTCGATCTCATCAAGCAGGAAGACCGGGTTTTTCGTTCCAGCCTGGCGCATCCCCTGGATGATCCGGCCCGGCAAAGCCCCAACATAGGTTCTGCGATGACCGCGAATTTCCGCTTCATCCCGCACCCCACCCAACGAGACCCTGATGAACTTACGCTCCAGAGCCCTGGCGATAGATTTAGCCAACGAGGTTTTGCCTACTCCAGGCGGCCCGACGAAGCAAATGATGGGCCCTTTGATCTTATTGGCCAGCTTACGTATGGCCAGGTATTCGATGATTCTCTCCTTGACCTTGTGCAGGCCGTAGTGATCCTCGTCAAGAATCTTCTCTGCAAGCTCAATGTTAATCCGGTCCCTGGTAGCTTTATGCCAGGGTAGAGCGAGCAGCCATTCCAGATAATTGCGCACCACCGTGGCTTCGGCCACCATCGGCGGCATTTTTTCCAGTCTCTCCACTTCCCGGATGGCCTTTTCCTCAACTTCTTTGGGGAACTTGGCTTTGGAGATCTTCTCCCGAAGATCATCAGCTTCAGCCTGTCTTTCGTCCTTGTCCCCCAATTCCTTTTGGATGGCCTTAAGTTGCTCGCGCAAATAATATTCCTTTTGGGTTTTTTCCATCTGCTTGCGTACTCGTACGCTGATCTTGCGCTCTAACTCCAGAATCTCCATTTCCCGGGCCAAAATCTCACAGATGGTCTCCAGCCTTTGAGTCAGACCGATAGCGTCAAGGATGGACTGCTTATCCTCGATCTTCAGGCTGAGGTGCGAAGCCACAATGTCAGCGAGACGTCCGGGATCCTCTACTGCCAAAACAGTGCCGACAGTTTCAGGTGGGATTTTCTTGCTCACCTTAACATACTGCTCAAACTGATTAGTAAGGCTCCTGGTCAGCGCCTCTACCTCAGGGGTACGCCGCCCTTCCTCTTCAAACTCCTGTACCAACACCTTCATGTATGGCTCATAGTTCAGAAAGTTCTCTACTCTACCCCTGGAAATACCCTCAACCAAAACACGAATAGTGCCTCCGGGCAGCTTTAATAATTGCTTGATTTCAGCCACGGTACCGATGTTATAGATGTCATCCTCTCCAGGCTCCTCCGTGCTGGCGACCCTCTGAGTCGCCAAAAAGATGGACCTTTCCTGAATCATGGCCTCCTCGATAGCCTTAATCGATTTGTCCCGGCCCACATCCAGATGGATAACCATATAAGGGAAAACTAAAAGTCCCCTCAGGGGTAGGAGGGGCAATTGGCGTAATACCATTGGTTTGCTTTCTTCGTGCATAAATCCACCTCCAAGGGTTAGAAACGAATCCATCCCTTAGTTTGCAATATCGAATGTTATTATATTCTAGCATAATTTACCTTCGTCCGCCACCCTAGAGAAAAGTAAGAAAGGGCCAAGGCTCGCTCGGTGATCACAATGACCAAAATTTAACCGAACGAGCCTGACCCCCGCAATCCGTTACATATGCGAAGCGGTTAGAAGATCAAACGCGGGATGGATTTCCGTCTGTTTGCCGGGGGCCTCCCGCAGAAGCGAATGTTTGAAGACTTCCTGAAGAGTCTCCACTGCCACCACCTCGATACCCGCTGTATCGCCAAAGATCTCCTGCCAGTTTTCCTTGGGAATAATGACTTTGCTGCACCCAGCCCGCTTAGCAGCTTCCACCTTAGCGACCACCCCGCCAATTGGCTTGACCTGCCCACGGATGGATACCTCCCCTGTCATAGCCACCCTGTTATCAACCGGGATGTTGTGAATGGCAGAGTATATAGCAGTTGCGATAGTCACACCGGCTGACGGGCCATCGATAGGAACCCCTCCGGGGAAATTCAGATGAATATCATAGTCCGCAGGCTCCATTTCCAGATGGCGGCGCAAAACGGTAAGAACGTTCTCTACCGACCCTCTGACCATGGACTTGCGCCGGGTCTTCTTGCCATCACGTCCGCCTTGTTCCTCCTCCTCAACAATCCCAGTGACAATGAGTTGGCCCTTACCTTTCTTGGAACGCATGGTCCCAGCCTCCAGCTCAATTAAGGTACCCATATTCGGTCCATACACAGCAAGCCCGTTAACCAGACCAGCCTGGGGCAGCAGCGGAATTCCCTTTTCAATCCGGGGGGTGTACTGTCCAGAGTTAACCACCCATTCGATATCAGGCGTACGTATCTTCTGCGACCTGTCCTCCAGGGCAATTCCAGCAGCGATCTGAATGATATTGACCGCTTCTCTCCCATTAGTGGCATAACGCTTAACCACTTCCAGCGCCTTTTCCTCAATACAGAGGTTTACCTTTATGGCTGCATTATTCGCGATTAACCCAATCTCATCAGGGTTCAGGGAACGGAAAAACACCTCCAGGCAGCGGGAGCGGATGGCTGGAGGGATCTCCTCTGGCATCCTGGTAGTTGCCCCTACAAGCCTAAAATCAGCAGGCAACCCATTCTGAAAAATATCGTGTATGTGAGAAGGAATATTACGGTCCTCAGAACTGTAGTAGGCGCTCTCCAGTATAACCTTGCGGTCCTCCAGAACCTTCAGCAGTTTATTAATCTGGATGGGATGCAGCTCACCGATTTCATCAATAAACAGCATCCCGCCATGAGCCTTGGTTACAGCACCGGATTTGGGCTGAGGGATTCCCGCCATTCCCAGGGGCCCTGCCCCTTGATAGATAGGGTCGTGAACCGAACCAATCAAAGGATCAGCTATACCCCTCTCGTCAAATCTTGCCGTTGCCCCATCGATTTCAACGAACTTGGCATCTTCCTTAAACGGGGACATTGCATTCTTCTTAGCCTCTTCCAATACCAGACGGGCAGCAGCAGTCTTACCTATCCCCGGCGGGCCATAGACAATCACATGCTGCGGGTTTGCTCCGCACAGTGCAGCCCGAAGCGCCTTAATCCCTTCCACCTGTCCAACAATGTCCTCAAAACTCGCTGGCCTGGTTTTCTCCGCCAAGGGTTCTGTAAGCGATATCTTACGCAGCTTCTGCAGTTTCTCCAATTCCTTGCGCGACTCTTTCTCAATAGCAACCTTGTTTCCTTGTTGACTTTTTAGCAGGTTCCAGAAATAAAGGCCGATGACAATGGCAAAAAAGATCTGAATCAACCCGATCAATCCGCCCAGCCCAGCAGTAAGGCTCGTATTCATAATTTGCTCCTTTCCGGGTACAAAGGGTATAAATCCAACACCTACTATTATTGCCACCATTTTGCCATTTATCCCTAAGGCTTCCTAAAAAGGCCCCCAGAAACACCGAAAGCATCTTTTCAACGGAAAGGGGACGGTTCCCGGAACTGTCCCCAACTCCAGATCACTTCTGGAAAAGCTGGATAAAGAGGTGAAAGGTTTCTGGAAGAAAAATTCCCCCGGCTCTGGTCGTCCGAGTCGCCGTGCTGACCGTAAGCCAAAACAGAAGTCCGAAGTCCGAGGCTAGACGTCCGAGACAGGGTCAAATCTATTAAACCGAAGTTGTCCTGCAAATCAAACATTCAATTTCGGACCTCGAACATCGAACCTCGGACATCGATTTTCACCTCCTACCCCAGCGGACCCGCGAGAACTCCGGAATGCAAAAAACCCGGCAGACTTAAAGCCTGCCGGGTTATCATGACCTATGCAGTTTCTTCTTTTTTCTTCTTCTTGTCCACCGTTACCAACAGCGGTTCTTCCTTCTTGGAGATCACATCCTTGGTGACGATGCACTTGGTTACGTCCGTGCGGGAAGGAATATCATACATCACATTAAGCATGATTTCTTCAACGATAGCCCTTAGTCCCCTGGCCCCTGTGTTCCGCTTGATAGCCTCATCAGCAATAGCCTTTAGAGCATCCTCCTTAAATTCCAGGGTCACTCCATCAATTTCACACAACTTCTGATATTGCTTGACCAGTGCATTTTTAGGCTCGGTAAGAATCTGAACCAAAGCATCCTCATCCAGAGCATCCAGAGTTACAATTACCGGCAAGCGACCTACGAACTCTGGGATCAGCCCGAACCTAAGCAGGTCCGTCGGCAGAATTTGCTTCAGAGTCTCACCGATTTTGACCTCTTGTTTGCTCTTGATCTCGGCCCCAAAGCCCATAACCTTCTTACCGATCCGGTTTTGAATAAGTTTTTCCACTCCGTCAAAAGCTCCACCGCAGATAAAAAGAATATTTGTTGTATCAAGTTGAATAAATTCCTGATGTGGATGCTTGCGTCCGCCCTGGGGAGGTACACTGGCAACCGTACCCTCGAGAATTTTTAGCAAAGCCTGCTGAACCCCCTCGCCCGAAACATCTCGGGTTATGGAAGGATTCTCAGACTTGCGAGCTATTTTGTCAACTTCATCGATGTAAACAATACCCTTCTCAGCCTTCTCCACGTCATAATCTGCAGCCTGGATGAGCTTGAGCAGGATATTCTCGACATCCTCACCCACATAACCAGCCTCTGTTAAGGAGGTGGCATCTGCAATGGCAAAAGGAACATTGAGTACCTTTGCCAGGGTCGAAGCCAATAAGGTCTTGCCGGATCCAGTCGGGCCAAGCATCAAAATGTTTGATTTTTGCAGTTCCACATCATCGATTTTCATACCCATGTTAATCCGTTTGTAATGGTTGTAAACCGCAACGGACAAAGACCTTTTGGCCGAATCCTGCCCAATGACATATTGGTCAAGAATTTCGCGGATTTCTTTTGGCTTGGGAACATCGCTCATCTCAAAACCAAGATCCTCGCTAAGTTCCTCTTCAATGATTTCATTACAAAGTTCAATGCACTCGTCACAAATATATACGCCTGGTCCAGCTACCAACTTCTTTACCTGGTCTTGAAGCTTGCCACAGAATGAACATTTAAGTTGGCTTTTTTCGTCGGTATTCTTGTACATAATCTCACCTCTCTACCGGCAGGCTACTTGGCCTTTTTCTGCGGCTTGACCATTACTTCGTCGATAAGACCATACTCCTTGGCCTCATCAGCAGCCATAAAATAGTCCCGGTCTGTGTCCTTTTGAATTCTTTCCAAAGACTGACCCGTTCTATCTGCCAAGATTTTATTCAGCCTCTCCCTGGTCCTGATAATATGCTTGGCATGGATTTCAATTTCAGTGGCCTGACCGCCCAGTCCGTTCATTAACGGTTGGTGGATCATAATTTCACTGTTAGGCAGGGCATACCGTTTACCCTTGGCACCTGCCGCAAGAAGAAAAGCACCCATACTGGCCGCCATACCTACGCAGATAGTTTGCACATCGGGTTTGACATGCTGCATGGTGTCATACATGGCCATACCGGAAGTAATTGAGCCTCCGGGGCTGTTGATGTATAAGAATATGTCCTTATCCGGATCTTCTGCTTCGAGAAAAAGCATCTGCGCAATCACTAGATTAGCCACCATATCGTTGATTGGGCCCCCAATAAAAATGATTCTGTCCTTGAGCAAGCGGGAATAGATGTCATAGGCCCGCTCTCCACGGTTAGTCTGTTCTACCACCATAGGCACTAACGTAGACATGAATACTTACACCTCTCTTCATCTAAAGATCTGCGCATGATCTAATTGTTCGCTACAAGGAAGTTAACGGTCTTTTCGTTAACGAGCCCTTGTGTAAACATCTTAACATCCCCACGCTTCTCCAATTCCTCGCGGAATCGAGCCGCTTCCTGCCCATATTCGGCAGAAAACTTTTCAACCTCACTATTTATTTCTTCGTCACTAGCTTCAATACCTTCTGCTTTGGCAATGGCTTCTATTACCAATTCCATAATTACGCTTTTTTCTGCCTGAGGACGATACTTCTCCAGCATCTCCTCCACATTAGTTCCAGCGTATTGCAGGTATTGCTCAAAGGACAGCCCTTGATATTGCAGCCTTTGCGCCAGATCCCTGAGCATTTCGTTGGAGCGCTGTTCCACCATTACAGGAGGAATGTCTACCTTGGCGTTTTCAACAGCCTTTTCCATCAGATCATTCTTGAAACTCTGCTCGGCCTTTTCCTCTGCTGTCTTTAAAAGATTACTCCTGATATCGTTCTTTAATTCCTCAATGGTCTCAAAATCACTGACATCCTTGGCAAATTCATCATCCAAAACGGAAAGCTCTTTCCGTTTAATTCCTTTAACCGTTACTTTAAAGACAGCGTCTTTCCCCGCCAGGTCGGCCTGGTTGTATTCTTCAGGGAAAGTCACTTTAACATCGAGCTCGCTCCCAATTGCAGCTCCAACAAGCTGGTCCTCAAAACCAGGTATGAAGCTATTCGAGCCAATCACAAGAGGGTAGTCCACTCCTTTTCCACCCGGGAAAGCTTCCTCATTGACGAAACCTTCGAAATCGATAGTGGCAGTGTCATTGTTTTCAATGGTGCCATCCTCAATATCGATCACTTTAGCATGGCGCTCTTGCATAGACTTAAGCTGGTTTTCTACCTGCTCGTCCTCAATCTTCACCTCGGGTTTTTCTAGACCAAAGCCCTTGTATTGACCCAATTCCACTTCAGGCTTGACGACAACTGTTGCCTTAAAGACAAATTTACTGCCTACATCGCCGGAAACAACCTCCACCTGGGGGCGATCCACCGGCTCGATGCCGCTCTCATCAACAGCGTTTGTATAAGCTTTAGGAATTGCTATTTCATACGCTTCCTCAAGAATGGCTTCCTTGCCAACCCTAGCTTCTACAACTGCCCTTGGGGCCTTTCCTTTACGGAACCCAGGAACATTTACCTTGCCGGCCA
>Ga0255338_1004091_pt1 | contig 15894 bp, 14 predicted proteins | sample MeOH1_35cm_T4_19_FD_203715 | JGI IMG/M metagenome (GOLD analysis project Ga0255338, IMG submission 203715) | Sandy soil microbial communities from University of British Columbia, Vancouver, Canada - MeOH1_35cm_T4_195 | ecosystem: Engineered > Artificial ecosystem > Sand microcosm > Unclassified ...
GCCCGACGAGGTGTCGCCCTTGACGGCCGGCTCGGTGTAGATGATTTCGCGGACCAGCGTGGTCGGCATGTCCACCGAGATTGCCTTCTCGTTGTAGAACACCACTTCCACGGCCATGCCGTCCTCGAGGTAGTTCAGCGCGTCACCCATGCTGTCCTTCTCGACTTCGAACTGGTTGTAGTCGGCATCCATGAACACGTACATCGGGTCGGCGAAGTACGAGTAGGTGCATTCGCGGCGCTCCAGCACCACCACCTCGAACTTGTCGTCGGCCTTGAACACCGACTCGCCCGGGGCTTCCGTCAGCAGGTTCTTGTACTTCATCTTGACGACGGCGGAGTTGCGGCCCGACTTGTTGTACTCGGCCTTCTGCACCACCATCGGGTCGGAACCAATCATGAACACGTTGCCGACGCGGAGTTCCTGTGCGATCTTCATCTGAACTGTTTTCCTGAAAAAGTATGTCCGGGGCGCTCATGACCCCGTATTCGCGATATGCGGTATGGCGAGGGCGCGCGGCAGGCAGTTGCCATTCGTGATTTCACATCACTTGATTCGCCATCATCAAAATCAACCGGTTATTTTACCCGATTTTCGCAGAAAGCCACGAGATTTGCGGCAAGGTCGCCCAAGTGCTGCAATTGCCGCTGCCACCGGTCCATGCCGGCCGCGAGCGCCGGCAATTGTGCCTGGAACTGCGCCCAGTCCGGCGCTGCCGCCACCTGGCCATGGCTGTTCCAGGCATGGCAGAAATCGGTCATGGCCCGGGCTGCCTCGGGCGCCACGCCGGAGCGGGCAAAGCGCTCCAGCCAGGCATCGAGCTTCACGTGGTGCGCGGCGTCGTCCTGCGGGTAGATGTGCCAGACCATCGGCCGCGCGGCCCAGTGCGCACGTACGCACGAGTCCTCGCCGCGTACAAAGTTGACATCGCAGGCCCAGAGCAGTTCATCGTAGTTCTCCTGTCTCACGAACGGGATGACCTGGAGCGTCAGGTTGCCCTGCGCGAGCGTGGTGCCTGGCGCAACCTGCTGGTCGGATGCACCCAGCCAGGCGCAGGCCTGCTGCGCCGCCAGGCCCTGCGGCACCAGGCATTGCACGGGCGTGGCGCCGTCGCGCCATTGGGCCAGCAACGCCGGCAGCGCGGGATTGGTGTAGGCGAACAGGCTCACGCGCAGCGCGTTGGGCAGCGGTTGCGTGCCGAGCCGGTGCCAGAGCGTGGCCTGGGCGGCGCGGCTGGAGAGGAAGGCATCGCGCTGGGCGCCCAGCATCGACTCGCGCAGCAGCCCGCCCGTGCCGTGCGCAAAGCCGGGGAAGAAGAAGTACTTCACCAGTGGCAGGCGCGGATGCGGCGAGGACAGCACGTGATGCTCGCTGACCCACGCTTCGGCGCTCATGTATTCCAGGTTGATCCACACTGGCGGGCGCGGCGCAGCCGCCATGGCTACCTGGAAGGATTCGGGCAGATGGCACGCGAATGCCTCGATGACGAGGTTATGCGGCGCCACTGCGTCGAACGGCGCGCCCGGCGTGGGATCCCAGCGGCGCACTTCCACGCCGCCCAGGTGCTGGCACGCGCGTGCCGGATCGATCTCGGGCGCCAGCCGCGCAAAGCTGCCCAGGTCATCGACCCAGAGCCGCACCGCGTGGCCGTGCTCTTGCGCCAGTTGACGCGCCAGGCGCCAGCAAACGCCGATATCGCCGAAGTTGTCGACCACGGTGCAGAAGATGTCGCAGGATTGGATGGGCATGGCCTGGAACCCCCGTGCCGCCAAGGGCGCCGGAGAATTGCTCTAAACTTGCGATTCTAGAGCGAGGTCCGCCCATGCGCGCCTTGCCGCCCCAAACTTTCTTGTCCCCCGCATGCCCGAGCAGGAACCTCAGGAACCCGTTTCCCCGACCGCCGCCGCCACCGACGCCCCGCCGGCCGCGCCCGCCTTCGACCCCCGGCCGATCCTCGCGCGTCTGCCGGGTCTGCCGGGCGTGTACCGCTATTTCGATGTCGATGGCACTGTGCTCTACGTGGGCAAGGCGCGCGACCTGAAAAAGCGCGTCTCGAGCTACTTCAACAAGACGCAGCTCTCGCCACGCATCGCCATGATGGTGGGCAAGATCGCGCGCATCGATACCACGGTGGTCCGGACCGAGGCCGAGGCGCTGCTGCTTGAGAACAATCTGATCAAGGCGCTGGCACCGCGGTACAACATCCTGTTCCGCGATGACAAGTCTTATCCATTCCTCAAGCTGACGGGGCACAAGTTCCCGCGCATGGCGTACTACCGGGGCGCAACGGACCGCAAGCACCAGTATTTCGGCCCGTTTCCCAGCGCCTACGCGGTGCGCGAGAGCATGCAGATCCTGCAGAAGGTGTTCCAGCTGCGCACCTGCGAGGACACCGTTTTCAACAACCGCACGCGGCCGTGCCTGCTGCACCAGATCCATCGTTGCACGGCACCCTGTGTGAACGCGATCAGCGAGGACGATTACGCGCGCGACGTGCAGAACGCCGCGCGCTTCCTGCAGGGCCGCGAGACCGAGGTGCTGGACGGCCTGCAGGCCAAGATGGAGGAGCACGCGTTGCAGTTGCGCTTCGAGCAGGCCGCCGCGGTGCGCGACCAGATTGCCGCGCTCTCCACGGTGCTCAAGCGGCAGGCCGTGGAGGAAGTGGGCCAGGCGCGCGACATCGACATCCTGGCCGCGGCCGTGCAGGGTGGCCGGGCGTGTGTGAACCTGGCGATGGTCCGTGGCGGGCGGCATCTTGGCGACAAGGCATATTTCCCCGCGCATGCCGACGAAGCGGCGATGATCGTGGAGGATGGCGACGATGCGGCCGGAGACGGCGTGCAGGACGCCGGGCCGCCGACGGTGGATCGCATCGCGGTACGCGTGCTCTCGGCGTTCATGGTGCAGCACTATCTTGACCAGGCGCCGCCGCCGATCGTCGTGGTGAGCCACCTGCCGGCCGACGCGGCGCTCGTGGAGGCGCTGTCGATGCAGGCCGGCCGCAAGATCGCGCTGGTGCGCCAGCCACAGGGCCAGCGCAAGATCTGGCTGGAGATGGCCACGCAGGGCGCGGCGCTGGCACTGGCGCGGCGGCTCTCGGAGCAGGGCAGCCAGGAGGCCCGCACGCACGCGCTGGCCGAGACCATCGGGCTGGACATGGAAGACCTGGCAATGCTGCGCATCGAGTGCTTCGACATCAGCCACACGGCGGGCGAGGCCACGCAGGCGTCTTGCGTGGTGTTCCACCATCATGAGATGCAGAACAGCGAATATCGCCGCTATAACATCCAGGACATTACGCCCGGCGACGACTACGCGGCCATGCGCCAGGTCCTGACGCGCCGGTACCAGAAACTGGTGGAGCAGATCCAGGAAGATGGCGGCGAGATGGCCGAAGGTAGCGCCGATGGCGTGCCGCGCATGCCGCGCGTGGTGCTGATCGACGGCGGCAAGGGCCAGGTGGAAGTGGCGCGGCAGGTTTTCGAGGAACTCGGCCTCGACATCGGCCTGCTGGTGGGCGTGGCCAAGGGCGAGGGACGCAAGGTGGGGCTGGAAACGCTGGTCTTTGCCGACGGGCGGCCCTCGCTGGAACTGGGGCAGGGCAGCGCGGCGCTGATGCTCGTGGCGCAGATCCGCGACGAGGCGCACCGCTTTGCCATTACCGGCATGCGCGCGCGGCGGGCCAAGGCGCGCAATACGTCGCGGCTCGAGGAAATCGAGGGTGTGGGCGCGCGCCGCCGTCAGAAGCTGCTCACGCGGTTCGGCGGCCTGCGCGGGGTCACGGCCGCCAGCGTGGACGAAATCGCCAGCGTGGAGGGCATCTCGCGCACGCTGGCCGAAGAGATCTACCGCCAGCTGCATTGACCGTGTGCCGGGCGATTTGCGCCCGAAACTGGCGGGTTGGGCCGGAAATCGGCGACAATCGCGGCATTCGCCTTCGCAGATCACCGCCGGACCGGCCCGTTCCTTCCCAACGCTCCGCCCATGCCCCTGAATATTCCCATCCTGCTGACCTGGCTTCGCGTGGCCATGATTCCTCTCGTGGTGGGGGTCTACTACCTGCCCGAGACCTGGCTGCCCATGCATACCAAGAACGCGACCGCGGCGTCGTTCTTCATCATCGCGGCGGTCACGGACTGGCTCGATGGCTTCCTGGCGCGGCGCTGGAACCAGACCTCGTCGTTCGGCGCGTTCCTGGACCCGGTGGCCGACAAGCTGATGGTCACGGCCGCGCTGCTGTCATTGCTGGCGCTGGGCCGCGTGGCGGACCTGATTGCGTTGGTCATCATCGGCCGTGAGATCACGATCTCGGCGCTGCGCGAGTGGATGGCCCAGATTGGCGCATCGAAGAGCGTGGCCGTGAACTTCCTCGGCAAGCTCAAGACCACCGTGCAAATGGTTGCCATCCCGCTGCTGCTGTTCAACGATGCGCTGTTCGGCGTGGATGCATCGGTGCTGGGCGGCTGGATGATCTACGTGGCGGCGGTGCTCACGCTGTGGTCGATGTTCTACTACATGAAGCTCGCGTGGCCGCAGATCCGCGAGCGCAGCGACATGGCCAGCGGCGCGCGCGCGCAAAAGTGAAGCTTGCCGCAAAAAGTTGTTGACGGGTTGGTTCGATCTTTGCAATAATCTCTTTCTCGCTGCTGACGACGAAACGACGAAAGCGGCAAGATAAGCGGTACTTAGCGCGAAATGCCGGCACAAAGCTGCGTGTTTAAAAGAAGTTGCGCGATAGTCTGCTTTTCTGTAAGATGCAGGGCCCTGCGGGAGTAGCTCAGTTGGTAGAGCGCAACCTTGCCAAGGTTGAGGTCGCGAGTTCGAGACTCGTCTCCCGCTCCAGGTTAAAGTGGTTCGATGGCAGCACGTCATCGGGCAGGTGGTAAAGCAGTGAAAGTTTGTACGCGGGAGTAGCTCAGTTGGTAGAGCGCAACCTTGCCAAGGTTGAGGTCGCGAGTTCGAGACTCGTCTCCCGCTCCAATCCCAAAGGGAAGCGTCGCTTCCCTTTTTGTTTGCAGCATTCGTTTGGGAGGATTGTCGTACAATCCTCCATCGTCACCTGGCGGGGTGGCAGAGTGGTTATGCAGCGGCCTGCAAAGCCGTGTACGCCGGTTCGATTCCGACCTCCGCCTCCAGTATTCAGCAGACGTTCCAAGCCAACGGCGCCCATTGCGGCGCCGTTTTGCTTTTCTCTGCCGCGCACGCATATCACCATATTTTTCCGATTCTTCTCATCCGGATGGCGTGGGTGCGCGTGTTACATTCGTCTCATCGGCCCCATCGGCCCCATCGGCCCCATCGGCCCCATCAGAAAAGGAAACCCGGACGCATGCATCACGCCACCCCGCTCATCAGTACAATCGTCGGCGGCATCGTGCTGGCGTTTATCCTGGGTGCGATCGCCAACAAGTTCAGGCTGCCGCCGTTGATCGGCTATCTGTGCGCCGGCATCGTGGTCGGTCCGCACACGCCCGGCTACACGGCCGACCAGGCACTGGCGCCCGAGCTGGCGGAGCTTGGCGTGATCCTGCTGATGTTCGGCGTGGGACTGCATTTTTCGGTCAAGGATCTCATGGCGGTCAAGAAAATCGCCATTCCGGGCGCCATCGTGCAGATTGCCATCGCCACCGCGCTGGGCATGCTTCTGGCCTGGGGGTTCGACTGGTCGTGGGGGCAGGGGCTCGTGTTCGGGCTCGCGCTGTCCGTGGCCAGTACCGTGGTGCTGCTGCGCGCGCTGCAGGAGCGCAATCTGCTTGACACCCAGCAAGGCCGCATCGCGGTGGGCTGGCTGGTCGTCGAGGATCTGGCGATGGTGCTGACGCTCGTGCTGCTGCCCGCCACGGCGGGGTTGCTTGGCGGAGGGCCGGATGCGGGCGCCGCGGCGCCGGGCACCGTGGATGTGTTGATCAAGGTGCTCGCCACGCTGGGCAAGGTTGTCGCTTTCGTGGCCGTGATGCTCGTGATCGGCCGCCGCTTTATTCCGTGGATGCTCGAGCGCATTGTCTGGACCGGCAGCCGCGAGCTGTTCCGGCTGGGCGTGCTGGCCACCGCGCTGGGCGTGGCGTTTGGTGCGTATACGCTGTTCGGCGTCTCGTTCGCGCTCGGCGCGTTCTTTGCCGGCATGGTGCTCGCGGAATCGGAATTCAGCCATCGGGCGGCCGAGGAGTCGCTGCCGCTGCGCGACGCCTTCGCGGTGTTGTTCTTCGTCTCGGTGGGCATGCTGTTCGATCCGATGGTGCTCGTGGACGACCCGTGGGGCGTGCTGGCGACCCTGCTGATCATCGTCCTGGGCAAGTCGGTGGCGGCGCTGGGCATCGTGCGCGTGTTCGGCCATGACAACCGCGTCGGCATGACGATTGCCGCGAGCCTGGCGCAGATCGGCGAATTCTCATTCATCCTGGCCAGCCTGGGCGTCTACCTGAAGATCCTGCCGGAGCGCGGCCAGGCGCTGATCCTGGCCGGCGCGCTGCTCTCGATCCTGCTCAACCCGGTGCTGTTTCACCTGCTGGACCGCTATAGCGCGCGGCTCGACCGTCGCAGCGATCCACAGCCGGTCTGAATGGGGCCGATATTCAGGCGCCGAGGACTGGCGCCGCGCCGCGCAGATATTCGGTGAATGCGAGCAGGCCCTGGGTGGGGAACTTGTCCTGATGCACGACCAGTTGCAGCGGCCGGATCACGCGTGGCAGGCCGGCGCGCAGCGCCACCAGCGTGCCGCGCGCGATTTCGTCGCCGACCACGTGCAGTGACAGGCAACTGACGCCAAATCCGCTCATCACCGCGCGCTTGATCGCCTCGGTATTGCCAAGCTCGAGCGCAAAGCGCAGGGTGCCGAGCGCCGGCACCAGCCGCGACTCGATGACCTCGCGCGTGCCCGAGCCCGGCTCGCGCACGATCCAGTCGGCCTCTCGCAGCATGTCGTGCAGCAGCTCGGGGCGCTCGGCGGCCATGGCCAGCGGGTGAGATGGGCCCACGATCACCACCATCTCGTCATCGCACCAATGCATGCTGCGCAGGTCGCGCTCGTGGCTCGTGCCCTCGATCAGGCCGATGTCCGCTTCGAACTTCAGCAGCGCGTGCAGCACGTCCTGCGTGTTGCCGATGCGCATGTCCAGCGTGCATGGCCCGGTCTGCGCATGACGGAACCCGGCCAGCAGGGCAGGGAGGATATAGCTGCCGATGGTATTGCTGGCCGCGATCCGCAGTTGCACGCCCCCTTCGGACGCAAACCGCTCCAGTTCTTGCGCCTGGTCGAGCAGTGACAATGCGCGCGGAAAAAACTGCCGGCCGGCTTCGTTGATGCTCAGGCGCCGCGCCACGCGATCGAAGAGCGGACCGTTCAGTGCGCGCTCCAGCTCCGCCAGCGAGGCGCTGACCGCCGATTGCGACATCGACAGCGCCTCTGCGGCGGCGGTGGTGCTGCCATGCTGGGCCACGGCGACAAACACCTGCAACTGGCGCAGGGTGAGACGGAGCGGGCGCTGGTCCATGCTGTGATCGATAATATCGGTAAGTTATAACGATATTACCCGTTTTACTGGTCAGGCGTCGGCGGATAGGCTGCAGGCTATTCCATTGAAGACTGTCGCCGCCGTGTCCACGACTCCTGCCTCCCCGATTGCCGTCGCCCCCGCCCCCGCCGGTCTTGCCTTGTGGCGTATTCGGCTCGTCACATTATTGCCGCTTGGTGCGATTGCCTGGCTGGCGCTGGTGCTGGCGGATCACCCTGCGGTGTCGCAGTACGGACTCTCCGCCCTGACGTTGGCAATGTGCGCCGGCATGGTGGCCGCCAACACGATGCCCAAGCACTGGCTCACGCCGCTGGCACCGGGCATGCAGTTCGCGCGCCATCATCTGTTGCGCCTGGGCGTGGCACTGTACGGCCTGCGGCTGACCTTCGGGGCTATCGCGGCGTTGGGCCTGGGCGGCGTGGTGGTGCCGCTGACGATGCTGGTGGCAACGTTGCTGTTCGGCACCTGGGTGGGATCGTCGTTCTTCGGTCTGAGCCGCCGCGAGGCCATCCTGGTCAGCGCCGGCAGCGCCGTGTGCGGTGCCGCGGCGGCCATCGCGGTCTCGTCCGTGGTACGCACCGACGACCGGCAGACGGCCGTGGCGGTGGCCACGGTGGTGCTGTTCGGCACCGTCGGCATGCTGCTCTATCCGTGGCTGTACGAACTGGCCACGCAGCACTGGCATGTGGCCGTGACAGAGCGCGCATTTGGCATCTTTACGGGGGCCACGCTGCATGAAGTGGCGCAGGTGATTGCATCCGGCAAGATGGTGAGCGATGCCACGGCCGATGCGGCCGTCGTGGCCAAGATGGTGCGCGTGCTGGCGCTCGGGCCGTTGCTGCTGATCATGGCGCTATGGCCGCGCGCGAGTGGTGCGGAATCGTCGGGTGGGGCACGCAACTGGCGCGCGCTGCTGAAGTCGGTGCCGTGGTTCGCGCTTGGCTTCGTGGCGGTGATGGCAGTGAATTCGGCCGGGATGGTGCCCACCGCCTGGAAGCCGGGCCTGGTTGCCCTGGATAACTGGCTGCTGGCCTGCGCGATGCTGGCAATCGGCCTGCATACCCGCATCGGCGATTTGCTGCGCGCGGGCCGCAAGCCGCTGGCGCTGGCGGCCGTGCTCTTCGTGTTCCTGATGGTGGGTGGCGCGCTGCTCTGCGCATGGCTGGTCTGATCGGACTGCGCGGAGCGGGGCTGGTGCGGCCGACGGGACTCGAACCCGTAAGCCCGTAAGAGCGGCAGATTTTAAGTCTGCTGAGTCTACCAATTTCTCCACGGCCGCACGGCAAGCCCGGTATTGTGGTGGCTCCGCCCGCAGGAAGCAAGCTGCGCCATGAGCCGGCCGATGTGATGTTGCTGTTACCGGCGGTAACAATGTAGACCCCCCCGTTTCACCTGGGAAATCCCAAACCTCTACAATACGACTCATCAGTTTGAGCTAACTCAAGAGGCACGATCATGAAACGTTGGTTGTTCGCAGCATTCGGTGTAGCCGCCGCGCTGGTCTCTGGCGCCGCAATGGCGCGCGTGAACGTTGACGTGGCGATCGGCGTGCCCGGCGTGATCGTGGGTGGCCCCGCGTATTACGCGCCGCCGCCCGCTTACTATGCGCCGCCGCCAGTGATGGTGGCGCCGGCCCCTGTCTACTACGGCCCGCCGCCCGTGGTGGTGCGCCCGGCGCCCGTGTACTACGGTCCGCGCTACTATGCGGGCCCGCGCTACTACGGCCCTCCTGGATACCGTGGCTACTACGGCGACGGGTATCGCCATGGTCATGGTCATGGCCATGGGCGCTGGCGCGACGACGACTGAGCGTCATGAGACTGTAAGGTCGTTGAAAGGAATTCGTCAAAAAAGCCCCGTTCGCGGGGCTTTTTCTGTTCTTGCGCGGCAAGTTTTTGCGTCCAAATCCGTTACATCAGGAAAATCGTGGCTGATCATTGCGCACGGGAGTTCCCCGTTGAATTCATCACTCAAAAAATTTGATATGTCCCGTCAATGTGGCTGGACTTCCGCATAAGGGTTTCTCCCTACACTTCTTTCGTGACGCCGTTCCCATGGGCATTTCGCTCGATGGGGCGACGTCCGCGACCAATATCTACTAGGGGATTCTCATGACGATCAAACAACGCATGGTGGCCATGGCCGCCATGGGCGCGCTCTCGGTGCTGTCAGTGTCGGCTTTCGCCGCGCCGGCCAGGTCTGATGTCTACAGTGGCAGCCAGCGCGTCACGGACCAGCGCGACGCCTACACGGATGGCGCCCGCGCCAACGACCAGCGCGATGTCTATAGCGATGGCGCCCGTGTGGACGACAAGCGCGACGCATTCACGGACGGCGCCTGATTCCCGGCCGCTCTGTTTGACAGGACAAGCCCGCAATGCGGGCTTTTCTTTTGCGCGCGACCTGGCAGGCGATCGGCGGCGGTCGTCAAGGCAAAGGAGTTTGAACCGACCATGTCGGCTTTGTCTGGCCGGCTGGCGCGATATACTGCGGCCTCACATTGATGAACAAAATGGAGAGAGGTATGCAGCAAAAAACCGTACTGACGGCTGACGACGTGAAGAAGGTGCTGGTCGCCGCCGAGGCCGAAGCCAAGGCCAACAACTGGGCCGTCACGATTGTGGTCGTCGATGACGGTGGCCACCCGCTCGGCATGCAGCGCCTCGACGGCGTGGCGCCGATCTCTGCCTACATCGCCACGGAAAAGGCCCGCACGGCCGCGATGGGTCGCCGTGAATCGAAAATCTACGAAGACATGATCAACAACGGCCGCTACTCGTTCATGACGGCCCCGCACCTGCAAGGCATGCTGGAAGGCGGCGTGCCTATTGCCGTGGGCAACCAGGTGGTCGGTGCCGTGGGCGTGTCGGGCGTGAAGTCCACCGAAGATGCGCAGATCGCGCGTGCCGGCATCGCCGCGCTCGGCATCTGAGCATTTGAGCGTTGGCGCATCCGTTGCCATCGAGCCGGATGCCAATGCAAAAGCCCCGCAGGCGCAATGCCTGCGGGGCGGTATAAAAAGGCGGCATGGCTGGCATCGGGCGGCAGGGCAAGGGGTTTGGTGTACTCGCCCCATCCGCGTGATCCGATCGTCTGGCTACTGCCCAACACCCCGTGACGGGGTGGTCCCCACAAAAGTCGTTACGCGATCCTCATTTGGTCAGGATCAGCTTGCCATGGCGCGTCACGCGCAGCGTGTAGACGTCGCCGTTGTGCAGGATCGGCAGCGTGGTGGCGCCACGCATGATGGCGTCCAGCGGTACGGCCTGCGCGGTGGCGCCATCGGCCGGCGCGTCGGCACGCATCAGCGCTTCCAGGCGGGCGGGCAGGGCGGCCACGGCGGACCTCACGGATTCGATGGCCGACGACGCGGTCGTCATTTCCCGGCGCGCCTGCGGGGCAACCTCCACGCGGCGCAGGGACAGGCGGCGGCGCGTGACTTCACGCGGTTGCGACATCGGCAGGCTCAGTGTGCTCATGGTCTTCTCCGGTCGAGGCATTGGGTGGTTCGGTACGATGGGGAAGATCATAAATAAGAATTGTTATCATTACAAGCATTCCCGCAAAGCCTTACACCTGTGCGAATCCCGTAACAGTTGGGCACTCGCACCAAACAAAAGGGCATCCGGTCAGGATGCCCTTCGTGGTGACCCGTGCGTACACTCCCCAGCCTGGGCTGGGGCGCATGAGCCGGCCTAGTGCTTCGGTTCGGTGATGAAGCCGATCTTGCTCAGCCCGCCGTGCTGCGCGGCGGCCATGACCTCGGCCACGCGCTCGTAGCGCACCTCGCGGTCCGCGCGCAGATGCAGTTCAGGTTGCGGCTGCTGCTGCGCGGCCTCCGCAATGCGCTGCTCCAGCGCGGCCGGATCAACCTCCTGCTGGTTCCAGAACACCTTGCCCTGCGCGTCGATCGATACGTTGATGCTCTGCGGCTTGCTGTCGTTGGGCTGGTTCGTCGCACGCGGCAGGTCAATCTTCACCGCGTGGTTGATGACGGGAATCGTGATGATGAAGATGATCAGCAGCACCAGCATGACGTCCACCAGCGGCGTCATGTTGATCTCGCTCATCACCTCGTCAGCGTCGTCGTCGAGCGTGCCGAATGCCATGATGCGTTCCTTCTGTTGCTAAGTTCGCCGGATCAGGGCGCTTAATTCTTGACGGCCAGCCGCACCGAGCCGTCGTCGGTCGCGCGGGAGGAGGACGGGCGCACGCGGGCGCCGGTCACGAAGTAGGCGTGCAGGTCGTGCGCGAAGCGGTTCAGCTTGCTGATCACGCCCTTGTTGCCGCGGCTCAGCGCGTTGTAGCCGAGCACCGCCGGAATCGCCACGGCCAGGCCGAAGGCGGTCATGATCAGCGCCTCGCCCACGGGGCCGGCCACCTTGTCGATCGTCGGCACGCCCGAGGCGCCAATGCCGATCAGCGCATGGTAGATGCCCCACACGGTGCCGAACAGGCCCACGAACGGCGCCGTGGAACCGACCGACGCCAGCACGGCCAGGCCGGACTGCATGTGGGACACGGCTTCGTCGATGGCGCTCTTCAGCGAGCGGGTCAGCCAGTCGGAGATGTCCAGCTGGTCATGCAGCTGCGGCTGGCTGGCGCGGTGGTGCTGCGCGGCATCCTGGCCGGTCATGGCCAACGTGCGGAACGGATTGGCTTCGCTGGCGCCCAGCGTTTCCAGCGCGTGATCGAAGTCGCCCGAGTGCCAGAAGCGCTTCTCCGCGCCATTTGCCATCTTCTGGAGGCGAACCAGATCCCACGCCTTGGTGAGAATCACGATCCACGACAGTAGCGACATGATGAGCAGAATGATGGCGGTTGCTCGCATGACGAGGTCGCCTTGTGACCAGAGGTGGGTGAGTCCGAGGTCCTGCATGGTGGTTCCTGGTGTCAATGTTTGGGAGAAATCGGAAAATTCCGAGAAATCAGTTCAGCTCGAAGTTGATCGGCTGCTGGGCGGTCACGGCCACGGCGCGTCCATTATCCATATAAGGTTTGCAACGCATGCGCTGCACCGCATCCACCGCGGCCTGGTCCAGCCGCGACGAGCCGCTCGACGTGACCACCGCAGTCTTGATCACGCGGCCGCTCTCGTCGGTTGTCAGACGCACCACGGCCTTGCCAGTTTCACCCATGCGGCGCGATTGCGACGGATAGGCCACCTGCGGCGACGAGCACGCAATCTCGCCGATGCCCACGGCACGCGGCGCGGCGTTGGCCTGCGCGGGCGGCGAAGGCGGCTCCGCGGGCGCTGGCGGAGCCGGCGGTGCGGGCGGCGCCTCGATGGCCGTCGGGCTGGGCGGCAGCGATGCCACCGGTTGGGGCGTCGGCTGCGGCGTGGGGCGCGGCGTCACCACCTTGACCTGCTTGGGCGGGGTCTGGGGTTGCGGCTTGGGCGGCTCCGGCGCCGGAGGCTGCCGGGGCGGCTCCATCGGGATGATGCGGGCGATGATCTCGGGCGCGATGACCGCCTCGGTGAGCTTGCGGCCCAGGCCGCTCTGGATCAGGTAAAGCAGCCCGACGTGAAACAACAGGACAGCAACGGTGATCTTGAGGAAACGTTGATCGAACATGAGAAGTACGACAGGTGTTCACGGTTGGCAGGCGGCGTGCGTTTTCGCCCGCTCACTTGCGGTAGAACAGAATCAGCGAGATGCCACATCCGACCAGCAGACTCAGCAGCAATTCCATGATAACGCTCCTTGATAGACAGCCATGAAAACCGGGTAACCGGATTGCCTGGGGAGCGCCACTCTTGGGCAGCGTAGTAGCGGGGTAGTATAAACGATAATGATTCTTATTTGTTGCGCATTGTGCAATGCAATCGTCGATTTGCGATAGTCGATGGTCCCGGGGGCAGCTACGTGGTCCGGCGCGCGCGTACGGGGTGTCGTCAATGCCCTGTAGGCGGAAAACCGCGCTAGGATGGAAGCAGCGTGACAAACATCGGCAGCATGGCGCGATGGCGCTCCCCGCGGTCCGGACGCCCGCCAGCCCCATGCGAAGGGAATGGCCATGGACTTCACCCGTTTTGCTGAAGACGACCGCTCCACGCTCCTGCGTGCCGCGCCCGGCTTGGCCGGGACCTCGGCGCTGGACTGGATGTGCGCCCAGTTTGCGTTGCGCGTGGTGTGTGCGCTGGGGCCACGCTTCAACCTGCGCAGCAATATCAATGATGTGCTGACCGTCAGCGCGCAGGAAATGGTCTGGCCGTACGGCGTGGTGCTGCGCGTGCAGCGGTTTCTCTCCGCGCGCTGCGCCGACATGCCCGCGTGGAAGGGCGCGGCGCGGCTGACGCCCGAGGAATTCCTGGAGCGGCACGGCCAATGGAACAGCGCGTTCGATGAAAGTGCGCTGTTTTACTATCTCGACGAGTACGTGAAGCACCACGCCAAGGACATGTTCGCCGTGTTCGATGCGTCGGCCTCCGCCATTGCGGCGCGGCTCAGCGGCGAGCGCGTGCTGCTGGTGCGCAATATCGACATGCTCAGCCACGTGCTCAACCTGCCGGAGCACGAGCGCAAGCTGCTGTTGTATGCGGCCCTGGCCAAGTACAAGCGCGACCTGCGCGCGGTCATGGTCGATTGCAAGGTGGCGCACAGCCAGGAGGCGTTCCAGATCCTGGGCGGCCTGACCGGCGCCAGCCCCGCCGATATTGCTGTTTCACTACGTCCGGGCTCGCGGCTGGAGACGCTGAACCTGATCGAGCAGCCGTTGCCCGAGAACAGCGTGACGGACCTGGGCGACCTGATGCGCCTGTCCGACCGCCTGCTGCACGTGCTGCTGGGTAATTACGCCAGCGACGCGGAGATGATGGCGGTGTTCACGCGGCCCGCCGCGCCGCCCACGCTGGGCACGAGCGACTATCCCCATGTGGAGATTGATGCACGTTACCTGTCCGCGCTGCTGGGCAACGCCACGCGCCAGAGCGCCGCGGGCGTGAACGTGCTGATCTACGGCCCGCCCGGCACCGGCAAGACCGAGTTCGCGCGGCTGCTGGCCCGCGAGGCCGGCTGCGAGCTCTACGAGGTGGACTGCTTCGATCGCGAGGGCAACTCGCTCTCGGGCAAGGACCGCTATCGCTCGCTGCAGGTCTCGCAGGCGTTCCTGCGCGGGCGCCCGCGCACGGCCCTGCTGTTCGATGAGGTGGAGGACGTGTTTCCGGGCAGCGCGCGCGAACTGATGAGCCTGTTCGGCCAGGAGGACACGCGCGGCTCGGTCAACGGCAAGGCGTGGGTCAACCAGACGCTCGAGCAGAACCCGGTGCCGGTGATCTGGATCTCGAATTCGATCCGGCAGATCGATCCGGCGTACCTGCGACGGTTCCAGTTTCATCTGGAATTAAAGATTCCGCCACCGCTCGTGCGCGAGAACATCATCCGCAAGCACCTGGGCGGATTGGCCGTGAGCGATGCCTTCATTGCCACGCTGGCCGCGCGCAAGACGCTTACGCCCGCGCAGGTGCAATCGGCGGCGCGCTTCGTGGAACTGGCGCGCGATGACGTGGATGAGCCCGTGGAGCCGCTGATCTTGCGCCAGCTCGAGCACGCCGACCGCGCGATGGGGCTGCGGCCCGAGGCCGAGGCGCGCCCCGTGGTGACGCATTACCGGCTGGACAACCTGCATATCGAATCGCGCTACCCGGTGGAGAAGATCGTCCAGGCGCTGGGCGCGCGCCAGCGCGGCACGCTGTGCTTCTACGGGCCGCCGGGCACCGGCAAGACCGCGCTGGCCGAGCACATCGCCGCCGAACTGGACCTGCCGCTGATGATCCGGCGCGCGTCTGACCTGATGAGCAAGTACGTGGGCGAGACCGAGCAGCAGATTGCGGCCATGTTCGCGCGTGCCGAGGAGGATGGCGCCGTGCTGTTGCTGGACGAAGCCGACAGTTTCATGCAGAGCCGCCAGCAGGCGGTGCGCAACTACGAGGTATCGGAAGTCAACGAAATGCTGCAAGGCATGGAGCGCTTCAACGGCATCTTCATCTGCACGACCAATCTGTTCGATCGCATCGATGAAGCCGCATTGCGTCGTTTCTCGTTCAAGATCCGCTTTCTGCCGCTAAAGCCGCCGCAACGGGCGGCCATGTTTGTCGATGAGGCGCTCGAAGGCGATGCCGGGCGGATGACCGATACGATCCGGCGCGAGCTCGACGCGATGGATTGCCTGACGCCGGGCGATTTCGCGACGGTCAAGCGGCAGTCGGTGGTACTTGGTGAGGCGCTGACGCCGGACGAATTCCTGGCGCAATTACGACAGGAACATGCCGTGAAGCCCGAGGTGCGCCATCACAAGCCGCTGGGGTTCTTCCAGTAGCCATACGACCTGGCGCGTTCAGGGCGCCGGGGCCGGTTCGATGACGACGGTCTCGGCGTTGGCA
>Ga0255338_1004093_pt1 | contig 15892 bp, 11 predicted proteins | sample MeOH1_35cm_T4_19_FD_203715 | JGI IMG/M metagenome (GOLD analysis project Ga0255338, IMG submission 203715) | Sandy soil microbial communities from University of British Columbia, Vancouver, Canada - MeOH1_35cm_T4_195 | ecosystem: Engineered > Artificial ecosystem > Sand microcosm > Unclassified ...
TAGACCAGGTTGACGAAATTGTGCCGCGCTACTGGCCGCCTTACGCGCGGCGACATGTACGCGACGACCGAAATCGTCGGATGATCCTGCAGGTTCCGGCCGACCCCCTTCAGGTCGACGAGGGGAGCGATTCCGCACTCGCGGAGCTGCCCTGCCGGGCCGATGCCCGACTTCAGCAGCAGCCAGGGTGTGCGAAGGGCGCCGGCGCAGAGCACGACATGATCCGCCTCGCGGATGGTCGTCGCCCCGCCGCCGCGTATCTCAACTCCCGTAACGCGCCGGTTGCGCACGACGAGCCGCAGCGCCTCGCTTTCCGGCAGGATCGTCAGGTTTGGTCGCGCACGCACGGTCGGGGTCAGGTAGCGGAGTGCAGTGGAGTTGCGGCCAGTGCCATCGTGGGACACCGGCACCGCGGCGACGCCCTCCTCGAGCGTTCCATTCATGTCCTGCCGGCGCACGTATCCTTGGCGCGCCCACTGCTCCACGACTGCGCTGGTGAAGCCGTCCCACTGGTCTTCGGGGAAGCGGCGGATTCGGATGGGGCCGGTCGACCCATGGTTCTGGTCGACGAAGTCGAGATCAGTTTCCAGCTTGCGGAAATAGGGCAGCACCGATGGCCAGCCCCAGCCGGTTGCGCCGAGCTCTTCCCATCGGTCGTAGTCGGACGGTGCCCCCCGTAGCGCGACCTGCCCGTTGATGCTCGATCCGCCACCCAGCAGTCGCGCCTGCTCATATCCGATCGGCGGCGACGATCCGTTGCGGGCCGCGGTCATGCCCTGCCAGAAATAGTTCCGGTTGTAGAGCGCGCGCCCCGCGTAGCTCGCCGCGATGTCCGCCGGCACCTCGGACGACGTGTGGTCGGCTCCTGCCTCCACCAACAGCACCCGATTGCGGGGATCTTCCGACAGGCGTCCGGCAACGACGCATCCGGCCGTGCCCCCGCCGACGATCAGGTGCGTGGTGGTCAAGGCCGGCCCCGGTCAGCGCGATCGTCTTTCAGGGGAGGGACGCCGCCACCGCGACACCCTGTCGGCGCGCCCGGGGAGTTCACGCCCCGATCCTGTCGACGAGGGAGAGCGTGCGCCGCAACGATCCCGGCTGCTCGAAGCTCTCCAGCGTGGAAAACAGCGTGGCGGCGTCGGCGGCGAGCTCCGGCTGCACCAGCGACATGAACTTGCTCTCGATCTGCGGCCAGCCCATCGGATTGCCGCTGCTACCGAACGCGTGCGGCACGCTGACCTGCAGCGTCCGTCCGTCGTCGAGCACCGCCTCCACGTTCGCGGCAGTTCGCTCGACCTCGGGATTCGCGATCATCGAGACGCGCGAAGCCAACTCCGCGAGCTCGGGGTCCGCGAGCAGGGCCGTCGAGAAGCTGCTCGGTGTCAGCGGATGACCCTTGAGCGCCAGCGCCATGCAGTATCCGGTGCTGAACCGCCCTTCGGTCGGGGTCCGGGCGTTGCGGAGGCCGGCGATCTCGATGGCGAGGGGGTTCACCTCGACGCTGATCGCGCGGAGCGCGGCGTCGCCGATCTGCTCGCGCAACCGAAGCGCGGCGTCGATCGGCGCATGCGCGAGCTGGCAGGCCGCATAGGGCTTGAAGCTGTTTGCGAGGATTTCCGGCTTCCGGCCGAGGCCGCTCAGATCGGGCAGCGTCGCGCGATCCTGGAAGATGCTGCCGAACAGTCCCTTCCCGGAATCGAACAGGTTATGGGAGGCCGCAAGCCCCGCCTGCGCAAGGCGAGCCGCCATCAGGCCGTCCGCAGCCGCCTTTCCGGCATGGAAGGGCTTGGCCATGGTGCCGAACGACGCTGTGAGGCCGCCGGCCTGCGTCGCCGCCAACCCGAGCGCGTCCTCGGTCTGTTCGGCGTCGAGCTGCAGCAGACAGGCGCATGCCGCGGCGGCGCCGAGCCGCCCGAGCACGGCGGTCGAGTGCCAGCCCCGCTCGTTGAGCCGGACGCCGAGCCGGCCGCTGCCGAACGACGCCCCGACCTCGAACCCGCAGACGAAAGCCCTGAGCAGGTCCTCCTCGCCGGCGTCGAGGCTGCTGCCGAGCGCCAGTACCACTGCCAGCGTCGGACCGCTGGCGTGCAGGGCGGTCGGGATATGGGTGTCGTCATAGTCGAGGCAGTGGGAGAGGGTGCCGTTGATGAGCGCCGCGGTGGCGGCATCCGCCATGCCACCCGTCAGGAGTGCGGCATTGCCCACCTGGGCATTGTGGGCGACGTATCGCCTGAGCGCCTGCGCTTCCGGCGTCGAGCGGGCGCCGATGCAGACGGCCATCCAGTCGACGAAGCACATCTTCGCGGCGTCGAGAATCTCCGGCCGCAGCGTCTGGCCCCGGGCGGACTGTACGTAGCCGGCGACGATGGCGCTGTTGGTCAGCGGAGCGGTCATTGACGGCCTGCCGCGCGGTCGAATCGGAAAAGACGGATGGGCGAATCCTGCAGGACGATGCGCCGGTCGGAGGAGTCCGGCACCCACTCATCGAACCTCTGTCGGGTCAGCGCGAACTGAATCCGGCTTTCATTCTGGGTGTGGGGCCAGTCGCTTCCCCAGATCAGCCTTTCGGGGCCGTATGCGGCGAGGAGAAGCCGTGCGCAACTGGTCGGCAGCGTCTGATCGGGCGCTTCGGGCCAGTTGCGGTATCCGCCGGAAAGCTTGACCCAGATCCGCCGCGTTGAGCCTTTCGACAACAAATAGCGGAAGCCGAGGTCGGCGGTGCCCGCGTCGCCATGAGGGCGGCCGAAATGGTCCACCACGATGGTGACACCGGCGGCAAGCAGCGGCTCGATCAGGTAGGGAAGGTCGTGGCTCTCGCGATGGATCTCCACCTGCCAGTCGAGGCGTCGCACGTGCGCGAGGAAACGCGGCCACGGCTCGGCGCTGAAGTCGGGAATGGGCAGGCCTTGGAGATTGAGCCGCACGCCGACGACGCCGTCGGCGTCCATCTGGTCGAGCAACGCCGGGTCGATGTCCGGGTCGACGACCGCTATGCCGCGCAACCGGTCCCGGTGCGCGCGCAGCGCCTCCATCATGTATTCGTTGTTGACGCCCAGGAAGCTCGGCTGCAGCAGCACCCCGTAGGCCACGCCGTGAGCGTCGAGAACGGACAGGTAGTCGTCGGCCGTTGCATCGTAGGTCGGGGCGTAGCGGCGCACCGGCGCAAGTTCTAAGCCATTTCGGAAAATGTGGGCATGGGTATCGACGATGATCACGGGATCGCCTTTGCTACCGCTTCGTGGAGTATTTCGCTTCTAGAGCGTCAAATTCCGGCTTTCTGACCAAACGCTGCCGCTCTTTGAACGGCGCAATTCGCGGGTCAGACTCGTCGATACGGCCCTGCGACTTCAGAACGCCGAGCGACTGCTGCATCCCCATGATCGCGCCTTGCAGGGCCGTGTTGGCATAGAGAACCATCCCGAAGCCCAGCTCCTGCAGCTCCTGCTGGGCCAGCGTCGGGGTCTTGCCGCCCACGACGATGTTGAGCACCTGCGGAACGGAAAGGCGCGACGGTATCGCGCTCAGGTCGGCCTTGGTCTCCACGGCCTCGATGAAGGTGATGTCGGCTCCCGCCTCGATGAAGCGCTCGGCGCGCTCCACCGCCGCCTCGAAGCCGTCGCGAACGAGGACGTCGGTGCGCGCGATGATGAGGAAATCTCCGCTGACACGCGCGTCGGTCGCTGCGCGGATCTTGGCGGTCATCTCCTCGACCGGAACGATCTCCTTGCCGGCGAAGTGGCCGCATCGCTTCGGCATCGCCTGGTCCTCGAGCTGGATGGCGTTGGCGCCCGCACGCTCCAGGGTACGGACCGTGTGGTAGACATTGACCGCGTTTCCGAACCCCGTGTCGCCATCGACGATCAGCGGAAGGTCGACCGAACCTCGGATTGCCGCCGTGTGCTGCGCGATCTCGGCGAGGCCGACAAAGCCGAGATCCGGGATGCCGTAGAAGGTGTTGTTGACGCCCGCGCCGGTCAGGTAGACCACCTCGAAGCCCATATCCTCGACCACGCGCGCCGCGAGCGCATTCGCGACCCCGGGTACGACCACCGCCCTCCTTTCGGAGATGATGGCCCGCAATCTCGCTCCGTGGAAAGCAGTGGACATCCGAGTTCCTCCGTAGCGGTTCTCAGGCGAACTCGCAAAGACTGTCGACAATGTTCTGATAACTTCCGCCCGGAGATGGTGCAAGGGCAAAAATATCGGCGGCGTATCCCGCGCAGGGATGGTACCGGCAGAGTCCTGCAAGGCACCCACAGAAACCGGGTTGAATTGCCGTATTCAACGGGCTGCGAGCGCTTCGTCTGCGGAGGTGTGCCCGTCAGACCGGGGCCGGTCGCCAATCCGCCGCCTGCCGTCGGCTTGCAGCGAATTTCGATAACTGTTAACAATCTTGGGTGACGAGGGGGCAGGACGGATCGTCGGTTCGTTGGTGCGCGGCCGAGACTCGTCCAGGGCTGCGACCGCGCGAACGATGCGTCCGCCGCGTTGACGCGCGGGTTCGCTTGCATGGTAATATTCGTATCCTGCTCGCGAGGAGCATACCGGCCGAGATGAACACCAAAGTCGTCGATCCGCCGATCGAATCCGCCGATGTCGAACGAACGCTCGCCGAGCAACTGTTCCGGCAGATCAGCGAGGCGATCATCGAGGGGCAGATCCCGGCGGGCAGCAAGATCAGCGAGCCGGCGCTGGCGCGTCAGTTCGGCGTCAGCCGCGGCCCGCTCCGGGAGGCGCTGCACCGTCTGCAGGAGCGGCGCCTCGTCACCCGCATCGCCCATGTCGGCGCGAGGGTCACCGAGCTGTCCTTCAACGTGCTGCAGGAGATCTTCATCGCACGCGAGGCGCTCGAGGGCATGGCGGCCCGCGAGGCCGCGCGCCACGCGACCGCGGAGGAGAGGGCGGCGATCCGCGCCTTGCACGATCGCTTTGTCCGCGAGAATGCCGCGAATGTCGCTGTGGTGACGCCCTATGCGAGGGGGACGGAGGACAAGGATTTCCACTACCTGGTGGCAATGGCCAGTCACAATCCGACGCTGATAACCCTGCTGTGCTCCGACCTCGATCTGCTTCTGCGCTTCTACCGGTCGCATCTGCGCAGCCTGGTCGGGCGGCTTCCCCGCATACTCATCGAGCATGAGCGCATCGTCGAGGCCATCGAAGAGGGCGACCCCGACATGGCCGAACTGCACATGCGCAGGCATATCTCCGCGGCACGGATGGCGCTCAGCGCGCTGGTCAGCGAGTTCGAGAAGGACCGCAAGCTGCCGGCCGAGGCGGCCGGGGAAATCCGACAATGAGAGGTTGGTGAGCCAGCCGGTCGTCACGGGCGAGCGGTCCGGTCAGGCGAGTCGCGATCGGAGAACGTAGGGCAGGATGCCGCCGTGGCGGTAGTATTCGGCCTCGATCGGCGTGTCGATCCGCACCGTGACAGGGACTTCCCGGGCGCCGCCCTCGTCCCGAATTACCAGGCGCGCGCCCTGCTTGGGGCGGATGGGCCCTTCCAGCCCGACGATATCGAAGGTCTCGCGGCCGGTCAGGTTCAGCGCCGCCGGATCCGATCCAGCGTCGAACTGGCAGGGCAATACGCCCATTCCGATCAGGTTGCTCCTGTGGATGCGTTCGAAGCTCTTTGCCACCACTGCCCGGACGCCGAGCAGCATCGTGCCCTTAGCGGCCCAGTCGCGGCTCGATCCGGTGCCGTATTCCATTCCCGCGACGACGATCAGCGGCACGCCATCGTCCGCATAGCGCGTCGCGGCCTCATAGATGGTGACCGTCTCGCCGCCAGGCTGATGCGCGGTCACGCCGCCTTCCTCGCCCGGCACCATCAGGTTGCGGATGCGGACATTGGCGAAGGTGCCACGCACCATGACCTCGTGGTTGCCGCGCCGCGCGATATAGCTGTTGAAGTCGGACGCCGCGACGCCGCGCGAGAGCAGGTAGCGGCCGGCCGCCGAAGTCGCCTTGATCGATCCGCCGGGGCTGATGTGGTCGGTCGTCAGCGAGTCGCCGAACAGCGCGAGCAGGCGCGCGTTCCTGATCGGCTTCGACTGGGCAGGCTCCATCGCGAACCCGTCGAAGAAGGGCGGCTTCTTTATGTAAGTGGACTCGGGCTCCCAGGGGAACACGTCGCCGCGGCCTTCGCGAAGCTCGTGCCAGAGGGCGTCGCCCCTGTCGACCGAGCCGTACTCGCTCCTGAACCGCGCCGCTTGGGTGGCATGGTGCATGAGGGACTCGATCTCGTCTGCTGAGGGCCAGATGTCGGCGAGCAGCACGGGGTGACCCGAAGCATCCGCTCCCAGTGGCTGGCGCTCGAAATCGAAGTCCGCCCGCCCGGCCAGCGCGAAGGCCACCACCAGGGCGGGGCTCATCAGGAAGTTCGCCTTGATGGCCGGATGGATCCGGGCCTCGAAGTTGCGGTTGCCGGACAGAACGGCCGCCACCACGAGATTGTCCTCGGCGATCTTCTGCTCGACCTTGGGCTGCAGCGGTCCGGAATTGCCGAGGCACGTCATGCAGCCGTAGCCAACCGGCTGGAAGCCCAGGTGATCGAGGTGGGATTGCAGGCCCGCTTCGCACAGATAGGCCGAGACGACGCGCGAGCCGGGGCTGAACGAGGTCTTCACCCACTCCGGAACCGTGAGGCCCTTCTCGACCGCCTTCTTGGCGAGCAGCCCGGCGCCGAGCATGAGCGCCGGGTTGGATGTGTTGGTGCAGGAGGTAATGGCAGCCAGCACCACGCTCCCGTCGCTCAGCCCGAGGCGGGCGTCGGGGCTGACCGCCGGGCGGCCAAATCCTGCAGCGCTTGCTGGCGCGGAGAGCATCGAGGTGAAGGATCGCGGCAAGTTGGACAGGCCGATTCGGTCCTGCGGGCGGCGGGGACCGGCGACGCTCGGATCGATCGAGGCTAGATCGATCTCGATGATCGACGTGTAGTCGATGTCGCCGCGCTTCGGGATGCCCCAGATCTGCTGTGCGCGCCAGTACGCCTCGAGATTGGCGACCTGTTCCTGCGAACGGCCGACGGATCGGTAGTACTCCAGCGTGCGCTCGTCGACCGAGAAGAAGCCGATCGTCGCGCCCGTCTCCGGCGTCATGTTGGCGATGGTGGCCCGGTCGGTCGCGCTCAGCGAGCTGGCGCCGTCTCCGAAATATTCGATGAAGCAGCCGACGACCCTGGCCTTCCGCAGTCTCTCCACGATGGCCAGGACCGCGTCGGTGGCGGTCACGCCCGGCCGTAGCGTGTTCGTCAGCTCCACCCCCACGACGTCGGGGGTCAGGAAATAGATCGGCTCGCCGAGCATCCCCGCCTCGGCCTCGATGCCACCGACGCCCCAGGCCACCACGCCCAGCGCGTTGATCATCGGCGTGTGCGAATCCGCTCCGACGAGAGTGTCTGGATAGAATATGTCCCCGTCATTCTGCACACCAGGCGCCAGATACTCGAGATTGATTTGATGGATGATGCCAAAGCCCGGTGGAATGACGCGGACACCCGAGAATGCCTGCCGCGACCATTTGAGGAACTGGTAGCGCTCCGAGTTGCGTTGGTATTCCAGTTCGAGGTTCTTCCGTAGCGCGTCCGCATTGCCTGCGAAGTCCACTTGCGCCGAATGGTCGATGATGAGGTCGACATCGACCTTCGGCTGGATCAGGTCCGGACTCTTGCCCATGCCGACCGCCACGTCGCGCATCGCGGCTAGATCGGCCAGCAGGGGGATGCCGGAGGAATCGGGAACGATGATGCGGGCGACGACGAAGGGGATCTCGTCCTCGCGCAGATCGTTGGGGCGCCAAGTTGCCAGTGCCCGAATGTGGTCCATCGTGACGGCCGTGCCGTCGCAGTTGCGCACGAGCGACTCGAGCACGATGCGGAGCGAGACCGGCAGGCGGGACAAGTCATGGCCGATCATGTCGCCAAGCGCGGCGAGCGAGTAGTAGCGGCCGGGGCCCCCGGCTGCGGGAAACACGCGCCGGCACCGTGCCAATCCATCGCGCGCCGGCCGGGCGGGATCCGCGGATCTGTCGTTGCCCTCCGTGTGCGAGGAACCGACGAGGCCTCCTGCCGCGACGGCTCCGGCTGGCGACGTGTCCGCCATCTTGGAGAGTGTGTCTGGGCGCTTCATCATCGGGTCTTCCGGGTGGCGGATGACGGATCCGGCGGGCAGAGCCAGGACTGTCGCGCGGCCAACTACTTGGTGACGAAATCCGAGAGATCGGAGTTCAGGATCGCGTTGAAGTATTCGTAGCTTCGCCACGGTTGGTTGACGATGGAACGGCCGCTTGCGGTCACGAAGTAACCGCCCGCACCGCCCGATTCCCAGACGAGTTGCCGAGCCCTTGCGTCGACGCTCGCATTGTAGCGGTCGAACACGTCCCGGCGGACGTCCACGGAGCGGACACCGCGCTCGAGCATCCGGGCGACCTTGTCGGCGACGTAGCGCCCCCAGATCTCTATCCAAGAGGGTATGTAGCCGGCACGGGGCTGGCTGCCGGGTCCGTACATCATGAAGAAGTTGGGGAAGCCGGGCATCATCATGCCGAGATAGGACCGCGGCCCGTCCACGTCCCAGGCCTGGTGGAGCGTGGTGCCGTCACGGCCGACATACTCGGCCGGCGCCAGATAGCGGTCGACTTCGTAGCCGGTCGCCATGATGACCATGTCGGCCGGGTGGAAGACGCCTGCCGCGTCGATGACCCCGCTTTCCGTGAACGATGCTATGCCGTCCGTGACGAGCGTCACGTTGTCCCGCATCAGCGCGTCGTACCATCCGTTGTCGACGACGAGCCGGCGAGTCAGCGGCGGATAGGCAGGCGTCGACTTGGCGATGAGGTCGGGGCGGCCGGCGAGCTTGCTCGAAATATAGCCTTCCAGAAACGCCCGCAGCTTCTCATTTCCCGGATTGACTTCGCCGCCCTGGCTCCTCCAGTCGACGTCCTCCTCCTGGAGGTACTGCATCCGGGAGAACGTGTCGACCGCGGCATAGTTTTCCCAGTTCCAGTAATACGGCACGTTGTCGAGCAGCCACCGCAGTTCGGGCTCGATCGGCTTGCCGTAGTTCTCGAGCGGGCCGATCCACTGCGGGGTGCGCTGGAAGACCGTCAGCGTCCTGCCCCGGCGTGCCATGTGCGGCATCATCTGCACGCCCGAGGAGCCGTTGCCGATCAGGACGATGTCCTTGCCGTCGTAGTCGTAGCCGTGATCCCATTCCGCGGGGTGCATGATACGCCCGGCGAAGCGCTCGATGCCGGGCAGCTGCGGAAGCTTGACCTTACCGAACAAGCCGGCCGCGCTGACGACGACGTTGGCGTCGAGCAGCCTTTCGCCGCCGTCCTTGCCGCGCAGCGTCAAGCGCCACACCTTGTCGTCGTCAAGCCAGACCGCGCGCACCATCTCGGTGCCGAACAGCGTATTCTGCGTGACCCCATGCTTGTGGGCGAGATGCTTCACGTAGGCGAGGATCTCGCGCTGCGGCGGGAAGTGGTCTTTCCACGGGTAGTTCTTCTCGAATCGAAACTGGTAGGCCCGGTAGTCGGCATCGACCCTGACCTCGGGATAGGTGTTGCGCTGCCAAGTGCCGCCGAAGTCGTCGAGGCGGTCGATCACGGTGTAAGGAATACCGAGCCGGCCGAGCAGACGGCCGAGCGCCACGCCACTGAGGCCGCCGCCGACGATCGCCACCTTGAAACCGTCGAGCACTTCGACGGGCGGCTTGCGGTCCCACGTCACCTCTCGCGGATTCTCGTCCAGCCCGAGTTCCTCGTAGGAGAGGCGAAACTCCTCGTCCGCCAGCGCGCGGCCCGAGAAGTTCTCCATCAACTTGCGGGCGACTTCCTCGGACAGCGGCGCCGCCGACTTGTGCGACACGCCTCGGGCGATGAGCTCGAAGGCCTTCTGCTTCAGCCGCGCGACATGCCTCTCGGCGACGACCGCGGCGGCGGTGGCTCCGCCGCGGCGCGGCTGGGGTTCCACCTCCATGGCCTCGAGTTCGGGGTCACCGGTGAGTTGAAGCAGGGCAAGCCGCAAGGCGTTGAGATCGGCAAGATCGATGGCACGCCGAAGGAGCGGGTGATCGACGCCGTCGTCGCCGTAGCGGGTGTTGCGATCGGTTTTCGCATGCATTGAGGTGGACCACCCTTTCGAAAGCCGGCCGCGCCCTGACCATGCCGCCGCGCCTGGGCCGTTTTCCGGTTCGCCTCGCCGGCCGCCCAGAGGACCCGCCGTCCGATGACCCGGACTCATTCGCACTCGCCAGACAATGTGTCAACACTTACGCGGAGATTGTCGAGTGGCTCGCGCATCAAGTGTCGTCATTGCTTGACATCGCCGCCTTCGCACGCTTAGCAATGTCGACAATTGAGGTGATCGGCCCCGCTCGCCTGTCGATAGAGATCGCCAGGGAGGCGGCTGGAGCTGCGCTTCTTTTGGGGTGGCGATGGCGGCTGAAGATGCTCGGGGAAGGGCGGCGGCCACGGAGGCGGCATGCGACCGCATCGCACCGTGAGGTGTCGGGCGGGGATATGTCGGGGAGGAGCGGATGCGGTTGCTCAGGGGACTTTCGGATCTGGTCGCTCTGTTCTGCAGAGTGATCATCGTCGGCTGCGTCGTTGCCACAGTCATCGTCCTCTTCACGCAGATCGTATTGCGCTACGTATTCCAGACCGGTCTCCCCTGGGCCGAGGAACTTGCCGTCACCATGTGCGCCTGGATCGTGTTCGTCGGCGCCGGTCTCGGATTGCGCGAGGGCTACCATGTCAGGCTGTCGTTCCTGATGGCCTGGCTGCCGGACCCGGCCGCGAGATTCGTCGAGAGGCTAATCCAGGCCGTGTGCCTGGGGTTCGGCGTCGCTCTTGCCTACGCGGGGTACATTCTCTCGCAGCAGTCGGTCGGCATGGAGTCCGCGACGCTCGGTGTGCCCGTTTGGGTCTTCTACTCCGTTACGGTTCTAAGCGGGGCGATCATCGCCTTCTTCGCACTGGAGAACATCATCTTGGGCACGCGACCCGAGTACTCCGAGCGAAGCAATGTCTGAGGTCGCGCTGATACTGACGGTCGGCTTCGCCTTCCTCATCATCGCCGGCGTCCCCATCGCGTTCGCCATGGGGGTGGCGACGCTGGTCGCCCTGTGGGTTGCCGATGTCGACCTGGTGGTGCTGCCGCAGACCATCTACGCCGGTACGCAGTCGTTCACGCTGCTGGCAATACCGTTCTTCATCCTGGCCGGCGAGGTGATGACGACCGGCGGTATCTCGCAGCGCCTCGTCACAATTGCGGAGGTCCTGGTCAGGCATGTCCGCGGCGGGCTGGGGCATGTCGTCGTGCTCTCGGCCGCACTGTTCTCCGCACTGTCGGGATCGGCTGCGGCGACCACGGCCGCGATCGGCTTCATCCTCGTGCCCGAGCTCGCCAAGCGCGGCTACGGCAAGGCCTTCGCGACCAGTCTCGTCGTGAGCGCGGGCGTGCTGGGCCCGCTGATCCCGCCGTCGATCGCGTCGATCATCTGGGCAGTCATCGCCCGCGTTTCCGTGTCGCGCCTGTTTCTCGCAACCGTCGGTCCGGCGCTGCTGCTGATCATCGGTCTGATGATCGTTTCCTACGTCCATGCGGTCCGCAATGACATTCCTCGGCTGCCGCGCGCCAGCCTGCGGGAGATCGCGGAAGCGTTCCGGAGCGGCATCTGGTCTTTGATGGCCCCCGTCATCATCCTCGGCGGCATCTATGCCGGCGTCTTCACGCCCACCGAGGCCGCGGTGGTCGCCTGCGTCTACGCGTTGGCGGTCGGAATCCTCGTCGAACGGCGGATCAGGCTGAACCAGCTTCCCTCGCTGATCATGAGGGCGGCGCGAACGTCGATCATGGTGATGTTCATCATCGCGGCTGCGTCCGGCTTCGGCTGGCTCGTCGCCCTCGAGCAGTTGCCGCAGATGGCCGCTTCCTACGTCATCCAGTCGATCCAGGAGCCGTGGCTCGTGTTGCTGGCGATGAATGCCTTCATCACGGTTCTTTGCTCGGTGCTGGATGAGACCGCGATGATGGTGATCATGGGCCCGCTGTTCATCGAGATCGCGAACCAGGCGCAGATTGATCCGATCCATCTCGGAACGATCATCGTCATCAACACAGCGATGGGTATGGCCATCCCGCCGATCGGCTACTGCATCTTCATCGGCATGGCAATCTCCGGCTTGTCGCTGCTGGAAATATGCAAGGCAATCTGGCCGCAGATCATCTGGATGTTCGTGATGCTGATGGCGGCGACATACATCCCTGCGATCTGTATGTTCTTGCCAAAGCTAATATACGGATAGGGATCGTAATAAAAATAGCTGCGCCGGCACTCTGCTGGCCGATCGAAAGCTCAGTTCCTGTGCGGCGCATGGGCTGCCGTCTGGATATACCGGGAGGAAGTAATAATGAGAAGAGTCGTTTCGATCGTGTGTCTCGCGCTGGGGCTGGCGGTGGCCGGCGTCGCCCAGGCACAAGAGAAAATCACGCTGAAGCTCGGCTGGGTGACGTCCGACAGCCCCGACGATCCCTATGCCATCGGCGCCCACGCCTTCAAAGATATCGTCGAACAGCGCTCCGGCGGCCGGATCGAGGTGCAACTGTTTCCGAACCGGCAACTCGGCGACGAGCTGAGGTTGCTCGAGGGCATTCGTTTCGGAACGGTCGACGCCGGCGTCGTCATCAACAGCGTCGTCGGACAGCTGGAGCCGGCCTACCAGGTGCACGAACTGCCGTTCATGTATGAGACGGTGACGGACGCGCGACGCGTACTCGACGGGCCGATCGGCGCCAAACTCGCTGATCGGTTGGCGCAGAAGGGGATCATCGTCCTCGGCTCGATCGACGGCGGCTTCCGCGTCATGCTCAACAACAAGCGGCCGCTCGCCACCCCCACCGACATGAGCGACATCAAGTTCCGCGTCATGCAGAACCCCATCTTCGTCGACATGTTCACCCAGTTCGGCGGCAATCCGATTCCCCTGCCGATTGGCGAGACTTTCATTGCCGTCCAGCAGGGTACGGTCGGCGGCATCGACATCGCCACGCCCTTCATCGAGCCGAACAAGTGGCACGAGGTGTTCCACTACGTCTCGCTGACCAATCACACCTATTCGGCCGCTCACCTCCTGCTCTCGAAGCGGGTCTTCGACAAATTGCCCGACGACCTCAAGGAGATCGTCAAGGAATCTGGACACGAGGCGGCTGAACGCCAGCGTGCCGTCTATGACGAACTCTTGGCCAAGACGCTCACCGTCCTCAAGGATAGGGGGATGGAGGTGAACGAGGTTTCCGACGTCGCCTCTTGGCGCGACCGCGTCACGCCCATTTATGAGAAGTTCCGCGATGTCGTCGGTTCCGACATCATGGACGAGGTGACCGCTGCTTCGGTCGCGAAATAGGAGCGCGGAGCTTCAGGAGCCGAACGGCAGTTGCCGATCAGTTGGTGACGCTCGGATATCGAAGACGATGGGCGCGAGGCCGACCGGCAAGAGGTGCGGCGGTCTCGCGTCTCCGAGCGACCCAGAACCTCGGCGCATCTAGCGCGCACAGCGCCTGCAACAAGTGTGGCAGGCGCTGTGCGAGCGGTTCGAGGGGGGCGCCCGTTCCGTCGTGGGACTGCCCCGATGTCGGCTCGATGGCGACCGGCGGGCGTTCGGGATCGGTGGCCGCAGATCTTGGTCGTCAGTCCGCCGCGCGAGCGCCCCAGGCAACAGCGGCTCGATGATCGACCACTCGACGTCGGTCAGCTCGTTGCGGCGCGGCGATCCCATGGCGACCCCTTCCGCAGCAACGGAATCGCCTCCAGGACGCAAAGGGAATCCCCTTCGCGGCTCGTGAGTTCTTGACCTAGCCGACCGGATCGAGGTCGAGGCGGACGATGTCGTCGACGCCCGCGAGCGCCGGGGGGTGGCGCTGCAGGACGAGCGGATCGTGCCCGGGAACGACGTGGCGGGGCGACGAGGCGAGCCGCTGCATCGTCACGTAGCTGTCGAGCATGTCGGCAACGCTGTCGACGACCGGAAACGGCCGCGACTGCTCGAAGTTCGCATAGAAATGCGCCGCGTCGGATCCGAGCACCACCCAGCCGCGGCGCGTCAGCACCCGCACCACCTGCAGCCCCCTCGAATGCCCACCGACGCGATGGACGGTGAGATTGGGGGCGATCTCCGACGTGCCGTCGTGAAAGGTGACGCGCCCTGCGAACACCTTAGCGACCATGCTCGACACGTCCTCGGCGTCGTAAGGATGGCGCAGCACGGCGTGGCACATGCAGCGCCCGGTGCAGTACGCCATCTCGACGTCCTGGATGTGGTAGCGGGCGCGCGGGAACAGGTGGTGGTTGCCGCAGTGGTCGAAATGCAGGTGCGAGACGATGACGTCCTCGACCGCATCCGGGTCGATGCCGATCATCCTGAGGCCATCGCCGACCGGTCGCAGCAGGTGCCGCTTGCGCTTCGCGCCGACGGCCGCGTCGAAGCCGGTGTCGAAGACGAAGGTGCGCGTCCTGCCGACGATGGCCCAGACGAAATAGTCGAGCGGCATCGGGCCATCATGCGGATCGCCGCCGATGAAGTTCTCAGCGGCGGTCCGCTCGTGATGTCCGTAGCGAACGGCGAACAGCTCGTAGATGTCGCTCATGCAGAGTTTCCTCGCCCCGCCCGCGGGCCACTGTCTGATCTGGATGCAATCAGCTCGCGAGCCAACCCGCCTCGACCGGCAGCATCGATCCCGTCATGTCGCGCGCGATCGGTCCGCACAGGAACACCAGGAGCTCGGACACGCTCTCCGGTGAGACGAAGTGTCCGCCCGGCTGCTTGCCTTCGAGGAACGTGCGCTCGGCCGCCTCGCGGGACAGCGCGTGCTCCGCCATCAGGTCGAGCACGCGACGCTCCGTGCCGGGTGTCAGCACCGAGCCGGGGCAGATCGAGTGGCACGTCACGTCAACGTCGAGGTTCTCGAGCGCGACGGAGCGGGTCAGACCGAGCAGGGCGGCCTTCGTCGTCACGTAGCCGACGCGGTCGACGGTGCCGCGCTGCCCGTACACGGACGTGATGTTGAAGATGCGGCCGTAGTTTCGCGCGCGCATGCCCGGCAGCAGCAGTCGGATCGCATGGAAGGCGGCCGAGAGATTGACGGCGAGCGCGGCGTCCCAGTACTCCGGCGCGAAGTCGACGATCCGCGCGAAGTGCCGGACGACGGCGTTGTTGACGAGGATGTCGAGGGCGGCGAATTCGCGACCGACCGCCTCGAGCAGTCGCTCGACACCGTCGGGGACGGCGAGGTCGGCTCGGTGATAGGTGACGCTGACGCCCGTCTGCCGGATCAATTCGGCCCGCTTCGGCTCGACCTCGGCCTCCGGCGATAGCCCGGTCAACACGACGTTGCAGCCGGCGAAGGCGAGCCCTTGCGCGATGGCGAAACCGAGCCCGGCGGTGGATCCGGTGATGATCGCCGTCTTGCCACACAGCGCCTTGTCTCGCGGCGACCCGCTCCGCAACGCCCCGCCGGGCTCGGCGCGCGACCCGCCGTCCGCGACGACGCCGCGGCTCATCGTTGCGCCTCTGCCGGCGGCACCGACCGGGCATCGGCGCGGCGATGGAGAAGCACGTCGGAATGGCGCTTGGCTTGCATTGGTGCTCTGAGGGTCGCGAAGGTGAGGGTGCATGATACCGGTAACAAGAAAACTATAGGCGCGACGCGCGGATTGCGCAATACGCGGTCGCCCCCCATCCCCGACGCGATTTCCGACCGTCGGCTCAGGCGCTCTCGCGCTGGATGACCTCGAACCTGAGGTCGACGACGCTGCCGCGGAGATTGTCCGCGCCGTCGATGATGCGGCTCAGCAGCATCTGCGCGGAGCGCTCGCCGATCTCGCTGCGC
>Ga0255338_1004094_pt1 | contig 15892 bp, 9 predicted proteins | sample MeOH1_35cm_T4_19_FD_203715 | JGI IMG/M metagenome (GOLD analysis project Ga0255338, IMG submission 203715) | Sandy soil microbial communities from University of British Columbia, Vancouver, Canada - MeOH1_35cm_T4_195 | ecosystem: Engineered > Artificial ecosystem > Sand microcosm > Unclassified ...
TTCGGACGGGAAATCGACCTCATTCTGGGTCTCGATACGCTGTCGGAACACGCCGTCGCGGTCGATTTCGCCGGCAAGCGATTCGCAATCGCCCTGAGCGGCAGCCTGAAGCCCGCCAGTGACTGGGCGGCACTGCCGCTTGCCTACGGCGCCAATCGCGAACTCCTGATCGCTGCCGCGGTCGCGGGCCTCGCGCCAGCCCCCTTCATCTTCGATCTCGGCAGTTCGAACGCGCTCCAATTGTCCTCCGCTTACATCGATGCCAACCACTTGCTCGAAGGCAAGGCCCGTTCGACCGCGCTGCTCGGCGGCGTCGAGGGCGTGCACGAAACCATCGCTTTCACCAGCGACCATATCCGTCTCGGTGGGGCGAGCGTGGCCCGCGTGCCGACATTTGCGATTGAGCGCTGGCTTTCGACCAGCGCGGTGGGCAATATCGGCTTCCCGGTCATTTCCCAGTTCGACATGATCCTCGACATCAAGGCCGGGAAGGTCTGGTTGCGCCCGGCTCCGGCCGAAGCGCGCCTGCCGATGTTGAAGGATCGGTCCGGCCTTGGCTTCGCGACCTCGGCCTCGGCGCTTACGATCATGCATGTCGCAAACGGCAGTCCGGGCGCGCGGTCCGGCTGGAAGGTCGGCGACAGCATCACGGCGGTTAATGGGCACGCAATCGACTCAGACTATACGCGAGGCGCATTATGGCGTTGGCGCTACGGCGCTGCGGGGACCGTTGTCGCGCTAAGCGATGCTGCGCGCACGCCGCGCGAATTGCGCCTCGCCGACTATTACTGACCGACTGAGTCAGCGGCGCGCAGGGCGCGCCCAGATGCGATAGGTATCGCCGAAGAGATCGGGGTGATCAAGTTCGTAGCGATGCAGGGCGGCAATATCCTGAAGCGCGCGCGGCGACGAATGCCCGGCCAGATATCGCGACCGATCATCGCTGCGGGCGAACTGCAGGCCGAGAAAATGAAGGCCGGCATCATCAAGGAGCGTGCCAACCTCCGGCAGCGTGAAATGATGCTCGTTCACATGGAAAAGCAGATCGCGGCAATCGGACATGGTCCAGAAATCGGATGCCGGACTGAGCACGGCCTCGAGCTCCGGCGGTCGCTGCGTCATCAGCCCGCGCCGCAGGGCGCGAATGCCCTCCGGGTCCGGCTGGTAGTGCGCATCGGCAATGAAAGCGCGCGCTTGGACGATTGGCTGGCGTCCGATTGCGCTGTAGAGGCCGATCCGCATGAGGCCGGTCGGCTTGAGCAGCCCTGCCAGCACTTGCAGGCCCCGGGCTGGGTCGTCCATATGATGAAGCACGCCGAAACTTGTGATCATGTCGAACCGGTCAGCTAGCGCCGACAGGTCGATGATGTCGGCCTGGAGGAATTCCACGTCCGACAAATCGTGCTCCTCGGCCTTGCGCATCGCATAGCCCAGGCTGGTCGCACTCAGATCGATCGCCAGGATCGATGGCGCGCTGAACATATTGGCCGTGTTCATGATCTCGAGGCCCGTGCCGCAGCCCGCGACGAGAATTCTTGGTCGCTCGGGATTCGGAATCTGTGCCATCGGCAAATGCGGCAACGCCGCTCCTACGGCGGCCCGGAAAGAGAGCGGCTCGTCGAGGCCGCGACGCGTCCAGCGCGGATAGGGGCTTTGTTGATATTGCTCCTGCACGGCGAGCGACACCCGGTCGACGATCGGTCGCAGGATTGGGAGTTGTTGACGCAACTGCGCCTCACGCTCCGGCTCTTCGATCTGCGCCCTGATCAGATCAGCAAGCGCGGGATGCCGTTCGGCCGACAGCCGGCTGGCAATCGGCATATCGGAAAGGGGGCGATAGGCGGCGGCGATCGTAGCGCCTATCGCATCGCCAGGCTGCACTCCGAAGTCTTCGCGGTCGAGGGATGCGATCAGGCGCTCGAGCATCTCGGTCTCATCCGCGCGGACGAAATGGACATACTCGTTCAGAAAGGATTGCCGCGCGACGCAGAGTGCGAGCGGGAAATCGGCAGCGATATCTGCCGTCGACGCTGCAATCGATCGGAGCAGCGCTCGCCGCAATTCGACAAGGATCAGCTCGACCGGCACGTTCGCGATCGGCGCATTGGCAAGCAAGGCAAGGAACAGGGGATCGTGCACAAGCCGCGCCGCGGCGTCGGCGTTGGTGTCAAGCAGCCGATCGGTGGCGGACGGCTCCGCCTCGACACGCGCAAGCAGCGTGCGAACGGACTCGTTCTGAGCCAGCGCCGCCAGCGCTGCGGTCGCAAGATCGCGCGGGTTGACATCGTCGCGAGCGAACAGGTCCAGCAACGTCGAGCGGAATTGCGCCCCGGCGGGGACGATTCTGGTGTCGCGTAAATGGATCGCCAGAAGTCGCCAGACGGCCGCGACCTCCGGAGCGGCCCGGACCGCCTCGGCGAGCGCCTCAAGGCCCTCGGCACCCTTCCCCATTTGCACCTGGGCAAGGCCGAAATTGGACAACAGGCTCGCGCGAAGCGCGTGGCGCTCCGGAACGCTGCGCAGCGCGGCTGCAAAATGTTCGGCGGCGTCCGCAGCGTCGCCACGTTCGAGCAGCAAGAGGCCCAGGCCGAGCAGCGCGCGCGCATGGGTTGGCTCCGCGGAAAGCACGCGGCGGTAGTGCCGCAGCGCCTGCGGCGGCCGCTGCAGCGCCCGCAGCATGTCGCCGGCAAGTGCCAGCGCCTCCGCGAAATCAGGCTTCAGCGTGGCTGCCCGCTCGAAACAGGCGAGCGCCTTGTCGAGCATTCCGCCGCGTCGATAGGTTTCGCCCAGGTTGAACTGGATGAACGGATTGCGCGGCTGGCCGGACAGCGCGCGTTTGAACAGCGAAATCGCTTCGTCCGTCCGCCCCGATTCCATCGCGACGCCCGCCAGAATGTTGAGCGCCGACGGGTCCGACGGTGCCAGCACCAGGGCTGTGCGCCCTTCGCGTTCGGCCTCGGCGAACCGCCCCGCGCTGTAGTGATCGACGGCCGCAGCAACGGCGTGCTGGAAGCTGGCGCCGAGCAACTCCGGGCCTTGTTGCGGCCGAATGGGCGGGTGTCGCGAGCGTTTCACCGTGGCGGCTCGGCACCCTTGGCGCCCGAACCGCCAAGCAACAGATCCCGCAAAGCGGGGAAGTTCCATACGGCCAGGATCGCCGCCAGAAGCAGATAAACTCCGCCCAACAGGGTAAGGCTCGCAATGGTGCGGGTTTGATCGCCCTGCCAGGCGACGGCGAGCACGATCTGCACGAGGAACAATGCGGCGAGCGCTGCCGCTGAGGCGAGCGAGAGACGCAACCGCAGCAGCAGGCATATGGCGAACAGCGACTGCGCTGCGGTCAGGAAGAATTCCTCATGCTGCCGCCCATCGAGCGGAAGCCCCGTCAAGCGTCCAGCGCCGACGCTGATCGCGAGCGGCAGCATCGCGACCAGCAGAGTCCATTGATTGATCTTGTCCGAGATCATCGTCGTCAGTCCCCTCTTCGCACGGCCCGACAGCACGAAAAGGATCGCGATGACGATGGTGGGGGCTTCGCTGGCCAGCGGTGCCAGCCACTGGACGAGAAGGAACTCGTCGAACCCAAGCGCCTGCCCGGCACCGATCATCGACTCGGCGAACGGCTCTGCGGACACCAGAATGACACCTGCCGCGATCACCGTCAGGCCGCCCATCACGAGCCATTGGCGCGTCGGCGACAATCGCTCCAAAGCGGCCGCGGGGCCGGGCTCGTCGTCATCGTCGTCACCATCGCCGACGACTCCGCTTCTGCGGCCGGCGCGCCACAAATAGGCGCCGAACAAGGCGGCCAGGACGAGCGTATCGAATGCCGAAATCGAATTCTTGAGCAGAATCAGGAAAGCATAGAGGCTTGGCAACAGCAGAAAGAGGATTTCGACGCGATTGGCGGGGTCCAGCGCGATGGCGCGATCGCCGGTTCGACGCCAATGCAGGAAAACCAGCAACGGCCATGCGAGACCGATCAGAAGCCGGTTGGCGCCGGTCATGTTTGCCGCTGCGAGATGACCGTAGTTCCCGCCCGGGTTCGCGCCCGCCGAATAAGCATAATAGAAATCCACCGCATATTCCGGAAGCACCGTGATCAGTGCCACCAAAGCCACGATCAATCCTGCCGATATTCGCTTCTCCGCCGCCTCGGCGCCCCACGACAGGAGAAAGCCCGCGGCCAGGATTGCCAGGCCGAACAACAAGGCATCGAGCAGCGGGTCCGGCCGCCACCCCACCGCGCGCAGGGCGATTGCCGGTAGCGTCGCCAGGATCGCGACTGCCACATAGAGGAGAAAGCGGCGCAGCGAGGGTGGGGCTTCCACCGCGTCGAATTTGGCCTGCTGCGATCCCATCCTTGTCACTCCGCCTGGGCAGCGCCTGTATCTGCCGCGCTACCGCCAACGATTTCGACCGCTTCGAGCGTCATCAATCCGATTCCCGGGATGTCGGCGAGGCCAGCCACGAAGGGGCGGAGACGGGCTTCTGCGTCGACGATCTCGATGACCACCGCCCGGTCGCTTTCGAGGACGTGACGACGATGCTGGTGCGCAGATCGGCCGAAACCGATCAGCGCCTCGAGCACCGTCACGCCGGCAAGAGCAGCTTCGCGCGCGCGCGAAGCAATCACCTCCAATACTTTGCGATCACCGTAATAAGCGGCTTCGTCGGTGTAGATGCGCAAAAGCTTGACGGGCTCAACCATCCTTGCCTCCTCCAGCTCCGTCGGGCTGGGACCCCGACGGGATTTGTTGCTCGCCAGCGCCGTGGCTGCTTCTCGCCAACAACACCTTGGCGATCGCGGGCAGCACGAGCAGCGTGAGGATCGTCGCCGCGATCAGGCCGCCGATCACGACAGTGGCGAGCGGTTTCTGCACTTCGGCGCCGGTCCCGTGCGCGAGCGCCATCGGCACAAAACCGATCGCCGGCACGAATCCGGTCATCACGACCGCGCGCATCTTCTCGGTCATGCCGTCGATGATCGCCTGGCCGAGTTCGACGCCCGCCTCGAGCCGCTCGCGGATCGCGGACATGACGACGAGGCCGTTGAGCACCGCAACGCCCGCGAGGCAGATAAACCCGACCGCCGCCGATACCGAAAAGGCGATGCCGGTTAGCGCAAGCGTGTAGACACCGCCGGCAAGGCCGAGCGGCACTGCAAGGAACACCGCCGCCGCGCGTCCAAACCCGCCGAGCGCCATGTAGAGCAGTGCGAAGATCGCCGCGAAGCATATGGGTACGACGATAGCGAGCCTTTGCGACGCGGCCTGCAGGTTCTGGAACTGTCCGCCCCATTCGAGATAGGAGCCGGTCGGGAGCGCCACCTTGTCGACCTTGGCCTGTGCCTCGGCGACGAACGATCCGACGTCGCGTCCGCGGACATTGGCCTGGATGACGACACGGCGCTTGCCATTCTCACGGCTGATCTGGTTCAGCCCGTCGGTGAACCGGAACTGTGCAACCCGCGCCAACGGTACGGAGCTTCGCGGTTTACCGGCCTCTTCCGGTAACAGGACTGGCAAGGCAGCGAGCGCGTCGATATTTTCGCGCGTCGCCTCAGGGACGCGCACCATGACGGTGAATCGCCGGTCTCCTTCGAAGACCATGCCGGCCTCTCGTCCCCCCATCGCGGCCGCAAGCGTATCGGCAACCTCTTCGACCGTGAGCCCGTAGCGGGCGATCGCGGCGCGATCGAACTGGAGGTCGAGTGTCGGTGAGCCGGCGGTCTGCTCGGCTTTGACATCCGCGGCGCCCGGAACCGATTGTAGCGTGCCGACGATCTTGGCGGCCGCGGCGGACATCTTGTCGAGATCGTCACCGTACAGCTTGATCGCGACGTCGCCGCGCACGCCCGCGATGAGCTCGTTGAAGCGCAGCTGTATCGGTTGGCTGATTTCATATTTCTGGCCGAGCCGCGAGTTCGCGCGCTGCTCGATTCGCTCGACGACGTCGCTCTTGGTCCGGACACTGCCGGGCCATTGGTCCTGCGGCTTCAGGATGACATAGGCGTCGGACATGCTCTGCGGCATTGGATCAAGCGCGACTTCGGCCGTCCCGGTCTTCGAGAACATGAACGCGACTTCCGGCAGGCCGGTCACCGCCCGCTCGACGCCCCGCTGCATGTCCAGCGATTTCTCGAGCGAGACCGACGGAACCCTTGTCGAAGCCAATGCCACGTTCTTCTCGTCGAGCTGGGGAATGAACTCCTGTCCCAACAACCCGAACACCAGCGCGGACGCCGCGAAGAAGGCGAATCCCGCTGCGATGAACGGCCAGGGCCGCGCCACCGCCTTCTCGAGCAGCGGCGCATAGCGCTCGCGGGTTTTCCGGATGATCCAGACCTCCTTTTCGGAGACCCTGCCGCGAATCAGCAGCGCGACCATTGCCGGCACGAAGGTCAGCGCGAGGATGAATGCGGCGACCAGAGCGAGCATGATGGTGATCGCCATGGGCGAGAAGGTCTTGCCCTCGACGCCGGTGAACATGAGCAGCGGGGCAAACGCAAGCAGGATGATCGCCTGGCCGAACACCGTCGGCTTGATCATCTCCTGGCTCGCGCGCATCGTCTCTTCGAGCCGCTCGCGAAGGTTGAGCGCCCGGCCTTCATGCTCCTGCCGATGTGCCAGCCGCGCCAGACAATTCTCGATGATGATCACCGCGCCATCGACGATCAGGCCGAAGTCGAGCGCGCCGAGGCTCATCAGATTGCCCGGAACGCGGGCGATGTTCATGCCGATGGCCATCATCAGGAACGAGAAGGGGATAATAAGCACCGCGATGATCGAGGCGCGAACATTGCCGAGCAGAAGGAACAGTGCGGCCGCGACGAGAATGGCCCCCTCGGCGAGATTGCGCTGCACGGATTCGATGGTGGCGTTCACCAGCTTCGATCGGTCCAGCGTGGGGGTAATCGAGATGCCGGGAGGAAGCGACTTGGTGATGGTGTCGAGCTTGTCGCCGACCGCGCGGGCGACCAAACGGCTGTTTTCGCCGACCAGCATCAGAGCAGTGCCGATGACGACTTCATGCCCGTTCATGCTGGCGGCGCCGGTGCGCAGTTCGCCGTCGATCCTGACGCGCGCGACGTCCTTTACCGCAACCGGTACACCCCCGCGGTTCGCGATGATCGCGTCGGCGATCTCGTCGATGTCGCGAATCCGGGCATCGGCACGCACGAGGAACGCTTCGCCGCCGCGATTGAAATAATTGGCGCCGACCGCGAGGTTTGCCGCTTCCAACGCCTTGGCGAGTTCGGAATAGGAAATCCCATAGGCCGAGAGCTTCACCGGATCAGGCTCGACGACGAACTGTTTCTCATAGCCGCCAATCGAGTCGATACCGGCGACACCCTGTACGGTTCGCAGCTGGGGTCGAATGATCCAGTCCTGGACCGTGCGAAGATAGGCGGCGCGCTGGACGTCATCGGTCAGCCGGTCGCCCTCTGGCGTCAGGAAGCTGCCGTCCGGTTGCCAGCCCGGCTGCCCGTCGCGCTTCGGCGCCTCGCGCCCGCCCGGGTGCGTGAAGTCGACCGCGTAGAAGAACACCTCGCCAAGGCCGGTGGTGACGGGGCCGATCTGGGGCTGGACGCCTTCGGGCAGTGTGTCGCGCGCCTGCGACAGGCGCTCACTGACCTGCTGCCGCGCGAAGTAAAGGTCGGTGGTTTCGGAAAACACGGCCGTCACCTGGCTGAAACCGTTGCGCGAGAGCGAGCGCGTCGTCTCCAGTCCAGGGATGCCCGCAAGCGCAGTCTCGATCGGAAAGGTGACACGCTTCTCGATCTCGACAGGCGAGAGTCCGCGTTCCAGCGTGTTGATCTGAACTTGCTTGTTTGTGATGTCGGGCACGGCGTCGATCGGAAGCCTGGCGAGTTGCCAGCCGCCGATCCCGGCAAGGATGAGGAAGAACGCCACGACGGCCCAGCGGGCGCGGACGGCCAGCGCGATAAGGTTCGCGATCATGCTTAGTCCTCGTCCCCGCCCGCGCCCTTGGCGAGTTCAGCCTTGAGCAGGAAAGCGTTGCGGGTCGCGATTGTCTGTCCACCGCCGAGCCCGGAGAGAATCTCGATGCGGCCCGCGCTTCGCTGGCCGGTGGTGACCGGCTTCGCCTCAAATCCCTTTCCGGTACGGACGAAAACCACATCGCGCCCGCCGAGCGACTGAACCGCTTCCTCGGGCACGACGATCGCACCGGATGCCGCACTGCGGCTCGGGAACAGCCGCACGCGTACGGCAAGTCCGGGTTGCAGGCTCCCCCCGCCAAGGTCGAGGACGGCGGTCGCGCTGCGAGTGTCCCTGCTGAGCGTCGGCGTGACCGCGCGGACGCGGGCCTCGATGACGGAGCCGTCCGCCAGTTCGACGACCGCCCGGTCGCCTGCAACGAGCCTCGTGGCGTCGGCGGGTCCGACCGCCGCTTCGATCTGAACGCTCCGGGGGTCGCTTATCCGAAACAGTTCGGTCTCCGGTTGGACGAACGCGCCGAGGCTGATGCTCTGCACGGTCACGCGACCGGCGATCGGACTTGCGACGACGACGCCCCGCCCATCGCGCGTGACGTTGGCGGCCGAAGCAGCGGCCTGAGCGCGCCGGACCTCAGCCGCAGTCGAGACCGCTTCAGCTTCAGCTTGTTCGAGATCGACTCGAGCGGAAACCTTCTGGTCGTAGAGATAGCGCTCGCGCGCCAGAGCGCGCTGCGCCAATGTGGCCTTCGCGGCAGCGGTGGTTCGCTCTGCTGCGATCTGCGCAGCGTCGCGGCTCTCGACGATCGCGAGCACCTCGCCTGCACCAACAGGATCGCCCAGTCGCTTCAACACTCGCGTCACCGTGCCGCCTGCGCGGGCAGTGACCACCGCTTCGCCCGTCGGAGAGGCGACGACGACTGCCTGCGCAACGATCTCGGAGCCCAAGCCGCCCGCGCCCACCGGCTCGACCATGATGCCGGCCTCCTTGGCGCGCGCCGGAGTTATCTCGACGGCGTTCGCTGGCGCCTCGGCTGCCTCGCGTTTCTCCGGCTGGCTGGTCGTCGCGCCGGGCGTGCTCGCGGTATATCGCGCGACGGCAAAACCGCCCGCCGCTGCAACCAGCAGGCCTGCCGTTACGCCACCGACGAGGCGTTTGTCATATTGCATCATGAACTCACTCCAAAGTCGCACAGGTGGGACAGCGAATGCCCCCGCGCTGCGGCGGCTCGAAAATCCACGGGGACGATGAAAGCGGGCATCATTTAACCTCGGGGAGGAGAGCGGGGGCACTGAGCCGTTCCAACTGCGCCTGCGCCTTGCGATAGGCGACCAGCGCCTCGATGAAGGCCCCCCGGGTTTCCGCGAGCGTGCGTTCGGCCTCGAGAAGATCAAGCTGGCCGAACTTGCCCTGGGCATAGCCGATGCGAGCGATGCGAGCGGCCTCGCTGGCGGCCGCGAGCGCAGGGCCTCCCGCCGCGCGCGCGGTTGCCGCCGCGTTTTCCAGGTCGGCGCGCGCCCTCGCGATCGCTTGCTGTGCGTCGATCAATGCCGCCCGGCGCTGCGCTTCCGCCTGATCCCGCAACGCGCCCGCCTCCGTGACGCCCGCTTTGCCGCTGTTGAAGAGCGGCAACGGCACGGAAAGGCCGAACACCGCGGCGCGGTCGTTGGTCGCCTCGAGTCGACGGACACTGGCGCTCAGGGTGACATCGGGAATCCGTTGCGACTGAGCAATGCGAAGCTGGGCCTGTGCGGTTGCAACATCCGCCGTTGCGGCCGCATAGGCCAGCGTTCCCTCCGCATCGACCGACACGGTCGGTCCATAGCTATCGACTCGCTCGAGCCAGGCGAGATCGAGAGATCCGCCGACGGGCGCCCCCATAAGGCGGCTCAGATTCTCGCCTGCTACCGCGGAGTCCCGGCTCGCACGCTGCATAGCCACGTCAGCGTTGATGCGCGCCACTTCAGCACGTTGTTGTTCGAGAGGCGAAGCCGCGCCCGCGGTCACGCGCGCCCGCGCAACACGTAGCCCTTCGGTCGCAATTCCCAATTGCTCGCGCGCGAGGACCAGGCTTCGTTCGGCACCCGCGGCATCGATATAGGCTTCGGTGACCCGCAGCCGGACGTCGGCGAGCGCGATGGCGGCTTCGATGCCGGCGCGATTGGCGCGTGAGCCGGCGGCAGCGACCCGCGCGGGTCGTTTTCCACCGAGCTCGATCGGAAACTCGAGCCCGGCGGTGGTTTCGGCGCTGCGGAGACCGCGATAGTCGCCGGTCCCCGCGATATTTTCGGATTCGACGACCAGCGAGGGATTGGGCCTGAGACCGGCCCCGACCCGCGCCGCCTCCGCGGCGCGAACGCCGGCAGCCGCCGAATCAAGCGAAGGCGATTTTCCTTCCGCGCGGTCGATTGCCTCGCGCAGCGTAAGCACGCCCCCGACGGCCGGTACGGATTCGACGGTCTGGGCGGCAAGCGGTGTCGGACCCAGCCCGCAAAGCACGAGCGCGGCAGCAGCGAAGTGCCGCCCGCTGCAAATGACGTGGCCCCGCAGGACGCGTCGCTCGACCTTCATTAATTACCCCCGCAAGCCGGTGCCACGGAAGCGCTATGCACCCTCAAGTAGCTAGAGGGTCAACAGTGAAAGTGAACCATGCGCGTATTTCGCGGTCGAGCGGAGCAACACGGCGTCTTCCAAAATAGCATCGGTCGATCTGCCGGGGACCGCAGCCGATTTTCACCTCGGATTTGGTGTCGGTCTGCTGGCTGGCTTCTTCGGAATTGACGGCGGTTTCCTGATCGTGCCGGGATTGATGTTGGCAATGGCAATGCCGCTGGCCAACGCGATAGGAACTTCATTGGCGGCCGTAACAGCGCTTGGCGCGACGACGGCATCCTCTTATGCCCTGTCAGGCTATATCGACGGCCCTTTGCCCTTGTCCTGATCGGGCGCGTTTTTGCCGGCTCGGCGGCGGGCGTGGTCCCTAGCCACCATCTCGCGGGCCGGAAGCGAACGCTCGACATCGGTTTCGCCATGTGGATCATGGGTGTCGGAGCCTATGTGATCGCTCGATCCATCTCCTCATGAACGCCCTCGGGCGGGCCCGCCGTCAATCGGTACGGCAAGTTGCCCCCAGAGGCGCGAGGCCGCGTCGCCAGTCAAAAAGATCATTTCAATGTAGCCACCCATAGGCAGTCGCGACAAGGAGCGAGACGCCAAGCGTCCCGCGATAGATGACGAACGGCCAGGCAGAGAATCGCTCCAGGACCCGCATGAGCGCCCAGATCGCCGCGAATGCCGATACGGATGCGACCACGAGGCCGAGCGCCAGAACCGACCAGCCGTGTATGTCGAGATGGGCTTTGTGCAGCTCCCACAGTTCCTTCGATCCCGCCAAGGCAATAGCCGGGATGCCCAACAGGAATGAGAAGCGCGCTGCTTCTTCGCGCTTGAACCCGAGCCCGAGCGCCGCGGTGAGGGTCGATCCCGAGCGCGAGACGCCTGGAATGAGAGCTCCGACCTGCGCGAGCCCGACCAGCAGGGCATCGACCAGCGACGCATCTTCGATGCTGCGACGGTGGCGTGCTAGGATCTCGGCAAGGGCCATCAGCACCGCCATCGCGATGCAGGCCCAACCGATCACCGGCAAGGCGCGCAGAGGCGAGTTGCACGTATTGAGGCTGCTTGACAGCAGAGCGCCCGTCAGCACGATCGGAACCGTCGCAAGAGCGATCCAGATCACCAGACGGAGATCGGGATCGGCGAACTGTCGCCGGCCGATTGCCGACACGGAACCGAGCACGAGGCGGCGAACGTCCTGCCAGAAATAGCTGATGACCGCGGCGAGTGCCGCCAGTTGCATCGCAGCTGAAAACGCCGAGCCGGGATCTCGCCACCCCAACATGGCGGGTACGACGCGCATATGGGCTGTCGATGAAATCGGGAGCAGTTCAGTGATGCCCTGCACCACCCCCAACAGGGCGACCTTGGCGTATCCCAGTGTCACAAAGCCAGTGTCGATGCCCGTAGTACATTGTCCGGCCATGTCGGTGCAGCCCTCTTGCAGGATTGGTAGTGAAGATCGTTGTTTCGGCGCCTTTGGCGGCCTGGCTATCGAGCCTGCTGGTCGCGGCTGATAAGGCGCAGCCCATTGAGCACGACCAGGAGCGAGGCACCCACATCCGCAACGATCGCGCCCCAGAGTGACGCCATGCCGAATAGCGTCAGGCCTACGAAGACGAGTTTTACCGCAAGGGAAAACCCGATATTCTGCCGGATGACGGCGAGCGTCGCTCTCGAGTGTCGAATGAGCCACGGCAGGCGAGAGAGATCGTCCTGCATCAGCGCGATATCTGCCGTCTCGATCGCAGCATCGCTCCCTATCGCGCCCATCGCGATGCCAAGGCCGGCGCGCGCCATCGCCGGCGCGTCATTGACGCCATCGCCGACCATGGCGACGAGGCCATGGTGCGCGACGAGCCTTTCAATCGCTTCGACCTTCTGTTCGGGAAGGAGCTCGGCGTGGACCTCATCCACACCGGTTTCACGCGCAATGGCCTGAGCGGGCGCGCGACCGTCTCCCGTCAGCATGACAACCTGTGCAATGCCAAGTTCGTGTAGTTGCGCAACGATCTGCCTGGCCTCGGGGCGCACGGCATCGCCGACCGCGATCAATCCGATGACTGATTGCGCCTCACCGACAACGATTGCGGTCAGTCCGGCCGCGGCAAGGCGATGCAACGGGGCGGCAAGCACATCATCGCCGGCACCCCCCAGCCTCTCGCCAAGATAACCAGGGGAGCCGACCCAAACCTCGCGGCCATCGATCGCGCCAACGAGTCCTTGCCCGGGCAAGGCCGTCACCGACTTTGCGGGGACAACGTCGACGCCGCGCTCCTTCGCGGCATCGAGGATCGCGTGGGCAATCGGATGCTCGCTTCGCGCTTCGATGGCGGCCGCGAGCGCCAGCAGCTCAAGCTCGCTCCGGCCCCCGATAGGAACAATCTCGATCACTTTGGGACGCCCCAAGGTGAGCGTGCCGGTCTTGTCCATCGCGATCGCGCTGATGCGGGCAGGCATTTCGAGATGGACGCCACCCTTGATCAATACGCCCTGTCGGGCCGCGCCGGTCAATCCCGCGACGATGCTGACGGGGGTCGAGATGACCAGGGCGCAGGGGCAGGCGATGACAAGCAACACCAGCGCTTGATAAAACCAGGCGGCCCAACTGCCCCCGAGCAAAAGTGGCGGCATAAGGAATACCGCCAGAGCAAGCGCCATCACGACCGGCGTGTATATCCGCGCGAAGTGTTCCACCCACTGCTCGGTTGGAGCCCGTTTGCTCTGCGCCTCGCCGACCATACGCACGATACGCGCGAGCGTCGTGTCGGAGGCTGGCCGGGTCGTTACGATCTCTAGCGCACCCATACCGTTGATGGTGCCGGCATAGACCACCGCGTCTTGCGCGACCGTGACGGGCACGCTTTCGCCCGTGATTGGCGCCTGATTGACCGCGCTCGTCCCCGAAACCACACGGCCGTCGAGCGGTATCTTTGCGCCCGGCGGAACGATCACATGCGTTCCGACCGCAACTTCGGTAACGGGCACGTCCTTCTCGACACCCGCAACATCCCGTATCCGGGCAGAATCTGGCGCGATTTCCATAAGCGCGGAGACGGCACGGCGGGCACGTCCCAGGCTCCATGCCTCAAGCGCCAGAGCAAGGGCGAAGAAGAATGCGACAGTCGCGGCTTCGAACCACTGGCCGATGCCGAGGGCGCCCGCCACCGCGACAAGCATGAGCAGGTTCATGTCCGGCCTTAGCCGCCGGCCTGCGAGGATCGCCTTGGGGGCAACGTACCGAACCGCCGCTAGTATCGCCAAGGAGTAGGCGAGCATTGCCAGCAGCGGAGGATGGGCCTCGCGTGTCAGGCTCTCGTGCAGTATCGCAGCGATGCCGCTCGTGCGCGCATGGATCACAAAACCCGCCACGACCAGCACGCCGCTCGCGATCGTCAGCGCGGTCTGGGTACGGCGCCGACGCTGCTCTTCTTGCGCGCCGGCACTGCTCTCGCCGTCTTTCCAAAGCTCGGCGCGCATACCGGTGCGCTCGACCGCCTTCAGGATGCCGGCGTGGTGCGTGAGATTGGCGGCGCTCGCGATAGACATGCGGCCGTTGATGAGATCGAATGACATATTTTCCAACCCGACGATCGGGCCGACCTCGCGCTTGAGCACCGCGACTTCGTCACCGCAGTCCATGCCATGGATTTTGAAGACGACGCCGTCCGGACGGTCAGTAGGTGCCCATTCATCAGGGACCGATCCAACGGCGCAGCTTCTGCAACCGCCCGCGCCCGCTTCATCTTCCGGCCTGGCGTTGACGGCTTCCAATTCAGCCGCCATCCCGGTCGTCGATACGGCGGTGATCACCGCCTCCACCGTGATGCCGGGCGCGATATCGACGTCGAGAAGACCAAGCTTCGGTTGGAACGACAAGAGGCGTTCGTCCCCGACAAGGGGAATGAGGACCTCCTTGAGCAGCCGAACCTCGTTCTGGCAATCGAGTCCTCGAACCTTGAAGCGCCAGCGCTCGTCTGCCGCAGCGTTCGCATCGGTCTGCTCGAACATGACGTCACCTCGACTCTTCGACATGACACCCTCTATAAAGTCTGAAGTCACTAGAGGGTCAACCAATATGTCCATCGCGCCGCTCAGCATCGGAAATCTTGCGAAATCGACCGGGACCAAGGTCGAGACAATTCGCTATTATGAGAGCGTCGGCTTGCTTTCGGCACCAGCGCGGACGAAGAATAATTATCGCGCATACTCCGCTGAACATCTCGCACGGCTCAGTTTCATTCGCCGGGCTCGCGCCCTGGGTTTCTCTATCGATCAGGTTCAGGAGCTGCTTAAGCTCGCCGACCAGAAGGACATTTCCTGCAAGGCGGTGGACGCGATCGCACGGCAGCATCTCGCTGAAATTGACCGAAAACTTCGCGACCTGAACACGCTGAGGTCAGAATTGAACAGCGTGATCGTCCAATGCGGGCACGGCACCATTTCCCAATGCCACATCATTGAGACACTCGCTCCGGACTCCGCGACCCCAAACGCGGTGGAAGGCGGATAACAAAGCCGTTCGCAATTGGCGACCCGCTAATGCAAACAAGTCGCAAAACCCCTTGACCCTCTAGCTGCTGGAGGGTGTATGAGCCGCGCATGACCATGCGCCCAAGCCGCCTCCACCTCTTGTCGATTCGCCTGCGAACGGTCTCGTTCCGCCAATTGGTGCTCCGCCCGTTGGCGTTGCTCGGCATGCTCGTGTTGGCGTTTGGCACCAGCGCGGCTGCCCAGGCCCAAACGACGGAAGTCCAGACCGCATGGCGGCTGCTCGATTATATGGCGGTCGATTATGGCGGTGCTGTCAGCGGCGGACGGGTAAAGAGCGCCTCGGAATATGCCGAGATGACTGAATTCGCGGCTTCGGTATCAACCCGCCTTTCGACGCTTCCGCCTTCGCCGGCACGGGGACAACTCATTGCGGGCGCAGCCCGACTTCAGAGCGTCATCGCCGCGAAGGGAGCACCCGAAGAGGTCGCCCGCATTGCCCATGGCCTGGCCGCCGATCTGCTCAAGGCCTATCCCGTGCCCCTCGCGCCGGGCAAGGCGCCCGACCTCGCCCGCGGCGCCATCTTGTTCGCGCAGAATTGTGCGAGTTGCCATGGCATGACCGGGGATGGGCATGGCCCCGACGCCGCAAGGCTCACGACGCCGCCGATCGCCTTTAGCGAGGTAGTGCGCGCGCGCCAGCGCAGTCCCTTCGCGCTTTACCAGGTCATCGATCAGGGCATTGACGGCACTGCGATGCAAAGCTTTGCGACCTTGCCGAGCGACGATCGCTGGGCCTTGGCCTTCTATGCCGGTCGCTTCGC
>Ga0255338_1004096_pt1 | contig 15884 bp, 15 predicted proteins | sample MeOH1_35cm_T4_19_FD_203715 | JGI IMG/M metagenome (GOLD analysis project Ga0255338, IMG submission 203715) | Sandy soil microbial communities from University of British Columbia, Vancouver, Canada - MeOH1_35cm_T4_195 | ecosystem: Engineered > Artificial ecosystem > Sand microcosm > Unclassified ...
GCTGGCCCTTCTCGCCAAGCCGAACCCAGTTGCCCAACGTCTGCACCGGCACGCCCAGCACCTTGGCCGTCACCGGCAGCGCCTGCCCGCCTTTGACCAGCCGCACCGCCTCCAGCTTGAATTCCAGGGTTTACTTGCCCCGTGGCTGTCCGTCTTTCCTCTTGCTCATTCCTCATCTCCAATTGCTGAATTTTCACCTCAGCTATGGAGTACGTTTCTCGGGGGCAAGATCAAATTAGCTCAACAAGATAGTGGTTTTGGTGTATTTCTATCCTTCATAGACAAAGACCAACCTCGCGTGGATGGTTAAATTTAACCGTGTTCAGAGGTTCTTGTTGGTTGGCTTGAACCTCCTTCGCGACTCCCAGTGGAGTCGAAATGAAACGTGGGTGTCGTCACACGATGCTCTATTTTTTTCTGTATTTATGGAGGTTACTGTGAGCAAGATGGAAACTGGAATCAAGGGAACAAGTCAATCACCCAAAAGCGCGGCATCAAGCAATCTGCGCTACGCGGGTTATGTTGCGCGTGATGCGCAGATGAAACCTCCGAGTAACCTTGAAATACTGCAATCTGGACCTAGCACCCCGATGGGTGAATGCCTGCGTCGATACTGGCAGCCGGTCTGCCTTTCGCAGGAACTGACCGACGTTCCAAAAGCCATCAAAATCATGCACGAAGATTTGGTTGCATTCAGGGATCACAGCGGCAAAGTCGGAGTTCTTCACCGTAAATGCGCTCATCGTGGTGCTTCGCTCGAGTTCGGCATCATCCAAGAGCACGGTATCCGTTGCTGCTATCACGGCTGGCATTTCGAGGTTGACGGCACCCTTCTTGAAGCACCTGCCGAACCGACAGACAGTCATAACCGATTGAAGGGGACGGTTTGTCAGGGCGCTTACCCGGCCTTTGAGCGTGATGGTCTTGTCTTTACCTACATGGGGCCCATTGATCAGCAACCGGAATTTCCGGTATTCGACGGCTATGTCCTGCCTAAGGGTACCCGTCTTGTTCCGTTCTCGAACATCTTCGATTGCAACTGGCTGCAGGTGTACGAAAACCAAATTGATCACTACCACACGGCCCTGTTGCACAACAACATGACGGTCCAGGGAGTTGACACGAAGGTCGCAGCGGGCGCAACACTTCAAGGCGGCTTCGGTGAGATGCCGGTCATTGATTGGCACGCCACTCACGACAACAACGGCTTGATCTTCACCGCCGGACGGCGCTTGTCCGATGACAAGGTCTGGATTCGAATCTCCGAAATGGGCTTCCCCAACTGGATGCAGAATGCATCAGTGGTTACCGCCGCACCACAAAGACATTCCGGTCCGGGCATGTCGCGCTGGCAGGTGCCGGTCGACGATGAGCATTCGATTGCATTCGGATGGCGCCATTTCAATGATGAGATTGACCCCAATCACAATGGTGATGAAACAGCTTGCGGTGTTGACAAGATTGATTTTCTGATTGGTCAAACTCGCCATCGGACTTACGATGAAATGCAACGTGCGCCAGGAGATTACGAAGTAATTGTCAGCCAAGGTCCGATGGCGATTCATGGACTTGAGCATCCGGGCAAGTCCGACGTGGGCGTCTACATGTGCCGTTCACTCTTGCGCGATATTGTTGAAGGCAAGTCAGCGCCGGACCCAACGCGTGCACTGGCTAATGCAGGGGGCTCAGATACGCTGCCAAGATATACATCCGACACGGCGCTCAAGATTCCACGCAATGCGGACAAAGAGAAAGATCGCGAAGTGATCCGCAAGGCTGCGCATCAAGTATTTGCCATCATGAAGGAATGCTATGTCTTGCCATTAGCGCAACGTAAGCCGACCATCTTGCGACGTCTTGACGAACTTGAAGCCAACCTGGTTTAAGCGCCGGGCGCATGGCGAAATCTGAAGGGCAATTTTATTGCGTCCAATCGGAATGATGTAGCGATGGTGGCATGGTAGATTGAAGCTGCCATGACAGAAATATTCTGTCATGGCAGTGGCAAATGGCACTATCTGCCGCGCTAGATGCTGCTGCTGTCCCGTCTGCTGCTGTGTGCTGCGTGCTGGGCTAGCGTCTACTGCCACCTGTGATTCCGCTCGAAATTCTGAAATTGCAAGATACGATATGGAACAATTAGATCCGAATGGCAAGTACCCCAAAACGGCGTTGACGCTAAGGGTTCGTCAGATAACGTTTCAGGGAACTGGAATAAATGCCTATGAATTTACACGTGAAGATGGCGGGGAGTTGCCGTCGTTTACCGCAGGCGCCCATATCGATCTTTACTTTCGCGATGGCCGAGTTCGGCAATATTCCTTGTGCAATGATCCCGCTGAGCGTCACCATTATGTAATCGCTGTGCTGCGGGATGATAACGGACGGGGCGGTTCCCTTGCGATTCACGAACGCGTGCACGTTCAGCGTCTGGTCGCTGTGAGCTATCCACGCAATAACTTTACGCTTGTTGATGACGCAAAAAGCCACCTTCTGATCGCCGGGGGCATTGGTGTAACGCCATTGAAAGCGATGGTGCATCACCTGGAAAAAATCAAGGCCGAGTACACGCTTCACTATTGCGCCAAGGGGCCCGAATTCGCAGCATTTCGGGAAGAATTCGCACCACTCACGGCCAAGGGTCGGGTTGTTATGCATTTTGATGGCGGCAACCCTTCGAATGGGCTCAATATTGCAGAGTTGCTGCGCGAATACGAAGAAGATTCTCATTTGTACTATTGCGGGCCGCCAGGCTTTATGGCCGCCTGCAAACGAAACTGTGAACACTGGCCTGCAGGGACTGTGCATTTTGAATATTTTTCAGCCGATGCATCTCCCAAGTCAGCCATGTCGCGTGAGGAGATCGCAGAAACAGGCGACAACGCGTTAGCGATCGGCTTTCAAATCAAGATCGCGAGTAGCGGCGCGATTTTCACCGTAGCAAATGACAAGACGATAGGCGAAGTGCTTGCCGAACATGGCATCGAGATACCGACTTCATGTCTGAGCGGGCTTTGCGGGTCTTGCAAGGTGCGCTATCTGGCTGGGGAGGTTGATCATCGCGACCTCGTCTTGAATCACGACGCGCGCGCGGAATACCTTACCGTCTGTGTGTCGCGGGCGAAAAGCCCGCTGCTCGTGCTAGACCTTTAGAACCAGTCTCGCTTCTCTCAAGTGGAGCCGCTGATAAACCTATGTCGGATGCAGCAGGTTATTTTTGGAGTGTGACGATGAAAGAAATTGGTGAACGCCGGTTGCCATTTGACGGAGCGGTGAACTTTCGTGATCTTGGCGGCTACGATGTGGGGCAAGGGCGTCGAACGCGTTGGCGGTGTCTATACCGTTCAGATTCACTGGCTGATCTGACGGAAGAAGACTTGGCACGCCTGGCGACTCTCAACTTGCATTGCTTGATCGATTTCCGCGTTCCCCAGGAACGTCGGAGCCATCCGAATCGGTTACCCACCGATCATTCGATGCGCTTGGTCGAAATCGGATTCTGGCCCGAAGGTGTGGTTGAAATGCTGAGCGCCTTGCGCGCGCTCACTATCGATGCGACTGGCGTCGAATCTGCCGTCATATCACATTATCGACGTTATCCATTTCATCATAAAGCCGAATACCGACAAATGCTGGAGGTGATCGAAGAGGCATCCGGGCGGCCCATGCTAATTCATTGTGTCAGTGGCAAAGACCGCACGGGCTTTGGCGCAGCGGTGATCCTGATGGCCCTTGGTGCGACGCCATCCGTGATTCTGCAAGACTATTTGCTGACCAATTCCTATCGCCGGGATATTGGGCACTTAATGCCGCCCGGCACACTAACATCCGTTGCGCAAGCATTTACCGCTGCCAATGCGCTCTATCTAGAAGCAGCCTTCGCAGCGATCAAGCAGACGTATGGCACTGTGGATGCCTACCTGGAACAAGGACTGGGGTTCGACGACAAGCGTCGTTCAAATCTAAGAAATGTACTCACAGAAGTGGCTCCGCTTGTTTGAACAGCATTCCCCGATTCTTAAGTGGATTCCGTGCGGTTTGCCAAAGGTGCAGAGTTGTCCACGGCGGCGGTCGGCGCTTGCGACGAACTGACCGACGCGGTGGGCAACTCGGGGCGCACCAGGGATTTCATGTTACGCGGCCAGCTGCAACGCTGGCAAGCCGGCGAAGTACGCTTCTTTCGGCGTGAGCCGATCGATGCGCGAATGAGGCCGTTGCGCGTTGTACCAGGCGAGATAGTCGGCGATGTCGGCGCGCGCTGCGCTGACGCTGTCGTAGGCCTTCAGGTAGACACGCTCGTACTTCACGCTGCGCCTCAGGCGCTCGACGAACACGTTGTCTCGCCAGGCGCCGCGCCCGTCCATGCTCAGCTTGCAGCGTGCCTTCAGCACTACCTCGGTGAACTCCTCGGCGGTGAACTGGCTGCCCTGATCGGTGTTGACGATCTCGGGCGCGCCGTACTGGGCCAGGGGCTGCTCGATCACCTCCTTGGCGTGGATCGCCTCCAGCGTGATGGCCACCCGATGCGCCAGCACGCGGCGGCTGAACACGTCGACCACGGCCGTGAGGTAGACGAAGCCGCGCGCCATCGGGATGTAGGTCGTGTCCAGCGCCCACACCTGATTGGAGAGCTTCCTCAGCAGGTAAGGGTAGATATTGTGGCCCGGTGCGCGTTTGCTCGTCCCAGGCTGCGGCGCCAGCGCCGCAATGCCCATGCGCTGCATCAGTGTGCCGATGCGCCGCCGTCCCACCTTGCTGCCCAGGCGATGCAGCTGATCGCGCAGCATGCGCGCGCCCATGAACGGGTGTTCCAAGTGCAGTTCGTCCAGCTGGCGCATGAGAGCCAGGTCGGCCTCGCTCACCGACCGCGGCAGGTAATACACCGAGCCGCGGCTGATGCCCAGCAAGTTGGCCTGCTGCGTGATGCTCAGATCGTGATGCCGGTCGATCATCGCTTTGCGCTCAGCAATCCCGCCTTGGTGAGCGCGCGTTCTAAAAAAACATTCTCCAGCGTCAGCTGCCCGATCTTGGCGTGCAGCGGCTCCAGATTCACCGGCTCGTCTGGCGCCGCAGCGCCACCGCCAAAGGCTTCGGCCGCGTGCTCTAGCAGCTGCCGCTTCCACTCCGTAATCTGGTTGGGGTGCAGCTCGAATTGCTTGGCCAGCTCCGCCAAAGTCCTGTCTTCTCGCAAGGCCGCCACGGGCACTTGGGCCTTGAACGCCAGCGTGTGCGTGCGGCGGGTGCGCCGCGCTGATTTCTTGAGCATCGAAACTCCTGTCGCCAGACCATCCTCGGCCCGGCATCATGCCCGGAGTTTCCACCTAAAGCGCTGTTCAGATTTGCGGGGCCACTTCACGTGATGAAAACAATCTAGGGAAACTACTCATTTCGTCGACTTTAATGTCATATACCATACGGAATACGGAATACGGAATACGGAATACGGAATACTAACATTTCAAATCTGAATAAATTTTTTATGGTCAAACGAAAGGATTGCGTCTCATCATGAGTAACAAAATACGAGTTTTACTGGCCAAAGTTGGCCTCGATGGTCATGACCGTGGCGTCAAGATCGTTGCCCGCTGTCTGCGCGATGCCGGCATGGACGTCGTCTATACCGGATTGCACCGATCGCCCGAGGAAGTGGTGGCGGCAGCGGTGCAAGAAGACGTTGATGTGCTCGGCGTCAGCCTACTTTCTGGGGCGCATATGACGATCTTCCCGAAGATCATTGCCGGACTCAAGGCGCGTGGGGTCGACGACTTGATTCTCTTGGGCGGAGGCGTCATGCCGGACGAAGACGTCGTCGCCTTAAAGGCCATGGGCGTACACGAAGTGCTTCTGCAGGACACGCCGCCGAACACAATCATCCAGACGATCGAACGCCTCGTTGCCGAGCGCGGCGAACGTTGAGCGTCTCCCATCAACGCCCAAAGGAAGCAGCTATGCAAGAAATGGAATCCTGGAGCTGGCCGCCACGCTACGACAACTCGTACCGCCCTGCCGACAACAGCCGATACTGGTTCCCGGTCCGAGAGACCATGGATCCCGGAAAGCGCGACAAGGCTATCGTGCAGCGCCTGCGAGAGGTCTGCGACTACGCCTACAACAGTTGCGCGTTCTACCGTAACAAGTGGGACGTGGCGGGCTTTCATCCGAGCCAGATCCGATCCCTTGAAGACTTCGAGCGCCACTGCCCGGTGGTGACGAAAGCCGACCTGCGCGCGGCCCAGCACCGCGCGCCACCCTTTGGCGACTACCTGTGCGTGCCCGATAGCGAGATTTTTCACATCCACGGCACCTCGGGCACGACGGGTCGCCCCACCGTCTTCGCCATCGGTCGTGACGACTGGCAGAACATCGCCAATGCCCATGCACGCATCATGTGGGGCATGGGCATCCGACCGGGTGACATTGTCTTTGTCGCCGCCATTCTTAGCCTCTACATGGGCAGCTGGGGAGCACTCGCTGGCGCGGAGCGCCTGGGCGCCAAAGCCTTCCCCTTTGGTGCCGGCGCACCCGGAATGTCCTCGCGTGCAGTGCAGTGGATGAGCATGACGAGGCCGAAGGCGTTCTACGGCACGCCGTCGTATGCGCTGTACTTGGCCGAGACGGCGACGAAGGAGGGCTTGAACGCCGCAGACTTCGGAATCGAACGCATGTTCTTTTCCGGTGAACCGGGTGCCTCCGTTCCGGGCGTTCGTGATCGTATCAAGGAGGCGTTCAAGGCCGAAGTCTTCGACTGTGGATCCATGGCCGAGATGTCGCCGTTCATGAATGTTGCGGCATCGGCTGAGTCGTCCATGGGAATGCTTTGCTGGCAGGACGTCTGCTATACGGAGGTATGCGATCCCGCCACCTTCGAGCGCGTGCCGTACGGGCATCGCGGCACGCCGGTCTACACGCATCTCGAACGCACCTCTCAGCCGATGATCCGGCTTGTTTCAGGCGATCTCGCGCTCTGGACGAACGACAAGACGGCCTGCGGACGGACCTATCCCAGCTTGCCTCAAGGCATCTTCGGCCGCATCGATGACATGTTCACCATTCGTGGCGAAAACGTCTATCCGAGCGAAATCGACGCCGCACTGAGCAAGCTGTCGGATTATGGCGGTGAGCATCGTATCGTGATCAGTCGCGACGGCCAAATGGACGAGCTCCTGTTGCGTGTCGAAGCCAACGCCGATCTGACCGCCCAAGGAGCTTTGGCTGTTGAGGCGTTCAGGGGACAGGTGGCGGCCTCGGTGCATACGATGCTCGGCCTGCGCACAATGGTTGAAGTGGTGGAGCCCGGCACCTATCCACGCACGGACTTCAAGGCGCGCCGTGTCATCGACGACCGCGAAGTCTTCAAGCAAATGGCGCAGCGTCTCCAATCCGGCACTGCATGATGGCCGCGCTGGTATCTTCGGACTCCTTGGTCACCCGTGCGCTGGCGGCCGACAATGCGGCCATGGCCCGCCTAATGAGCCGAGCGGAGGCCGGCACAGCGGAGTGCCGCCCGGCGCTGGCAAAACTCTATGCCAAAGCGGGCCGAGCCCACGTCATCGGCATCACTGGCGTGCCCGGCAGCGGAAAGTCGACCCTGGTATCCACGCTGACGCTCAAACTACGCGCGAGCGGAAAACGCGTGGGAATCATTGCCGTCGACCCATCCAGCCCTTACTCAGGAGGCTCCATCATGGGGGACCGCATCCGCATGTCCGAGCTGGTCAGCGATGAGGGTGTCTTCATCCGCAGCATGGCGACACGTGGCGCCCATGGCGGCATGGCACGCGCGTCGCTGGAAGCGGTTGATGTGCTCGATGCGGCCGGCTTCGAATACGTCATCATCGAAACTGTCGGCGTGGGGCAGGCCGAAGTTGAAATTGCGCGTGCGGCCCACACCATTGTGGTCGTGTCAGCACCCGGCCTGGGCGACGACATCCAGGCGATCAAGGCAGGCATTCTCGAAATCGCCGACATCCACGTCGTGAGCAAGTGCGACCGCTCGGATGCGAACCGCACGATCAGCGATTTGAAGTCCATGTTGACGATGGGACTCTCGGTGGGGGGCAGCAGATTGTGGCAGACCCCCGTGGTGCCCACCAGTTCCGCCAACGGCGAGGGCTTCGAGCAATTGATCGAATGCCTGGATGGCCACGGCCAATTTATGCGCAAGTCCGAGGCCGGACAGGAGCGAATCCGGCGCATCGCCGAGTTCCGAATGCTTAAGACAGCGGAAGACCTGCTGCACCAACGATTCCTGAATTCACGTCAAGGTGAGTTGGCCACGGTTTCCGCGCAGCTCTCCGACCGCCGCATCTCCCCCTACCAGGCTGCTGAGCGCTTGCTCAACGGCATCAACCTTCAAGGAACACCATGAATACGAAATCCCCCACTACGAACATTCAGGCGCTGGAAGCACAGGTCAAAGAATGGGAAACCACGGAGGTCGCCGCTTTCCTCGGCAAACAAAAGGAGAAAAAGGACCAGTTCTTCACCTACGGCGGCTTTCCGCTCAAGCGGACATACACTGCGCTTGACCTCAAGGACCACGCGAACGAGGAGATCGGCCTGCCAGGCCGTTACCCGTTCACGCGCGGGCCCTATCCAACGATGTACCGAAGCCGAACCTGGACTATGCGCCAGATCGCCGGCTTCGGCACGGGCGAAGACACCAACAAGCGCTTCAAGTACCTGATTGAGCAGGGCCAGACCGGCCTTTCCACCGATTTCGACATGCCCACTCTGATGGGCTACGACTCGGACCACGCGATGTCCGAAGGCGAAGTCGGGCGCGAAGGCGTGGCCATCGACACGCTCGCCGACATGGAGGCGCTGCTGGACGGCATCGATCTCGAGAAGATTTCAGTCTCGCTGACGATCAACCCGTCGGCGTGGATTCTGCTGGCCATGTACATCGCACTCGCAGAGAAGCGTGGCTACGATATGAACAAGCTGTCTGGCACCATCCAGGCGGATATTCTTAAGGAGTATATGGCCCAGAAGGAGTATGTCTTCCCGATCGCACCGTCGGTGCGCATCGTGCGCGACGGGATCACCTACTGCGCGAAGCACATGAAGCGCTACAACCCGATCAACGTGTCTGGGTATCACATTTCCGAAGCCGGCTCGTCGCCGCTCCACGAGGTGGCCTTCACGATGTGCAACCTGATCACGTATGTCGACGAAGTGTTGAAAACTGGCATGCTCGTCGACGAGTTCGCTCCGCGCCTAGCCTTCTTTTTCGTGTGCCAGACCGATTTTTTCGAAGAAATCGCCAAATTCCGCGCCGCACGTCGCGTCTACGCAAAGATTATGCGGGAACGTTATGGCGCCGCCAATCCGGAATCGATGCGCCTGCGCTTCCACTGCCAGACGGCGGCAGCCACGCTGACCAAGCCACAGTACAAGATCAATATCGTGCGTACCGCGATCCAGGCCCTGGCGGCCGTGTTGGGCGGCGCGCAGAGTCTGCATACCAACGGCATGGACGAGGCCTTCTCGATCCCGACCGAAGAGGCGATGAAGATCGCGCTGCGCACGCAGCAGATCATCGCGGAAGAAGCTCACGTGACCGAGGTCGTCGACCCGGTGGGCGGCTCCTACTACGTCGAGCACCTCACCAACGAGTACGAGCGCAAGATTTTCGAGATCATCGACGAGGTCGAGAAGAACGGCGGGACCATCAAACTGATCGAGGAGGGCTGGTTCCAGCGTCACGTCGCCGACTTCTCCTACGAGCAAGCGCTGAACAAGCAAAGTGGCGACAAGCCCGTCATCGGTGTCAATCTGTTCCAGGAGCACGACGAGGTGGCTGACCTGGAAACTCATCCACACGATCCGACGGCTGAGCGGCGCCAGATCGATCGGTTGCAGCGTATTCGCCGCGAACGAGACAACGTAAAGGTCAATGCATTGCTAGATGAACTGGTTGCCGTGGCCAAAGATCATCAGCAAAACATCATGCCGGTGACGATCGAACTGGTGAAGGCCGGTGCCAGCATGGGCGACATTATCGAACGCCTTAAAACGATCTGGGGTATCTACCGCGAAGTGCCGGTGTTCTGATCATGATCCGCAATGTGCCTGCACGACCGCTTCTCAAGCGCGAAGAGATTCGGGGCCTGAAGAAGGCGGTCGCCGCCAGCGGATGCGTCGCCGCCGCCGAGCGATTGCTGGCCGACAGCACACGGAAGGGTCACGTCAAGTTGGCCCTTCATCGTTATGCTCTGCTCTATCGACTCAATTCGCAGCAATGTGCGCCGTTTGAGTCGTATTGTCAGGCCGTCGCAGCCAGAGTGAGCGCAACGGAATTACGCCACATCTTCGAGCTCGCGGACCGTGTCCACGCTGTACCGGGCCGAGCCGCCGGCGCGATCTTGAGCAAGAATAAACGAAGGAACACCAAATGAGTATTGAGCGGATGGCTGTAATCGGTGCTGGCACGATGGGCAACGGTATCGCGCAAGTCTGTGCACTGGCAGGACTGGAAGTCACGTTGATAGATGTCGCGCCTGCAGCGCTCGATCGGGGCCGCTCCACAATCGAAAAAAACCTTCAGCGCCAGATGACCAAAGGAGTCATAAGCGAGGTGGAACGTGCCACGGCGTTGTCACGCATCAGCACAACGACAGACTCCTCGACCACGTCTAAATCGGATTTGGTCATCGAAGCCGCGACTGAGGACGTCAACCTGAAACTCAGACTCCTGCGTCAGATCGGCGAGCAACTGAAACCGGGCGCCCTGATGGCCTCGAACACATCCTCAATCTCAATCACGCAGCTCGCCGCCGCGACGCCATGCTCAGATCGTTTCATGGGCGTTCACTTCTTCAATCCAGTGCCGATGATGGCTCTGGTGGAGCTGATTCGCGGAGTGCAAACCACCGATTCAACCGCTGCGGCGATGACCGACTTTGTTCGGCGCATTGGCAAGACACCAATCGCAGTACGCAATGCTCCAGCCTTTGTCGTCAACCGGTTGCTCTGCCCAATGATCAACGAAGCCTTTTGCGCGCTCGGTGACGGCGTTGCATCGGCTGAAGAGATAGACGAGGGCATGAAACTTGGCTGTGGTCATCCAATTGGCCCTTTGGCACTGGCAGATCTCATCGGCCTCGATACGCTCCTGGCCATCATGGAGGTACTGCACGCAGATTTCGGCGATTCCAAGTACCGTCCGGCTTGGGCCTTGCGCGAACTGGTAGCAGCGGGACGATTGGGTCGCAAGACGCAGCGCGGCGTGTATGAGTACCAAGCCTGATCTGATCGTTTCAAACGCCGCGCGTGGCGACTGCAGCGTCGCCGCCGTGATTGCTCGCTTCCTTGCAGCGCAGGGCATTTCTCGACTATTTACGTTGTGCGGCGGGCACATCATGCCCATTTACATGCAGGCCCACGCCGAAGGCATCCGAATCGTCGACGTGCGCGATGAGCGCGCGGCCATGTACATGGCGCAGGCTCACGCTGAGCTGACAGGCGAACTTGGCGTCGCGCTGGTGACCGCAGGGCCGGGCGTGACCAATGCCATGACCGGGATCGCGAACGCGCATATCGCGCGGGCGTCGGTACTGGTACTTTCGGGCACGCCGCCCCGCGCGCAGGACAACCGCGGCGCGCTGCAGAACCTGCCGCATACCGAGCTCGTGCGGCCCATCACCCGCTATGCGCGCACCGTGCGCGACCCCATGCTCGTACTGCAGGAACTGGGCGAGGCGGTGGCGCGCGCCACCGGCCAGGGCGGCGATCCAGGCCCCGTATATCTCGACTTCCCCACCGACGTGCTGCGCGCCGAGGTACCGCGCCACTGGCAACTGGCCGAACACTTCACGCCTCGCAAGCGCCCCGTACTCGCCCCGGATCTCGACCAAGCAGCGCAAGCCATGGAAATCCTGTGGGCGGCGCGCCGCCCCCTGGTTATCAGCGGACGCGGTGCGCGTGGCGCCGGACCGGTGCTGATCGCTTTGCTCGATCGCAGCGGTGCGCTCTACCTCGACACCGGGGAAAGCCGCGGGCTGGTGCCTGACGAACATCCGTCGGTGGTGGCAGCCATGCGAGGCAGCGTGATGGCCGAGGCCGATGTGGTCGTTACGCTCGGGCGCCGCCTGGACTTCCAGCTCGCCTATGGTTCTCCGGCGGTGTTCGGTCTGGCAAAGTTTATCCGCATCGGGGACGCTCCTTCTGAGCTTCGGGACAATCGCCGCGGTGTGGTCGAATTGTTCGCGCAATCGGCAGGGGCGCTATCGGCGATCCTGGCGGCGGCGGGTGACAGGCCGTCGGCAGTCGATCGCGGTTGGGCCGCGGCAGTGCGCAAGAGGCATCTGGAACGGGTCGAGCAACTGCGGCAGTCGATGCGCAGCGCGGCAGCGGATGCACAAGGCCGAATGCATCCGAACCGCCTGCTCGCGACGCTGCAGGCGCACATGGCGCGCGACGCGGTGCTGGTGGCCGATGGAGGCGACTTTCTCAGCTTCGCGCGCGTCGGTCTGTCCGCCTCGAGCTACCTGGATCCCGGCTCGCTGGGCTGCATCGGTGTCGGCACGGCGTTCGGCGTGGCGGCGAGCCTGGCTTATCCGGGGCGACAAGTGGTCGTCGCCACTGGTGACGGCGCCTTCGGCTTCAACGCGATGGAGATCGACACCGCCGTGCGACATGGTGCAAAGTTGCTAATTGTCGTTGCCAACAACGGCGCTTGGCAGATCGAAGTCAACGACCAGACCGACCGCTTCGGCAAGGTGGTCGGCACTCGCCTGCAGTTTGCCGATCACGCCGCGATGGCCAGGGCTTTCGGTATGCACGCGCAACGGGTGGAACGCATCGAAGACCTCGACGCGGCCATCGTTACAGCGCTGCAGCACCTTCCAGCGCTGTTGGATGTCGTGGTAAGCACGCAAGCACGGTCTTCCGACAGTCGGTCAGGCCTGGCCTGGGTTCCAGATCTTCAGGCCATCGAAGCCTGGGACGTGGCCGAACGCGGGTGGCGAGAGCAAGCATAATACGAACAATATAGTTCGACGCTGACGCAGGAAGAAGGCGCTACTGCCAGTCCAGTAGTAAATTGGCCTGTTGCCGATCATGATCGTTCAAACAATGGAGTGCTCCAATATGGGTTATCGCCTCAGCAAGATTACGACGAAGACGGGTGACTCCGGTGAGACCTCGCTTGCCAACGGCATTCGAGTGCAAAAGAACAGTCCGTACATCAGCGCCTTGGGCGCGGTTGACGAACTGAACTGCACGCTCGGCATGTTGGCGAGCAAGCCGCTGAGTTCCGTTGTTGGGAGTGTGATCGCGGCAATTCAAAACGATCTGTTTGATTTGGGAGCAGAACTCTCGCAACCCGGAAAGTTCGTCCTGGCGAGCGACAGGGTTGAATTTCTGGGGCAACAGATCGAGCGCTTCAATGCAAGCTTGCCACCACTCAAGGAATTCATTCTTCCTGGTGGATCCGAGACAGCGGCAATCTGTCATTTCGCCCGAGCAACTTGCCGTTCAGTTGAACGCGTGATTGTCTCGCTCGAAGAGATTGATCCTGCGCTGTCTTCGGTGAGGTTGCCGTATCTCAATCGTCTTTCCGACCTCCTCTTTGTACTGGCACGCGTGTTGAATAAGGAAGCGACAACGGCCGAGGTGTATTGGTCGTCTTCTGTTTCGCGCACAGCTAGGCGTTAGAAATTCATAGACAACCCCTCTCGATGCGCGCAAGGATGTGTTTCTCGGTCAGAGTAGCGAACCAGCGCTCCACCTGATTCAGCGAAGATGCGAAAGTTTGCTTAAAGTGAACATAAAATCGTGGATTGTCGTGCGAACAAAGCGTTTATTGTGGGCGTTTAGTCGTTGCTGTAGCGCTCTGCCCACGACCGGTTCACTCTTCCGAACGCCACCCCGAAACACACTATGAAATTTCTCCAAGATTATCCGTTCGTACTGGCCTACGAGGGCGTTCGTCCTACGCTGAAGGGGCCCTTTCGCCGCAGTGAGCCAGGTAGCGCCGTCCTTGGCCGAGTGACACTGGGCGGCCGAGCCGTACTTGAACCATTTGCTGTACTGCGCGGCGACGGCCACGTTATCAATGTCGGCGGGGAGTTACACCTCGGCTTGCACAGCACCGTCCATATCGCGCACGCAGTCTACGGTACGACGATCGGCGAGCGCGTCACCATTGGGGCAAACTCCGTGGTGCATGCATGTACGGTAAGCGACGACTGCGTCATTCAGGATTGCGTTTCGGTGCTCGACGGTGCAATGATCGGGAATGGCAGCGTGGTCGCCGCCGGCTCAGTGGTCTTTCCGAGGAGCATATTGCCCCCCGGTCAATGGTGTGAAGGCTCACCCGCAGTGCCGGTCCGGCCTATAGAAACAGTTGAATTGTACGCGCTGCACGAATGTATACGAGCGGATGCACGGGCTGGCTCGATGGTGGTGACACCCCAACTGTCGCACTCGATCATGACCTGCGACGAGAAGTGTGGCTATGTAGCGGCAACCGTGACTGGCGTAGGCGAGATGCGCATGGACGAGGGCAGTAGTCTTTGGTTCGGCTGTGTCGTTGAGGCCGCCGACCTCGGCGTGACAATCGAGACTGGTAGCAACATACAGGACAATACAGTGCTGCGGTCTAGCGAGCACCCCGTGAAAATCGGGAAAGACTGCACGATCGGGCACAACGTACTGCTACATGACTGCGTCATTGGTGCGCGAGTCCTGGTCGGAATGGGCAGTACGCTGGCACCTGGTACGATCATCAAGAACAACGTGCTGGTTGCCGCTGGTTCCAGTACTGTTCGGGGGCAAGTACTTGATAGCGGCTGGTTGTGGGCCGGCCGGCCAGCACGTCCTATTTCCCGTCTGGACGAACGCAGAAGCCGGCTGATTCAACAATCTGCCGCTATCTATCGCGAGTACGCATTTAAGTTCGCAGTCAACCAAGCAGCTGCGCTGCGCGCTATGGCCGAACGAAAGACAGTGCCCACCAATGTTTCCTATTGATCTTCTCTAAAAACATGACAACTGCTGAGCTGTCCGCGCGTTATGTCTTCAGGCTTGTTCCTGGAGAATATGGGCATGGTGCAAAAGCGATTGAGCGAGGCGGCGAAGAAGCGGTTGCGCGCCGGGCGGATGCTGCTAAAAGGCAAGGGCTGCACCGAGGTGGCGCTGGCTGTGGGTGTGGCACGCCAGACCGTGTACACGTGGAAGGCGTTGCTCGATGAGGGCGGCATCGATGCCTTGCGAGCTGTGCCCGAGCGGGGCCGGCCTGCGCAGCTTGACCAGGCGCAACTGGCCAGCGTGCGCGCAGCGCTTTTGCAAGGTCCGACCGAACATGGATTTGGCAGCGAACTGTGGACGATCAAGCGCGTGGGCGTGGTCATCGAGCGCATGCAGGGCGTGCGTTTCAGCCAGGGGCACGTCTGGCGAATTCTGGGCTCGCTGGGCTTCTTCAGCCCCCAGAAGCCGGAAAAGCGCGCCATCGAGCGCGACGAAGGCGCCGTGCGCAGCTGGAAACGCAGTACCTGGCCGGCCCTTAAAAAAAAGCCCAGCGAGAGGGCCGACTGATCGTCTTCGTGGACGAATCGGGCATCAGCGAGCGCCCTACGCGGGTGCGTACCTGGGCGCCCAAGCGACACACGCCAGTCCAGTCCATTTCAACTGGACTCACGTTTCGGTCATCGCAGGACTGACGCGCACAAACTGCCTGTTCAGGCTGCACGAAGGCAGCATCAAGAAGGAAGAGATCGTCGAATTCCTCAAGGCGCTCAAAGCCCATCTGAAGCGTAAGCGTTCCGCGAACCCATCTTTCATCTCTCCGTTGAAGCTGCGAACCTGCGATCTTCGCAATCAACGAACGAGACGAGGTGGACATGGATCGACAGCAGATGGAACGCTGCCTGGAGCAGGTG
>Ga0255338_1004097_pt1 | contig 15880 bp, 14 predicted proteins | sample MeOH1_35cm_T4_19_FD_203715 | JGI IMG/M metagenome (GOLD analysis project Ga0255338, IMG submission 203715) | Sandy soil microbial communities from University of British Columbia, Vancouver, Canada - MeOH1_35cm_T4_195 | ecosystem: Engineered > Artificial ecosystem > Sand microcosm > Unclassified ...
AGCTTGGTCAGGCCATCGACCAGCTCCGACACCTTGGGACCGAATTTTTCCGCCAGCTCGCTCTTGGTGATGCCCTGGTCTTCCATCACGTCGTGCAGCAGCGCCGCCATGATGGATTGCACATCGAGCTTCCAGTCGGCGCACAGTTCCGCCACCGCTACCGGATGCGTGATGTAAGGCTCGCCGCTCTGGCGGTACTGACCGAGGTGGGCCTCGTCCGAGAACTGGAAGGCCTCGCGCACGTGCGCCTGGTCGGCCGGCTTGAGGTAGGCCAGCTTTTCCATCAGCCTGGTGATCGAGATCACCTGCTGGCGCGGCGGCACCGCCGGCTGCGAGGTCGGCCCGAAGAAGTGACGGTAGGACTGCGCCAGCACGGCGTCGATAAACAGCGCGTCGCCCGGGCCGGCTGCCACCGGGGCTCCGCTCAGCTCACTTTCGGCGGCGGCCTGCACGGCCCTGCTTTTGCCCGCGCCCATCGCGGGCGCGACGGCACGTTCCCCGACAACATCGTTGCCGAGCGGATCGGGAAGATTGGGAGCGCCCGTACGCGCCGTCACGGTCGACTGACCGGGCCCGGCGCGCTTGCGCTGAACGGGAGGCACTGCTTCGCCCCCCCCGTCACCAGGCGCTTCTCCGCGCGGGCGCGCCGGCGTCGCCGTGGGGCTGGCCGTCGCGACAGGAGAGGAAGGCTGGGAGGAAGACATGTGGGCGGCTTTCCGAAATCTGGCTGGTTAAGCAAGTACGCGAACCGGTACGTTAGCAGAGTCTCAATGCAAAGGTACGCGTTGCGAGGACTGGCCACCGCCGCCCGAAAATCAGGTCGGTACCTTCTTGAGCATCTCGATGCCGACCTGGCCCGAAGCGATCTCGCGCAGCGCCACCACGGTGGGCTTGTCCTTGGCCTCGACCTTGGGGGTGTGGCCCTGCACCAGCTGACGGGCCCGGTAGGTCGCCGCGAGCGCGAGCTCGAAACGATTCGGGATGTGTTTCAGACAATCTTCGACGGTAATACGCGCCATATCAAATCCACCTCGGGACAAAACCTTATGCGATGCCGGCTATTTTACAGCACGCGGCAAGAAACGTTCCCGCCGCGCTCCGGATCAGTGAATACCGAGCTCGATGAAGAGGTCGGCGTGACGCGCCTTTTGCGACGAAAAACGCAGACGGGTAGCACGTATCACGCTGCGCAGTTGTTCGAGCGCCTGCTCGAAAACCTCGTTGATGATGACATAGTCCGACTCGGAAGCGTGGGCCATTTCGCTGCCGGCCGCCAGCAGGCGGCGCGTGATCACGTTGGGCTCGTCCTGGCCGCGCTTGTTCAGGCGATCTTCCAGCGCTTGCAGCGACGGCGGCAGGATGAAGATCTCCATGGCGTTGGAAAAGCGCTGGTGCACCTGCTGCGCGCCCTGCCAGTCGATTTCCAGCAGCACATCGTTGCCCTGGGCCATCTGCTGCTCGATCCAGACCCGGGAAGTGGCGTAGTAATTGCCGTGCACCTCGGCCCACTCGAGAAATTCGCCGCGATCGCGCGCGGCGCGGAAGGCGTCCACCGTGGTGAAGTGGTATTCGCGGCCATCCTGCTCGCCCGGCCGCGGCGCGCGCGTGGTGTGCGAGATAGACAGGCGGATGGCCTGGTCCTGCGCCAGTAGCGCGTTGACCAGCGTGGACTTGCCGGCGCCGGAGGGCGCCACCACCATGAACAGGTTGCCGGGATAGGCGGTATCGATTGCGACGTGGGACGACGTTTCACTCATGATGATTATTCTAGGTTCTGAATCTGTTCTCGCATCTGCTCGATCAGCAGCTTGAGTTCCATGGCGGCATCGGCCAGCTCCTTGGCTGCGGCCTTGGAGCCCAGCGTGTTGGCTTCGCGATTGAGCTCCTGCATCATGAAATCGAGCCGCTTGCCGACCTGTCCGCCCTTCTTGAGGATATGGCGGGTTTCGTTCAGGTGCGCCTGCAGGCGCGACAGCTCTTCGGCGATGTCGATGCGGATGCCGTAGACCGTGGCTTCCTGGCGGATGCGCTCGCCGATTTCATCGCGGCTCATCGATGGCATGCCGTTCGATGCCACCAGGTTGAACGCCTCCTGCAGGCGCTCAGTCAGCTTTTCCTGCTGGCAGGCGATCAGTTGCGGGATCGTCGGCGTCAGGCGCTCGACGATGGCCAGCATGGCCTCGATCCGTTCGTCCAGCGTGGCCTTGAGCGCATCGCCTTCGCGGCGGCGCGCTTCGAGCAACTGGGCCAGCGCTTCCTTGGCCGCACCCGTCACCGCCTCGCGCAACGCGTCCTGCGACAGTTCGGGCTCGACCAGCACACCCGGCCAGCGCAGGATCTCGCCCATGCGCAGCGAGCCAGCCTCGGAAAAGGTGGCGGCCACGGTGGTTTCGATCGAGCGGATCTGCGCCAGCAGGGCGTCGTTGAGCGCCAGCGTGGTGCCGCCGGCACCGGCATCTGCGCGCTGCAGGTTGATGCGGCACTCCAGCTTGCCGCGCGACAGCTTCGCCATGAGCATTTCCCGCAGGGCCGGCTCGAAGGCGCGGCACTCTTCGGGAGCCCGGAAAAACAGGTCGAGGAAGCGCGAGTTGACGGTGCGGAACTCCACCGAGACGGAAGCCGTCCTGCCGGTGGGCACGCCATGCGCGTCGGTCAGCGGCGCCTGGCGGGTCGCCAGGCCGTAGCCGGTCATGCTGTGAATCATTGAGTAGTCTCGCGAAATGGCCATCCGGCCGCATGCGTTCAGACGGCGCGGGGCGCTGGCAGCCCTGCATCCGCGCCGGCCGAACGCCGAAAAGAGAGCCAAAAATGGCCGCTATTGTGTTCTTTACAAGTCACCGATTAGTCAGGACAATCCGGAGGCAATCAAGGTCCCGAATCCTATGACAGAGTCCAAGGGCGCATCACCTCCGAAGAGCGCACCGCTGCCCATCGGCACGCTGCTGTCCAACTACCGTATTGTAAAGAAGTTGGCCAGCGGGGGGTTCAGTTTCGTCTACCTTGCCACCGACGAGACCGGCTCTCCCGTTGCGATCAAGGAGTACCTCCCGTCGTCCCTGGCTCGCCGCAAACCCGGCGAACTGATCCCCGTGGTGCCGGAAGAAAGCGCCGCTTCATTCCGCCTGGGGCTCAAGTATTTCTTCGAAGAAGGCCGCTCGCTGGCCCGCATTTCCCATCCCAGTGTGGTGCGCGTGGTGAATTTCTTCCGCGAGAATTCCACCGTCTACATGGTGATGAACTACGAGCTGGGCAAGACGCTGCAGGAACACATCCTGCACGCCCGCCAGCAAGGCCGCGCCAAGGTATTGCGCGAACACTTCATCCGCAAGGTCTTCCACGACCTCATGAGCGGCCTGCGCGAAGTGCATATCCACAAGCTGCTGCACCTCGATATCAAGCCTGGCAACATCTATCTGCGCGAGGACGAGTCGCCCATCCTGCTGGATTTCGGCGCTGCGCGCCAGATCCTGACGATGGAAGCGTCGCGTTTCCAGCCCATGTACACGCCAGGCTTTGCCGCGCCCGAACTCTACGGCAAGCATTCCGAACTGGGGCCGTGGACCGACATCTACAGCCTCGGGGCCACGCTCTATGCCTGCATGGCCGGCATGCCGCCGCAGGAAGCGAACCAGCGCGAAAAAGACGATCGCATGGCGGACTCCATCAACCGGCTGCGCACCAGCTACACCAATGGCCTGGTAGACCTGGTCGAATGGTGCCTGCGCCTGACGCCGTCCGAACGGCCGCAGAGCGTGTTCCGGCTGCAGAAGGAGTTGCGCGAACAGACCAATGCGCTGGGCGAACAGGCGGCCGCACCGGCCACCTCCGCGGCCGCCGAGCGCCCCCTTGCCAGCCGGTTCCTCACCCTGCTGCGCAAGCGCGAAGAACCCGCCGCGGGCATCCATGCCAAAGAGGCCGGCACAGGCGGCGAATGATGCACAAAAGACATCTATCCGCGCCTGGCGCGTGCTCCGCGCTCCGGCCTGCTCCGCCATCCCCTACCATCATGGGAGCCGTCGCCCCGCTGCCCTGCCGCACCCAGCGCCAATCGGGCACAAAAGCGGCGCCGCCGTCTCCCGAAAACTGATTTCCCTACAGCCACCATGCGATTCTCCGTCTACCAGGAAAGCAGAAAAGGCGGCCGCCGCATCAACCAGGACCGCATGGGCTATTGCTTCACGCGGGATGCCCTGTTGATGGTCCTGGCCGATGGCCTGGGCGGCCACGCTTTAGGCGAAGTCGCCGCGCAGCAAGCCTTGCAGACCCTGGCGCGCCAGTTCCAGGCCCAGGCCCGGCCCTCGATCCGCAATCCTGCCGATTTCCTGCAGGACACCATCATGCTGGCCCACCGGGAAATCCACCGCTATGCCGAAGCCAACCGGCTGGCCGATGTCCCCCGCACGACCGTGGTCTGCTGCCTGGTCCAGAATGGCCAGATCCACTGGGCCCACGCCGGCGACTCGCGGCTGTACCTGGTGCGCAAGGGCGCCCTCCTGACCCGCACGCGCGACCACTCCAAGATCGAAAACCTGCTGCAGCAGGAACGCGTGCTGCCGATGCAGGTGGCAAACCACCCCGAGCGCAACAAGCTGTACAACTGCCTCGGCTCCCCCAACCTGCCGCTGATCGACATCGGCGGCCCGCTGCGGCTGGAGCCCGGCGACGTCGCGCTGCTATGCTCGGACGGGCTCTGGGGCAGCATCGAAGAACAGCTCCTGGTTGACAAAGTGACCCACCTGTCGGTGGTGCACGCCATCCCCGACCTGATCGAACAAGCGCTGCACAATGCGGGCGACGGCGCCGACAATACCACCGCGATTGCCATGATGTGGGAACTCGACGCACACCTTTCCAACGAGGACTCGGTCGCCACCGAGACCCTGCCGCTCAACACCTTCACCACCTCCATCCTCGAGAACAACGGCGGCGACACCGACCTGCTGTCAGAGGAGGAAATCGAACGTTCCATCGCCGAGATCCGCGCGGCGATCGACAAGACGAGCAACTTCATGCGTTAAGCGTTCCGGGCGGCCTGCGAAACCTGTCGCCCATGCCGGAAAGAAGTACCGCCCGCGCCGCAATGGCGCGGGAATTTGCGGTTCGCCGAGGGCCGAATCGAAGCCGGACGGGCACGCGCAGCCCCGCGGCGTTAAAATCCGTGTCCTGAACCGATTCCCGAGAAAACCCACACATGCGACCGAGCGGACGCGCAGCCGATGCGCTGCGCCCTATCACCCTGACCCGACACTACACCCGCCACGCCGAAGGCTCTGTCCTGAGTGCCTTTGGCGATACCAAGGTGCTGTGCACCGCCAGCGTGCTGGCCAAGGTGCCGCCACACAAGAAGGGCAGTGGCGAAGGCTGGGTCACCGCCGAGTACGGCATGCTGCCGCGCGCCACCCATACGCGCTCCGACCGTGAAGCCGCCCGCGGCAAGCAGACTGGGCGCACCCAGGAAATCCAGCGCCTGATCGGCCGCGCCATGCGCTCGGTGTTCGACCTGTCCGCGCTGGGCGAATACACCATCCACCTGGACTGCGACGTGCTTCAGGCCGACGGTGGCACCCGCACCGCAGCCATCACCGGCGCCTTCGTGGCCGCCCATGACGCCATTTCCGCCATGCTGCGGGACGGCCAGCTCAAGACCAGCCCGATCCGCGATTTCGTCGCCGCGGTCTCGGTAGGCATGGTGGACGGTGTGGCTGTGCTCGACCTGGACTATGCCGAAGACAGCAACTGCGACACCGACATGAACGTGGTGATGACCGGCAGCGGCGGCTTCGTCGAAGTGCAAGGCACGGCCGAAGGCGTGCCGTTCAGCCGCACCGACCTCGATGCGATGACCCGTATTGCCGAGCAGGGCATCGCCGAACTGGTGGCGCACCAGCGTCGCGCGCTCGGCCTGGCCTGATACGGTGAACGCCATGCAACGCCTGGTCCTCGCCTCCAACAACCCCGGCAAGCTCGGCGAGTTTGGCGCGCTGCTGGCGCCACTCGGCTTCGAGGTGATACCGCAGGGGCAACTCGGCATCGACGAAGCCGAGGAACCCTTCGCCACGTTCGTCGAAAACGCCCTTGCCAAAGCGCGCCACGCCAGCCGCCTGTCCGGCCTGCCCGCGCTGGCCGACGATTCCGGCATCTGCGTCGACGCGCTGGATGGCGCGCCGGGCGTCTACTCCGCGCGTTACGCGCAACTGGTAGGCAAGCCGAAATCCGACACCGCCAACAATGCGCACCTCATCTCGCAGCTCGCCGGCAAGCTGAACCGCCGCGCTTACTACTACTGCGTGCTGGTGCTGGTGCGCCATGCCGAGGATCCGCGCCCCGTCATCGCCGAAGGCGTATGGTCCGGCGAGGTGGTCGACGCACCGCGCGGCAACGCCGGCTTTGGCTACGATCCGCACTTCATGCTGCCCCAGTTGGGCAAGACGGCGGCCGAACTGAGCCCCGCGGAGAAGAATGCGATCAGCCATCGCGCGCTGGCGCTCAAGGCGCTGACCGAACGCCTGCGGACGGACGGCATCACGCCCGGCTGCCCATGATCCCGATCGTTCCCGTCGCGTCGGCCGGCACCACCCCTGCCGATACCAAGTCGCTGTGGCTGCAGCCGGGCCAGATCTCCCTGCCCGGCTCGCCGCCGCTGTCGCTCTATGTGCATATACCCTGGTGCGTGCGCAAGTGTCCGTACTGCGACTTCAACTCGCATGCGGTGCCCGGCGCGGCGGATAGCCATGACATTCCGGAAGATGCCTACCTGGATGCCCTGCGCGCCGACCTGGAGCAATCGCTGCCCCTGGTATGGGGCCGCCCCGTGCACACGGTCTTTATCGGCGGCGGCACGCCCAGCCTGCTGTCGGCCGCCGGCATGGACCGGCTGCTCTCGGACATTCGCGCGCTCTTGCCGCTCGACGCCGACGCCGAGATCACCATGGAGGCCAACCCCGGCACCTTCGAGGCGGAGCGTTTCGCCAGCTATCGGGCCAGCGGCATCAACCGCCTGTCAATCGGCATCCAGAGCTTCAACGACCGCCATCTCGCCGCGCTTGGCCGCATCCACGGCGGCGACGAAGCGCGCGCCGCGATCGGCATCGCGCTGGACAATTTCGACAACGTCAATCTCGACCTGATGTACGCGCTGCCAGGCCAGACGCTGGCGGATTGCGCGCAGGACCTGGAAACGGCGCTGTCGTTCAACACCACGCACCTGTCGCTCTACCATCTGACGCTGGAGCCGAATACGCTGTTCGCCAAATACCCCCCGGCCCTGCCCGACGACGACAGCGCCTACGAAATGCAGGACCTGGTCGAAGCGCGCACAGCCCAGGCCGGCTACCGGCACTATGAAACCTCGGCCTACGGCAAGCCGCATCGCGAAGCGCGCCACAACCTGAACTACTGGCGCTTCGGCGACTACCTCGGCATCGGGGCCGGCGCGCACGGCAAGCTCTCCTTCCCGCACCGGGTACTGCGCCAGATGCGCCACAAGCATCCGGCCACCTATATGGCACAGGCCATGGCCGGCAATGCAGTGCAGGAGCAGCACGACGTCGGCGCGGCCGACCTGCCCTTCGAGTTCATGCTGAACGCGCTGCGCCTTACCGACGGCGTGCCTGCCAGCACGTTCTTCGACCACACCGGGCTGCCGCTGCACACCATCAGCCGCGAACTGGCCGCGGCCGAGAAGAAGGGCCTGCTCGAAGCCGATCTCGCCACCATCAAACCCACCGAACTCGGCCGGCGTTTCCTGAACGACCTGCAGGAGATGTTCCTGAAGGGGTGACGCCAGACGCCTTGCGGCAACAAGAAAACGGCCACCCGAGGGTGGCCGTTTTACTGTCGCAATGCTTGACGCGACACCCGCGTCCCGGTCAATACGGCATCGCCATGTCGTTGGCGACCTGCGCACGGGAACCGATGCGCAAGCTGCTGACATCGCGCTGCGTCACCGTGGCCAGACGGCCATCGTCCAATCGCACATTGACGCGATAGACGGTCTCGGTGCTGCTGCCGGCGCGCTTCTCGATCTGGTTGCCCGCCAAGCCACCTGCTACCGCGCCGCCGATGGTCGCAATGGTATTGCCGGTACCCCCGCCGACCTGGTGCCCCAGCAGGCCGCCGGCGACGCCGCCGATGACCGTGCCGAGCACGCCCGAACTATTCTTCTGGGTGGTCACCGGCTCGATCGACTCGACCCGGCCATGAAACACCGAACCCGCCGGCGCCTGGTAGGTATTGGTGCCCGGCGCCGGGGGCGGCGTCTGGTACCCAGCCTGCGGCGGCGGAGCGCCATAGCCGCCGCCCGGCGCCGCGCAGCCCGCCACCCCGATCACCGCGGCGCTCGCCGCTACGCCCAACAGAATCTTGCCCTTCATCAGTTATCCTCTTCGATTGCCTGCAAATGCATGGAACAGGGGGACGCGCCACCCCGGCGCGCGCCCTCACGCATGATAGGAGCGCCGAGCCTGAAAGAAGGTTCCGCCGTGTCCGACAGACACCGACAAGACAACATTGCACAACATGCGCAACCAAGCGTCCCCGCCCTTGCTATAATGCGCGGCGCTGGCCGTTGCGCCAGCGTCAATGCAGCATGAAGCACGAGCGGGAACCTCCCCCTGTTCGCGCTACAATGCCTGCACTTCCTTACCGGAAGCGTGGCCGAGTGGTTTAAGGCAGCAGTCTTGAAAACTGCCGATGGGGTGACCCATCCGTGAGTTCGAATCTCACCGCTTCCGCCAGATTTTCCGCTTGCGAATGCAGCCATCCCGATTGAGCGAAACGGCAAACGGTCACTCCGGTTCGCCGGGCTCCATCAACAAGCGGTACGCCTCCTCCTGCGATATATCCAGCCGATAGTGCCGGGCCAGCATCCGCGCGAAATAATGCGCGGCGCCGGGCTCGCAGTGCCTGAGCTGCTCCCGATAGGCCTCCAGCTCGAAACGCAGGCGCCAGCGCGGGCTGAGGAGGTAGAACACGCCCATCAGTCCCCCCGAGCGCCAGAACTGCCGCACGTGCACCTTCTCATGCTCGATCAGCGCATGGCTGACGCCAGGCCGCACCAGGATCAGCGGCCCCGGCGCGAAGCCGTCGAACCCACGCGGAATCAGCCACCGGGACTCTGTCTCGATCAGCAGGCAGGGCGGCGATTTGCAGAAGCGGATCATGGATGGCGCCAGCGGCGGGGCAGCGCAAAGCGCGCGTGGCCCAAGCCTATCAGGTTGCGCGCGCCCGCGCCCGAATCCGCTCCGCAAATGAAAACGCCCCGCAGACAGGCGGGGCAAAGAGCAATGCTTGCGCTGATACCGAGAACCTAGTCGATGCTGATCTTGCCGGCTTCGATCACGGCCTTCCAGCGCTGGAGTTCCTGCTTCTCGAATTGCTCGAACTGCTCGGGCGTGTTGGCAACCACCTCGAAACCATTCTCGGCCAGTTTCTGCCGCATCTGGGGCTCGTTAAGCGCGCCGACCAGGGCGGCATGCAGCTTGGCCTTGACGTCCTTTGGCAGCCCGCGCGGCGCCGCCACGCCTTGCCACGAATACACATCGACGTCCTTCACGCCGCTCTCCGCCATGGTGGGCACGTTCGGCAACACGGACGAGCGCTTGTCGCCAGTGACCGCCAGCGCCTTCAGCTTGCCGCTGCGAATATGCTGGAGCACGGCGTTCACGTTCTGGAACGAGACATCCACCTGTCCGGCGAGCAGGTCGGAGATGGCCGGCGCCCCGCCCTTGTAGGGAACATGGAGTCCGTCGGTACCGGATTTCTGCCAGAACAACGCGGCCGTCAGGTGGTCAGACGAGCCGGCTCCGGAACTGGCAAATGCGACCTTGCCAGGATTCTTCTTCATGTACGCAACCAGTTCCTGCAGGTTCTTCGCCGGGAAATCGGGCTTGGTGACCAGCACATTGGGCGCACGCACGGCAACCGTCAACAGGTCGAAGTCCCTGGCCGGGTCGTAGCCAAGATTCTTCTGCAGGAACGGGTTCACGGCGTAGACGCCGATCGACGCCACCAGCAAGGTGTAGCCATCCGCGGGCGCGCGCTTGACCATGGTCGCGCCGATGGCCCCGGTGGCGCCCGGGCGGTTGTCCACCACGAAGGGCTGGCCCAGCTTCTCATTGAGCGGCACCGCCAGCATGCGCGCGATGGTGTCGGTGGAGCCCCCGGCCGGGAACGGCACCACGACCGAGACGGCCTTCTGGGGCCATGCCGTCGATGCGACGGCGGTGCCGGCGGCCGCCAGCACAGCCACGGCCGCGATCATGGCGGTGGTCAACCGGCGCAGCACGCGGTACGTGGGCGCGGCTGTGGTGCCGGTCATGCGGGACCGGTCGTCAGTCTTGAACATCGTTGTCTCCTCGCTTTTGAGTGGTATTTCTTGTATCCGGATGGTGCGTGCTCACCGGACCATGCACGGCGCCTTATTGTTGAAGGTCCAGCCCGGGATCAGGAATTGCATGGCAGCCGCATCGTCGCGCGCGCCCAGTCCCATGTTCTTGTAGCGCTCGTGCGCCAGCGCCACCTGCTCCATATCGAGTTCGACGCCGAGGCCCGGCTGGCTCGGCACGGCTACCTTGCCGTTCTCGATCTTCAGCGGCGCCTTGGTCAGGCGCTCGCCGTCCTGCCAGATCCAGTGCGTATCGATCGCGGTGACGCGGCCCGGCGCGGCAGCGGCCACATGGGTGAACATGGCCAGCGAAATATCGAAATGGTTGTTGGAGTGCGAGCCCCAGGTCAGGCCCCATTCGGCGCACATCTGCGCGACCCGCACCGAGCCTTGCATGGTCCAGAAATGCGGATCGGCCAACGGGATATCGACCGACTGCAGGCGCACTGCGTGGCCCATCTGGCGCCAGTCGGTCGCAACCATGTTTGTGGCGGTGGGCAGGCCGGTGGCGGTGCGGAACTCGGCCATGACCTCGCGGCCAGAAAAACCATCCTCGGCGCCGCACGGATCTTCGGCATAGGCCAGTACGCCATGCTTGTCGCGGCACAGGCGCACGGCTTCGGCCAGCGACCACGCGCCGTTGGGGTCCAGCGTGATACGCGCCCTGGGGAAGCGTTCGGCGAGCGCCAGGATGGCTTCCATCTCTTCATCGCCGCGCAGCACGCCGCCCTTGAGCTTGAAGTCGTTGAAGCCGTAGCGCGCATAGGCGGCTTCAGCCAGCCGTACCACGCCTTCGGCGCTCATTGCCGCTTCGTTGCGCAGGCGGAACCACTCGTTGTCCGCCTCCGGTTCGCTGCGATAGCCGAGCGTGGTGCGGTTGCGGTCGCCGATATAGAACAGGTAGCCCAGCATCTCCACCGCATCGCGTTGCTGGCCCTCGCCAAGCAGGGCCGCTACCGGCACGCCGAGGTGCTTGCCGAGCAGGTCCAGCAGGGCCGCTTCCAGCGCGGTGACGGCATGGATGGTGATGCGCAGGTCGAAGGTCTGCAGGCCACGCCCGCCCGCATCGCGGCTGGCAAAGGCACTGCGTACGCGATTGAGCAAGGCCTGGTGATTGCCGATCGATTGCCCCACGATGAGTTCCCGCGCATCCTCCAGGGTCTGGCGGATCGCTTCGCCGCCCGGCACTTCGCCAACGCCGGTATTCCCCGCGCTGTCTTTGAGGATGACGATATTGCGGGTGAAGAACGGACCGTGGGCACCCGACAGGTTCATCAGCATGCTGTCGTGGCCGGCTACCGGCACCACGGTAAGCTCGGTGACGACGGGCGTGCCTGCGACTGGCGCGGCGCGGGTAGCGGAGATGGATGTCTGGATCATGTCGAATTCCGGCGGGAAGAGCGGTGCACGGCCTGGTGGCTGCGGCTCTTACGGGTTGTCTCGGTCTGGCTGCCCGGTTGCCGCCGGGTACCAGTTCGTCGGTGCTGGCCGGGCCTGGATTTGAATTGGAGGCACGAGACACCTGTTATCGGTCGTCATATAACTTACGACGCAGTATAATGAGACCATCGAGATCCGGTCAAGCCCCCTGCCCACTACCATGTCAAACCCGATGTTTGCCTCCACCACCCCGCTGCGGCGCCGCGGCCGCACGCTTGCCGAAGAGGCGGTGAGCAACCTGAGCGAGCGTATCCAGCAAGGCCTGCTCAAGCCGGGCGACAAGCTGCCTACCGAATCCGAGATCATGGCCGCGCTCGGCGTCAGCCGCACCGTGGTGCGCGAAGCGCTGTCGCGGCTGCAAGCCAGCGGCCTGGTCGAGACCCGCCACGGCATCGGCACCTTCGTGCTGGCGCGCAGTACCGAGAACGGCTCGCCCTTCCGCATCGACCCCGCCACCATGGGGACCGCCATGGACGTGCTGGCCATGCTGGAATTCCGTGTCAGCCTGGAAGCCGAGGCCGCCAGCCTGGCGGCGTCCCGGCGCAGCGACGAGCAACTGGCGGCGATGCGCCAGGCGCTCGACGAACTCAAGCGCACGGCGGCCGGCGGCGAGGATTCGGTGGGGGCTGATTTCGAGTTCCACCTCGTCATTGCGCGCGCTACCGGCAATCGCTATTTCACCGACATCATGGGGCATCTCGGCACCATGGTGATCCCGCGCAGCCGGCTGCACGTCAGCGCGCAGGAGCGCGAGCAATATCTCGAGCGCGTCAATATCGAGCACGAGAATATCTACGATGCCATCGAGCGGCGCGACCCCGAAGGCGCCAAGGCCGCCATGCGCATGCACCTGACCAACAGCCGCGAGCGGCTGCGCAAGGCGTCGGCGGCGGTGGAAGCAACCTAAAGACTGGAGGTCTGGAGAGCCCCGACGGAATCGGGGTTTTCCTGCTTGCTAGTAAAGCATTGTATGTTGTAGGATGTCTTACAATAAAACCGATGAGATCCTGGCGCTGCTTGCTGGCACCGCTGTGTTCGCACAGCGCCACATGGGCGCGCGCGCAACTACTGTCTGCCGCGCCAGCCAGTGCCTCGAATCGATGCGAGCCACTCGCAAGACAACCCGGAAGTCCCGCTCGCGCTGCCGCGCGGGCACCCTCTTGATCCTTGATCCTTGATCGCAGTTGAAAAGCAGGAAACGCTCATGACCATCACCGGCGAAATGCTGATCGGCGCCAGCGCAGTGCGCGGCACCACCAAGATCCTCCATGCCACCAACCCGGCCACGGGGGAAACGCTCGCACCGGAATTCCATGGCGGCGGCGCCGCCGAGGCCGAGCGCGCCTGCGTGCTGGCCGAAGCCGCGTTCGACACCTACCGGAACACCTCGCCGGAAACCCGCGCGCGGTTCCTGGAATCCATCGCCAACGGCCTGGAAGCCCTGGGCGACACGCTGATCGAGCGCGCCCACGCCGAAAGCGCGCTGCCGATCGCGCGCCTGCAGGGCGAACGCGCACGCACCGCCGGCCAGTTGCGCCTGTTCGCGAGCGTGCTGCGCGATGGCCGCTGGCAATCCGCCACGCTCGACTCCGCCTTGCCGGAGCGCACGCCGCCGCGCCCCGACCTGCGCCTGCAGAAGATCGCTATCGGGCCGGTAGCGGTATTCGGCGCCAGTAACTTCCCGCTGGCGTTCTCGGTGGCGGGCGGCGATACCGCGTCGGCGCTGGCTGCGGGCTGCCCGGTCATCGTGAAAGCGCATTCGGCCCACCTCGGCACCTCCGAGCTGGTCGGCCGCGTGATCCAGAAGGCCGTGGCGGACGCCGGGCTGCCCGAAGGCGTGTTCTCGCTGCTGGTCGGTGCGGGCGTTGCCGTCGGTACGGCCCTGGTGGCGCATCCTTCGATCCAGGCAGTGGGCTTTACCGGCTCGCGCAGCGGCGGCCTGGCGCTGGTGCAGACGGCCAACAGCCGGCCCCAGCCGATCCCCGTCTATGCGGAAATGAGCAGCATCAACCCGGTGTTCCTGCTGCCGGCGGCGCTGGCCGCCCGCGGCGCGGAGATCGCGCGCAACCTGACGGATTCGCTGGTGATGGGCGTGGGCCAGTTCTGCACCAACCCCGGCCTGTTGCTGGCCGTGGAAAGCCCGGCGCTGGATGGGTTCCGCCAGGGCGCGATTGCGGCGCTGGCGGAGAAGGCCGCCGCCACCATGCTGACGCCCGGCATCTGCCAAGCTTACGACAACGGCGTGGCCCAGCTCGGGGACATCGAAGGACTGCGCCGCATCGGCAGCGGCAAGCCAGCGAGCGGCCCCAACCAGGCCCGCCCTGCGCTGTTCGAAACCACGGCTGAACGCTTCCTCGCAGACCATCGCATGGAAGCCGAAGTATTTGGCCCATCCTCGGTACTGGTCGTGTGCCGCGACCACGAGGAAATGCTGGCGGTGGCACGCCGGCTCGAAGGCCAGCTTACCGCCACCGTGCAAGCGGATGCGGGTGACCGCGCCGACGCCGGCAGCCTGCTGACGGTGCTGGAGCGCAAGGCTGGGCGCGTGCTGTTCAATGGCTATCCGACCGGGGTCGAAGTGTCCTATGCGATGGTGCATGGCGGCCCCTTCCCCGCCACGTCGGATACGCGCGCCACCTCGGTCGGCGCTTCCGCGATCGAGCGCTTCCTGCGCCCGGTGTGCTATCAGAACGTGCCTGCGGAACTGCTGCCGCCGGCGCTGCAGGACGGCAACCCGTTGAAGGCGTGGCGCCTCACTGACGGACAACTGGCGCGCGACTGACATTCCCTCACAGTGTCAAAAAGGGCAGCCTGAGCTGCCCTTTTTTCGTTGCGCGGCACCCGTTGCCTACGCCGCAATGCGCTCGATCGCGGCCGGCGCCTGCGGCGGCTGGATTACCGGCGCATTGCCGCGCGAGCGGCCCGAGCTGAGATAGTCGGCAATCGATTCCTGCGTGACTTCGCCAAGATAGACGCCATCGGCATCCACCACCGGCAGCCAGCTCGTGTTGTGCTGGTACATGCGCGAAAGCACGATGCGCAGGTGCTCATCGAACGCGGCGGTCGCCATGAACGGCCGCATCGCATTTGCGCACACGCCCTGCCCTGCGCGCGCGTCGCGCCGCGTGACGTAGCCCAGCGCGCGCTGCGTCTCGTCCACCACCGGCAGGTGGCGCACATCGGCGTCGTCCATGATGCCGAAAGCCTGCGCCAGCGGCATGTCCGGGCTGCAGGTCTGCGCCATGGTGGCGGCATCGCCGGCGCGCACCAGCAGCAGGCGCTTGAGCGTATTGTCGTGGCCGATGAAGGCCTGCACGAAGTCGTCGGCCGGACGCGCCAGCAGTGCGTCGGGATGGTCGAATTGCACCAGCTTGCCGCCGCGGAATACGGCCACGCGGTCGCCCAGCTTGATAGCCTCGTCGATATCGTGCGAAACCATGATCACGGTCTTGCCAAGCTGGCGCTGCATCTGGAAGAACTCGTTCTGGATGCTCTCGCGATTGATCGGGTCGACCGCGCCGAAGGGTTCGTCCATCAGCAACACCGGCGCATCCGCCGCGAGCGCGCGGATCACGCCGATGCGCTGCTGCTGGCCGCCCGACAATTCCCGCGGATAGCGCGTGAGCATCTTGTCGGGATCGAGTTGCACCATCGACATCAGTTCGCGCGCGCGCTCGCGGCAGCGCTTCTTGTCCCAGCCCAGCAGGCGCGGCACGACCATGATGTTCTCCTCGATGGTCATGTTCGGGAACAGGCCGATCTGCTGGATCACGTAGCCGATCTTGCGGCGCAGCGTGACTTCGTCCACGCGGGTGGTGTCCTCGCCGTCGATCAGGACCCGGCCGGAGCTGGGCCGGATCAGGCGGTTGATCATCTTGAGCGTGGTGGTCTTGCCGCAGCCAGAGGGACCGAGGAAGACGCAGATCTCGCCCTTGGGCACCGTCAGCGAGACGGCATCGACAGCGCGCACTTCGGCGCCGTCTTTCTGCTTGAAGGTCTTGGTGAGTTGGTCGAGTTCAATCATGTTCAGCGAATTCCTTTCGGTGTCAGCGCCCG
>Ga0255338_1004098_pt1 | contig 15878 bp, 17 predicted proteins | sample MeOH1_35cm_T4_19_FD_203715 | JGI IMG/M metagenome (GOLD analysis project Ga0255338, IMG submission 203715) | Sandy soil microbial communities from University of British Columbia, Vancouver, Canada - MeOH1_35cm_T4_195 | ecosystem: Engineered > Artificial ecosystem > Sand microcosm > Unclassified ...
CCTGGTCATGGTCTCCCTTACGATCTGGCTGGGGCGCTGGCAGTCCGACCGTGCCGAGGAGAAGGCCGGGCGGCAGGCGCTCCTCGAGGCCCGGGTCGCCGAAGCCCCCCTGCGGCTCACCGGGCCGGTGCGCTCCCCGGACGAACTCCTCTTCCGGCGCGTGCGCGTGGAGGAGCGCTTCGACCCCGATGCGCAGATCTTCATCGACAACCGGATCCACGGCGGCCGCGCGGGATTCCACGTCGTGACGCCGCTCGCGATCGGGGGCTCGGGGGCGCTGGTGCTCGTGAACCGCGGCTGGGTCGCGCGCTCCGCCGCCTATCCCGCGCCGCCGGAGGCGCCCGTGCCGGCCGGCGAGCAGGTGGTCGAGGGGCTCGCGACGGTGCCCCCGGGCCGCGTCCTGGAGCTCTCGGGGGAGACGGTGTCGGGCCGCGTGTGGCAGAACCTGTCGATCGCGCGTTACGCCGCCCGCAGCGGGCGCGACGTGCTCCCGGTCGTGGTCCTCGCCTCGCCGCCGGGCCCGGGCCTCGCGGCGGTGGTGGAAACGCCGGACGCGGGGATCGCCAAGCACCGCGAATACTCGCTCACCTGGTTCTCCCTCGCCGCGACGCTGGCGGCGCTGTGGGTGGGGCTCAACCTGAAAAGGGCGCGGCCGTGATCGCCAATGCGCGGCTGAAGCTGCTCGCGATCATGGCGCTGTTCGCCCTGCCCATCGCGGCATCCCTGGTCGTCTATCACTTCTTCCGGCCGCAGGCGACGTCGAACTACGGCGAGATCGTTGTCCCCCCCGCGCCGATCACCACGGCCGAGTTCCTGCGCCCGGGGGGCGCAGGCGCGTTCCGCTTCGAGGAACTGCGCGGAAAATGGGTGCTCATCGCGTCGGATTCCGGAGCGTGCCCGGCCTCGTGCACGGACAAGCTCACCCTGATGCGGCAGGTGCGCCTCATGCTCGGCCGCAACGCCGGCCGCGTGGCACGCGTCTTCGTCGCCGACGACACCCACCCGCTGGCGCCGGAGGCGCTGGCGCCCTACGAGGGCACGGTGGCGATCACGCCGCCCCGGGGAACGGCGTTGCCGCTGGCCGCGGTGAACGACCGCGCGCACTTCTACCTCGTCGACCCGCTGGGCAACGTGATGATGCGGTTTCCGGCCGGCGCGGAGCCGCGCCGCATGTTCAAGGACCTCGAGCGGCTGCTGAAGGCGTCGCAGGTCGGGTAAGGGGCGTTTTCACCCGCGAACGCTCCCGGGCGGGCGTACCGGGGACGGTATAATTGCAGACCCGTGGCGGCCGGCGCCGCCGGCGAACGACAGGCGCGCGAAACCCATGCAACGAAAGGCTCACCGATGACGGCACATGCGATCCAGGGCGCCGCGGGCGTGCTCGGCCAGTTCTGGCACCTCACCAAGCCTCGCGTCGTCTCGCTCATCGTCTTTACCGCCGTGATCGGCATGCTGCTCGCGGCACCCGGGCTGCCGCCCGCGGTGCCCCTGGCCTACGGCACCGTGGGCATCGCGCTCGTGGCCGGGGCGGCGGCCGCGTTCAACTGCTTCGTCGAGCAGAAGCTCGATGCCGTGATGGCGCGCACGCGGGGGCGGCCGACGGTCGCGGGATCGATCACGACGGCGCAGATCCTGCTCATGTCGGGGGCCGCCGGCGGCCTCGGGCTCGCCATCCTCTGGCACGCGGTGAACCCGCTCACCATGTGGCTCACGCTCGCGACGTTCGTGGGCTACGCGGTCATCTACACGGTGGTCCTCAAGCCCGCCACGCCGCAGAACATCGTGATCGGCGGCGCCTCGGGAGCGATGCCGCCCGTGCTCGGCTGGGCCGCGATCACCGGCGACGTGCCCTACCAGCCGCTGCTTCTCTTCCTCATCATCTTCGCGTGGACCCCGCCGCATTTCTGGGCGCTGGCGCTCTACCGGCGCCGCGAGTACGAGCGCGCCGGCATTCCGATGCTTCCGGTCACCCACGGCGAGGCGTACACGCGGCTGCACCTGCTGCTCTACACGCTGATCCTCGTGGCGACGACGTTGCTGCCCTTCGCGACCGGGATGGCCGGGCTCTTCTACCTGGGCTCGGCCCTGGTGCTCGACGCCGTCTTCCTCGTCTATGCGGTGGCGATCTACGTGAGCTACACCGACTCCCTCGCCAAGCGCACCTTCCGCTATTCGATCTTCTACCTCGCGATGCTCTTCGCGGCGCTGCTGGTCGACCACTACCTGCCGTTGCTGCAATGGTCGTGACCGGGCGCCGAAGAGTCCTGGGCCTGGCGCTCGCGGCGTTCGCCGTCGCGGGCTGCGACAAGCTCATGCCCGGCCAGCACACGCCCTTCAACGGCGTGGACATCACCGGCTCCGACCTCGGCCCCGACTTCCGCCTGACCGACCACAACGGCAAGGAGCGCACGCTGGCCGACTTCCGCGGCAAGGCGGTCGTGCTCTTCTTCGGCTATACGCACTGCCCGGACGTGTGCCCCACGACGCTTTCGGACATGGCGAACGCCCTGCGGGCGCTGGGCCCCGACGGGCAGCGCGTCCAGGTGCTCTTCATGACGGTCGACCCGAGGCGCGACACTCCAGAGCTGCTGAAGAACTACGTGCCGGCGTTCAATCCCACCTTCCTCGGCCTGCACGGCGACGCGGCGGCCACTGCCAAGGTGACCAGGGACTTCAAGATCTACGCGGCGGAGCGCCCGGGCAAGACGCCCGAGTCCTACACCGTGGACCACTCGGCGCAGTCGCTCGTCTTCGACGCGCGGGGAAAGCTTCGCCTCATGCTTCCGTATGGGACACCGGGGGACAAGATCGCCTCGGACCTGAAGATCCTGCTCAATTCCTAAAGAAAAGGGGACGGTTCCTAGGAACCGTCCCTTTTTCCATTAGCGAAGCGCGGCGAGGCTGCCCTTCATTTTCGTCAGCGCCTTTGCCTCGATCTGGCGGATGCGCTCGGCGGAAACGCCGAATTCGTCCGCGAGCTCGTGCAGCGTCATCGCGTTGTCCGGCGAAAGCCAGCGTGCCTCGATGATGCGGCGGCTGCGCTCGTCCAGCGAGGCGAGCGCCTTGGCGAGGCCCTCGGTTTCGAGCGCCTCGTTCTGGCGGCGCTCGACGAAATCCGCCGGTCCCTCGGAAGCATCCGCGAGGAAGGCGATGGGGCCGACGCGCTCCTCGCCGTCTTCCGGCGACGGGTCGATGGTGACGTCGCGGCCCTGCATGCGGCTTTCCATCTCGACCACGTCGCTTTCCTTCACGTCGAGGGTCTTCGCGATGGCGCGGACCTCCGCGGGCGAGAGGGTCGCGGTGGAGCTCTTCATGCTGCGCAGGTTGAAGAACAGCTTGCGCTGCGCCTTGGTCGTGGCGACCTTCACCAGGCGCCAGTTGCGCAGGATGTATTCATGGATCTCGGCCTTGATCCAGTGGATCGCGAAGGAGGCCAGCCGCACGCCGCGGCCCGGGTCGAACCGGCGCACCGCCTTCATCAGGCCCACGTTGCCTTCCTGGATGAGGTCCGCCTGCGGAAGGCCGTATCCCATGTAATTGCGCGCGACCGCCACGACCAGGCGAAGGTGGGAGAGCACCATGTCGCGGGCGGCGGAAACGTCCTCGTTCTCGCGCAGACGGCGTCCGAGCTCCACCTCGCGTTCCGCGGTGAGCAGCGGGATCGCGTTCACGGCCTGGATATATCCATCCAGGCTGGAGATCGGCGAGAGAACGGGCAACGTATAAGCGGTCATTCAGTGATCCTCCTTGGGAACATTTTAGCACTCGCGGTATTGGAGTGCTAAATGCCTGCCGGGTTCCTCACGCAGGCGCCGAGAACCGCCTCAACTCGCGCGAAACGGACAGCCAGGCTCCCCAGATTCCCAGGAAGGCCACCGCGAGGACGACCGAGGCCGCCGTCACGGGATCCATAAAAACGATTTTAAAATCATTGGCATAAGACGAAGTAAGGGCTTGCAGCTCGGCATTCAGCCATGCCACGCCCAGGACGGCCAGCCCGACGGCGACCCCGCCCCCGGCCAAGCCCTGGAGCAGGCCGTGGTAGAGGAACGGGCGCCTCACGTCGGCAGCCGTCGCCCCGATGAGCTGGCTCACCTCGATCTCGTCTCGCATGGTGAGAACCTGCAGGCGGATGAGGTGGCCGACGATGAAGAACACCGCCGCGGCCAGCACGATCGCGAGGGCGGCCAGCGCGCGCTCGGCGAAGCGGGTCCAGCGGGAGATCTTCTCGGCCCACTCGAACTCGGCCGAGACCTGGTCGACCTTGGGGAGCTTCGTCCACTCGGCCCGGGCGGCGCCAAGCCGGGCGGCGTCCGCCGCCTTGGTGCGCACGGAGAACGCATGCGGCAGCGGATTGCGGTCGAGGTTGGCGAGGAGCTCCGCCAGGTGGGAGGTGGCCTTGAGCTCCTCGAGCGCCTTGGCGCGCGGCACGAAGCGCACGGAGGCCGTCTCCGGGTGGGCCTTCAGCGCGGCTTCTATCCGGCGGACGTCGTCGTCGGTGGCGTCGAGCGCCAGGAACACGTTGACGTGCGGGTCGGTGTCGAGGACCGCCGCCGCGCGCGACACGCTGCCCACGAGCATCGCGGCGAGCACGGGAAGGGCCACGGCCAGCGCGACGACCGCCACGGCGAGCGCGCTCGCCAGCGGCTGCGCCGCCATCCGCCGCGCGGCGTCGGCCAGGGCCAGGCGGTGCAGCCGGAACCAGGCGCTCATGCGGCGGCCCCGCCGGAGAGCAGGCCGTCGTGTATCGCAAGGCGCCTGCCGCCGAGCTGCGCGAGAGAGGATTCGTCGTGGGTGGACAGGAGCACCGTCACGCCCACGCCGTTGAACGACAGGAAGAGGTCGAGGATCGCGCGCGAGGACTCGGCGTCGAGGTTGCCCGTCGGCTCGTCGGCCACGAGGATCGCGGGCCGGTTCACGATGGCGCGCGCGATGCACAGCCGCTGCTGCTCGCCGCCGGAGAGCGTGATCGGCATCGACTTCTCCCTGCCCAGCAGGCCCACCTTGTCGAGCGCGGCGCGCACGCGCCGGCCCACCTCGTCGGCGCCTGCCCCCGCGATGCGAAGCGGAAGCGCCACGTTGTCCCAGGCCGTCCGGTCGAAGAGCAGCTTGTGGTCCTGGAAGACGAAGCCGATGTGCCGCCGCAGGATGGCGAGCGCCGTCTCGCCCAGCGAGGAGAGGTTCTGGCCGTTGACCACGACGCTGCCCCGCGTGGCGCGCTCGATGCCGGAGGCGAGCTTGAGGAGGGTGGACTTGCCCGCACCCGAGTGCCCGGTCACGACGACGAGCTCGCCCGCGTCTACCTCGAAGTTCACGTCGCGAAGCGCCTCGTGCCCGTTCGGGTAGCGCTTGGTGACCGCGGAGAACTGGATCATTCGAAGAGGGCGTCCACGAATTCGGCGGCCACGAACGGGCGCAGGTCGTCGGGCTTCTCGCCGATGCCGATGAAGCGGATGGGCACTGGATGCTCCCGGGCGATGGCCGCGATCGACCCCCCCTTGGCGGTGCCGTCGAGCTTGGTCACGATGAGCCCGGTGAGCGAGAGCGCGGCGTCGAAGGCCTTCACCTGCGCCACGGCGTTCTGCCCCGTGTTGGCGTCGAGGACGAGCCACGACTCGTGGGGCGCGGTGGGGTCGGCCTTGGCGATGACGCGCTTCACCTTGCGGATCTCCTCCATCAGGTTCATCTGCGTCGGCAGGCGTCCGGCCGTGTCGGCGAGCACCACGTCGATGCCCTTGGCGCGCGCGGACTGGATGGCGTCGAAGATGACGGCCGCGGAGTCGCCCCCTTCCTGGGACACGACGGTGACGCCGTGGCGGGCGCCCCAGGACTGCAGCTGCTCGCGCGCGGCCGCGCGGAACGTGTCGCCCGCCGCGAGCAGGACGGTGAGCCCCTGCGACTGGAAGAGCCGCGTGAGCTTGCCGATGGTCGTGGTCTTGCCCGCTCCGTTCACGCCGGCCAGCAGGATCACGAAGGGCTTCGGGCGCGAGGAGGCCTGCGGCCGCTCGAGCGGGGCGAGGAGGGCGCACAGGGCGGAGCGCAACTCGGCCTCGAGCTGGGCGCCGTCCTCCAGGCGCTTGTCGTGCGCGGCCTTGCGCAGGGCCGCGATGAGGTGCGCGGTCGCGTGCACCCCCACGTCGGCGGCGAGGAGCTGGGTCTCGAGCGCCTCGTAGAGCGCCTCGTCGATCGCCGGGTGCGCCCGGAAGATCCCGGCCACCTGCTTCAGGCGCTCGCCGGTGAGGGCGAGGCCGCGCTTCAGGCGGGACTTCCAGTCGGGCGCGGGAGCGTCGTCCGGTTTCTTGGATCCGAGGGGGAACATGGGATGCGGCCCGGTGCGCCGCGAGGGGAAGGGTCGCGAATATTTTACGGTATGATCGCCCGCGATGACCGCCGCGCGCCGAATTGCGAATGGGCCGAAGCCGGGCCGCACCGGCGCGAGGGCGAACCGCCTTCGCATCGTCGGCGGCCTGTGGCGCAGCCGGGTCGTGCGCTTTCCCGATGCCGAAGGGCTGCGCCCCACTCCCGACCGCGTCCGCGAGACGCTCTTCAACTGGCTCGGGCAGCGCCTTGCCGGGCTCGCGTGCGTGGACCTCTTTGCGGGCAGCGGGGCGCTCGGCTTCGAGGCCGCCTCGCGCGGGGCGGCCCGGGTCGTCCTCGTCGAGCGCGACCGCAGGGTGTACGAGCAGCTCCGCCACACCGCGCAGGAGCTGGACGGCGGGGACGTGTTCGAGGTCGTGCACGCCGACGCGCTCGCATGGCTCGCGGGCCCCGGCGGGCGCTACGATATCGCCTTCGTCGACCCGCCCTACGCCTCCGGCCTCGCGCTGCCCGCGCTGCGCGCGCTCGAGCCGAGGCTCAATCCGGGGGCGCGGGTCTACGTCGAGGCCCCGTCCGCCCTCGAGGCGCCGTCGCCGAGGTGGACCCGATTGCGCGAGGGCTCCGCGGGGGCCGTGAAGTTCGCGCTCTACGAATTCGCAGGGCAGGCCGGCGAAACGGCCCGACAGGAAGAAAAGACATGACCATCAAGCGCGCCGTCTACCCCGGAACCTTCGACCCGATCACCAACGGCCACGAGGACCTGGTCCAGCGCGCCTCGCGCCTCTTCGACGAGGTGATCGTGGGCGTGGCGCACAGCCAGGCCAAGCGCCCCTTCTTCTCCCTCGAGGAGCGCGTGGGGATCGCGAAGGAAGTGCTCGCGGGCTACCCGAACGTGAAGGTCCTCGGGTTCGCGGGCCTGCTCTCGGAATTCGTGCACGAGCACCGTGCGGGCGTGATCCTGCGCGGCCTGCGCGCCGTGTCGGACTTCGAGTACGAGTTCCAGCTCGCGGGCATGAACCGCACGCTCGCGCCCGGCGTGGAGACGCTCTTCCTCACGCCCTCCGACCGGTACCTGTTCCTGTCGGCGACGATCGTGCGCGAGATCGCCGTGCTGGGCGGCGACATCACCGCCTTCGTCCATCCGGTCACCGCGGCGCGAATCCGCGACAGGATCGGCCGCCCGACCGCGGGGGAATGAGGCAGGTGTCCCCGCCCGGGCGGGGCGATCCGGCGGCAAGGAGCGGTCGATGGCCCTGATGATCACCGACCAGTGCATCAATTGCGACGTCTGCGAGCCGGAGTGCCCCAACGGCGCCATCTCGCCGGGGCCCGAGATCTACGTGATCGACGCGCACAAATGCACCGAATGCGTCGGGCACTTCGACGCGCCGCAATGCCGCGAGGTGTGCCCGGTGGACTGCATCCCGCTCAACCCCGAATGGAAGGAATCGCAGGAGGAGCTGCGGGCGAAGTACGAGCGGCTGGTCGCCGCCGGGGTGGCGAAGGCCGCGCGCTAGCTCGACGGGGAGAATCCTGCCCCGGCCTCCAGGTCGAGCAGGTACGCCAGCCGTTGGTCGTGGGTCTCCCATTCGCGCGCGCGATCCTCGCACTCGCGAAGGAACCCCTGCAGGTCCGAGATCCTGCCCACGAGACCCGACTCGGCGTCGAGGATCCTCGCCATTCCCTCGATGCGGCTGTTGGCCTGGTCCTGGAACGCGTTCACCTGCGCCTCGAGGGGCCGGATGAACGAGTTCATCCATGCGCGCACCTCGCGGTCGGCGATCTCGAAGACGTGGATCACCTTGAGCGCCACCGTGTCGAAGAAGAGCGCCGCCAGCGCGCGCCTGCCGCGCATGAGCAGGCTCGAGGTGCTGCGAAAATCGCGCGAGCAGTGCTCCTCGAGGCGATCGAGCTCGAGGTGGAACCGGTCGGTCGAGAACGGCGCGACCTCCACCGGTGCGAGGCCCCAGGACTCGGCGAACTTGCGGTTCACCGTGGCCATCATCGCCTTCACCTCGACGATCACCTCGACCGCGCGCGTGATCCGACCGCGGATCTCCTGGAAGTAGCCGTCGACATTCTCGCCGATGCCGGCGCTGAAGGGGGTCGAGAGGACTGCGGCGCGCGCCCGCACGCCGGCCGCCCGCGCGGCCTCCGGGTCGAGGAGCTGCGCGAGCTCGTCCACGTGGCGGTTGTGGACGGCGCGCAGGCCGGTGACCGCCATGCGCGCCTCCTCGATGCGAAACCGCTCGTTGGCCGCCTTGCGCCCGAGGGATTCGACGAGCTTCTGGTTCTTGCCCTGCAACTGGCCGAGGTCTGCAACCTGCTCCTCGACGAACGAACGGCGGCTCTCGATGACGGCGTGCGCCTCGGCGAGGAGCGTGCGCGCCTCGGCCCGGACGGAGGTGGCGTGATCGACCTGGCGCGCGTGCACGAGCCCCCTCGCGAGCGCCTGCTCGAGGCGGTAGAGCCGGCTCTTCGCGAGCGAGTCGCCGTCACCCTCGATGCGGGCCGTCAGGCCCTGCCGTGCCGAAAGCGGAAAGACCTGCGTGGGGTCGATGCCCAGCGTCTCGGCGGTCTCCCGCACCCGCCGGTCGATCTCGGAGAGGAACCGCGTCTCGGTCTTGAGGCCGTCCCGCAGCCCGTCGATCTTGTTGAGCACGACGTAGCGCGTGTGCCCCAGCCCTTCCATCGGCTCTACGTGCTCGTGCCAGAGCTCCAGGTCGGTGCGGGTGGCGCCCGACTCCACGGAGAGCATGAACACGACGGCGTCGGCCTCCTGGAGGCGGTGCATCGTGAGCTCCGGCTCCGTGCGCAGCGCGTTGAGGCCCGGGGTGTCCAGGATGGTGAGCCCCATGCCGAGCAGCGGATGCGGGAAATTCACGATGGCGTAGCGCCAGCGCGGGATCTCGGCGCGCGCTCCCGCCTCGCCGGGAAGGCCCAGGCTGTGCGCCTCGGCCGCGGTGACGCTCTGCGTTTCGGAAAGCACGGAGAACGCTTCGGCGAGGCTCTCGGGCCGCGCCGGGTCCAGGAGGATCTCCTTCCACCCTTCGGCCTCGGCGATGAACTCGCGCAGGGCCCGGGGACTCTCGCGGGTCTCGATGGGCAGGAGCCGGATCGAGGGCGGGCGCGACGGGTCCGAGAGGATCTCGGTGGGGCACATCGTGGCGCGACCCTCGCCCGCGGGCAGCAGCCGGGCGCCGAGGTCGGCGAAGAAGAGCGCGTTGATGAGCTCGCTCTTGCCGCGCGAGACCTCCGCGACGAAGGCGATGGACAGGCGGTCGGAGGCGAGCCGGCGCTCGAGGTGGGAGAGCCGCGATGCCGCATTGTCGTCGGTGAGGCGGTACGTCTGCGCCCAGCGGCGAAGCTCCGCGAGCGCCGCGGCCATGTCCTCGCGCCATTCCTTGTAGGCGGCGAGGCTGGGTTCGAAGGCGCGGTGATCCATGGCGTAGGCCCCTCGCCTCAGTGCTGGCACGAGGCGCAGTAGAACGTCGAGCGGCCCGAATGGCGGCCGGCGCGGACCGGCGCGCCGCAGGCCGGGCAGGGGCAGCCTTCGCGGCCGTACACGGCGTACTCGAGCTGGAAGTGGCCCGGCTGGCCGTCGCTGCCGACGAAATCGCGCAGCGTGCTGCCGCCCGCGGCGAGCGCGCGGGTGAGCGTGGCGCGAACCGCGCCCGCGAGGCGGTCGAAGCGGCTGCGCGAGATGCGGCCGGAGGCGCGCGACGGATGGATGCGCGCGGCGAAGAGGGCCTCGTTCGCGTAGATGTTGCCGATGCCCGTGACCACGCGGGCGTCCATCACGAACTGCTTCACCGGGGCGCGGCGGCCGCGCGAGACGCGGTGCAGGTAGTCGCCGCCGAAGGCGTCGTCGAAGGGCTCCACGCCCAGCCCGTCGAGGAGCGGGTGGCGCGCGGGGTCGCGCACCCACAGCACGGCGCCGAACCGCCGGGCGTCGTTCAGGCGGACGATGTCGCCGCTGTCGAGGACGAGGTCCACGTGGTCGTGCTTGCGCACGGGACGTTCCGGCGGGACGAGGGTGAGGCTGCCCGACATGCCGAGGTGGACGAGCAGGTGCCCCGCCTCGAACTCGAACAGGAGGTACTTGCCGCGCCGGTGGATGGCGCGAATCCGCGCGCCGCGCAGGCGAGCCGCGAGCCCGCGGGGCACGGGCCAGCGAAGGCGCGGCTCGCGGACCACGACGTCGCTGATGCAGCGGCCCACGACTCGGGGGACAAGGCCCAGTCGCGTCGTCTCGACTTCCGGAAGTTCCGGCATGGGGAAGGAGTGGGAATTTGCAGTCGATTATACGGCCAGCGACCGAAACGACCGCGCGAAAGCGCGGTCCAATCCACGCGACCCCGCGTGGGCGGGTCGCCGAAAAGCACTTATGATGGTCAGGCGCGAGAAGCGCGGCACGCAATGCGGGAGCGAAAGTCGATGGCGAAGGGGTTGATGGGTCTGTTGGTGGCACTGGCCATGGCGGCGCCGTTCGCGTCGTCCGCGGCCGTGCAGGAGGATCGCGCCTCTCCCCGCGGACGCGAGAGCGCGATGGTGGAGTTCCTCGGGGCGGAGCTGGACGCCCAGCGCGGCGAGACGGGCCGGGCGCTCGCCTCCCTTTCCCGGCTTGCGCGCGAGCTGCGCGACCCGCAGATCGCCCGCCGCGCCGCCGAGATCGCGATCCGCTCCCGCGAGATGGAGCCCGCCCTCGAGATGGCGGTCCTGCTGGTCGAGCTCGAGCCCGAATCCACCCTCGGCCGCGACCTCGTCGCCTCGCTGCTGGCGGGACGCGGGGACGTTGAGAAGGCGCGCGATGCCATCGCCGCGTTCGTGGAGGCCAGCCCGAAAAGGCCGCACCTCCTCACCCAGCTCGCCTACTTCTTCGGCAAGTTTGCGAACAAGGCCGCCGTGCTCGACGCCACGCGGGCCATCACGGATCGTTACCCGAAGCTCGCGCAGTCGCATTACGCGCTCGGGCTCGCGGCGCTCGTCGCGGGCCGGCAGGAGCTCGCGAAGTCCGAGTCGAAGGCCGCGCTGGACATGCAGCCGGGCTGGGACCAGGCCGCCATCCTCCACGCCCAGGTCCTGAAGAAGGAGTCCCCGGCGGAGGCCATCGCGTTCTACCGGGCGTTCGTCGAACGCCACCCGGATGCCAGGGACGTGCGCCTGCAGCTCGCGCGCGAATACGCGGCCCAGCGGCGCAACGCCGAGGCGAGGCAGGAATTCAAGGCCGTCGAGCGGCTGGCCGGCACGGACGCGCAGATTCCCTATGCGATCGGGCTGCTCGCGCTGCAACTCGAGGACGCCACGGATGCGGAGACCGCCTTCCGCCGCGCCCTCGGCATGGGCCACCCGGATCCGGGGGCGGTATACCTGGGGCTCGGCCAGGCCGCCGAGCTCGCCAAGCGCCCCGACGAGGCCCTCGACTGGTACCGGAAGGTCGATGAAGGAGACCTGACGCGCGCGCAGATGCGCATCGCCGCGCTCATCGCGAAGCGCGACGGCCTCGCGAAGGGGCGCGAGTACCTGCAGTCGCTCCAGCCGCACACGCAGGAAGACCGCATCCAGGTCATCCAGATCGAGGCGCAGCTGCTGCGGGACGCGAAGGCATGGCAGGAAACCTTCGACATGCTGTCGGGCGCGGTGGAGCGCTTCCCGGATTCCTTCGAGCTCCTCTACGACCGCGCCATGGCCGCGGAGCGCGTCAACCGGCTCGACGTGCTCGAGGCCGACCTGCGCCGCGTGATGAAGCTCAAGCCCGACTACGCGCATGCCTACAACGCCCTCGGCTACACGCTCGCGGACCGGACCGACCGGATCGACGAGGCCCTCGCGCTCATCGAAAGCGCGCTCAAGCTTTCGCCGGACGACCCGTTCATCCTCGACAGCCTGGGCTGGGTCCAGTACCGCCGCGGCAAGCTCGAAGAGGCGCTCGCCCACCTGAAGAGCGCGTACGCGGCCCGCCCCGATCCGGAGATCGCCGCGCACCTGGGCGAGGTCCTGTGGAAGCTCGGCCAGAAGGACGAGGCGGGCAAGGTGTGGAAGACGGCGCTCGCCGACCATCCGGACCACGAGGCGCTGCTCGCGGTGATCCAGAAGTTCAAGCCCTGAAGGCCGCCGGCCCGCGACCCGTCCCGTGATCCGTCCCGCCTCGATGGCCGCGGCGCTGCTCGTCGCCGCATGCGCCGGCCTGCCCCCGGCCCCGATCCCGCTCGACGGCATTCCCGCCTCTTTCGAAATGGGCGGGCGCCTGTCCGTCGCGCAGGCGGGGCACGGCGAGATCCTTCGCATCCGCTGGGATCACCAGCCGTCCCGGGGCGAATGGGCGCTCGCCACGCCGGTGGGCACGGAAGTGGCGCGGATCGAGCGCGCCGACGGGGGCCTCACGATCTTCCGTCCCGGCGCGCCGCCCGCCTCGGCCGCGAGCTTCGCCGACCTCACGGAGAACCTGCTCGGCGCGGCCCTCGACGAGCGCCTCCTCATCGCGTGGCTGCACGGGCGGGCGCTCGCCGGGCCGGAAGGCTGGGCGGTGACGATCGACGAGTCGCAGCGCCTGGGCGACGTGGAAGTGGCGCGGCGCATCACGGCCTCGCGCGGGGACACCGTGGTGAAGATCGTGGTGGACGACTACCGGGCACGGCCCGAATAGGCCCATGCGGCTCGACGGCCCCGACTACCCCGCACCCGCGAAGCTGAACCTGTTCCTGCACGTGGTCGGGCGGCGCCCGGACGGCTATCACCTGCTGCAAAGCGTCTTCGCCCTCGTCGATGCCGCCGATCGCCTGCGCTTCGCCGTGCGCGGCGACGGCGAGATCCGGCGGGTGAGCGAGCTGGCCGGGGTGCCGGCGGAGTCCGATCTCGTCGTCCGGGCCGCCCGGCTGCTGAAAAGCGAAACCGGGACCGCCCTCGGCGCCGACATCGAGGTCGACAAGCGCCTGCCCCTGGGCGGGGGCATGGGTGGCGGCAGCTCCGACGCCGCCACGACGCTCGTCGTCCTCAACCGCCTCTGGGCGACCGGCCTCGACCGGCCCGCCCTGCAGGCGCTCGGGGCCCGGCTGGGGGCCGACGTCCCGTTTTTCGTCTTCGGGCGCAACGCCTGGGTCGAGGGGGTGGGAGAAAAGCTCACGCCCATCGACCTGCCGCCGGCCTGGTACCTGGTCCTGGTGCCTCCGGTGGCGGTCCCCACGGGCGAGATCTTCGCGGCGCCCGAATTGACCCGGGATACGGAAGCCCTTAAAATGGAAGACTTTTCGGCGCAGTCAGGCCCGGGCCGATTCCGGAATGACCTGGAAGCGGTCGTGGCCGCCCGATATCCCCCGGTTCGCGAGCATCTCGCGTGGCTTGCCGGTCAGGGTGGAGGACGGCTCACGGGGTCCGGCGCGTGCGTCTTTGCCCGGTTCGAGGACCGGGCGTCGGCCGACAGGGTGCTGGAAAAGCTCCCCGGGTCGATGAAGGGATTCGTCGCGCGGGGCCTCGATGAGCACCCCCTGCGCGGCCTGTAGCGCGTAACACCCGCGGCCGGAAGTGCCGGGCGCGGGCGCAAGGGGAGTCGCCAAGTTGGTTAAGGCACTGGATTTTGATTCCAGCATTCGAAGGTTCGAATCCTTCCTCCCCTGCCATATTTTCCTGACGCGCCGCGCGTAGCGGCGCGCCACTCGACGCGGGAATCCGGGCGATGCCTTTCGACAACCTGATGGTGTTCACGGGCAACGCCAACCCCAAGCTCGGGCAGAAGGTGGCTCGCCACCTGAACGTGCAGCTGGGCAAGGCGAGCGTCTCGAAGTTCAGCGACGGCGAGATCATGGTCGAGCTGCTCGAGAACGTCCGCGGCAAGGACGTGTTCGTGCTGCAGTCGACCTGCGCGCCGACCAACGACACGCTGATGGAACTCATGATCATGGTGGACGCGCTGCGCCGTTCCAGCGCCGCCAGGATCACCGCGGCGATGCCCTACTTCGGCTACGCCCGGCAGGACCGGCGCCCGCGGAGCGCGCGGGTGGCGATCTCGGCCAAGGTGGTGGCCAACATGCTCACCACCGCCGGAGTGAACCGCGTGCTCACGATGGACCTGCACGCGGACCAGATCCAGGGGTTCTTCGACATCCCGGTGGACAACGTCTACGCGACGCCGATCCTGCTGGGAGACCTGTGGAAGCACGGGTACAGGGACCTGGTGGTGGTGTCGCCGGACGTGGGCGGCGTGGTGCGGGCGAGGGCGATCGCCAAGAGGCTCGAGAGCGACCTCGCGATCATCGACAAGCGCCGGCCGCGGCCCAACGTCGCCACGGTGATGAACATCATCGGCGACGTGGACGGGCGCACGTGCGTGATCATGGACGACATGGTCGACACGGCCAACACGCTCTGCGAGGCGGCGCGCGCGCTGAAGGAACGCGGGGCGCAGCGGGTGGTCGCGTACTGCACGCACCCGGTGCTGTCGGGGCCGGCCATCAGCCGGATCGAGGCCTCGGTGATCGACGAGCTGGTGGTGACGGACACCATCCCCCTCAGGGCCGACGCGGAGGCCTGCAAGAAGATCCGCCAGATCAGCGTCTCGGAGCTGCTTGCCGAGACGATGCGCAGGATCTGCGAGGAGAGCTCCGTGAGCTCGCTCTTCGTGGAGTGACGAATCCGCCCCGCGCCCGGAAACGGGGGCGTGGCATCGGGTGAGGGGGCCCTTTCCCCCTCGAACAGCGGGCGCCTGGTCGCGGGCACCCGCCGACATCGGAGTGAACATGAAGATCGAAATCAAAGCCGAACCGCGGAAACTGCAGGGAACGGGTGCGAGCCGCCGTCTGCGCCGCGAGTCCAAGGTGCCGGGCATCCTCTACGGGGCCGGCAAGGACGCGCAACCCATCCAGCTCGACCACAAGGACCTCTTCTTCAAGCTGAAGCTGGAGTCGTTCCACGCCTCCATCCTCGACATGGAGATGGGCTCGGAGAAGCTGCAGGTGCTGCTGCGCGACTACCAGATGCACCCGTTCAAGCAGATGATCCTGCACGCCGACTTCCAGCGCGTCGCCGCCGACCGCAAGATCCACATGCGGATCCCGCTGCACTTCGTGAACGCGGACGTCTCGCCCGGCGTGAAGCTCGCCGGCGGCCAGGTGCAGCACGTGCAGAACGACCTCGACATCACCTGCCTGCCGAAGGACCTCCCGGAGTTCATCGAGGTGGACCTCATGGAGCTGCAGGCGGGGCATTCGCTGCACATCTCGGGGATGAAGCTCCCGGCCGGCGTCGAGTCGGTGGCGCTCGCGAAGGGCGAGGACCTGACGGTCGCGACCGTCGTGATCCCGCGCGTAGCGGCGGCGGACGAGGAAGTGGCGGAAGCCGCGGCGGCCGCACCGTCTGCGGCCGACGTGCCGACCACCGCCCAGAAGGTGAAGGAGGAGGAACCCGCGAAGGAAGCGGGAAAGGGCGGCAAGGAAAAGGACAAGGACGAGAAGAAGAAATAAAGACCGCCCGGGGCGCTTCGAGCGAGCCTCACGGATGCGCCCGCCGTCCCCGGCGGGCGCGTTCGTTTTGGGGGCGCGCATCGCCCCGGCAACCTCCACACACTT